>FWPU01004970.1_pt1 | contig 29931 bp, 29 predicted proteins | sample 2228361 | NCBI WGS metagenome assembly FWPU01 (sample SAMEA103939777, study PRJEB20133) | metagenome | reverse complement strand
TGGCTGGCGCTTCTTCGGCTTCTTCTTTCGCCGCTTCCAGATCGAAGGAGGGCGACAGCTCTTGCTCCGCTGCGGGCGCGGGTGCGACGTTGGCCAGCGTCAGCCGGATCGTCTCGTCGGAGGGCGTCAGCGCGGCGGCATCTCCGCTGTGCGCTTCCTCAGCGGGCGGCTCTGCTGGTTCGGCAGCGGTAGGCGGGGATGAGACAGGCTGCGCTGCCGGGCGCAGGCCGCCGACGGGCGTCTCGGCCACGATGCGCGGCGGTTCGGCTGCCGCCTGCTCAGGCGATGCTGACTCTGGCCCGACGTCGGTCTCTTCGTCGTCGGAGGTGAGCGAAGATTCTTCCGGCGCGGGGAACGACAGTGTTTCGTCCTCAGGGCGGGAGTCTGGTTGTTCGTTCATCACTGTAGCATCCTCATTCGGTTCGCGTGCCGGGCCGATCAGTTGATCTTCTCCAGGCGCAGTGCTACTACCCCTTCGCCGCGCATCCCCCGCACCACAATCGAATAGAGGCCGGTCGTCGGCAGGGTCTGTTCGGCCAGGCGCGGGTTGAGGCCCGGCCCGCTGTCGTCATCGGCGGCCAGCAGAGTCCCATCTGGCGCGAGCAGTTCCAGCGCAGTATCAAGCGCGGCATCGCCTCCAGCGTCGGCGGACACGATCACGCGATCGCCTGCCAGCCCATTGAACAGCCATATGGCCGCCTGCGCAGCGCCGATGGGCACGTTGACCGTCTGCCCGTAGGCGATCAGGGCCAGACCGGCTTGAGTTGGCGGCAAGGTGGGCGTGCTGGACGGCAGCGGCGCGGGCGTGGGCGTCTGGGAGACGGGGGTAGGCGGGGCCGCGCCGGATGAGACGACCGGCCAGGGCTGCTGCGCACGACCGGGAGTCGCCCCGTCGAGCATGGGCAGCGTGTTGACACTGGCGGGCGCGCCGCCCCGTGTGAAGGAAAGTGAGTTGCTGAGCACCCACCCGCTCGTGCCGCGGGCATAGCCGAAGACGAAGCGACTATCTGGCGTGCGCGCCAGCGCCACGAATGGCTGTCCGGCGATCAGCGGGGCCAGGGCGGGCGCATCGGGGGCGGCGGTCTCCAGAATAGTGGTGATCTCCGGCTGCACCGTACCGATCAACACGGCGCGGCGCTCGGTCAGGAACGGGTCACCGGTCACGCGCAGGGGCAGATAAGCATATTCGTCGAAGGCGGCGATCACCGGCAGGTTGGAGTCTACGAAAGTATACGTAGCCGGTCGCGCACCGCCCTGCGTGTGCGTGCTATCTACCAGGGCCCCCTTGATCTGCCCGTTGACATAGACCTCGATGTAGTCGCCGATGACCAGCACGCCCAGCGTGTTGGGCCGATCGCGCCCCACGCGGATGGAACTATCAATATGCGGGCCGAACAACTCGGTGAATTCGCCCGCTTCCACTTTCAGCAACGTGAGTTGCCGGTTGTGGTCTATGACGAAGAAATAGAAGTTCTCCCCGTCCACTACACGGAAGGCCATGCCGATCTGATAGTAGTTGGTGTCGCTGATCAGCGTGCCCGTCACCTGCGCGTAGAAGGCCGGATCGCCTTCCAGGAGCGGGTAAGGGAAAGCCCAGCGCAGGAAATCCAGTTCCGGCGCTTCGACAATCAGTTGCCCGTCAATGATGTTGGCGAAACGCCAGTCGTTCTCGTTGGTGTCGAAACTATCCAGCACAGCCTGACCAACCTGCAGAGGCGGGGCAGACAGGCGCAACGTGTTCTGCGGCTCAGGGGTGCCCGGCGGGACACTGGCGACCAGGGGTTGCCCATCTACTTCGATGGAGCGAATCATCGGCAACAGGACAGTCTCCCCAAAGAGGCCGTCCAGGTCGCCGGCGGGGGCGAGCACCGTAATGTGCAGCCAGTCGTCGGCGGACAGCTCCACCAGCCACGACCACAAATGCGATCCGGCCTCGCTCAGGTCGAGCGTCCAGGCCGGGAAGGCGAACTCGTCGCTGGGGGCGCTCAGGCCGCTGAAATCGGCTCCCAGGGGGTGTTCGACCGCGTTGACCGGCGACGACACATCGCTGGTGGTGCCCGCGCCCAACAATTGCTGCGGGCTGCCGCGGGCGATGGTCATGGACGGATACTTGCCAGAGAGCGGGTGACCGCTGTCAACCGGGGCCATGAAATAGAGCGCGCCGATGTTGAACGGATCGGGCCAGGAGGTCGGGTATTGCAGCGTCAGGCCAAGCGCGTCGAGCGTCACCGCGCGGAACGTCTCCGGCACGAAGAGCGCCGGGTCTACAGTGAGCGGGGCGGGCGTGTCGGTGGGCGACGGGGTGAGTGTGGGCGTCGGAGACGGCGTATCGGTCGGCGCGGGCGTGTCGGTCGGTGTATCGGTGGGGGTGGCCGAAGGCGTATAGGTGGCCGTGGGCAACACCACCACCGGAATATTGAGATTGCCGGAGATGCGCACTGTCTCCGCCGAGACCCAACCGGTGCCGACTATCCCCCCAATGACCACCTGATACCAGTCGCCGTCCTGGCTGACGCCTACCACGATCACTTCTTCTTCGCGGTTGAGCGCGGACACTGCTTCGTAGTCGAACCCTGGCCCGCGCCGCACCACGGCCCGCTCGGTGAGCACCGTGGCGAAGGTAGTGCGCGGCGTGGGAGTCGCGGTGGGCGTATCGGTGGGCTGAGGCGTCGGGGTATCGGTAGGCAGAGGGGTTGGCGTGTCGGTCGCTGTGGCCGTCGGTGTGCTGGTGGGCGTGAACGTTGCCGTGACTGTGGCGGTGTCGGTCGCTGTGGGGGCCACGGCCACCTTTTTGCCATCCCCGCCCCCGCCCAGGACCAGCGCCGCGATCACCGCCACGATGGCCAGCGCCGCGATCACTGCCCCGCCGATCATCACCGGGCTGAGACCGCCCGCGTGGGGCGGAGGTGCCGGAGCATGTTCCGGGGTGGCCTGCGTGGCTGCCGCAGCCGTCGGAGGGGCGGGTTTGAGGGGCGTGCGGGCAGGCGCAGCCGTAGGGGGAGCTTCTTCGCCCAGCACGGTTGCTTCCATATCGGGGGGCGAGGCCGCTTTGCCGACGGCGCGGATGGCATTGGCGAAGTCCTCGGCCATGGCTTCGGCGGACGGGTAACGGTCGTCAGGATTCTTGGCCAGCGCACGCAGGATGACCGCTTCCACCCGCGGATCAAGGGATGGGTTCTTTTCGCGCGGGGGCGGCGGCGGATCGTTGAAGTGCTTGTACATCAGGGTGTAGGGCGTGTCGCCCTGGAAAGGAAGCTGCCCCAACACCATTTCGTAGAGCATGATGCCCAGCGCGTAGATATCGGTGCGCGCGTCCACCGGATCGCCGCGCCACTGTTCGGGGGCCATGTAGGCGGGCGTGCCCAGCACGTTGCCGGTGGCGGTGAGCTTGGTCGTACCCGCCAGCATCTTGGCGATGCCGAAATCGGTCAGGTAGGCGTTGTCGCGCTCGTCGAGCAGGACGTTGTTGGGCTTGAGATCGCGGTGCACGATGCCCTGTTCGTGGGCGAAGGTCAGCGCGCTGGCGATCTGACCGAGCATCCGTCCCGCCAGCGGCAGGGGTAGCGGCCCGCGCGACAACCGATCGTCCAGGCTGCCGCCGCGCACCAGTTGCATGACGATGTAGATGTGTTTGCCTTCGCGCCCAAAGTCAATGACGGGCAGGATGTGCGGGTGTTGCAACCGGGCGATGAGTTGCGCTTCGTGTTCGAAACGGGCCACGAACTGCTCGTCGTCGGCCAGTTCGGGGGCCATCACCTTGACGGCAACATCGCGTTCCATCGAAGCCTGGCGAGCCAGGTAGACGGTTGCCATGCCCCCCTTGCCCAATACCGAGCGAATCTGGTATTGGCCTCTTCCCAATACCTGGTTGATCAATTCCTCGCCTGCCATGATGTACGCTCGCGGGGTAAGAAACGGATGCCCTAATGAAGGTACTGAGAATCGCGCCAATAAGCAAGTAGCAGATGCAGGGCGGTTGTATCAAACGCGCTCGCCGTGGGATGAACCGGCGCGGATGAGACGATGGCTGATCGCCCTCACACGGAGAGCGCGATCAGCCACTGCGCCGCGAAATAGGTGCTGAGTACCCAGAACGGCGCGCTGCGCCATGTCCCGCGGAAGCGCTCCACGGCCAGCGCCGAGTCCGAGAGCACGAACAGGTACGCGCCTGCCAGCGCCAGCAACGCGCCCGGCTGATCGGTTTCCAGCCAGCGGTTGGCCGCCTGCCAGGCCATGAGCAGGATCACCACCATATAGACGATCACCGGCCCGCGCAGCGATCCCAGGTGTGGCCACAGCCAGCGCAGCATCAACGCGCCGTAGAGCAGGAAGGGGATCAGGTACCACAGCGGTGCCGTGCCATCGCCCGCCAGGGTGAAGGCAGCAATATAGGCCAGGTGCGCCACCAGAAAGCTGGCCAGGCCGGGCAGGAAGTGTTCCGGCAGCATCAGGAAAATGTCGCCCAGCAGGGAAGCGATCAGGCCGAGCGCGATCAGCAACTGATAGCGCGGTGTCAGCGGGTCGGGCGCGAGCAAGGCAATGAGCACGATGCTGGTCGTCGCCAGCGGCTTGCAGATGTACTCCAGGCGCTTGTTGCGGCGATACTGCGCGACGATGGTCAGCGCCGCGCACAGCGCCGTCAGAACGGTGAGCAGGGCAATCGGGGCATTCATGGCGGACTACTCTCCTGGGCGAGCCATCAATCTGGCCACTGGCCGGTGGCTATCTTCCAGGCGCGGAACCATTCCCACGTCCGCGCCAGCCCCTCGCGCACAGGCGTAGATGGGGCAAAACCCAGCAGACGGCGGGCCTTGCTGTTGTCGCAGAAGGTGATGGGGGGGTCGGTGGGCGGGGTAGGGACGCTGCGCGTGTTGAGCCTGCGCCCGGCCAGCCCCTCGATGGTCTCGATGAATTCACGCAACGAGATCGGCGCGCCGACGCCCAGGTTGATGATCTCGTAGCCCAGCGGACGGTCGAGCGCGGCCATCACGCCCATGACAGTATCGTCAATGTACGTCCAGTCGCGGTGAATGTCGCCCCCGTTGAAGACGGGTATCTCCGTCCCATCCAGGATGGCTTCCATCACGCGCATGGGCATCATGTCCGGACGACCTGCCGGTCCGTAGACATTGAAGAAGCGCAGCGCAGTGATGTTCATGCCGTAGAGGTGATGGAAAGTGTGCGCCAACAGCTCGGCGGCGCGTTTGCTGGCCGGGTAGGCGGCCAGGGGACGGTCGGCGGGGTCTTCCTCGTTGAAGGGCAGCCGCTTGGTCTCGCCATAGACCGAGGAGGTGGAGGCCAGCACGAAATTGTCGCAGCCGTGCCGTTGGGCGGCGTCGAGCAGGTTGAGCGTGCCATCTACGTTGACGGCGAAGTACAGGCGCGGCTGTTTCATGCTCTCGCGCACACCCGCCATGGCCGCCAGGTGCGCCACGCGACGGATGTCGTGCGCGGCGAAAAGCGCGTCTACTGTCGCTGTATCGCGGATGTCGCCTTCGATCAGGGTGAAGGCGGGGTGTTGGGCCAGTTCGGCGGCATTGGTCCGTTTGATGGCCGGATCGTAGTAGTCGTTGAAATTGTCAATGCCGACGACGCGCTCGCCGCGCGCCAGCAATGCCCGCGCCAGATGGCTGCCAATGAACCCTGCTGCTCCCGTAACCAGTATGCTCACAGCGTGTCCTTTCTGGGAATGCGCTGGCTCAGGGGGTGCCCTTCGGCGAGGGAGACTTCAACCGCAGAGGCGCGGAGATCGCAGAGAAGAGCACAGAGCTTGCCAGACTTCTTCCTCTGCGTTCTCGGCGTCTCTGCGGTGATGTTCGTTCTCCCTGGTAAAGAACACCCCGACTCAGCGTCGGATAGCGCCCTGCACCTGAAACCATCCGTTGTCCACGACCAGGCTTTGGGGGTACACGAAATACGTGCCCGGCAGGTCTTCCAGCGGCTTGAGCAGGGCGTCTTCGAACTGCGCCTTGATCGTCTGCACGACGAAGTCTGGCGCGCTCACCTCCGCGACTTTGACTTCGGTGATGGCGAAGTCGAGCTGTCCGGCGGGTGTGACGCGCGGCGTAATGATCATCTGCAACGGCACCGAGGCGAAGCGCGTTTCCAGCTCGGCGTAGAAGGTGATCTCCCCATCGTCCAGCCCCACCTGAACATTGTTGAAGGGGAAAGCGTGTCCGTGCTCATCGGCGAACGCCTCGCCCTGCAGTGCCATCCACGACGACGCCTGGCTCTCGGTGAAGCTCAGCGTCCACCAGCCTTGCGTCTGCGCCTGGTTGACGGCGCTGTCTATGGCCGTGTCGAACGCCTGCGCCTCGGCCTGGCTGGGCTGAAAGCTGGCTGGCAGAGGGGTATCTACGTCCAGGGTGAGCAGGTAGATCGCCGCGCAGGCCACCAGTCCCAGGCACAGCAAAGGGATCAGGACGAGCGCCAGGCAGCAACCACCGCAACTCTCGAACATGATGCCTGCTCCTTGCCGGGCGGCTGGATGGACAACGGCCTGTATTGTACCACGAAGTCTGCTGCGCAGGCTGTGCGCGGGTGCCTGTAAAGGTTGTCAGCGATTTGCTTGATGCGGGGATGTTTACCTCACCCCCGCTTGGCGCTGACGCGCCTCGCTGCCGAGCGAAGCGAGGCTAGGGGTGAGGTAAACCAAAGCGCAGCAAACCGCCTGACACATTTTGCACGCACCGTGCGCAGGCGCAGTATAATCCTCACTGTCTGCCTTCACTCCCGCGGAGAGGAACCATGCCCGTCAGTCTGTCAGCCGACGAAATCAGCGCCCTCAACACCCGCTTCGAAGGGGCCGATCCGGCTGATGTGTTGGCCTGGGTGGCGGAGCGCTTCATGCCCCGCCTGGCGGCGACCTCCTCTTTCCAGACGCAGAGCGTGCCCCTGCTGCACCTCATCGGCCAGGTGTGCCCGCAGGTGCCGGTGCTGTTCCTGGACACCGGCTATCACTTTCCAGAGACGCTGGCCTTTCGCGATGAGTTGGTCGCGCGTTTTGGCCTGACGGTGCGCGTGATCCAGCCGGACCCCGAACGGGCTACCGCGGCGCGGCAGGAGGCTTTGTATCGGCTCGATCCCGATCGGTGTTGCTATGTGCATAAGGTCTTGCCCATGCAGCGCGCCTTGCGCGACCTGGACGCCTGGATCAGTGGCATCCGGCGCGATCAGACCTCGGCGCGGGCAGGGGCGCGGGTGATCGAACTGCTGCCGGAAGGGCAGGTGAAGATCAATCCCCTGGTGACCTGGACGCGCGAAGACATCTGGCGCTACATCCATCAACACGACTTGCCGGTGCATCCCCTGCTGGCCCAGGGTTATCTGAGCATCGGCTGTGCGCCGTGCACGATGCCCGTCTTCGGCGGAGACGAACGGTCGGGGCGCTGGGCGGGCACGGGCAAGACCGAATGCGGTCTGCACACCGCCGCCCTGCAGGAGCCGTCCAGTGCTGATGCGGAGCGCGGCCCATGACGCGCGTCATCCTGATCACCGGTGGCGCAGGGTACATCGGTTCGCGCCTGATCCGCGACCTGGGCACTGATCCCCTCTTCGACGATTGCCTCATCCGCATCTACGACAACCTGCAGCGCGAGACCTATCGCTCGCTGCTCGATCTGCCCGCCGCAGGGCGCTATCAGTTCGTGGAAGGCGACATTCTGGACGGCGCAGGGCTGAGCCTGGCCATGCGCGGGGTGTGGGCCGTGGTGCACATGGCGGCCATCGTGCGCACGCCGCTGGCTTTTGGTCCGCCCGGCTGGATCGAGCAGGTCAATCACTGGGGGACGGCGGCAGTTGGGCGGGCCGCAGCCGAAGCGGGCGTGACACACCTGGTGTATACCAGCAGCGCCGCGGTCTATGGGCCGAGCGAGACGGTGCGCGGTGCGCCGGCTTCTGCGCCGCGCCCCTTCGACGAGGAGACGGTCTGCCGTCCGCTGGGACCCTATGCCGAAAGCAAGCTGCGCGGCGAGCGCGAACTGGGGGCGTTGCACACGGCGGGGCGGCTGCCGGTGACCATCCTGCGCCTGGGGTCGGTCTTCGGGTGGGCACCCGCGGTGCGCTTCGACGCGATGGCCAACCGGCTGGCCTACCTGGCAGGGGTACACCGTCCGCTGACGGTGTACGGGGCGGGGGAGCAACGCCGCCCCCTGCTGCACGTGGCCGATGCCAGCCAGGCCATTCGCTTTGCGCTGGCGCATCCGGAACAGACGGCGGGTGGCGTGTACAACGTGGTGGGCGAGAACGCGCGCGTGCTGGACGTGGTGGCGGCGCTGCGGGCATTGCGGCCCGCTGTGCCGGTGCGCTTCACCGAGCAGGACGTGCTCACGCACCTGTCCTTTGTGGTGGACGGGGGGCGACTCAATGCGCTGGGCTGGTATCCGCGCGTGGGCCTGGAAGCAGGGTTGGCCGAGCTGCTGGAGCATCTGCGCGGCTTCGTGCCCTTTGCGGCGGAGAGCTGGGGGTTAGAAGACGGCTGAAGCGGGCACGCCGGAGATTTTAAGGTTGGAGGGCTTGACATTCAGAACATATGTTCGCTATACTCAAAGCTGATCAGACCCTTCGGACAGCCGGTGCGTGCCCCCCTCCCACCTCTCGTGCCGGCTCAAGCGACCGGGCGACCCACAGGCCGCCCGGTTCCCCTTGGAGAGCGTGATCAGCAGTCATTTCTTCTCGCGACTGAGCGCCGCGCGCAGATCGGCCCCCTTGAAAGGTTTGCCGAAGAGCGGGGCGAACAGGCAGAAGTCGAACACGCCCGCTGCCAGCGGGATCAGCCCGACTACCACCAGAATCCAGCCCCATGAGGTATCCCCGTTGACCAGCAACAGGCCGATCACGATCAGCACCAGGCCAACAACGACCCGCGCAATGCGCCCCGTCTGACTGGCCAGAAAGCTGAACAGACTGTCCATCTTACAGGCTCCTTTCCTGTAGTGTCAGTTCCATTATCTTATAACACACAGAGCCGTTGCGCGTTGTCCTGCAAGTCGTTCATTCGCTGTTTTGCAATTTGACATTAAAAAACAGATAGAAATTTATAAAAAGATGCCGCGCAGCCCCCGGCATCGCTATAATCTCTGTGACAAAATGCACGGGAAGACGGAGGGATCATGACGACGACGGCGCGCCCAACCGTAGAAGCTGGCCTGGAAACAGCGCCCGCCGAAGCATCCGGCGGCTGGCTGGGGACGGTGATGGTGCTTTTCAAGCTGCGCGTGGTGATGTTGTTGCTATTTGCCGCGCTGGGCGGCGCGTTGATCGGCAGCGCGGGCGCTCCTGCCGCCGGAGACCTGGCTCTGCTCATCCTGACCGGTACGCTCTCGGCGGGCGGTGCCTCCGCGCTCAACCAGTACCTGGAGCGACACAAAGACGCGCTGATGAAACGCACGCGCCGTCGCCCTTTGGTGACGGGGCAGGTCAATGCCCGTGCCCTCTTGCTGATCGCGAGCGGCATGGTGGTGGGGGCCAGCGCCCTGGCCTGGAGCGCCGGTAACCCCTGGCTGGCCTTCTGGCTGGCGGTGGGCGCATTCATCTATGTCGGCATCTACACCCTGTGGCTGAAGCCTCGCAGCGTCCTCAACGTAGTCATCGGGGGGGCAGCGGGCAGCGCTGCCGTCATCAGCGGAGGCGCGGCGGTCGGCGGCTGGAGCGATCCGGGGGTGTGGGGACTGGCGGCGTTGCTGTTTGCCTGGTCACCGCTGCATTTCTGGAGCCTGGCGCTGGCCTATCGCCCGGACTATGCCCGCGCGGGTGTGCCCATGTTGCCTGTGATCGCCTCGCGCGAGCGGGCAGTCTTCTGGATGCTGGTGCACGCGGCGGCGACGGGTCTTTGCGGGCTGGCGCTGGCCGCGCATCCGGCCCTGGGCTGGCTCTACCTGTTGCCGGCGCTGCCGGCGACGGCCTGGCTGTGGAAGGCCGCCGCGTCGCTGCGCCTGCACTATACCGGTCAGCGCGCCCTGAGCGTCTTCAAAGTATCCAATGTCTACCTGAGCCTGATCCTGCTGGCGATCGTGATTGCCAGCGCGATCTGAAGGTGAACACACGCGCCGCAAAAAAGGGCGGCTGAGGTGAACTCAAGACCGCCCCCCACTTCCCAGGCAGAGCAGATCAGCGCCGGATCAAGCCAGGCAGGCGGCGCACCAGCACGAACCACCCGTAGCTGAGCAGCCCAACTATCACCCCGCTGATCAGCACTTCCAGCAGGTTATATTGGTCAGCAGGGTTATAGCCAAAGTCCCGTTCACCCACCAGCTTGGTCACGATCCACCAGGCCAGCAGGGCCAGAAAACCGCTGACGGCGCTCATAATGGTGGCCGCGACGCTCTCCTTGCCGCCCTTCAGGAAATAGTAGACAGGGCCGTTGAGCGCGGCGATCAAGCCCCAACCGAACATGAACACCAGGGCGTCGGTGGGTAGATCCAGAATGCGGTCAATGAGCGCGCCGATGACACCGGCCACCAGGGCGATGATCACCACCTGCAGCCCCAGACCGGTCTCGATGCCTAGCTGATCCAGAATGCGTTGTGCCTGTCCAAGAGCTTGAGATTGCGGTTTACGTTGCTGAGCCATAGATGACCTCCTTAATGAAAGGTGCAAGAGTTTACGGGAGAAAGCCCGCAGTTCTGAGTGAGGAACGCCAGATTCATGACTCAAGTCTCGTCCTTTTATTACCGACACTGTAGCACCATCTGTGTCAGCAGACAAGAGGGGAAAAATGGTTTGCCTGTCGCGGAGACTGACAGGCGCAGCGCAGGACTCTGCTGGCCGAAATCAGTCCGTTTCTTCGAGTGCGTGCCCAACCTGTCACATAGGCTAAGCGCTGTCTGAGGCGATAGAGCAGGGCAAGAAAGGCTTCGGGAGTTGCGCAGCTCCCGAAGCCTTGTGGGTGTATTCGCGGTTTGGGGCAGGAAATCTTGAACCGCGGGGGCGCAGAGGTCACAGAAAAGGCACAGAGTCTTTCTCATTTGTTTTCCTCTGCGCCCTCGGCGTCTCTGCGGTGAATTCTGCCCCCGAATCCGGATACAGCCGGCCTTTTTTCGTGTCGACATTCGGGAGAATTTTTGAGATAATTATCAAACAAATCTTATGGGAGTCTATGGCTCTATTCACCATTTCCTAAGGAAAACCTGGTAACTTAGCTGAGCGTATGGCATCTAACAAACTGGACAGCAGCACGGTGATTTCCCGCCAGAAAAGGATTGCGAGCGATGGGTAAGAATGGTCACGGACGCAAAAACAACGGGCACATTGTCGAGATGGCAGAACGCATCGCCACCGCCGAATTCGAAGCCTACAATCCCAAGGCGGTTATTGAAGACGCCGTGCGCTTGATTCTGCTCAATGTGGGCGAAGACCCCGACCGCGACGGCCTGTTGCGCACACCGCATCGCGTCGCCAAGATGTACGACGAACTGCTCGAAGGCTACCGCAAAGACCCGGAGGCGATCATCAACGGCGCTATGTTCGACGTGGAATATGGCGAAGGAGAGATGATCGTGGTGGCCAATATCGAGTACGTGTCCATGTGCGAGCATCATATGCTGCCCTTCACTGGCAAGGCGCATGTAGCCTACATCCCCCGCGACAAGGTCGTCGGCCTGAGCAAGATTCCGCGCATCGTGGACATGTTCGCCCGCCGTCTGCAGGTGCAGGAGCGCCTGACCAATGAGATCGCCGACACGCTGGAAACATACCTCGACCCGCTGGGCGTGATGGTGGTGGTGGAAGGGCAACATAGCTGCGCGGCGCTGCGCGGGGTCAAGAAGCACGGTATCAACATGGTCACCACGGCCAAGCGCGGCGCATTCCGCGACAACCCCACCCTGGTGGACGAGTTTTACCGGCTGGCCGGTCTCTGATACCATAGACAGGGCACAGGCCCTCACGTTGCTTCACAGGAGCACGGGCGCGGCGATGCTGCGCCCGCGTTCGTGTCATCACGGGGGAGAGCCAATGGAACTACAGGACAAAGTCGCGCTGGTGACGGGTGGGGCACACCGTGTCGGTAAGGCGATTGCCCTGGCGCTGGCGCGCGAAGGGATGCGCATCGTCGTGCACTATGGCACGTCCGAGGCGGCGGCACGCGAGACGGTGGCCGAGATCAAATCGCTGGGCGTGCAGGCCATCTCCTTTCAGGCCGATCTGCGCGATCCGACGCGCATTCGCGCCTTGTTCGAGGCCACAGCATCCGAGTTCGGGCGGCTAGATGTGCTGGTGAACAGCGCGGCCAGTTTCGTGCGTCAACCTTTCGACGAGATCGGCCTGGACGACTGGAAGGACGTGTTGCAGGTGAATCTGCGCGCGCCGTTTCTGTGTACGCAGCACGCCGCCCGCCTGATGCGCCGGGTAGCCCGCCCGCCGGATCAGCCCGCGGCCATCATCAACATTGCCGATCTGAGCGGCATCTATCCCTGGCGCGGCTACGTGCAGCACGGCGTCAGCAAGGCGGGCCTGCTTCACCTGACCAAGATCGCTGCCTACGAGCTGGCACCGGCTATTCGCGTCAACGCCATTGTGCCGGGCGCAGTCCTGCCCCCGCCGGGGATGGATCCGCAGGGCGCAAGATGGACAGAGCTTGGCGCGCGCACGCCGCTGCAGCGCACCGGTCATCCGGACTACGTCGCACAGACGGCGGTGTTTCTGGCCCGCAACGACTACATCACCGGCGCGGCGATCCCTGTGGACGGCGGCGAACACCTGGTCGGCACGCTAAAATAGGCACAGCCTACGGATATGGGATTCCCCAATCCGCAATTCGCAATCCGCAATCCGCAATTCATCAAGGGCAGGCTCATGTCCAGCGATAAGATCATCGTCCAGGATTTGCTACTGCGCGGCATCATTGGCTTCAATGACTGGGAGCGGGAGAAGAAGCAGGACATCCTGATCAACCTGACCCTGTTCACCGACACGCGGCGCGGCGGCCTCACCGACGACCCGGCGGACATCCTCAATTACCGCACCATCACCAAGGCGGTCATTGCGCACGTCGAGGAGTCGAGTTACCAGACAGTCGAGGCACTGGCCGCGGCCATTGCCCGTATCTGTGTAGTGGATCACGGCGCTGACCGCGTGATCGTGCGCGTGGAGAAGCCGGGAGCGCTGCGCTTTGCGCGGTCAGTGGGAGTGGAGATCGAACGGGAGCGAGCCGACTTTGAGTGAACCGATTCCTGTGCTGATCACGCTGGGCAGCAACATCGCGCCAGAGCGCAACCTGTCCCGCGCGGTGACTCTGCTGCGCCAGAACTATCATCTGCGGGTGCGCGCTCTGTCGCGCCTCTACGAGTCCGCGCCGATCGGCGCGACAGGGGCAATCGCGCTCGATCAGCCGCCCTTCCTCAACGCCGCCGCGCTGCTGGAGTCAGACGGCTACTACGGGCCGCTGGCACTCAAGTTTCATGTGTTGCGCTTCATCGAATTGTTGCTGGGGCGGCGGCGCAGCGCGGACAAATACGCGCCGCGCCCGATCGATCTCGACCTGGCCCTGTATGGCGACTGCATCCTCAACAGCCCCTATCTGACTCTGCCCGATCCGGACATTCTGACACGCGCCCATGTAGCTGTGCCGCTGGCCGATGTCGCTGCGGACTGGCCGCATCCGCTCACCGGTCAGCCGCTGGCAGAGATTGCCGCAGCGCTGGCGGGCACGGCTGAAATTCGCGTCCGCGACGATTTTGCCTGGTGACGCCGGTTCGCTGTTGCGCTGCCATCTGACCCCGCGCGTGGTTATAATCTTCACAAGCCTGTCGAACTGAATTCCGGAGAGTTCCCCATGGCTCGCACGTTGAAGACCTACACTTCGCAGGAAATCCGCGAACGCCTGGCCGCGCATCCGGACTGGCAACTGGGCGAGGATGGGCAGTTGCACCGTACCTTCACGCTTAAGAATTTCGCGCAGGCGCTGTTGTTGCTGAATGCGATCGGCCATTTGGCCGAGGTTGCCAACCATCACCCTGATCTGCGTCTGCACGGTTGGAAGCATCTGTCGGTGAGCCTGATGACGCACGATCAGGGGGGCATCACCGACCTGGATTTCGCGCTGGTGGCGCAGATAGACGCACTACCGCGCCCGTCGTAGGGCAGAGGGTGGCCGATGCACGGAAACAAGCTGCTGATCTATCCGCTGATTTTTCTGCTGGTGTTGGTGCCGGTCTTTGTGATCGCGCTGATCACCTTCCGCCCCAATGCCGAAGCGGATTGCACGCCGAGTGCGCAACCCGTCGCCTATGCCGCGCATACGCATGGCGCTGGCCTGGCGACCGCGATCAGGGACGGGATGCAGCTCGTGTTCAATGTCGGCCCGGCGGCGCAGCTCTATCAGGTGGTGGAGGGGCAATTGCAGCTCTGCGGTGGTGACGTGACCGACGCGGAGCTGAAGCACATCACGATAGACGTTAACGATGCGACGCTGGCCCTGGGCGAGCGCTTGCCGGTGACGGTGTCGCTGGAAGTGCGCCGCCAGGACACGGGGGCGGTGATCGTGCAGGCGGCTGCCCCCGCTATGTATTCTCCAGGGCACGGCTACCATTTTGGCGACAACTACCGCGTTCCCGCGGGCGCGACCTATGACTGGACAGTGACCATCAGCCCGGTGCAGGCGCTGCGCCAGGAAGGCGCGCAAGACCTGTGGCTGGAACCGATCGAGTGGTCGGGCCGCTTCACGCTTGACGAGGGAGGGCAGGTGATCGGCAGCAGCACGCCGCAGATCATTGGTGAGGTGGTGCGCGACGGTCTGCATATCGTGCTGAGCTATCTCGACGAGCCGCGCCCGCTCTACGCCGTGCACGATGGCGTCAGCGAGCCGCTGGAGATCGAGCCAGGCAGCCGCTATTACCTGGTGGATGTGACCGATCACGCGGTCAACTACGAAGAAAAACTGCCTGGCGCAACGGTGACCGTCACCTTCCGCCGCTATGGGGTGGAGATTACTGTCCCGTTCCAGCCGGTGATCGCGCCTGGCCTGGGGTTTCATTACGGGGCCAACGTCCCTCTGGAGCCGGGCGAGTGGCGGGCCGATGTCGAGGTGGGCGGCCTGGACTTTCTGCGGCACGCTGGCGCAGCGCTGAACCTGGCGCGCGCGCCGGTGCGCGAATCGTTCGATTTCACCATTGCACCGCCGGAAGCATGACGGTCGCAGCGGACAGATTGTGACACAAATCACATTGTTCAAACATGCCCGATGACTTATAAAGGGGCTGGATGGCCTCGTCGAATGGGTTGAGCACACGCCATCCGGGAATGCCTATGTACACCGGACATGTTGGAGACTACCATCGCCCCCGTTGTCGGCTGTGTGTTGTGTCTGAGGAGCAACAGGTTGCTCAGGAAGAGATGACCGTGTTCACGCGCACGTTAGGTAGCGGGGTGGAGGTCAGCGCGCTGGGCCTGGGCACCTGGGCCATCGGCGGGCCGTTGTGGGACGAACAGGGTCGGCCTGTGGGCTGGGGATATGTGGACGATGCCGAGTCCATCCGCGCCATTCACCGCGGCCTGGAGCTGGGCGTGACCTTCTGGGATACCGCCGATGTCTACGGGACGGGGCACAGCGAGCGCCTTTTGGGATTGGGGCTGGCGGGAGCGCGTCACCGGGTGGTGATCGCCACCAAGTTTGGGCGCGTCTTCGCCGAAGGATCGCGGCAGATCATCGGCAGGGCGGCTGATCCGGCGTACATCCGCCGGGCCTGCGAAGACTCGCTGCGCCGCCTGAACACCGACTACATTGATCTCTATCAGTTTCACCTGGGCGATTACGATCTGGAGCGGGCGCTGGAAGTGCGCGAGACGCTCGAAGACCTGGTGCGCGAGGGCAAGATTCGCTTCTACGGCTGGAGCACGGACGATCCGGAGCGCGCGCGTCTCTTCGCCGAAGGCGAGCATGGCGTAGCTGTGCAGTGTCAGATGAACCTCTTCGAGCGCAACGCCGCCATGTTGCAACTGGCCCGCGAATACAACCTGGCTGTCATCGTGCGCGGGCCGCTGGGGCGTGGTCTGCTCACCGGCAAGTTCACGCCGGATACGCGCCTGCCCGCCGACGACGTGCGTCACGACTGGGACCTGGCGCATGGCCCACAGGCCGAGCGCCTGGCCTGGCTGGCGCGGTTGCGCGACGTGCTGACGCGCGACGGGCGCACACTGGCACAGGCCGCTTTGGGCTGGCTGTGGGCGATTTCGGCGCAGACCATCCCCATCCCTGGCTTCAAGACGGTGACGCAGGTCGAGGAGAACGCGCGGGCGCTCGACTTCGGCCCGCTGAGCGAGCGGCAGGTCGCCGAAATCGAAGCACTGCTGCAAGAATAAGGAGAATACACATGTTCCGGACGAGACGCTCGATCATCTTGTTGTACGCCATGATCCTGGCACTAATCAGCGTGGCGCTGGCCGCCTGTTCGGGTGACAGTGAGAAGAAGCCTACACCGACTCCGACCGCGCCGGCCCTGTCTGTCCGCGACGCCTGGGTGCGCGCGACGGTTGGCGCGATGGCCGGAGCCGATCAGGGCGCGATGGGGGACATGGGCAGTCACGGCATGGGCGCGGAAGAGAGCAGCGAGCGCGTGACCGGCGCGTTCATGGTCATCGAGAACGCGGGCGATACCCCCGATCAACTGGTTGGTGTGACAGTCAGCGCGGAAGTCGCCCGCACCGTGGAGATTCACGAGACGACGGTGGACGAGAATGACGTGATGCAGATGCGCCCCGTCCAGGCGATCGACGTGCCCGCGCGGGGCAGTGTCGAACTCAAACCGGGTGGCTACCATATTATGCTGCTCGACGTGCAGCGCGACCTGAACCCTGGTGACACGGTGACGTTGACGCTTACCTTCGCTTCTGGAGCAACGCTGGACGTGACCGCCACGGTCCGCCCGCTGGAGTGATGGCTGTGCGGCGCTGGTGGGGTTTGTGGGTAGCTAGCGCGCTGCTGAGCGCGGCGCTGACCGCCTGTGGGGGCGGGGGCGATGCCCGCCCAACGACGACACCGCTGCCCGGCACGCTGCTCGACCCGCCCAAGGAGGTGGGCGACTTCACGCTCACCGATCAGGACGGGCAACCCTTCCGCCTGAGCGATCTGCGCGGCAAAGTGGCGCTGCTCTTCTTCGGCTACACACACTGCCCGGACATCTGCCCGACGACGCTGGCCGAGTTCAAGCGCGTCAAGGCGCTGCTGGGCGATGATGCGGCGCGGGTGGCCTTCGTCTTCGTCAGCGTGGATGGCGAACGCGACACGCCGGAACGTCTGACGGCCTATGTGCGGGCTTTCGACCCGCAGTTCATCGGCCTCACCGGTGACGATGCGGCGCTGCGCCCCATCGCCCGCGACTTTGGGGTGTTCTATCAGCGCGTGAACTACGAGTCGGATGCGAACTATCTGGTAGATCACACGGCCTCGACCTTCGTCGTTGATCAGGATGGGCGGCTGCGCCTGGTCTTCCCCTATGGCACCGACCCCGCGGCCATCGTCACCCGCCTGCGGGCGCTGTGGTGAGCTGCACGGCGCGCGACTCTTTGAATCGCAGAGAACACAGAGATAGCACAGAGAGAGCGCACCAGGCTCCTTCTCTGCGCTCTCTGCGTTCTCTGTGGTTAACTCTCTTCGGCGCGCGTGAGCGGGCTGGCATATAATGAAGGCGTATGTGCGAAATAGCCTTGAGAGGAGGATTTCACGATGGCGACCAAGAAGATTTTGATGCTCGTTGGCGACTATGTCGAGGACTACGAAGTGATGGTGCCTTTCCAGGCGCTGCTGATGGTGGGGCACACGGTGCACGCCGTCTGCCCGGACAAGAAGGCGGGCGAGGTCGTGCGCACCTCGGTACACGACTTCGAGGGCGATCAGACCTATAGCGAGAAGCGCGGCCACAACTTCGCGCTCAATGCCACCTTCGCCGATGTGAAGCCGGAGGACTACGACGCGCTGGTGATCCCCGGTGGGCGCGCGCCGGAATACATCCGCCTGAACGAAAAGGTGATCGCCATCACCCGCCATTTCGCCGAGACGGGCAAGCCCATCGCGGCGATCTGCCATGGGCCGCAGGTGCTGGCAGCGGCGGGGGCGCTCAAGGGCAAGACGGCCACCGCATACCCCGCGGTGGGACCGGACGTGACGGCAGCGGGCGGCACCTACAAGCCTGTGCCGGTCACCGAGGCGGTGGTAGACGGTAACCTGGTCACTGCGCCCGCCTGGCCTGCTCACCCCAGGTGGCTGGCGGAGTTCCTGAAGGTGCTTGGCACGCAGATCACGCCGTGAGTTGCCGGTTAGTCGGCGTAGCATGGATGCCCCTGGCGAGCGCCAGGGGCGTTTGTTTGGGGCGACGGGCGGTCCATTTCTTATAATCTGAACACGATGGGGCCAGAGTGTGTGGAGTGTGGCGGTATGAAATGGTCGAAGGTGTGGTATATGGGTCTGGCTGTGATCGTGGGTCTCAGCGGCATGCTCATCGGGCATCGCGCGGCGCAGGCCCAATCGAGTTGCGACGACCCTTTCGGCGGGAGTCGCCCCCGTTTCAGTCTATCCTTTTGGGACAGGACGGACTTTTGCAAGCACAGTGTGGACTACGATGAGATCATCTCCGGCGGACCGCCGCCCAACGGCATTCCCGCCATCTACGATCCTGTCTTCGAGCGTGTGGACGAGGCCCGCGACTGGCTGTCGCGCCTGTCCCCCGTGATCGCGTTGGAAATCAACGGGGATGCGCGCGCCTATCCGCTGGCGATCCTGATGTATCACGAGATCGTTAACGACGTGGTCGGCGGGGTGCCGGTGGCCGTGACCTTTTGCCCGCTGTGTAACGCTGCGCTGGTCTTCGACCGGCGCGTAGGGGAAGAAGTGCTCGCCTTCGGCACGACTGGCAATCTGCGCAACAGCGACCTAGTCATGTGGGACGACCTGACGCAAAGCTGGTGGCAGCAATTCACGGGCGAGGCCATCGTCGGAGCCTATACCGGGACGCAGCTTGAGGCGCTGCCGTCGCAGGTGGTCGGCTTTGGACAGTTCGTCGAGCAATATCCCGACGGGCAGGTGTTGCAGATTCCCGCCGACTACAGTCGTCCCTACGGGGCCAACCCCTACGTGGACTACGACACGGCGGGCATTCCCCTGCTGCCTGACGCACAATTGGACGCGGTGGACGATCGGTTGCCGCTGACGGCGGTGGTGCTGGGCGCGCTGGTGCGCGGAGAGGCTGTGGCCTATCCGTTTAGTGTGCTCTCGCGCGAAATGGCGGTCAACGACACGGTCGGCGGGGAGCCGGTGCTGGCCCTGTGGCAGCCGGGTGTCGCCAGCGCCTTGGACGAGCCGCGCATCGATCGCGGGCGTGATATTGGCACGGCAGCGCTCTTCAACCGGAAGGTGGGCAGCCGTGTCCTGACCTTCACTGCCGGGCCAGACGGCACCATCCGCGACGTGGAGACGGGTAGCGAATGGAACGCCTTCGGCACGGCCATCTCCGGCCCGCTAGCCGGAACGCAGTTGCGGCGCTATGTATCCAACGGGCACTTCTGGTTCGCCTGGGTTAGCTTCCGGCCAGAGACGCGCGTCTATGGGCAGGGAGAATAACAGAGGGCAAGCTCTGAAATGCCGTGACATGCAGCCGGGCGCTGTGACTAGCAGAGCGCCCGGTTCTTGATCGTAGCGGCATGAAGGAGCCTTTTGGGTCCTGATGGGGGATGTTATGTCTTGCGATACAAACGGCGCTTGTTCAGCGCCGCAAAAAAGCCGCCCACGAATCCCAGCAATGAAGTCACCACGATCACGATGGCGATGGCAACGTCCGCCTCGAAGATGAGGAAGCGCACGCGGGCAGGGGCGGTGTTTTGCAGCAAGAAGATGACAAACAGCACCAAAGCCAGAATGAGCACCCCCAGGCGCAGGCGGTAACGCAGAGTAGATAGTCGCTCTCTCATTGTGATCTCTCCCTGGTAACGCACCACGGGACACTGTCCGTACGTGGGCGCGTAGCGCGCCGCTACGATACCGAAGTGTAGTGCGGCAGGCAGCGGCCCGCAAGCGGACTTTCCCCTGTCCGATGGATGTCAGCCGCTTGTCAGGCTGCGCCGCGAGACAGCATTGACCCCTCTTTTCCCCGGTGATACGCTTATAGGGGTCTGCTTATTGCGCCTGACACCTGTTTCCCTGTGACCAGAACAAGGCGCGGCTTGTCCGCGAGGCAGGCGCTCGCTGTCCGAAAGGAGTTCCTCATGGCGCAGGAACGTGAGGCGGTCATTCAGACGCACAATCTGACGCACCGTTACGGCAAGGTCACCGCCATCGAAAATGTGAACCTGGCCGTCTATCGGGGCGAAATCTTCGGTTTTCTGGGGCCGAACGGCGCTGGCAAGACGACCACCATCCGCACGCTGCTGGACTTCATCCGGCCCAGCGCTGGCTCGGCGACGATCTTCGGGCTGGACACCGTGCGCGACAGTGTGGCCATCCGCCGCCGTATTGGCTACCTGCCCACCGAATTGACGCTGCTCGACAACTGGACGGGCATCCAGTACATCCGCTGGCTGGAGCAGGTGCGCGGTGCACGAGACGGCTACCTGGCCGAGGCGCAACGGCTGGCCGAGCGGCTGGAATTCGATCTCTCGCGCTCGCTCAAGGGGCTTTCGACGGGCATGAAGCGCAAGATGGGCCTGATCGTAGCTCTGGCGCACAAGCCCGAACTGCTCATCCTCGACGAGCCGACGACCGGCCTCGACCCGCTCATGCAACAGGTCTTTCACGAGTTGATGCACGAAGTCCGCGCCGAAGGGCGCACCGTCTTCCTGTCGTCGCACAACCTGCCCGAAGTCGAGGCCATTTGCGACCGCGTGGGCATCATCCGCGATGGGCACCTGGAAGCGGTGGAGAGCGTGACCAACCTCACTCGCGCCGCCTTCCGCTGGCTCACCTTTACCTTCGACGGCGCGTTGCCACTGGACGAGTTCCGCGCCCTGCCGGGCGTTCACGATGTCGCTGCCGATGGGACGCACCTGCGTATGCGCCTGAGCGGAGAGGCCAGCCTGGATGCGGTGATCAAGCTGGCGGCGCGGTATACCGTCACCGACATTGAGATTGAGCACCCTACGCTGGAGGAGATTTTCCTGGCGTATTACGGTAAGAAGGAGCGCTGACCCATGTTGGCCATCTTTCGCAAGTCCTTTCGCGATTCCCGCCGCACCGTGTGGTGGCTGTCTATCGGCTTTGGGCTGTACTTGCTGCTGATCATGGGCTTCTACCCGACAATCAAGAGCCAGGCGGCGGAATGGCAGAAGTTGATCGACTCCTATCCGGAAGGTGTGCTGACGATGTTCTACGGCGCAGAGATAGCCGAGTTCGACATGACCGATCCTGGCATGTACATACAGACGCAGTTCGGCGGCTACAGCGTGCTGATTCTGGGGGCGATCGTGATCGTCCAGGCGTTCAATGCCTTCACCAACGCCGAGCGCGATCATTCGCTGGACATGGTGCTCAGCCTGCCTGTGTCGCGGCGCGCTTATCTGTTCGGGCGGGCGCTCAATACGGCCCTGGGGATGGCGCTGGTGCTGGGTGCCTGGCTGCTCACCTTCCTGGTGTCCATGCTGCTCTGGCCAGAATTCGACGCATCGGTCGGCAGGCTGGTGTTGAGCATCGTCAGCGCCTTCCTGTTTCTGATGGTCGTGGCTGGCTATTCCTACCTGCTGGCCGTGGCGGTGCCGTCTAGCCGCCGTTTCGCGGGGCCCATCGCCTATCTGCTGTTGATCGGCACCTTCCTGATCTACGGACTCTCGGCAGCAGTGGACGCGCTGAAACCGCTTCAGCCGTTCCTGATCAATCACTATTTCAACATGGGCGAGATCATTCGTAACGGCATCCGCTGGAGCGACTGGGCGGTGATGATTGGCGCTACGGTTGTCCTGCTGGCTCTGGCAGGCTGGTGGGTAGATCGCAAAGAATTCGGCGTCTGAGGGGGGCGCTCGGGGCCGGCGGTGTCATCGGCAACTGGCTTCGCCCCCTGGCTGGCGCCGTCTCACATTAGAGTTCCCTGAAAAGTGATCCACAAAGCGCCATTGCGCTGTACAATGGGAGGCGTGATGCGACTTACACCTTCGGGGAGTGACTGGCCGTGAATACCTGGCCGCCGGTCGAACCGCCGTTCTCACAAGCGCCAGTGACGCGCGAACCGTCGCGCCTGAAGATCGCCGCGCGCGAAATCATTCAGCTTGTGCTGGTTGTGCTGCTCGTGCGCCTGGCGATGGATACGCTGTTGCCCCGTTACGTGGTGGATGGCGCGAGTATGGAGCCGACCCTCTCGACCAACGAGCGCGTGATCGTGGATCGCCTGAGTCTGTTGCTGGGCGGCCCGGCCCGCGGCGATGTGGTGGTGCTGGATTCCCCTCGCCAGGACGAACTGCTGATCAAGCGCGTGATCGGGCTGCCCGGTGAGACGGTCACCGTGCGGGCGGGGCGTGTCTACATCAACGGCGAACTGCTCGAAGAACCCTACGTGCTGGAGTTCTGCACTTACCCTTCCTGCGACGGCACCTGGGAGCTGGGGCCGGACGAGTACTTCGTGCTGGGCGACAACCGCAGTCACAGCCTGGATAGTCATACCTTTGGGCCGGTGCCGCGCAGTGCGATCAAAGGCGTCGCCCGTCTGCGCTACTGGCCGCCGGACGACGTGTCCCTGTTCACCGCCCCGCATTATTAGAGACCGTGTGGAAACCTCACCCCCGCTCGGCGCTGACGCGCCTCGCTGCCCCCTCTCCGCGTCGGAGAGGGGGCAAGCCGAGCGAAGCGAGGCTGGGGGTGAGGTAAACTGGTGGGCCAATCATTAATGTTTTCTCCATTAGCAGACATCTTTCCACTCGGTCTCTTAGAGTTCACCGCGGAAAAGCAGAGGGCGCGGGGCAGAGCATATCGAATTGCGGATTGCGGATTGCGGATTGCGAATTGTGATAGCAATAGCTATCGCCACGCTGGTCACCTGCGTCAGCAAGTTCTTACAGTTTCCCTTTGCGCCCTCTGCGTCTCAGCGGGGTAGCGTCACGCGATCGGCTTGCGCGCTTCGATGGCGACCCAGTCGCCCAGTGTGCGTCGCCGGTATGGTTGCAGCCCAACTTCCCGCAAGGCCGCCTCGACTTCGTCCGCCTGTTCCTGAATGATCCCGCTGAAGATGCCGACTCCGCCAGCCCGCAGCACGTCGCCCAGCCCTTCGGCGCACAGGGCGATGATGACTTTGGCCAGGATATTGGCGAGCAGCAGATCGAAATGGTGCGGTGAATGGCGCAGCACGTCCAGGCTGCCCTGCTGCACAGTGAGCCGGTCGCTCACCTGATTGTAGGCGGCGTTCTGCAGCGTGGCCTCGACGGCCAGCGGATCGGTGTCCAGCGCCAGCACATGCGCCGCGCCGAGCTTGAGCGCGGCGATGCCCAGAATGCCCGACCCGCAGCCCAGGTCGAGCACGTCCAGGGCAGGGCGTTCGGCCAGCGCTTCTTCCAGCGTGATCAGGCAGAGCTGCGTGGTAGGGTGCGTGCCCGTGCCAAAAGCCATGCCGGGATCGAGCACCAACACCACATCGTCGGGGCGTTCGTCGGAGGGCGTCACCCACTGCGGGCGGATATACAGGCGATGCCCCAGGCGCAGCGGGTGATAGTGCTGCTTCCAGGCCTCGGCCCAGTCCTCTTCCTTGACCAGCCTGAAGACCGGCTCCGGCATGGGGTAAAGCTGCCCCATGTGCCACAGCGCCTCGCGCAACTGCTGTTGAGCGGCAGCGGCGCGCTCGTCGGCGGGGAAATAGGCCCGCACGATCAGGCGATCGGCGGGCGGGATTTCGTCCGGCCACACTTCGACGGGGAAGCCCGCCTGCTCGATGGCCACCCCCTGATGCCCGTAACGGGCCAGCAGGTCGGCTACCGCTTCGGCGGCTTCACCGTCTACTTCCAGAGAGACTTCGATCCAGTCCACGGCCTACCTCGCAGGGAAACGGAGCCTCAAGCTCGCCTGGGCTGAGCGGAATTGTAAATATTTAGTAAAAAATCCGTATTTGTTATGATTGTAATGTTGCTTATCGCAAAAACTGTGCTATGATGAAGATGACGGGGTCATCATTGAAGCGTGCTGAGCCCAAATCGTAGCCCCACCGTGACCAAACAGGCCCCGTCCTCCTCCTCAAAGTGATACGCGCAAGAGAAACGGGCTTCCAGCCGGAGGCCCGTTTCTCTGTCTATGCGTCGCTTCACCCTCAGTTGCCCGCGAAGAAGTCGGCCAGGCGGTCGCGCAGGCCGCGCGCCTTCTGGGGCGTCACCTCGTGCCCCAGCGTCCGCCCCAGTTCTTCGAACAGTCGCCGCTGCTCTTTGGTGAGCTTGGTAGGCACTTCCACGTTGATCACCACCAACTGATCGCCCCGTCCGGACGTAGTGCCGTCGCGCCGCAGTTTGGGCACGCCCATCCCGCGCAGCCGAATGACATCGCCGGACTGCGTGCCCGCCGGGATGGTCAGTTCGGTCTCGCCGTCCACCGTCGGCACCTTGATGACATCGCCCAGCGCCGCCTGCGCCACATTGATGGACACTTCCAGGATGATATCGTTGTTGCGCCGCTCGAAGAACTGATGGCGGTCAACGGACAACACCACATAGAGATCGCCGGGCGGCCCCCCGTTGGGGCTGGGTTCGCCCTCGCCAGCCAGCCGGATTTGCATCCCATCGTCCACGCCCGGTGGCACTTTGACGGTGAGGGTACGGGTGCGCTGCACCACGCCCTGCCCGCGGCATTCGTGACAGGGTGTGTCAATGACCTGCCCACGCCCTTTACAGCGCGGGCAGTCCGTCACGTTGACCATGCTGAAACCGAAAGTCTGCTGCACGCGCCGCACCTGACCGGTGCCGTTGCACTCCGGGCAGGTGCGCGGCTGCGTGCCCGGCTCGGCCCCGTTGCCGCCGCAGACGCGGCAGGTCTCGCGCCGGCTGACATCCAGGTCTATCTCCGCCCCGAAGACGGCCTGCTCGAAGCTCAGGCGTACCTCCTGGCGCAGGTCACGGCCCTGCACCGGCGCGCGCCGCCGTCGCCCCGTGCCGAACCCGCCAAAGCCGAAACCGCCCAGCCCGCCGAAGAACTCTTCGAGAATCTCCTCCATGGTAGGGATGCCGCCCGTGAAGCCACCGCCGGGCATCCCGTTGAGGCCCGCGTGCCCAAAGCGATCGTAGGCCGCGCGGCGCTCGTCGTCGGAAAGCACCTGATACGCCTCATTGATCTCCTTGAAGCGCTCTTCGGCGTCGGGCGCGTCGCTCACGTCCGGGTGATACTGGCGGGCAAGCTGCCGGAAGGCGCGCCGGATGTCTTCTTTCGACGCGCTGCGCGGCACGCCCAGAATTTCGTAGTAGTCGCGTGGCATGGTGCGTTCCATTCGGGGTATTCCTCAACGCTACAGATTCTATCCCAGTGCGGCGTGAGTTCAAAGGACAGGCTGGCAGCTAAGTCACCGCCAAGACGCAGAGGGCACAGAGAAGAGCGTCTCGGATTGTGGATGGCAAATTTCAGAATCCGCAGTCTCCGCGCCGGGAGATTCTCGTAGCCTTTTTCTCTGCGTTCTGTGCGTCTCCGTGGTTCAAAAACCATCCTCAGGCTGCGAGCGTGGCGCGGCACAAAAACAGCGCACAGACCCCGCCGGGCCTGTACGCTGTTCTGTCGCGCGGATGGGCACTACGACTCGGTGTAGTCGCCCTCGATCACGTCTTCGTCGGTGCGCTCGCCATAGCCACTGCCATCACCGGCAGCCGCCCCGGCCTGCCCATACATCGCCGCGCCGATCTGCTGGAAGGCCAGGCCCAGTTCTTCGGTGGCCCGCTTGATCGTCTGCGTGTCGTTGCTTTCCATCGCCTTGCGCGCCGCCTCGATCTTCTTCTCGACATTCTCGCGCGTGCTGGCGGGAATCTTGTCGCCATACTCGCGCAGAGCCTTTTCCGCGTTGAAGATCATGGCGTCGCAGTTGTTGCGCGCCTCGACCTGTTCGCGGCGACGGGCGTCTTCGGCGGCGTGTTTCTCCGCCTCTTTGATCATGCGCTCGATCTCGGCCTCGCTCAGGCCGCTGCTGGCGGTGATGGTGATCTTCTGCTCGCGGCCCGTGGCCTTGTCGCGGGCGCTGACGTTCAGGATGCCGTTGGCGTCAATGTCGAACGTCACTTCGATCTGCGGGACGCCGCGCGGCGCCGGTGGGATGCCATCCAGGATGAAGCGGCCCAGAGTCTTGTTGTCGGCAGCCATGGGACGCTCGCCCTGCACCACGTGAATCTCCACCTGCGTCTGCCCGTCGGATGCCGTGCTGAAAATCTGGCTCTTGCGGGTAGGGATGGTGGTGTTGCGCTCGATGATGGGCGTCGCCACCCCGCCCAGCGTCTCGATGGACAGCGTTAGCGGCGTCACGTCCAGCAGCAGCACTTCCTTGACCTCGCCGCCCAGCACGCCAGCCTGAATGGCCGCGCCGATGGCCACCACCTCGTCCGGGTTGACGGTCTTGTTCGGCTCTTTGCCGAAGAACTTGCGCACCGCTTCCTGCACGGCGGGCATGCGCGTCATGCCACCGACCAGCAGCACTTCGTCAATGTCCGAAGGCTTCAGGCCCGCGTCGGCCAGGGCGCGCTTGCACGGCTCGATGGTGCGCTCGATCAGGTCTGCCGTCAGGCTTTCCAGCTTGGCGCGGGTCAGCGTCATGTTCAGGTGCTTCGGCCCGCTGGCATCCGCCGTGATGAAGGGCAGGTTGATCTCGGCCTGCATGGTGGTCGAGAGTTCCTTCTTGGCGTTTTCGGCGGCTTCCTTCAGGCGCTGCAACGCCTGACGATCCTGGCGCAGGTCAATACCCTGTTCTTTCTTGAACTCCTCGGCGATCCAGTCTATGATGCGCTGGTCGAAGTCATCGCCGCCCAGATAGGTGTCGCCATTGGTAGAGCGCACCTCGATCAGGCCCTCGCTGACGTCCAGGATCGAGATATCGAACGTACCACCGCCCAGGTCGTAGACGGCCAGCGTTTCGTCGTTCTTCTTGTCCATGCCATAGGCCAGCGACGACGCCGTCGGCTCGTTGATGATGCGCAGCACTTCCAGGCCGGCGATGCGACCGGCGTCTTTGGTGGCTTGGCGCTGACTGTCGTTGAAGTAGGCCGGGACGGTGATCACCGCCTGCGTCACCTCTTCGCCCAGGTAGGCTTCGGCATCCTGCTTGATCTTCTGCAGGATCATCGCCGAGATTTCCGGCGGGCTGTAGACCTTGCCGCCCATGTGCACGCGCACGTCGCCGTTGGGCGCGGCGCTCACCTTATAGGGCACCACCTTCAACGCCTTCTGCACCTCTGGGTCGTCGAACTTGCGCCCCATGAAGCGCTTGATGGAGAAGATGGTGTTCTCCGGATTCATCACCGCCTGGCGACGGGCAAGCTGCCCCACCAGTCGTTCACCCTGCTTGTTCACCGCCACTACCGACGGGATCAGGCGTCCCCCTTCTGCAGAAGGGATCACGGTCGGCTCGCCACCTTCGATGACGGCCATGACCGAGTTCGTCGTGCCCAGGTCAATCCCGATGATTTTGCCCATGTGCGTTCACCTCGCTCTCGAATACTCGTGGATAATTGCTCTGCGCTGCGCTGTGGGGCAGTCGGACATCATGGTGCCACCCGCACCAGGGCCGGGCGCAACACCCGGTCGCCCAGGCGATAGCCGCGCTGCAGTACCGCCGTGATCGTCCCGCTGGCTGCCTCGCTGTCGGAGTCTACGCCGACCGCTTCGTGCAGGGCCGGATCGAACGGCTGGCCCAGAGCGGGAATCTCTTCCACGCCCTCGTCGGCCAGGAAGCGCTCGAACTTGCGCAGGATCAACGCGATCCCCTCGAACCATTGGTTGCGCTCACCTGCCGGCACTGCCTCCATAGCGCGGTAGAAATCGTCGAGCGTCGGCAGCAATTTGAGCAACAATTCGCCCGCGATCACCTGCGCCTGTTCGGCCCGTTCGCGCTCCACACGCCGCCGATAATTCTGAAAGGCGGCGCGCTCGCGTTGCAGGCTGTCCAGGTATTCTCCGGCCCGGCTTTCGGCTTCTTCCAGCCGCACCGTCAGTTCAGCGATGCTGTTTTCTGCTGTAATCGTCTGTTCCTCCGCAACCGTTGTCTGCTGCGCTGGCGCTGCAGGCCCGTTCGGATCAGGGCCTTGGCCCGCCGGGATGGTTTCGTCGCCGGGCAGCGTAGCTTCGGCAGCAACCGCTTCCTCGTCCGGGCGCGGCTCATCGTTCCGAGGGGTCTGTTTGGCAGTCAATCCGCTTCCCTCCCACATCTCGCAGTGCAGTCATGCTCATGTTGATAGCGTCCGTAGTGTAGCGGATCAGTAATAGATTTCCATTAGCAAAGCAATGGAATCGTATCAAAAGGTGTGAAGTTGGGCAGAAGGGGGAAAGACAGCAGGTCAGTCGGGGCGCGATTCGCTATACACGTCGTCCAGCAGGCCCGACATCAGCCCGGCCACGTAGCGCACCGCGCTGATGGCCCGCCCATAGCGCATGCGCGTAGGGCCGAGCACGCCCAACGCCCCGTGCGCCTGCCGCGTCCCATAGCGACCGAGTACCATGCTCAGGTGACTCAGGCTCTCCCAGCGGCCTTCCCCACCAACCAGGATACGCAGGTCAGGCTGATCGGGGGCGAGCATCTCGCGCAGGATGTCTTCCAGCAGGTCTTCTTCTTCCAGCACGCGCAACATCTGCTGTGCTTCGTCGTCGGTGAAAGACGACAGACTCTCGCTCAGGCCATAGCGCACCACGTCACGGGCGGCCTGCTGATTGCTCTGCCGCATGGCTTCTGCCACCAGTTCGGCGATCTCGCGCGTCAGAGCGTCCGGTTGCTGGCGCGCCCTGGCCTGCACCTGGTCGGCGGTGAGACCGGCGCAACTGGCAGTGAGAATCTGCGCCGTGCGCGAAAGCACCGTCTGCGGCACTGGCTCGGCCAACGTCAGAATCTGCTGATGCACTACACCACCTTGCAACACCAACACCATCAACACCAACCGCCCCTGCGTGCTGATCAGTTCCAGGTGCTTGAATTGATTCTCGACCGGACGCGGCGGAGTGACCAGGGCGGCGGTGCGCGCCGTGCGCGAAAGCACCATGGCGGCAATGCGCGGCCACTCGTCTACATTGAGCGTGGCGCTGGCAAACTCGCGGGCGATGCGCTGCCGTTCTTGCAGGGGCAGGTTAGCCGCGGTCAACAAGCGGTGCACAAAGTAGCGCAGCCCCTGGCGGGTGGGCACGCGCCCCGCCGAGGTGTGCGGCGCGTAGATCAGGCCGTGCTCTTCCAGCACGCCCATTTCGTTGCGCACAGTCGCGCTGCTGACCTCCAGGTCGAAGCGCTCGACCAGCGTCTTGGAGCCGACCGGCTGTCCGGTGCGGATGTACTCGCGCACGATCAGCGACAGGATGCGTTCCTGGCGCTCGGTGAGCGTTGGCAACTCGTCCTGTGGCAAGGGGTCGAGCGACGGGCTACGCGATGACATAGGGTCAGGTGTTATGGCCATAATTGCCCTGCAACTCTACGTATGTCGTGTCAGAGCATAGCATGAGGGATACAGGGCGTCAATGGTGAGCGGCCACGCCTATTCCCCGAAGCTGGCCGCCAGCAACGCCTGCCGATCCACCAGCCCCAGCGGACGACCCTCGGCATCGGTGACCACAATGCGCTTGCGTCCCTCGCGCAGCATCAGCGTGATGCCGTCCGCCACAGTCATATCCGGCGGAGCGGTCAGCGCCCGCTCGGACATAATATCGCGGGCGCAGACATCCCCGCGCGGCACCTCACGCCCCAACATACGGCGGGCCAGCGCCTGCAACACGCCCCCTCGTACCGGTGGAGCCACGCGGGCCACCAGGTCGCCTTCGGTGATGACACCTACCGGGTGACCCTCCTCATCGAGCACCACCACATAGGTGAACTGCCGCTGCAA
>FWPU01000355.1_pt1 | contig 29931 bp, 18 predicted proteins | sample 2228361 | NCBI WGS metagenome assembly FWPU01 (sample SAMEA103939777, study PRJEB20133) | metagenome | reverse complement strand
CGCCCCGAAGGCGACCGGGTTCCCAACCTTCGAGACCCATCACACGGTTACCCCGACGCACATCAATCCGATGGGAGCGAAGGGGATTGGCGAGGCCGCCACGATCGGCTCAACACCGGCGGTCGCCAATGCTGTCATAGATGCCCTTGAGCCGTGGGGAATCCGGCACCTCGATATCCCGTTCACCCCGGAGAAGGTTTGGCGGGCAATTCAGCAAGCTGGTGGCTCCGCGATGGCTGCGGATTAGCAATCGGAGCTATGCACCCTGCCCCCTCTCCTGGAATGCCGAGAGAGGGGGCATTTATTTGTAAAGCACCCAGCAAGGTCCGTGCCTCGATCGAGCTGCGGCATCGTTCCCGTCATCCCGTCTGGAACGGGGAATCTCACCGCGTCGCTGTTCACCGCACAAGGCCGGTCACTCGCCAGCCCCAACGTCCATGAGGAGAATCCGCAACGCGCGGCCCCGAATCGGCCGTACCGCTCGGCGACGGGGCACGATGGCGCAGCCTGGGACCATGATGCTGCTCTCACCGCTCGACCGCACGAGGATGCCGTTAGGTCGCAAGACCGCAGTCCTGCGGAAGCTGGTCAACGCGAGCCTTCAGCAGTCCCGCGCAAGCTGGTCAACGCGAGCCTTCAGCCGGTTGAATTGAAGATCCGCTTCAACCAATTCTTGCTGTACCCGCTGGAAAGTCGCGACATCGGCATTGATCAGCGCTTCGATAAGCTGATTGAGCAAATCAGCGTCGGTTTGGAAGAGATTCGCGAGGTCAGTGTTCAATTGCGCGGCAGCCGGTGGCGCCGGCGTGGCTGCCTGGTCCTGGGCGAGAAGTGCTAGCTCCTCCGCCCACTGGGCCAGCTTCCCAAGCGCCTGGCTCGGGCTTAGAAGCGTCAGCCCTTGAGCCTCTTTGCCAAGGGCAATAAGCCGGTCAACTCGGGGTTGCGTCGCGGCTAGCCACTGGTCCACTCCTGTGCAATCCACAGTTGCTCCAGGCGTTGGCGCCGGCGTTGCTGTTGCAACCGGTGTTGGCCCAACGGCGGGCACCGTGACCGTCGCGAGCACCGCAAGGGCCTTTGGTGACTCCGCGTTGAAGGCATCGAGGCGCGTCCTGTGACTGATCTCAAGCACGGTGTTGCCCGGAACCAGCGTACGGCAGGCAAGATACGCGGCGGAGGCTGTGGGCAGGCCGCCAGATTCGGTTTGATAGGTGTACACGGCAAAGCGTTGCGTGGCATCGCCTCCTTGCAGTGGCTGACCATCGGGACCATAAGCTGGCCCGACTTCGCTGACGCTAGGCTCAGACTGCAAGGCGGAGACCATCCCCGCGAGACATGTGGCTGGATCGCCCCCAAATCCTGGATGCGCGTGGAAGGTCAGCTCGCTCACACCGTTACTCAGCTGGAGACGATCCTCACCACCTACGCTGCTCGCCTCGACAACGTTCCAGGTCTCGTCCCATTTCAATGAGAAGCCGTAGGTGGGACTCGTGTAGGTGGCGCCGCTCACCCCAGGCGCCGGACTCGCTCCAGGGGTAGGACTAGGCCCGATGACCAACCCGCCGGGGGTGGGTGAGGGGCCAATGATGAGTCCACCCAGAGTCGGGGTCGGTGTCGGGCTTGGACCGATGATCAGACCGCCAGGGGTTGGCTCCTGAGCATGCGTGACGTGAGAACCAGGCAGCGCAACCAGCCACAGGGGAAGGAGCAACAAGGCGAGCAAGGAGAAAGGACGCTGCATCGGGACTCCCCTTCCTTTGACCTTACCAAGTAAATTTGGAATTTCCCCTATCTTACCGACCCTGATCTGTATGTCAACACCTGTTACGGCATGGCGCGTGACAGCTCCCGCTGCCCAATGGTTAACGTTCACGCTCGATATGCAATAGGCATTTCCTAACAGCGTCTCACTCGCTTGAAGGCTGATGAGCCTGGCGTGCGGCTCATTGAGCAGCGCGCCAACTGCAGCACGTTCCTCTCGGCCAGGAAGATCGACCGCTACCACCGAAATAAGGCCGCGCGGTGCTTTCGAGTTCGCTGCACGAGCGATGCACCATGTCGATCCGTAATGCCTCGGAACCATTCCAGGCGCAATAGTCATGGCCCGCTGGGACACCGCTGGTCATGCACATACGGCACCAGGAAGGTCCCCGCAGGCCATATTCCCACCCGCAGAGATCGCGCCTCGTCGCCGTGAAAGGGCACATGTGCCACGTTGACGCACGACAGACTGAGAAATCCAAAGCCTGGCTATCGTGCTGCCCCTATTCCGAGTTGAGCCTGCGCAAAGCGAAGTCGAAGGGACGAGGGAGCAGGGGGTTGAGCCTTTTGCCACCTCGGCATGGTCTGGTACCCACTGCCTTATTCCTTCTTAGCCGGTTCCTGCCAGTGCAGGGGAAGATGGCGCACCGCGTAGGAAACCGCTGCCGTACGAGAGGGCACACCAAGCTTGGCCAGCAAATGGCCAACGTGCTTCGAGGCAGTGCGTGGACTTATGGAGAGCCGGTCGGCAATCTCCCGATCCGAGCACCCTTCGACGAGCAACGCCAGCACGTCGCGCTCGCGCGCGGTGAGTTCGGGGTCGCGCACGTGGGGCACCGGATCCGCTACATGTGACGCCGTGCCTGCCGGCTCTGGCGGAGCCGCGATTGCCAGCACGTCCTCACCGCTCATGCGGCGCCCCGTGGCGATTGCCTCGGCCAGCCGTTGATTGCCAAGCAGGCGCCGGAGACCATCCATGATCTGCCGCTGCTCATCCGCCCTGGCCCCACGAACTGGCGTGCCGAGATCCTCTCTCAGCGCCATAGCCGCCCCGAAGAGGCGCCCTGCTCGTTCGGCCCGTCCATGCCGGAGAAGCAGTTCCGCCATCGTCTCCAATCCCTCCGTGAGGCCGAGCCGGTCGCCCAAGCGATGAGAGAGGAGGAGAGCTTCCCACGTGAGGCGAGCAGCACGCGCTATATCGCCGCTGTGGCGCGCAACACTGGCGAGCCGGCGCAGCGCCAGGGCTTCATTCCAGGTATCGTTGAGATCCCTGGTGATGCTCAACGCTTCCTCAAGCAGGGATTCAGCCTGCAACAGGTCGCCCCTGGCCGATGCCACCGCCCCAAGATTGATCAATCCTGCCGCAACACCCTGTTTGGCGCCGAGACGGCGGCTAATCTCCAAACTCTCCCGGTGCAAGGCGAGCGCCCGGTCAAGCTCGCCTTGCTGCTGGGCGACGACCCCGAGGTAGTCCAGCACGATGCTCAGCGCGTGAAGGTCGCCTGTGACTCTGAGGAGCGCCGCGCTGTCATTCAGCCGTGCCGAGGCAGTGGCAAGATCGCCCTGATCCAGCGCGATGGATCCGAGATGTTGAAGGGCACTGGCCATTCCGCGAGTATCCCCTGCCAGGCGAAACCGGTCCAGCGCGGCTTCCTGTAGCCGCACTGCCTGCTGATAGTCGTTGCGCAGGATCGCAATGGTGCCGAGGTGATCGAGCGTCTTTGCCTCATCCAAGGGCCGGCAGAGATCCTGCCAGAGGCTGAGCGCCGTCTCATAGCGCTCGACGGCGGCATCAAGATCGCCACGGCTCCACGCCATCGCTCCCGCCGCGTGGTAGAGCCGGGCTCTCATCTCGGCCGGTGAGGTCGTGGCAAGTCCCAACGCACGCTCAATCCATCCGCGTCCCTCAGCGCCGTACCCCCGTGTGTCCCAAAAGCGCCACAGCGCAGCCGCGATGCGCAAACCGACCCTCGTTGTGCCATCGCCATTGAGGGTCCATTCCAGCGCTGTGCGCATGTTGTTGCGTTCGGCATCCAGCCGGTCCAGCCACACCTTCTGTTCGGCACCAATCAGTCCCGCTTCGGAGGCCTCGGCGAGCGATGCGTAGTACGCGGCATGGCGTTCCCGGATATCCCACTCCTCACCGTTCGCGCGAAGTTGGTCGTAGGCAAACTCCCGAATCGTTTCGAGCATCGTGAACCGCGGCTCCCCATCGGCCATCTCCTGGCGTCCTAGCAAACTGCGATCGGCGAGCGAGGCGACCATGTCCAGTACTGAGGCACCCGAGGACTCCAACTTCGGCGCCGGTATCGAGGGCATGCCCTGTCCCGCATCCGCTGTACTGCCTCCGCGCCGCTCCTGGCCGCAGACGGCCTCAGCGGCTTCCAGCGTGCAGCCACCAGAGAACACCGCGAGACACCGAAAGAACCGCTGTTCGTCTGGAGCGAGAAGGTCGTGGCTCCATGCCACCGCGTCGTGCATCGTGCGCAAGCGATCCGGGAGATCGCGGGGACCCCCAGTGAGAAGCGGCAACCGCCGGTCTAGGCGACGAAGGAGCGCCTGCGGTGATAGAAGCGCGATTCGCGCCGCGGCAAGCTCGATGGCCAGCGGCAGGCCATCCAAACGACGGCATATGTCCGCGACGACCTGCGCGTTCTCCTCGGAGATGGCAAATCCCGGCCGGACAGCTTCTGCGCGCTCGGTGAAGAGACGCACCGCCTCATTCCGGGCCAGCACCTCAGGATGCCTCTCGGTCGCATCCGGCACGCGAAGCGGTGGAACATGGAATATCCGTTCACCTGACACCCGTAATGGCACGCGGCTTGTCACCAGCATGCGCACATCCGGGCAGACCTTGAGCACATCGCTCAGTAGCGATGCTGCTGCCACGATTCGCTCGGCATTGTCGAGGATCAGCAGAAGGTGGGCATCGCGAAGAACGGCTATCAAGCGCTCCCGTGGATCGTCCGCGTCAGGATCTCGTGCTTCAAGGGCGCGGAGGATGGTGGGCCCCACGAGGTTAGGATCACTGATCGGCGCCAGGTCAACGAACCATATGCCATCGCGAAAAGACTGCGCAATCCCGGCCGCAACGGCCAGCGCCAAGCGCGTCTTGCCGGTGCCGCCAGCGCCCGTTAGGATGATGAGTCTGACGTGCGGCTCACTGAGCAGCGCCCCAACCGCAGCACGTTCCTCCTCCCGTCCGACAAGGGACGTCAACGCTTGGGGCACACGCAGGGGCGGTGACGGACGTAGCAATGCGAGCGGCATGAGCCGCGGCCCCTGCGCCTCGTACTGTTCGCCCCTCGACTGCGACATGCTCGCGTCGCCAATGTGACATCATTACGGACTCGGCTCATTTTCCACCACAGGACGCCGGGGGTCAAGCGAACTGGATGGTCACTATCTGGCGGAAGGCGCCCACAGACGCTCACGTACCACGCAAGGACTCACCCTGCCAGCGCAGGAACAGCGGAAGCCGCTCCTGTGCACGAAGCCCGGTAAAAGCGACGCGCCTTAATCGCTGTCGCTAGGAGCGTGCGGCGGGCATTCAGCGCCAAGGATCCGGTCCATGACAAATCCCGGTGCAGGTGGTGGCCCAACCTCAACCGGGCGTAGGAATGGCCGGCCCCGGACCGCGTAGGTCTGGCGGGCCAGCACGGAAGTGAGGACAAGCTCGGGATAGCGCAGCGCCGTCAGGCGGCCACCAAATACGCAACCGGTGTCAATGTTGATCGTCCGGTTCACCCAGGCCGGTTCGTGCACCGGCGTGTGCCCGTAGACGACAAGCGCTCGCCCTCGATAATCGGCCGCCCAATCGAGCCGGATCGGCAATCCGTACTCATCAATCTCACCGGTCGTCTCGCCGAAGAGGGCAAAATCGCGGACGCGCTTGGAGTCTCGCCCCTGAAATCGCTCCTTCATTCCCGCATGCGCGACGACCAGCCGCCCACCATCCAGGACATAATGGTGTGTCAGCCCCGCAAGAAATCCTCGCACCCGCTCGCGGAATTCCGGAGACTCCCGTTCCAATTGCTCTAGGGTTGCTGCCAGCCCATGGGCGATCTTGACTTTGCGCCCGTTGAGGTACCGCATGAGCTTGTCATCGTGGTTGCCCGGGACGCAGAGCGCGGTGCCCGCCTGGACCATCCCCATCACGAGCCGGAGCACAGCCGGGCTGTTTGGTCCCCGGTCAACGAGGTCGCCGAGGAACAACGCCCGGCGGCCGGCTGGCGGTCGCACGCTATACCAATTCCAATCGTCAGCGCTGGGATTCTCCGAAACCTCGTAGCCAAGCTCGCCAAGCAATTCGCAGAGCTCATCAAAGCAGCCATGCACATCGCCGATGATGTCGAGCGGTCCCTGGTCCGCGCGGCGATCTGGCGGGAGCGGCATGCGGTGAATACGCGCCCCCTCAATCGCCTCCGGCGTCGTCAGGCGGTAAACAGCGCGGAAGCCCTCCTGCGCAAGGGACGGCAGCGACCGGTGTAGCGTCTCGTATTGATACCGGATCACGTCCGGCCCAACCTGCCGCCCTGGCCGTGCCCGGTCTCGCTCCTCGCACAGGCGCGCAGGGAGATCGAGCACGAGTGCAATTGCTGGCAGATCGTGCTCCGCGGCCAGGCGAATCAAGCGCTCGCGCGCATGCGGCTGAACATTCGTGGCGTCAACGACAGCCAGCCGGAGGAATTCGAGACGCTTGGCAACGATGAGGTGCAACACTTCGAACGCCGCGCGCGTTGCTGCTTGATTGGCCGGATCGTCGGAGATGAGTGCCCGGCAGTGATCGGAGGAAACAACCTCGGTTGGGAGAAAATGCCGTGCCGCGAAGGTCGATTTTCCCGACCCAGCGACCCCGATCAGCACCACGAGCGATGGATCAGGAATTCTCATGGATTCGTTCATGTGATGATTGTCCTCGAGCTAACTGAGACTCATACCGGGTCACGAATGTGATGGCAGTTCATACCCCTGCCGGAATTACATGTTTCCGTAACATCTTCATCTCATCATGCGTTACTTTATAAATAGTTTTCTGATAACTACCTCTCCGAACTGCGATTCAGGGATGTGCATCATCTCGGTCAAGACTTGCACTAAAGCACGCCTCACATGAATGAAGCTAACCCCATTGTTGGTGTCACATTGCGCCTGGTATCATTGTACGTATAGAACAGCTGATCGGGAGTAGGGGATGCGCGTGATGTTACCTGAACCTTCTTATCAGACACAATTGGGTGCAGCATTCACTGGTGAAGCCCAGGATTTACTCAAAAAGTTGGATGCCGAGAGCGTTGATCTCGTAATCACTTCTCCACCATTTCCTCTCCTTCGGCAAAAGGCTTACGGCAACGAGGAACAAGAAGATTATGTTGATTGGCTGCTCCAATTCGGGCGCCAGATTTACCGGGTGTTGAAGCCGACGGGAAGCTTCGTCATCGATCTCGGTGGCACATACCAGCGAGGGAAGCCGGTTCGCAGTTTATATCAATATCGTGTACTCCTTCGGTTTTGTGATGATCTTGGTTTTTATCTGGCCGAGGAGTTCTTCTGGCATAACCCTTCCAAGCTTCCTTCTCCAATCGAGTGGGTAAACAAACGAAAGATCCGGGTCAAAGACACAGTAAACACAATTTGGTGGCTATCTAAGACAGAATGGCCTCAAGCAAACGTCCGAGAGGTGCTCACAGAGTATTCCGACCGGATGCGCCGCCTCCTTGCTGATAGCGCTCGCTACTACACCCCCAAGGAGCGCCCTTCCGGACACGATATCTCCTCTCGATTCGCCAATGATAACGGCGGAGCCATTCCCTCCAATCTTCTCGTTATTCCCAACACAGAAAGCAATTCCTCGTATCTTCGGAGATGTAGATTGGTCGGCGCTGATGCGCATCCTGCCCGATTCCCCGCCCGGCTACCTGAGTTTTTTATTCGGTTCCTCACGCGGCCGAAGGATTTGGTCCTTGATATCTTTGCAGGCTCCAACACCACTGGCGAGGTTGCCGAGCGACTCGGTCGCAGATGGCTGTCTTTTGAGATCGATCACGTCTACGTGGCCTCCTCAGCGCTTCGGTTTGTGGAAGACGATGAACAAGCGACCCGCATTTACCAGCAGGTACTCGCAGGCGAGCCCTGCTTCCTCGCCACTTCCCTTCAGCCACTGCTTCTCTGACCACCATTGCCATTGCGAAGCGGACTAGATGGCGGCATGAACTCAATTTGAACATCATGTTCGATTGGCCACACGCGCACACCGTGACTCCGCACAAATGCGATCGGTATTTTGGGATTGTTCAACGGAGCATCACCAGATTGGAGTAAACGCCGTTCCCATTCGTCGAACAGCGGTGCAAGATCTAACGGCGTTATCCGGTAAATCTCCTTCAGATCGATATGTTCATATAGTGAAACGTACCACGCCTGAACGCGCCGGTACTTCTCGAGGATGCGCAGATTGAGGTGATGGTGAGTAGTTATGCCTCGATGGGAACCAAGAGCAACGTTGACGGTCTTCAGTTCATATTCATTGCCCTCTGCGTCTATCGCATCGTTGCCCTCGCGTCCACCGACTGCACGCAGACCGAGAATAATAAGGCTTTGAAGGACTTTCCCCCCATTATCCTGGAAGATGTCACGAATGCCATACTTCTCTGCCAGGCGCTGCAACTCTCTGCATCCTGCGAGTGCGTGCTGCAGACGTTCAAGGTCGCTCTCGGCGTCGTTCATCGTGCTAACCTATCAGTTCTTACCGCACCTTTCCGCGCGCCGCGACTTTCCAGACATCGGTGACGCGGCCATCGCGCAGCACCAGCAGTTCGTCCGTGAGATTGACGGTCGGGCAGACATGGTTAGGGATGATCTCCACCCGGTCGCCCACCCGCAAATCCATCTCATCGGGCGGCACGATCACCACGCCATGCTCCTCACTGAGCCGGTCAATGATTGCGCCCTCATGCCCGACTATGTACCCATGGCCCGGATGAGAGGGAGTCTTGTCCAGCGCGAAAACTTTCGAGCCCGCGTCGAGCACCGCGCGGTCTGGAGCCGGCCGGCTGACAACCGTCGCCACGATCCGGGCAGCGCAGCGATCCGGCCCGTAGACGCCGTAGCGAAAGCCGCTCGCATCCCGGAAGACATAGGTTCCCGGCCGCATCTCGGTGATACCTGGCACCGTGGGGGTATAGGCCGCGGCCGGTGTCGAGCCAACACTTACAACCTTGAGATCGAGCCCTTGGGAGCGGATGCGCTCGGCCGTATCCACCATCGCCCGGCCCGCCGCGCGCGCAAGATCCTCAATTTGGTCGGGCGGAGCCGCGTTCGCGTGCCCTTCGTGGGTGAACAGGCCGATCACGCGCAACCCTGGCATGCGCGCGACATCCAGGGCCAGACGGCAGGCTGGCTCTCCAGCGGGCACTCCTGCCCGGTGGTGGCCGGTATCGACCTCGATATACACCTCAAGTGTGCGTTCCTCGGCCGCCATCGCCGCTGATAGAGCCTCCGCCCCTTCATGCGAATCAACGCCGACGATCACCCGGGCGCGCTCCATGAGGGCCAGCAAGCGCCGTATCTTCGGCGCTCCGACAATCTCATGGCCGATCACGATATCCTCGACGCCAGCACTGGCCATGACCTCCGCTTCGCCAAGCTTCGCGCACGTCACGCCGATTGCGCCCGCCGCTAGCTGTAGCTTGGCAATTTCGGGCGTCTTGTGCGTCTTGATGTGTGGGCGCAAAGCGACGCCGATGCTCCTAGCCCACGCCGCCATCTCCGCAATGTTCTGATGCAACACCGCCTCGTCAATCACCATGCAGGGCGTGTCGAGTTCCTGGGCGGGATCAACGAACGCCCGCGCTGGTATCGCTACGGTCGCCGTCATTGGTATTGCCTCCTCGCTCGTCAACGTTCTCTCTTCGCCTGTGACTGTAAGGTTCGTCTCCAGCAGCGCGGTTACCTGCCGCGGGGCGCCTATTATCGCAGGATGGCGCAGGCGATTCGCGAGCGCCGCTGCTCGCCCTACCCGATTTGAAAGCGCGACCGGGTTAGCTCAATCCATCGCCCTTGTTGCGCCGACCGCACCACACCATCAAGCACCTCTTGCACCTTGATACCATCGGCAAATGACGGCGTTCCCTGGATGCCGAGACGGATCGCGCGCACCCACTGGCGAAGCAGGAGAACGGTCGGTGCGGTGAGCGGATGCTCAAACGGCGGCAGCTCCGGTTCCAACCGCTCCGGGATCGGTAGCTCGTCGAGCGCCTCCCGGCGCCTGCCTCCGAGCAATCGTCCGTCACCAGTGATGACCAAGATGCCTTCCGACCCGGACAGAATGACCTCATCGCCAACGTCATGCGTCGCCGTTGCCGAGTAATGGATTGTCGCCAAAGCTCCGCACACAAAGCGCAAGAGCACGGCAAAGTTATCATCCGCATCCACCGGAGCAGTCTGGCTCGATTCGGGAAGCCGCCGGCGTTTCACCATGGTCGCCGTGGCTCCAGCGACGGCCTTGATATCCCCAAGCCACCAGCGCAGGGCGTCAATATGGTGCGACCCAGCCGCCGCGAGCATGCCACCCCCCTTCGCCGCCTCGGAAAGCCAGTCCCAGGCCTCGCCAAACGGGTCGTTGAGACTAGAACGGTAGACGGTCACGGAGGCAGAGTGCGGATCGCCGAGGTAGCCCTCGTCAATAAGCTCTTTGGCACGCGCTCGGGCCGGGATGAAGCGGTATTCATGGTTGATCATCGCCACCACGCCCGCTGACTCCGCCATCTTTGCCATGTCCCGAGCTTCCGCCAGGGTGCGAGCGAGGGGCTTCTCACACAGGATGTGCTTGCGGGCTTCCAGGGCCGCGAGCACCATCTGGTGATGCAGATAGGGTGGCGTGGCGATGATGACAGCATCGACGGCCGGATCAAGCAGCACTTCCCGGTAATCCGCCACAACGTTGCGCACGCCATACCGCGCCGCAACGAGATGCGCCCGATCCGGCCGGCGGGAGCATAGTGCCACGACTTCGGTTTCGGGAAGGTAATTGAGCGCCGGCAGATGCATCATCGCAGCATGCCCCGCACCAATCACCGCAACCCGAAGAACGCCGGTGCGAGGCGCTCCACTTCGCGCCCGTTCGGAACCGATCATGACTCCTGTCTCTTTCATGACCTTACCAGCCTGCCCGCCGGTGACACTCCGGCACCGGCCGGCAATCCTACACGATCGTCCACCAAGGGCTGCGCCGCTGGCGACTCGCGCAGGCACTCGCTCCCAACACGCGCGCTCGATAGACTCGGCACCGAGCAAGAAGGTATGGCAGGATGGAACAGGCATCTGCCAGCGGTGCAGCACGCCCGCGACTGGAGCAGAGGAAACTAGCCATGCGCCTGTTCACTGGCAAGGGAGATCAAGGCACCACCGATCTACTGGGCGCTCGTGTGCCGAAGGACGATCCTCGCATCGAGCTAATCGGAACGCTCGACGAGACTACGGCCAGCCTTGGCCTGGCGCGAGCCTTCGCGAAGTCCTCACAGAGCAAGGAGTGGCTGATTGAGGTTCAGCGCGATCTCTACCACGTGATGGCCGAGCTCGCGTTCACCGAAGAATTGCGTCCACCGGGATTTTCCCTTGCGGACAACCGCGTCGTTCGCCTGGAGGAGCTGACCGACTCCCTGGCAGCGACGCTGAATCTCCCACCGCAGTTCATTCTCCCCGGCGATTCTGTCGCCGGGGCCGCCATTGACGTGGCGCGCACCGTCGCCCGGCGCGCCGAGCGCCAGGCCGTGACCTTGGCCAATGCCGGTCACATTACCAATCCTCAGATTCTCCGGTACTTGAATCGCCTGTCTTCGTTTCTCTTCGTGCTCGCCCGCTTTGAGGATCACGAGGCTGGCGTCACGCCCCTGCTGGCAAAGACCGGTGCGCGGGCGGATCACAAAGAGCATGCATGAGCCGCACGATGGCCGGTCACAACGAGCGGACCACATCGAGGCTGAGATGCTCGAGGGAGTCGAGCATGGCATCAGCGATGCAGTAGCGGCGATCATGGCGCAGGGCGGGATCGGGAACGACAATGCACCGCATCCGGGCCGCCTTGGCCGCAAGCAGGCCGTTCGGGGAATCTTCGATTGCCAGGCACTGGTCGGGAGGGACGCCGAGCGCGCGTGCAGCTTCGATATACACGGCCGGGTGAGGTTTGCCATAAGGCTCATGCTCGGCTGACTGCAGGACGCGGAACCGGTCACGAACAGCAAGCTTGTCCACCACGGCCGCGATCAGCTCGCTCGCGGATGACGAGGCGATCGCAAGAGGGAAACCAGCTGAGGACAACTGCTCAATCGCGGCCAGTGCTCCCTTGGCCGGCTCGGCGCGCTCCCGAATCAGTTCGAGTACGCGCCGGTCGATGCCCGCCTCAACCTGTTTCTTCGGGGGATCAGGCCAGGGATAGCGCTGGTGCCAGTATTCCACCACCTCGTCAGTGCGGAGTCCCATCGTCTCCAGCGTACGCTCGTAGGTGATGGGCACGCCGACACCGGACAGCACCTCGACCTCCGCGATGCGCCAGAGCGGCTCCGAGTCAATCAGCACGCCGTCCATATCAAAGATCACCGCGCGAATCATCGTCCGGTATCGTCTCCCTCCGATCCTGTCTCACCAGCGGCCTCCGCGTTGGCGCGTGCCAGGAGATAGCGGTCAAGCCGTTCGAGGTCGTCGTAGAGCGCACTAATGCTGCGCCACGCGCTCCGGCAGGTTCTGGGCGTGCGCACCGGCTACCGGCTGCCAGACGTGTCCAGGCGCGATCCTCGCGGCAAGCACCTCCGCGATATGCCGCACCCGGCGCCCCGTGAAATGCTCAATCTGCTGCCGGCACGAAACCCCCGCCACCGCGATCACCGTCTCCGGAGAAGTCGCCTCAATAGCCGGGAATAACCGGTCCTCTCCGATCCTTCGGGAGATCTCATAGTGTTCGGCTTCGTATCCGAACGAACCAGCCATGCCGCAGCACCCCGCTCCACTTTCGGTCACGTGGCAACCCGCGTGCCTCAGGAGCGCTAGCGACGGTCCGACGCCAATCAGCGCCTTTTGGTGGCAATGACCATGGAACAAAACCGGCGGCGCAGAGCCATTTTTCCAGGCAATGCCCAAATTATCCTCTGCGGCTAGCTTCGCCAGGAACTCATCGAGCATAAAGGCCTGCGAGGCAACAGCCTCCGCCTCTTGATCACCTGGCAACAGATCGAGGTATTCGTCACGCAGAGTCAGGATGCAACTTGGCTCGGTGCCGACGATTGGGTATCCAGCGCGCGCGTAGGGAGCTAGCACCAGGACATTTTTCCGGGCGACTTTGCGCGCATCGTTGACTAGCCCCTTCGACAGCATTGGGCGGCCACAACAGGCCCGGCGCTCCTCAACGATCACATCGAACCCGGCAGCCTCCAGCAGTTTCACTGCCGCCAGGCCAACGCGCGGATAGTTGTAGGTGGTGAAGGTATCGTGAAAGTAGACCACCTTGCCCCGAGTCGGCCGGCCGTCTGCCTGGTGCTTGAGGTGCTGACGCCACCGGGCGACAAACGTTCGCCGTGCGAATGGCGACAGCTTGCGCTCGGGATGCACGCCAAGCGCTCGCATCGCCGGGGCACTCAGCGGGGTCCGCAGCAGAAGGTTTGCCAGGGGAGCAAATGGCGCAGCGAGCTTGGAGATGGTGTGAATATGCCCGAAAACCCGAGCGCGCAGCGGCGTTCCATGGGCATCGTAGTAGTGGGCCAAGAATTCTGTTTTGATCTTGGCCATGTCTACGCTTGAGGGACATTCCGTCTTGCAGGCCTTGCACGACAGGCAGAGATCCATGACCTCGTATGTCGCTTTGGAGGTAAAGTCGCTCCGGTCAAAAACCCTGCCAGCCAGCGCGTTGCGCAGCGCATTCGCACGAGCCCGCGTCGTGTCCTGCTCGTCCCGCGTCGCCATGTACGATGGACACATCGTGCCCGCTTTGAGCTTCCGGCAAACGGCTGCGCCATTGCACATTTCAACAGCGCGCAGGAATCCGCCCTCTTTCGAGAAATCCAGGTGCGTCTTTGGCTCAATGGGACGGTATGACGGGCCATAGCGGAGATGCTCCGTCATGGGTGGCGCATCCACCTTTTTGCCGGGGTTCATCAGCCCACGCGGGTCGAAGATCGCTTTGAACTCGCGCATGGCCGCGTAAAGCTCTGGTCCGAAGATCAGCTCGTTTAGCTCCGAGCGCTGCAATCCGTCGCCATGCTCGCCGCTCATCACGCCGCCAAAGCGGTGGGCCAGCTCGGCAGCGCCATGTGCGAGCGCCACCATCGTCTCCACCCCTTTGACATCCTTGAGATTGAGCAGCGGCCGGATGTGCAAACACCCCGCGGAGGCATGGGCGTAGAACGCGGCGGTCGTGCCGTGTTCTTGCACGAGCCGCTCAATTGCACCGACATACTCTGCGAGATGCTCGACAGGAACTGCGACGTCTTCGATGACCGGCACCGGCTTGGCATCACCGCGGATGCTCATCAGGAGACCCAAGCCAGCCTTTCGGACCGACCAGATATCGGCCTGGCGCTTGGCATCTAACACGCGGAGCGGGGGCGCGCTGAGCCGGACTCCATGTCGCGCCAGGTGAGATTCGAGCCGGTCACATTTCGCCTCCAGCTCAGCCTCGCTCTCGCCATAGAACTCAACTGCGAGCACACCAGCCGGATCGCCCTGGATAAAGGCAATCTGCGGGGCATAGCCGGGCTGGGACCGGGTCAGGTTGATGAGCATCCGGTCCATCAGCTCGATCGCTGACGGCTCTGCCTCCAAGATGACTGGCGTTGCTGCCATCGCGGCGACGAGCTCAGCAAATTGCAGCAGCACCAGCCCGGTCATCTTCGGCGTTGGCACCAGATTGAGCGTCACCGTCAGCAAGGTTCCCAGGGTGCCTTCGGAGGCCACCAGCAAGCGGGCCGGGTTGAACTCGCCGTCCGGCTTCAGGAATTCGTTGAGTGAGTAGCCAGTAGCACGCCGCCAGTGCCGGGGGAAATCCCGCGCAATGAGATCGCGATGGGCTTCGCCGAACGCCAGCAGATCGCGGAGGAGCCGCCCCCTGACATCATCAACCGCGGCCAGCGCCGCAAGCTCCGCGCCGGTGCCAGGTCCAAGATCAACGACGCCTCCTTCGGCAAGGGCGACACGCACCGAGAGGACGTGGTCAGCAGTCATCCCGTACAGGATGGAGTGCGCTCCGGCCGAGTTGTTGCCAACCACGCCGCCAACGGTGGCACGATTGCTGGAGGAGGGATCCGGTCCGAACATCAGCCCGCTTGGCTTAAGCGTTTTGTTGAGCTGATCAAGATTGATGCCTGGCTCCACCGTCACACGGCGGGCCTCCGGCTCGAATGAGACAATCCGGTTGAGATATTTCGAGAAATCAATGACCAGCGCCGCGCCCACCGCCTGGCCAGCCAGCGACGACCCGCCACCACGCGGCAAGATCGGCACGCCGTGACTCGACGCGAGCTCGACTGCCGCCTGAACATCATCGAGCGTCTTCGGAAGGACCACGCCCACTGGCTCAATCTGATAGTTGGAAGCATCGGTTGAATACAGCATGCGCGCCGTCTTATCAAACCGGACCTCGCCAGCGAGCCGGGCACGCAGCTCAACCTCAAGCACCCGCGCCGTCTCCAGCTCGGCACGGCGCTCGCGCAGCGTTGAGTCGAGCGCACCGCTTCCGCCTGGCCGTTTCATCTTTGGCGCGGACGCATCGACGGTAAGAGACATGGATCGTGTGCTCCTATTGCCTCGTGCAGCCACATCGTGAGGATCCCTGCTCCACGCACCATACGGTCGCATTGAGGCGAGTGTAGCACCGGACCGCCGTCTTTGCGGGCCGCCAATGCGGAGCTCGACAACATGGGCAGGGAGACCCTTGGCACCTGGAGCAGAAACTTCGTCACACGATGATCTCCGTTACGCGACAGCTAGAATGATTTCGCTCGGCGAACCCGCTGTCCATGCCCCTCAACCGCCCGCCTCACACCGGGCAACGACGATTATTTCCCAGCAGCTTGGTTGAGCCGTCCGAGCTCATTCGCCGCAGCACTGAGATCAGTGACAAGCTGATCGGAAAGCGCCAGTGCCTGGCCAAGCACCGCCCACCCCTCCGGCATCAACTCCCCCAGGAACTCCCGCGCCGCTGCCATCACTTCCTGGCGCTGCCGTTGCACCTCGGCTGCTAGCGCTTCGTCTTCCAGCGATTCCCGCGGCGCATCAATCAAGCTCAGAAAGTGGTCGAGCGAGACGGCCAGAGCACTGACAAGATTCGCCAGCGGCGCTCCCAGCCGCTCCGGCTCCAGCCACCTGGGCCGCGGCTCGCCCTCCTTCGCAGTTTCCAGCGCCTCGACCACGGAACGGCAAATCACACGCGTTTGCAGGGCTGCATGCTCTAGGGCCCGGTTGGCGCGGTGGTAGACCGCGAGCTTGGCTCGCTGCCGCCCAGCGAGCAGATTGTATTTGAGGCTTTCCTCTGCACGGGTGATGGAATCTTCAACGTCATCCAGCGACGCGGCGATCAGCCTGGCGCGCTCTAAACTGTCCCGCGCGTCGGCTTCAGTCACGCCAGTGGCAAGGGCGGAGGCCAGATCATCCAGGATCGCGCCGATGCGCTGGCCAAGCGTCATGACAGCGTCGCGGGCTGCGGGAAGGTAATTCGGCGGCGCAAAGACAGCGTTCAGTGTCAACCCCACCGCTGTGCCGATGACCGAATTCGCGACGTGTAAGAGGGCAATTTCCCGCGTGGCTGGTCCACGGGCGCCGAGTGCCACAATCAGCGCGCTGACCGCCATTTGCGATACGCCAGATGCCTCCAGCCGCAAGCGCCGGCCAACGACAAATGCGACCAGCACGACGAGGGTGATCGTCCACCCATTCGCGCCCAGCGCATAATTGGCTGCCACTGCCACGAGCACGCCAAAGATGACGCCGAGAATGCGCTGGATCCCCTCCCGGACTGAGCCAGCTACGGTCAGGCTAATCGAAAAGACGGCAGTGATCGGAGCAAGCACCGGCTGGGCGTTGCGCGGCAGCACCTGCGCGATTTCCCACGCCAGACCGCCAGCCACCGTGCTCTTGATGACGCGCTCCCCAACGCCGGCCTGGCGCAGGCGATCGAGCGTCGTCCGCACCGGTCCCTCGGCGCCCACACAGTACGCGATTGCCGTTCCAAGCCGGAGCCGGAACGCCCCGATCCCTGCCCAGCGATCACCAACCACGGCGGCCTCGCCTTACTGATAGATGATGAGGTCGGGTGACGGATTCAGCGCCAGGACCTCTTCCTCAGTCATGAGCGGCTCATCCTGGCGATACCACAGCTTAAATCCGTGGAACTCGATGGGGTTCTGGGTCATCACCCGGTAGGTTTCCCGCTTCTCGTCCGGCGTGCCGAAGCCATCAACTTCCAGGATGAATTGCACACCGGGAACCGGCCGGAGCCGATCCTTGTCCTCGATCACCGCGTAGTGAAACTGGTGGACGATGAGGAGCTTGGGCGGCAGTCCCCGCCGGGCGGCGAAGTCCGCGAGGGTCTCTTGGGCATAGGTGATATCTGCCGCCTGAATGCTCCCAAGATGGACTCCGGGCTGTTGCCCCTCCTTCACCTTGAACTCGGGATCAAGCGCCAGATGGACGTGAGGCTGTGCGAGCCAGGGCAGCGCCGCCTCAAGCTCCTCCTGGACGCTGCGACGCCCGAATTGCATATCCAAAATCAGCAACATGTCGTGCTTGGCCGTGTAATCAGCGTATTCCTCGATCACCCTTGGATCAGTCCGGGTGAGGTAACTGCCATCCGGCATCGGATCGCGCTGGGCAACCGAGGCGATGATTTCATAGGCAAGCTTCCAGGGCCGCGATTGATCAACGCGCTCGTACGCCCGAAGCTGGCGGTTCAGCCGCTTCCGCAGGTCCTCCTTTGAGTATTCGCCAAGAATGCCCATCAGGTTATTGCCGGGGAAGCCGTAGTAGGAAAGGATGCGATGGCCTGGCAGCAATGGCTCTGGTGATGGCGCTGGCGTCCGGATATCCGTGCCATCGCCTTGCGCCCGGCTCCGCTCCGGCGCGCCAAGCAATCCCGCGACAAGACCACCCAGTGCCGCCGACATGACGCTCCTTCGATCAACGCGCATACATTCCCTCCTGCTCCACGGCCTCGCGCGTGCCCATCCTGCGCCGCCAGCGCCAACGTCCCGAGGGAAACGCGGGCACCGCCGGTCCGGCTCGCGCCAGCGCCCTGGCTGCCAGCCCGACTTCAATACTAGCCTGGACGCGGGAGACAGCGACGCTCGCACTCCTGTGGGTTCATTCCGTCCTGTCCGGCCTGACGTGTCTCCGCAGTCAAGACGCGTGACCGCCTGGATGCGTGTCGTCCTCAGGTCGGGTATCTTCTACGTGGGAGAGAAGCATCCGGCACCGGCGTAGCATGAGGTAGCTAGGGTGGACATCGTTCTTGTGATTTTGGTGCTCGCGCTGATCGGCGTGATCACTGGCGCAATCTATTACCTTCCCCGCGCCCTCGGCCGGCCCTTGCTATCGAGCGGCTCGGACGGAGCGAGCGCTCTCGGCACCCTTCGTGCCGAATTGGAATCCCGCTACGAAGCAGACATCGAGCGCCTTCGAGCTGAAACCCGCCAGATGCTCAGCGAGGTCGAAGCAGATCTGCAGCGATTCCGGGACATGCTCCAGACATCCACACAAGAGCAGGAAACGCACCTCGCGCGCATGAGAACCCAAGTGAGCGAGCTTGACGGGAAAGCCGTTGCCACGCTCGAACAGGCGCTCCGCGATGTGCGCGACCACCACAATGCCGAGCTCAGCAGGCTCCGCGAAGCCATTGGAGCGGCTATCGCTGCCATCGCGGCCCAGCGATCGTCATCTGCGGGACTGTTGTCTCGCCGCGCCGAAGCGCTCGTCGAGCTCTACCGTCTCCTGACCAAGCTTGAAACAACCTTTGTTTCCGTGGCCAACCCCGTGCTCCTCCCCGGCGAGCCTTTCACGCTTCCCGCCGAACTTCCTGCCGAGTCCCTCAGGTGGGAAGCCTGGAAAGAAGTCGGGAATGCTGCGTTCGTCTTTGCTGATGCGTTCGCGCACCACCGCCTAGACTTGGACGATGAGGTCTGCCGCGAGATCACAAGCTTCATCGCCGATGTTCGCCAGCTCCTCACCAGATCCATTTATCCGTACCTGCAGACGGCGGCGACCAATGCCGACGCCCGGCAACAGCTCCGGCGCTCGCTTGAGCAGCTCGCGGCGGAGATTCCTCGCGCCCGGGAAAGCCTGGAACGGGCGTACCGCGAATCTGCGTGATGCCCGGCGGTCCGGCCGGAGATTGCTGGCGCCTCGCTTCGCCCCCATGCTGGCTGTCCGCCACTCCATCAGGCCAGGAGGGACTATGCGCGCCATGGTGCTTGAGACGCAGCGCACGCCGCTTCACCTGCGAGAGGTGCCAATACCAGAGCCCGGCCCAGGGCAGGTGCTTGTCAAGGTTCACGCCTGTGCCGTCTGCAGGACGGATCTCCATGTCATTGACGGTGATCTGCCCAATCCCAAGCTGCCGTTGATACCAGGCCACGAAATCGTCGGCTCGGTTGCCAAGCTCGGGGCAGGTGTCGAGCGATTTCGTCTCGGGGATCGTGTCGGCATTCCGTGGCTCGGCTGGACATGCGGTACCTGCCGCTATTGCCGGTCTGGTAGGGAAAACCTTTGTGACTTCGCTCGCTTCACCGGCTACCACATCGACGGTGGGTATGCCGACTATACCGTCGCGGACGCCCGGTACTGCTTTCCAATCCCGGCAGGATATCCAGATGTGCAGGCAGCGCCGCTGCTTTGCGCCGGGCTGATTGGCTACCGGTCATACCGCTTCGCGGGACAGGCCGAGCGCATTGGGTTCTACGGATTTGGCGCGGCCGCACACTTGCTCATTCAGGTTGCCCGCTACCAGGGGCGCAAGGTCTACGCCTTCACCCGGCCGGGAGATACGGCCGGCCAGGAATTCGCGCGCCAGCTTGGCGCAGTCTGGGCGGGAGATAGCGATGCACGTCCTCCAGAGGAGCTCGACGCGGCCATTATCTTTGCCCCGGCTGGCTCCTTGGTGCCGCAGGCCCTACGAGCGATTGCCAAGGGAGGGACCGTGGTGTGCGCCGGCATCCACATGAGCGATATCCCAGCGTTCCCCTATGCGCTGCTCTGGGGTGAGCGCACCGTGCGCTCGGTTGCCAATCTCACGCGCGCCGACGGAGAAGAATTCCTGGCCCTGGCACCGGCAGTGCCCATCAGATCCGAGGTCACACCGTTCCCATTGGAGCGCGCCAATGAGGCCATCGAAGCGGTGCGGAGTGGCCGGATTCAAGGCGCGGCGGTGCTAGCCGTCGATGTCCAGGAGGTCGTCGGGAGTTAGGCGCGCACGTTCGAACCGGGGGCTGTAATGGCGCTTGAGCCATTTGCTCAGACCATCGAGCCCCGGGAACAGAACGCGCTCGGTGATATTGGCCTGATCGAGCTTGTCGCGAATTTCCCATTTGAGCTCGGAAGGAATGATCAGGCGGCGCGCCAGCCCTGGATGATCGCGCAGCCAGTGATCCAGCCGGGCCGTTGCGCTCGACATCAGGGAGAAAAGGGCGAACTGATTGACGATACGCGCATCGAGCGAGGGCGGCTCGAAGAAGACGAGGAACGTCTCGTCCGCGAGCGCGTCGAAGGCAGCAAGGTCACGCGCGGCGGCCGACAGCATATCAGCCGTGAAGACATCAGCGCCCTCCCGGTCAAGGAGGGTTTGCAACGGCTCGGGGAGAAAGCGGTTCGACGCCACAAAGTCGATGCACCAAATCACGGCATCGCGATGAAACCGCTCGACATTGGCGGTTGCGAAATGCATGGCGACGTAGGGAGAGTAGGTCCAGTCGAGCAGGCGCGTGGGCAGCCCATGATGCTGTGCGAGCGCCAGGGTTTCCCAAAAGTTTCCGCGCGCGCCTACTTCCCGGTAGGCATACTTGGCGAAATTCCGTAGGAGATGCCGCTCAAGTTCCGGATACTCGCCTCCAAGGCGGGCCAGGCTCGTGCGTAAATCACGAACAGCAATTTCGACGCCACGAAACGCAAACGTCGAGCGAAACCGGCCGAGGGTGGGATTCCACGACCCCTCATAGAGGCGCTCGTTTAGCTCATCCCAGCTAGAAACCCGAATCTCGTCCATCGGACCCTCGCCAGCGCGGTACGGGCCTGCACTGGCGATGGTACCAGCGGATCGCGCGCAGTGTGAACGCCAGCGGTGCGCCGCCTCCTGACCATGCGACCCTGACAGCAGCGTTTCAAGTGCGCGGATGCCCAGTGGCGTTCCCTTGCTGCGCTCACGTTACGTGCGAGCGAATGGCATCTCGGTCCGGCGCCTCCCGCGAGCCTGGTACGCGATGCTGGGACAGGCGCCCGGATCTGAGCGCGGATGGCTCGCAAGGTTGCAGCGTTGGTCTCGCGCGGGATTGAACACCTGTCACGCTCGGGAAACGTCATGAACAATCCGGAACTGGCTCCCCGTGCACGCGGTCCTACCTGGAGCCGCCAAGCGCCTTCGCAATCCCTCAATGATCGCGAGCAACGCGCAGGCTCGCGCGTTCGGCATGAGCAGCGCGGAAGAGCCGCTTGATCTCCGCAAGGAGGGTCTCCGCACGCAGGGCCGATTTCTGGTGCACGCCACTTGTCCGCTCCCGCAGCCAGGCGAACTGCTCGCTGGTCACGTCCAGCGAGGTCACAATGATGACCGGGATATCGCGCGTGGCAGGGTCGTGTCGCAACGCGGCGATGACGTCAAACCCATCGCCATCGCTCATGAGCAGATCGAGGATCAGCACATCTGGCTGATCTCGCCGGACCTCCGCCAGCGCTTCCTGGCCTGACGAGACGGCACGAACGCGAACATCGTCAGCGGCAAGGAGGCGCGCCAGCAAGGCACGCGCATCAGCGTCATCATCCGCGATCAGGACATCAATTGGGGGCCGCCTGCCGAAACGTCGCAGCGCCGCGAGCAGCTCGGTACGCTCGACCGGCTTGCGCAGGTAGGCCGTCGCCCCGAGCGACGCTGCCAGGCGGCCATCGTCTCGGGCCGTCATGATGATCACGGGCAAGGTGCTCGTGGCGGCATTCGAGCGAAGCTCATGCAGCACATGCCAGCCATCTACCTCGTTCGCTAGGCCGATGTCCAGCATGACGACATCGGGCATCTGCTCCTGTGCTAGGCGGAGCGCCTCCCGGCCATGCTCCGTCACGTGCACGGTCGCCCCAGCTTCTTCAAGCGTACGCCGGACCAACCCGGCAAATCCTGGGTCATCCTCCACGACAAGCACTCGCGCCGGTGCATCGAGCGGGAACGCTGGCAGATCTGCATCGCCGGCGATGGTCTCGGACGGCTTGCCGGGCGTGCTGGCATCGTGTGCGACAGGCAAGTGGAGCGTAAAGGTGCTGCCCACGCCAAGCGTGCTCTCGACCGTGATGTCTCCGCCATGCATCCTGGCGAGCTTGCGCGCGATAGCGAGCCCCAGCCCAGTCCCCCCGTAGCGCCGGGTGGTGCTGCCGTCGGCCTGGCGGAACTCATCGAAGATGAACTCCAGCGCTTCTGGCGCAATGCCGATGCCGGTGTCGGCAACATCAATCAACACCTGGCCGTCCTGCTGCCGGGTCGAGACGCAAACCTCTCCGCGCTCAGTAAACTTGACAGCGTTGCCGGTCAGGTTGAGCAAGATCTGCCGGACCCGCGTCGGATCGCCATGGACGGCTGGGAGGTTCGCCGCGGTCTCCATCCGCAGCGCGATACCCTTGGCCATCGCCTGAGCGCGCAGCTCAGAGCAAACATCCTCAACGATCCGGTTGATATCGAGCATCTCCGGGCTCAGCTCCATCCGTCCGGCCTCAATCTTGGACAGATCGAGAACATCGTTGATGAGCTGGAGCAATTGGTCGGCCGAGCGCGCAATCTGGGCAATGTCGGCCTGCTGCTGCGGCGTCAGCTCACCATCCAGCCCATCGAGCATAAGCTGGGCGTAGCCGATGATCGCGTTCATCGGCGTGCGGAGCTCGTGGCTCATGGTCGAGAGGAACTCGCTCTTGAGCCGGTTGGCTTCCTCAGCCGCCGCTTTCGCTTCCTGCAGCTGCACCTCGGCTTGCTTCCGCTCCGTGATGTCGGTGAGCATCACGAGCGCGCCGGCATACTGCTCATCGGCATCATAGAGTGGTGACGACGACATGATTGCCCAGAGATCGGAGCCATCCTTCCGGCGGAAATGGCAATCAACTTGCCGGTCCAGGCCCTGCCGCAACCGGTCGCCGAAACCCGTCAGTGCCACCGGGTCATCGGGCATGAGGAACGATTCCAATGGCGCGCCGATCAACTCCAAGCTCTCCATTCCCAGCATGGCGGCCATCCGGCTGTTGATAAAATTGATGCGATCATCAGGGTCGAGAACGGCGATGCCTTCCGCGGCCGTCTCGACCATCCGGCGGAACCGCTCCTCGCTCACCCGCAGCGCCTCTTCAGCGAGCTTGCGCTCGGTGATATCGCGCGCGTTGGCCACGATGCCCTCGACACTCGGATCATTCAGCCGGTTGCTTGCGACGACATCCAGCCACCGGAGTGAGCCATCCCGGTGCAGCACGCGCACTTCATACCGGTCCACGGCCCCCGGATGCTCCGCCAAACGCGCGAAGAAGTCCCTCGTTCGCCGCGCGTCTTCCGGCACGCTCAACTCAGCAGCGTGGGTGCCCACCAGCTCATCTGGCCAGTAGCCAAGGATCCGCTCGCTCGCTGGACTGACGTACCGCCAGATGCCCGCCGCGTCGAGGACCGTCACCAGATCTGAAGCGTTCTCAATCAGCGCGCGAGCCCGCTCCTCGCTCCGCCTGAGCGCCTCAGCAGCTTGCCGAATGGGAGTTACATCACGAACGAGCGCCAAGATCTCGTCGTTGTCAGCCAGGACCAAGCGAGCCTCATATGCGCGCTCCCGGCCTTTCTTGACGAGGGCATATTCTATTGTCTGAACGCGCCCCGTCATGACCACGGCATCGATGCCGGCCAGCAACCGCCGAGCCACCTCCTCGGGCAGAACCTCGTCAACCCGGCGGCCAAGGAACTCCTCGGGCGGCCGGTACAATTCGGTTGGGTCATCGGCTTTGTAGTCAACCACCACACCATCGTGCCGAAGTACAAACATCAGATCGGGAATGGCGTTCAAAAGTGCCCGGTTGCGCTCCTCGCTCGTGCGGAGCCGCTCCTCAGCCTCTTTCCGCTCCGTAATGTCCCGCGCATTCACCACAATCCCGTGGATTGGGGGCATCTTCAAGCGATTTGTCGCAATAATCTCCAGCCACCGCCAGGATCCGTCCTGGTGCCGGAAGCGTACCTGCTCAGTCTGGGGCTGGTCATTCCGCACGCACCGGGCAAAGACGCGAAGGAGTTTCCTCCGGTCACCGGGATGAACCAGCTCAACGTTTGAGCGGCCAACCAGCGCCTCTGGGCCGAAGCCGAGCACGCGCTCCACTGCGGGACTCATCGAGGCGACCCTGCCCTCCGCGTCAATAACTGCGATGATGTCGTAGGAATTCGCAATGAGCGACCGGAGCCGTTCCTCGCTGAGCCGCAATTGGGTGACATCTTCGACCGTGCCAACATAGCCACGGATCGTCCCGTCCTCATCCCGCACCGCCGCCGCCCGGGATTGAACCCAGCGCACAGTGCCATCTGGCTGCTGGAACCGGAATTCGGCCGCAAACTCCCGGCCCTCACGCATCGCAGCGTCCCAGGAGACGAGGACATCAACACGGTCGTCGGGATGCAGCGCACGCGCCCAGCCGTCACCGAGCGCTTCCTCGAAGCTGAGCCCCGTAATCGCCTGCCACCGGGCATTCGTGTATCGACACCGCCCCTCTGGATCGGTTTCATAAATGCCAACCGGCGACGATTCGCTCAATGCACGGAAGCGGGCCTCGCTCTCCCGGATCGCGGCCTCGGCAAGCTTTCGCTCGGTGATGTCAATGGCCGTGCCAACGATCCGCGCCCGGCCTTCGGCATCAACGAGCGGCACTCCCCGGTTAGAGATCCACCGCACGGCGCCGTCGGACCGGATCATGCGCATCTCAAGCTGGTACTCGCATCTTTGCGCTTGCGCTTCGGCGATCGCGGCGAGCAGCCGCTCACGATCATCCGGGTGCACCATCGCCAGGATGGAGTCGGCAGTCAGTTGCGCGTCAACGGGGATCCCCATCAGATCACGAAGATGGTCCGACCACTCGGTAACTCCGGTGACGGGATCCCAATCCCAGGTGCCGATCTTGGTCGCACTCAGCGTCAGGCGGAGCAGCGCCTCGCTTTCACGCAGTGCCTCTGCCGTTCGCCGGTGCTCTTCGGCCTCCCGCAGCAGCGCCGCATTGGCGGCGGCTAGCTCCGCCGTCCGCTCCTCGACGCGGCGCTCAAGCTCGTTGCGCGCGGCGATGACTTCGGCGGTGACGCGCTTGAAGTCCTCGATATCGGTGCAGGTGCCCACCCATTGCACGATCTGCCCATCCCGATCGCGCAACGGCAACCCACGGCCAAGCTGCCAGCGGTAGGCGCCGTCTGACGCGCGCCGGAAGCGATATTCAATCTCGTAGGGTTCCCCTGTCCGAACCGCAGTCAGCCAGCGCTCGGTGCAACGAGCCACATCGTCCGGGTGCAGCGCAGCCTGCCATCCCCAGCCAAGCGACTCCTCCGGGGTTAGGCCCGTATACTCGTACCAGCGCTGATTGAAGTAATCGACCGATCCATCTGGTCTTGTCGTCCACACCATCTGGGGCATCGCGTCGGCCAGGAAGCGGTAGCGCAGTGAGCTCTCCAGCAACGCCTCGTTGGCCGCGGCTAGCTCCGCCGTTCGCTCCCGGACACGCTCTTCCAGTTCCGCCTGCGCTCGTCTTAGCTCTTCCTCCACGCGGACACGCTCGGTTACGTGCCGCGCGGTAAAGACCAGCCCGCGCACGCTCGGATCGTCAACCAGGTTCCTCCCGACGGTTTCAAACCAAAGCCAGGCGCCGTTCCGGTGGCGCGCCCGGTACCGCACCACCACCGACTCATCGCCCGCCTTGGTGCGCTCGAAGAGGTGCTGGAACGCCGCACGATCATCCGGATGAATGAGGCGCTCCGGGCCTAGGTCGAGAAACTCTTCCGGGGTATATCCGAGAACGCGCTCGATAGACGGGCTGACATAGTGACGCGCGCCATCTGCGTCCATGACACAGATGATGTCCGATGCTTGCTGCACCAGCGCTCGGAACCGGTCATCGGCGTGGCGCAAGCCCTGCTCGGCTGCACTTCGCTTGAGATCGGCGTGCGACAGTTCACGGCCTAAGAGCAGGATCAGGGCACAGACAATGAGGGTCGTGAGGGTCAGAAGACCGGTGCCCGCATCAGCCCGCAGGAGAAGTCCCGCGCGGTGAGCGAGCATCAGCGCGCTGCTAAGCAGCAGGGGCACGATCAGGGTCGCTGGCAGCAAGCGGCGGACCACCACTCCACCAGGCCCGGCGTCGAAGAGCACACCCCAGAACCCATCGGCTCGCCTGGAGGTTAGGACCCCGATCGCAAGCAGCACAAACGCAAACGCTGCTTGGAGCGCGATCCGCCCTGGGAGCGTGCCTTCGTCAAGATAGATCTCATGGAACGCGTAGAGGTTGACGCCGAAGATCGCGATGGAGCCAGCCGCTGCCGCAAGCCACCGTGACATTGCTGGGCAACGATCGAGCGTGAGCAAGGCCACACCTAGCACCGCCAGCAACAGCGGCGCCATGCGCGGCAATGGAACTTGGCCGGGAGGCGCTGGGATCTTGAGCGGGCTTTGCAGCCAGTGGCGCACGACGTCACCAGGCACAACGTCAGTGACCGCGATGACAAACAGGCCGATGAGCGCTGCCAGGACCGCCAACACGTCGCTCAGTGCATCGCGGCGACGCGCCTGAGTGGACGCTGGCCGCGACTTGCGCCAGAGCGCGATCCCCAGCAACACCACTCCAATCGCTGTCGGGAACCGCATTCGCAAGAAATCGGGAGCCTGCCGGGCGATTGTTCCGCTACCGTCGAGCCAGCCAGCGACAGCCGTACTGCCAATGATCAACGCCATGGCCGCGGCTAGGCGAGGCAAGTGAGCAAAGACACGCGACGACGGCGAAAGCGAGCTCGATATCGGTGAGAATGCTGACGTCTGACGCGGCTTAGTCACGGCTCGCCTCGGCCACAACGACATGCTCGGATTGCCGGCGGCCGGCCGCCACGGCTCGCTCAATCGCAGCCACGAGCTCCGCCGGCCGGTATGGCTTTGAGAGGTAATCGTCGCACCCGGCTTCGAGCGCCTTTTCGCGGTCTCCGCGCATCGCATGCGCGGTGACTGCAATCACCGGTACATCGGCCAGGTCGGGGATCTGGCGCATGCGCGCCACCGCGTCCCAACCGTTCATCACTGGAAGTGAGAGGTCCATCAACACGACATCCGGCTTTCGCGCTCTTGCTTGCGCAAGTGCTTCCTCACCATTGGTTGCCTCGGCAAAGGGGAAACCGTGAGCGGATAAAATGCGCTTGGCCAACACCCGGTTGACCGGATCGTCCTCGACGAGCAAGACAAACGGGCGTTCCGTCGTCATTGGCACTTCTCCATCGCACCGGCAGCGAGCACTCTTGAGCCGCATAGCCGTCCGCATGCCAGGCTGGCAGCGCACAGCGCTCCCACCCTCCGATTATGGTCCTACGCTCGCCGAATGGCCCGGTTTCAGGTGGGACAGAAGTCACTGGCTCGCGAATTTCCTGGTCCTACCGACCGAGTTTGTTGGCCGAAACGCGGTCGTGCGGGTGCGCGTTATGAGACAGAGGCACCGCCGGGCAGGGGCCGAACCGGGCTCAGACAGTGGTAGAGTTCGTCCGACAGGTGTTGCGCCTCACGGCCCATCATCAGCTTCAGGAACCGTGAAGTGAGGTGATCACGTGATGCGCTCCCCGGGCTCATCACCGCAAGACCAACCCGTTCCCCCTCATCACGGGGCGTCTGAGCGCGCACCAGCGCCGCGCGAACCCGAGCCAGCAGGCAGCCTCCCCCCACCAGCGATGATCGGGCTCGACATCGGTCATGGTCCTGACATTGATCGGAAATGGGTGCCACCCGCCGACGAGCTTGATCCTTCGGCCAGCTTGCCAGATCGCCCTCCTTCTACCCTGGCTGAGCGCGCCCCGGTGTTGCTTGCCGTCGCCGTCGGGTTCATCCTGATGGCCGTGGCGATCGTTCTCCTCTGGCGCAGCTCAATGGGCAATCCAGCGGAGCCCACGGTCGGGCCACCGGGCGGGGGCCAGCAACCTGGCGGGGCACTGGCGTCTCCCCTGCCATCACCGGGATTCGTCGACACCACATCACCCCAACCAGCGACTCCGGCCAGCGCGCAGCGCCTGGAGACGCCCTCGCCAGTCGTCCAGCCCGAGCCAACCCCGGCCACGATCACCATCGCCGTGAGCGCTAGCGCCGCCACCATCCACGGGCTGACAGCGGAGGCTGCTGCTCAAGCACTGCGCGACGCATTGACAAGTCTCGTGCCTGGCCAGCGCGTGCAACTCGCGACGGCTCCCGGGCAGGCCACCATCGCGATCGTCCAGAACGCACCACCTGGCTATCGCTCGTATGTGATCGCTGCGGCGCCCTTAGCCGTTGTCACCTCTCCCCGATTGGCACTGACCGGCGTAAGCCGGGACCAAGCGGAGCGGCTGCTCCGAGGCGAGATCCGCGATTGGTTTTCCGCCGGTGCGGGCATCACACTCAAGGTCGAACCACTCGCCCTTTCCAGTGCGCCGCTGGCAGGCGCCCAGCCGGTGGCCACCTACGATTCATATGATGCGCTCGTGGCTGGGTTCACCGACCATCCCGGCGGCGTGGCTCTCGTGCCGCTGAGCGAGGTAGATTGGCGAGTCAACGTCCTGGCGGTTGATGGCATTGATCTCTTGGAGAGCCAGGGAGATTTGTCAGCCTACCCATTCGGCCAGAGGCTCGTGGCAGCAATTCGGGCAGATCAGCCCCAGGATGTGCATCGCGCGGTTGCGCAGGCATTTGCCAAACTGGGATGGCCGCACGCGATGCCGGCCCTGACCCGCGTTGGCATTGCCGGTGATCTCTCACCGGTGAGCGGCGCGTCACCTGGCATGCTCGCGGACATCGCCCGGCTCGTGAGCGCCTTCGATCTTGCGGCAATCAGCCTCGATGGGCACGCAACCAGCCCGGGACAAGGCGGCACACCCAGCCCGCCACTTGCCAGCGGTGATCTGGCAGTCGAGCTCGCCCGTGCAGGGATCGATGCCGTCTCGCTGGCCGCCTTATCGAGCCAAGAGGCAAAAGCGGCCCTGCCTGAGCTGCTCGGCGCGCTCCATGACGCTGGCCTCGCTACCACGGGGGCAGGCATGACCGAAGCCGAGGCACGCGAGCCGCTCATCGTGGAACGCAACGGGGTACGGGTCGCCATCGTGGCCGCCCACACCGGTCCAGTGCCCAGCACCTCAACCACAGCGACCGCTCCCCGTCCGAACCGGGTGACACCATCCGCACTGGCCGAAGATGTCCGCCGGGCAGCCGCTCAGGCAGACATTGTGCTCGTCTTGCTGTATCACGGCGAGGAAGGGGCGGCCACGCCGGACAGCGACCTCATTGCAGCAACGCATCTTGCGATCGACGCTGGCGCTGAGGCCGTCATCGTCAGCGACCCCGCAGGAATCGGCGGGCTAGCGTTGTATAAAGACCGGCCGATCCTTTTTGGGATCGGCGCCGTGACTGGAAACCCCGCTGCGGTTGAACTGCGCCAGAGCGCGATTGCCGAATTGGTCTTCGACGGTGACACGTTGATCCGCTTGCGCCTGCACGGCATCGAATCCGGACCGGCGGGCAGTCCGCGCCTGATGTCCGGCGACGAGCAAGCGGCGCTGCTTGACCGTTTCTGGCGGCTCTCACCAATGCCCGCGGATCAATCCCGCTGACTGTCAGCCACCGGAATCAACCGTGGGCTCCGCAGCTTGGGTCACCACCTCGGTTGGCGCTGGTGGTGGTTGCTCGGTGGGCGGCGGCTCCACTGGCGGCGGCTCGGTGGGCGGCGGCTCAGGAT
>FWPU01004969.1_pt1 | contig 29939 bp, 27 predicted proteins | sample 2228361 | NCBI WGS metagenome assembly FWPU01 (sample SAMEA103939777, study PRJEB20133) | metagenome | reverse complement strand
TTGGACCCGCGCAAACACCGGGAAAAACCGCAATCCAGGCCCTCTAACCGCCGCAAAACCGCCCTGGAAGCGTCAAACATGGGCTAGCATCTGATCTCATTGGCCGGCCGGCCATTGGACTTGTCGGGCCTACTTGCTAAGATGAGGCGGCGACTGCGGTATGGGTAGAGTGCCGCAGGCTTGGTGGGCCGTGTCGCTGTTCGCGGCTTGTTAGGAGGCGTTTGCCATGTTGGCCATCAACGGACCGGGGTACCGCCTGTGCGATGGTGTCAGCCGCCGTACCTTCTTGCAGATTGGCGGGCTGGCGATGGGCGGGCTTTCGCTGGCAGAGATTCTGCAAGCGGAGGCACGTGCAGGGATACGCCACAGCCACAAGGCCGTGATCATGGTATTCCTCTCGGGAGGACCGCCCCACCAGGACATGATCGACCTCAAGCCGGACGCGCCGGTAGAGGTGCGGGGCGAGTTCAATCCGATCGCCACCAATGTGCCCGGGATCGAGATCTGCGAGCATCTGCCGCTGTTGGCGAAGATGGCAGACAAGTTCGTCTTCATCCGTTCGATCGTGGGGTCCGAGGGCTCGCACGCTGCTTTCCAGTGCATGACGGGACGCACGCAGCAGAACCAGCCCCAGGGCGGATGGCCATCGCTCGGCTCTGCGGTGAGCGCGTTGCAGGGGCCGGTCGAGCCCTCGGTGCCGCCGTTTGTCGGTCTGTCTCCGCCGATGAAGCACTCGCCCTGGTCCGACCCGGGCCAACCAGGTTTTTTGGGCGTGCGCCATGCGCCGTTTCGACCCCTGGCGGAGGGGCGGGACGACATGGTGCTGGGCAGCATCACACTTGGGCGGCTGAACGACCGCCGCGAGCTGCTGGCGGCCTTCGACCGCTTCCGCCGCCAGGCCGACGAAAGTGCAGCCTATGCCGGCCTGGATGCCCTGCACGAGCAGGCCTTTGGCATCCTCACCAGCAGCAAACTGGCCGAGGCCCTGGACCTGGAGCGAGAAGACCCCGCCTTGCGCGACCGCTACGGCCGCGGCTCGCCCGAGCCGGCCGGCTATGGCGATGCTGGGCCGTTGCTCAATGATTACTTTCTCATGGCACGCAGGCTGGTCGAAGCAGGCGTGCGCTGCGTGACGCTCGCCTATGGCCGCTGGGACTGGCACGGCCGCCCCTACGGTACCACGTTCGAAAACGCTCGCGACCACCTGCCTATGCTCGACCAGGGTCTTACCGCACTGGTACAAGACCTCTACGATCGCGGCCTGGACCGCGATGTCTCAGTCGTCGTGTGGGGCGAGTTCGGCCGTACCCCGCGCATCAACCCCGACGCCGGCCGCGACCATTGGCCGCAGGTAAGCTGTGCGCTGCTTGCCGGCGGCGGCATGCGCACCGGTCAGGTGATCGGCGCCACCAATCGGCTCGGCGAGTACGCCCGCGAGCGGCCCGTACATTTCCAGGAAGTCTTCGCTACCTTGTATCACAACCTGGGAATCGACGTGAACGCAGCCACCGTCTCCGATCTGAACGGCCGCCCCCACTACCTGGTCGATCACGTGCAGCCATTGCCAGAGGTCATTTGAGGGCAGCCTTGCTCCGCACGCCACACACGACGCGCCCCCTCGCCACCTTCTGCGGCAGCCGTTGCGTCTCTGCGCTCGCCGCACTTGCAGCCTCCCTACTTATGCAGCACGCAGCCATCTGCCAGATATCAGACGAGCGGCCATCACCCAGCCAACAACTTCAGGCACTCTTTGCAGAGAGCTGGGCCGAGGACCTGCGGTTCGATCCCCTGTTTGCCACCCATTGCGGCGTGCGAGACTACAACCATCTGTTGCCAAACGTACTGCCGGAGGCCGAGGCCGCATACGCCGACCGCAATCGCCACTTCCTCAAGAAGCTCGAAGCCATCGACCGCAGCCGGCTCACACCCGATGAGCAGATCAGCTACGACGTCTACCGCCGCCTGAAACGCGACGCACTGGCTGAGTTCGAGCTGGGTGCATGGCGGATGCCGATCACCAACCGAGAAGGCTTCCACATCTACTTCCCCGAACTCCGCCGGCAGATGCCCCTGGCTTCGACAGACGATTACGAAGACTACCTCGCACGCTTGGCGGCCTTCGGCACCTACACCGACCAGCACATCGAAGTTCTGCGCCGCGCGATCGCCGACGGTTGGACGCTCCCCGCCGTCGTGCTCACCGGCTTTGAGCGGCCGCTGAAAGCACATTTGGTAGACGATCCCGAGCAAAGCCTGTTCTACGAACCCTTTCGCGAGTTTCCCAACGGCGTCCCCCAATCTGAACATGCCCGTCTGCGCGAGGCAGCGCGGCGGGCCATTCTCGACGTGGTCGTCCCCTCCTATGCACGCTTTCTAGCCTTCATGCGAGACGAGTATGTGCCCGCTGCACGCGGCAGCGAAGGCATCTCGGCCGTCCCAGGCGGACGCGAGTTCTACCGCCATCGCGTGCGCAAGTTCACCACGCTCGACGTTACGCCCGAACAAGTCCACCAGATCGGTCTCGACGAGGTGGCGCGCATCCGCGGCGAGATGGAACACGTGCTCCGCCAGACGGATTTTCAGGGTGGCCTTCAGGAATTCGTCGAATTCTTGCGCCATGACGCGCGATTCTATGCCCGCAGCGCAGACGAGCTGCTCAGAGAAGTGGCACTGGTCCTCAAGCGCATGGATGGCGAACTCCCGCGACTTTTCCGCACGCTGCCGCGCATGCCATACGGCATTCGGCCCGTGCCCGACTACGTGGCGCCCCTGACGACGACGGCCTATTACTCCCCTCCGGCTGGTGACGGCACGCGCGCGGGCTACTACTACGTCAACACCTATGCCTTGGAAAGCCGACCCTTGTACGAGATCGAGGCGCTCAGCCTGCACGAGGCAGTGCCCGGCCATCACTTGCAAATTGCCCTGCAACAAGAACTCGCGCATCTGCCGGAGTTCCAACGGTTTGCCGGCATTACGGCGTTTGTCGAAGGTTGGGCGCTGTACGCAGAGCGCCTGGGCCTGGAGGTTGGGTTTTACCAGAATCCGTACAGCAACTTCGGTCGGCTCAGTTATGAGATGTGGCGTGCCTGCCGGCTGGTGGTGGACACGGGAATACACTACCTGGGTTGGACGCGCGAGCAGGCCATTGAATTCATGGCCGAAAACACAGCATTGGCCAGACATAACATCGTGGCCGAGGTCGATCGGTACATCTCCTGGCCGGGACAGGCGCTGGCATACAAGATGGGCGAATTGAAGATTCGCGAGCTGCGCGCGCGTGCCGAGTCGCGCTTGGGACCCGCCTTCGACCTGCGCGAGTTCCACGACGTGGTTCTTTCCAGCGGCGCGCTGCCGCTGGACGTGCTCGAGGCCAAGGTCGAGCATTACCTGGAGCGCTAACGGCTAGGGAAGACGCTCCCGCAGCGCTCTTCGGCCGGCATCGCAACTGAGGCTTCCGGTTGCGACTGCATGCCATATGCCGCGCTCAGGCACGGCCCCGTTCGGCAACGTTCAGAGAACCGCCTTCCCGGCAAGAATCTGAGGCAATGCATGCTTCTGCGCCCCCACGATCGCTGCACCTGATCGATCTGGACAACCTGCGCAAGAATCCGAGAGTTGCGCCGCACACGTGTTTACCGCCCCTGCCGTATCGTCTAAACTTGCCCTCGGAGGTGCCAGGCATGAGATATCCATGTACGTGCTCGGGCCCGATGCGGCGTCGCGAGTTTCTCCAGGCAGGTTGGCTGGCCCTGGGCGGTGTTACGCTGCCCGATGTGCTCGCAGCCCGCGAAGCATCCGGCACCGCTAGGCGCGAGACCTCTGTCATTCTGCTCTACTTGCATGGCGGACCGTCGCACCTGGAAACGTACGACCTTAAGCCCGATGCGCCCCTCGAATACCGCAGTATCTTCCGGCCCATCGCCACCAACGTGCCGGGGATGGAACTCTGCGAGCACTTCCCACTACAGGCCAAGCTGGCGGACAAGCTGGCTGTGGTGCGCTCTGTGCACCACGAGATGAGCAGCCATAGCGACGGCGGCATCGAGGTGCTCACGGGCAAAACGCCGGCGCGGCCCGATCCCACGTCAACCTCCAGGAGCGAGCATCCCGATCTGGGGCACGTGGCCTCGCGGCTGCGTGGACCGCATGCGGACGGGCTGCCGCAATACGTGGCTTTGCCCAATAAGCTGTACATGACGCAGCCGGCCTACCTCGGTCTGGCACACAGTGCGTTTGCCGCGGGCGACCCTTCCAGCCCCTCGTACGCCCCGCCCAATCTTCAGCTTGTCGCAGGCGTGGATGGCTCTCGGCTAGACGACCGGCGTACGCTGCTCGATCAATTCGATCGCATGCGGCGCGGCCTCGACCTGCAAGGCAGCCTCGAGGCCACAGATCGCTTCCGGGCCGCCGCCCTGCACATGCTTACCAGCCCCGCCGCTGCCGAGGCCTTTGACCTGGGCCGGGAAGACGATGCAACCCGCGACCGGTACGGCCGACATCTGTGGGGACAGGCCTGCTTGCTGGCCCGGCGCCTCGCTCAGGCCGGCACCGCCGTGATTACGATCTATATCGATACTCCCAAGACTGGCCAGGAGTTCACCAACTGGGACGACCACATCATGAACGCCGGCCGCCCTGGCCATTTCGGCCGGTACATGCAAATCCGCTTGCCGTATCTCGACCAGGCCCTCTCTGCGCTCGTTGAAGATATTTATGCCCGCGGGCTCGACCGCCAGATCATGGTTGTGGCACTGGGCGAGTTCGGCCGCACGCCGCGGCTTTCTCAGAATAGCCAGGGCGTTGGCCGGGACCATTGGCCGCAGGCGCAGAGCGTGCTTCTCTCGGGTGGCGGCCTGCGCACGGGACAGGTAGTGGGCGCAACAAGCCGCAGGGGCGAATACCCGGTCTCCCGGCCGCTCTCTCCCAAAGACGTGCTGGCAACCATCTACCAGCACCTGGGTATCGACACGCGGCACGAGCTGTACGATTTCTCTGGCCGCCCCATCCCAGTGCTCCCCTGGGGCGAGCCGATCGCAGAATTGGTCTGACGGCGTACCGTGGGTATGCGCCGCCCCCCATGTGTCGTAGCTGCGGCATCGTGCCGCAGAAGGTGGCAGCCGCATTCCCGGTGGCCGCACTCGCCGTAGTAGCTGCACACGCCAGAGTGCGGGGCGAGTGCCGATCGAGCTTCCATCCAGCTTCGCCCGCGTTCTGGCAAGGTGCGGCTACCTGTGTACGTGCAACGGGCACGCCCGCTTGCATGTGAATAACAGACGACCGGCTGTCAGCGCCGACACGCTTCGCCCTTGCTAGCCCAATCGCTTGCTAGCATTTCCTGGCTCGCTTGGATGCAAGCTGGCTCGCTCGGCGTCTTTATCCGTTTCCCAACCGCTCAAACCCCACGGGTCGCGCAAACTTTGCCGACGGCGTCAAGATTGCAGGCCATGCTGCCGATCAAAACGAACTGAAGAGCCGCGCTTGTGATCCTGCGCCGAAGGCACGCCGATGTGGTGTTCTACATGCCAGCAAGAGGTCCCCGGAGTGCGAAGCTCCGCCAGCGGCGAGCTGGTCTGCGTGCGCTGCGGCCGCGCGGCAAGCGAGCAAGCTCACACTGGCGTGGGCGCTTCTCCGCAAACGGCAGAAGAGCGCGAACGCCTGCTACGGACCCTGGAGCACTGGCGCGATCACCCACTGCTAGCAGAGCTGGACGATTGGGAGCTGGGCGAACAGCTTCGTCACGTCGAACGGTTGTTGGCCATGCATCCTCCGGCGGACATGCCAGGGCAGCTTGCGGTTGCAGACGCCGCACATTCGCCCCTGGCCCCCCCCCATGCCCCGCGGCGCCTGCGGCGTGCGAAGCGTCCCACAGCCCTGCGCGCGGCCCGCGTAGTCGCGTGGTGTACCATGGCCCTTGGCCTGGCAGCGGTGGCATGTGGTGCCGTATTGATGGCCGTGGCTCAGCTCCGGGGCCGTAGCGACTTGTGGGGCGTGGGCATACCTCTGTTTGCCGTGGGGCAGCTCGGGTTGGTCATCGGTCTGGTAACAGACGCCGATCTGGCCCGCCGCAAGACGAGACGTCAGGCAGCTTCGATTCATGCCCCATTCGCCCCGAAGACCGGCGCTATCGGCTCGCGCCAAGCTTTCGATCCCATCGCACGCGGCTTGCGTCCACTTCGTTCTCGTACCAGCGGCTAGGGCTCCGGCTCACGACACGCCAAACGCCGTACTGCGGCTGGGCGCCGCGCTACTTGCTGTTCGGAAGCACCCGCATTGCGGAATTGCAGCGTCGCTCGCTGTGACCTTGATCCTCGTCACCTGCGTCTTGTAGAGGCTTGCTTCTCGGGACACCAAGCGGCCTGTGTTGTTGGGTTTTGGCTGTGGTTCACAAGCGACGCGCTGCTGAGGGCCGTTGGGTTCGCTCGGCAACGTAAGAGTTTTCTTCACAAACCATCAACGGTCCCTGGCTAACGACACGTTCCACCGAGCCGCCGGGCAGTGGTTGGTAGCTCGTGAGTTTTTCTCGCGTAGAATGGGTATTGGTTGTTCGTGGCCGGTTTGGCCTTGTTGTCCGCCGGCCGGGTGAACGTGGCCGTTATGCCACAAGCACCGGAGAAGTGCGCCTCAGAACTTCCCTGGTCGGGCGAATCACGATCATTTGAGTCATCGGAGAACCGACGATGCGGACGTATGGGCGATTCCTGGCTGTCGGCCTTACTCTGGGGCTGTTTACCGAATTCGTTCTGAAACTCGTTGCCAGAGCCAAGCCGTCCGGTTTCGTTATCGTTGTGATTGCCTACCCGATTATCGTCTCGTTCGCATATGCAGCAAGCCGCCTCATCGATCATATCGTCGCGTCACGGTGGATAGGAGATATGCTGCATTACGCCGGGAGTGGAATCGGCGGCATGGCAATCGAGTGGACCCTGCTTGGTAACGGGCCGGGGAGCAATGCCTTTCAACTCGGCATGTTCGCAATGTGGACCACGTTCTGCTTTGGTCCTCGCATTCTTACGCGCGAGACGGTTATTGCAACTCCGCGTGCGCGCCGATTCTGGATTGCGTTTGTCCTCATCGGCACTCTCATTACAGTTGCTGTGCTGGCCGCAACGGGGAAGCCGAAGATTGTCCTGGCAGTATTGACACTTAGCGCGGCGTATCTGTTGTGGTCGCTCTGGTTGCTCCGGCTAGCGTATCAGGATCGCTGTGGCACAATCGACGCGAGTGCCCGCCAGGCATAATCAGAAGTTAGGCCAATTCAAACGCCATGCTCCTTATCAATTCAATGTGGGACAATGAAGCGGAGGGCATCGGCAAGCAGAAATGCACGCGCTGGGGTTACGCATGGCACACGATGTTTGACCTCATCGGCTTCGTCGCGCTGCTCATCCTCTTGGGCACTGGTGTTTAGCTCGGCTATCGCGCCATCGTCGGCACTTTCCATGCAAGCTTGTTTTGGCTGCTCTTGATTCCATTGGGGCTCACGATTGTCGGCTCGATTCTATTTCAGCTTTCGTGGGTGGTGGCTCGGCGCAAAGGATTTCACTATGATTACGACACACGCGAGGCGAGCTGGCAGGAGGACGGTCAGCGACGTACATACAGATACGGTGACGAGGCCTAACACTGGCGCTGCAGCAAACGGCCGACCAACTTTGCATGCGACGATGACGGACAACGTGAACAGTTATTGTGCGTTCCACGCTCACGGTCCGGCGGCCGCTGAGCGTGGTCGTTAGCCGGAGAGATTCATCGTGGACTTCCCCGGTGCGGATCGCCTCATCAGCGTCTTCGGGCGCTGGCCGTCCTTCCACGATGCTGAGGTCTTGCGGTTCACGCTCGATCGCGGCGAAGCGCTCGACGAAGGACCAACGGCACTGGTGGATGTCCACGTGTTCGAGATGACGAACCAGGTCTCTGCCGAGGGATATTTCGTCCTTCGGCACCACACGCTCGTGCGATTCCGGTTTGGCGGCGTGGACCAACTGACGCTGAGCGGATTCAACCATCAGAACGCCATCTGGGAGCTGGTGATCGAGAACGTCGCTGAACCCGAACTCGAGCGGGCGAAGTACGATGTTACGTTCGTCGGCTCGTTCGGCGTCGAAGCTCATTTCGTGTGTCAGCGGATCTCTATCGACGACGTCCGACCATACGAGCCTCCGAAGCGAGGCGCCGGCTAGCTGCGCGTTGCAGACGGACGGGCGCTGCGCGCCCGCCGCTGAACGCGTGATACGTTGAACGAAACCGCTGGGCGGTGGTTGCGCGGGGCGTTTCTGCTGTGAGCTTGGTCCGGTGGTGCGGGCGGTAGCGGCCGTGCGGACTTGCGCGCTGGCCGCTGCTGAAGCATGCTGAAGGTAGGGACGCATCTGCCGCGCGCCCTGCCAACCTGGCTCACGCTCACTCGTTCACGCTCAAGCCGCGAGACGCTCATGACGGAGCTGTGCCGCCGCGTGATCGGTGTGTTCGCCACCTGCCACTGCTTGCCGCTCTCGCGGCAAGCAGACCCAGAACAGGGGGGGCGAGGCCCAGCCTACCCAGGGCGGCGCGCTCGCGGCTGGGTACCCAGGGCGGCGCTTCGCGGCTGGGTACCCAGGGCGGCGCGCTCGCCGGCGGGGTCCCAGGGCGGCGCTTCGGGGCCGGGTTCCCAGGGCGGCGCTTGCGCCTTCGGCGCTGCGCTTGCCCTGGGCTAAAATGTGTAACCCCTACGGGGTATGGGAGCACGGCCTTCAAGGCACCGAGCGCAGATCTGCGGGGCCTGGTGCGCAAGGCGGCGCAAGGCGAACCGGTGTGGGCGCGACGCGGCGGGGTCCCAGGGCGGGTTGCCGCGCGGTGTTCGCAGGGAGGCGCGTGGTTCCCAGGGCGGCGTGCTCGCGGTGGGTGTTTGCGTACCCAGGGCGGCGCTTCGGGGCTGGGTACCCAGGGCGGCGCTTCGGGGCCGGGTTGCCAGGGCGGCGCTTGCGCCTTCGGCGCGACGCTTGCCCTGGGCTAAATTGTGTAACCCCTACGGGGTAAGGAACACGTGCGGCGATGAGATTGGCGGTGGGCACGAGAGACGGCATTGATGCGGGGGTTGAGAATTTGGTGAATGGTGGCGTCTTCGTACCCAGGGCGGCGCGCGCGCGGCTGGGTTCCCAGGGCGGCGCTTCGCGCGAGACGTGAAGGCAGTTCGCCCGCCCGTCGGCAGGGGGCTTGTCCAGCAAGTGCAGGCGTTCGAGCGTGACGCTGCTGATCGCCGAGAATGCGAGTGGCTTGGTGATGTGCGCGGTAGGGCTGGGCATGGTCGTGTGGCTCGTGCAGGTGGGCGATGCAAGGTGGCAAATGGCCTCATCAACAAGTACGCGCCTGGCGGAGAGTTGATTCCCAACTCACTCAGAAAAGGAACCCGGCCGGAGGAAAGCCATCACCTGCTGGGGAAGCACTGTGAGTGCTGGGGCATATAAGCATTAGCCACCCGGTTTTTGCCGGGGATCGAGGCCGGCCAAGGGCGTTGCAGCAGGCGGCGCCGGTGCGGCCGAAGCCATAGCATTCTATCGAGAGGTGTTGCCATGAATCGCAGCGTGTTGGTAACGGGAGGCCGCAAGGGCGGCATCGGGCATGCCATTGCCAGGCAGTTTGCCGTGCACCAGGGAGATCGCGTGCTGGTGTGCGATAAGGACGAGGCGGCCGGTTCTGCCACGGTCGAGGAGCTTCGCAGCCAGGGAGGCCAGGTAGAGTTCGTCAAGGCCGACGTGACCGACCCGAGCCAGGTGGCGCTGCTGCTGGACAGGGCGGCGGAGCTTGGGGGCAGTCTGGATATCGTGATCAACAACGCCGGCAGCGCGGGCAGGGCGCCGGCCCAGGACAACCTCACGCAACTCACCCTGGAGGGGCTGGTCGAGCTGTTCGTGGGCAACGTGGGCTCGGCCTTTCTGGTAACCCAGGCGGCGGTACAGCGGTTCTTCTTGCCGCGCCGCGAGGGGTGTGCCGTGTTTCTGGGCTCGCTGAACGGCATGCTGGGCTGTTTTGGGCAGCTTGGATATGGGATTGCCAAGGCAGCGCTTCTGGGCATGGTGCGCATCTTGGCTGCCCGCTATGGGTGCTACAACCTGCGGTTCAATGCGGTGGTGCCCTGCGCCACGCGGACCAATAGCCCGAACTGGGAGGAGCGCAAGAAGTTCGATCGGTTCTGGGAGGAGCATGAGGGGATGCTCATTCCGCTGGGGCGGATTGCGCGGCCGGAGGACGTGGCGCAGGCCGTGGTGCTGGCGGCGACGCATCCTTACCTGAACGGGGTGGCCCTTCCGGTAGAGGCGGCCTGTCTGCCGCCGGCATGGTGCTGCCCGGCCTTGCGCCCGAGGAAGATTTTCGCCGGGCGTTCGTCACGCAGGTGTGCGAACTCGAGCAGGCCCGCAAGCGAGAAGCGGCATGATGCCGGCGCATGGGGGCGTTCACCCGCACTCTGGCGAGTGCGGCTCGGGTTGACCCATACTCTGGCAAATGCGGCTCGGGTCGCCCCAGACTCTGCCGAGTGCGCATTCGCCTACCAACTCTGCAAAGGGCTACGGCGAGTGCGGCTACAATTAGGCCGTGGCATCGCTTTTTCTTCGCGCACGTCGGCGGCGGATATGGCAGAATGAGAGCGTGCACGGCCGCCTATGTTTCACGTGCCGTGCTTCAGGCGCGGAGGCACCCGTACCATGCGGGTCGTGCTGTTAGGATCAACAGGCTACCACCCCAACGAGCTGCGGCATACGGCTTGCATCATGCTGCCGGAGCAGGGCATTTTGCTGGATGCCGGCACCGGCATGTTCCGAGCCGGTGGTTACCTGGCGGCGTCCGAACTCGATATCTTCCTGTCTCACGCGCATCTGGACCACGTGTTCGGGCTCACCTTTTTGTTCGACGTGCTGCATGGCCGCCAAGTGGATCGCGTAACGGTGCACGGAGAGCCCGCCAAGCTGCGGGCCGTGCAAGAGCATTTACTGAACGAGCTGCTATTCCCCGTGCCGCTGCCCTGCGAGTACCGCGAGCTGGCCGCCCAGGTGCCGCTCCGCGGCGGGGGAATCTTGCGGCACTTTCCCCTCAAGCATCCTGGCGGAGCGGTGGGATTTCGGCTCGACTGGCCAGGCCATTCCCTGGCGTATGTGACCGATACCACGGCCGCACCCGATGCCGACTACGTGGCGGAGATCAAGGGCGTCGATTTATTGATACACGAGTGCTACTTTGCCGACGAGCACCGTGAACAGGCTGTGCTTACGGGCCATAGCCACACTACGCCCGTTGCCCAGGTGGCACGAGCAGCCGAGGTCGGCCGCTTGGTGCTCATGCACATGAACCCCCTGCAAAACACGGCAGACCCGATACGTCTGGAGGTGGCGCGGGCCATCTTCCCGGCAACCGACCTCGGCTACGACCGCATGGAGTTGGAGTTCTAGCGGCGCACGAGCGGCGTATTGCGGCAGGCTGCGGGCGGTCTGGGCCCTTGGTGCCTCGGGCCATCTGCGGCGTGGGCCAATGCCACGGCGGCCAACCGGAGCAGTGGCGCTCTCAACCGCGTGCCGGCCTAGTGCTCCGCGCCGGGGGGACTGCCGTTGTGCGCATCCGGCCGGGCTGTGTGGCGGCCTAGCCCCCTGCACTGGGGGGAACTACCAGCCCCAGTAGTAATAGACGCGCGGCCCAACCCAGCCGTATGTTACCACCGGGCCGGGGTAGTACACGTACGGGCGGACGACATAGGGCCGGTAGTAGACCCGATAGCCGTAATACGGGCGATAGCAGCGCCAGTGTGCCTCGGCAGGGCGTGCAGCGAGGGCAGGTAGACCCAGGGCCGCAGCAATCAACAACATCCACAACCATCGCTTCATGGCAATTACCTCCTTGGAGCTTGTAGGCGGCCGCATGCCGATCGCCATTCAGCGGCCGGAGGCCGCTGGTACGAGGTTCAGCGGCGAGCACGCCGCTTGTACGACGCAGCCGCATGCAGGCAGGTCGCGGGGCTGGACGAAGCCCAGGCAGCATTGCCTGCATTCGTCCTAACAGCATTATACCCGCATGGGTCGGCCGCGGGCACCCCGAGACGGCGCAAGCGGCCGAGCAAACCGGCGAACCTGTGCGCAACAAAACACTTGTGCATGCAAACACGTCAGCCCGCCAGGCATTGCCATGCAAGGAGTTCGCGCCTGCACGCAGGGCGCTGAAGATGCGGTACTGCCGCGAATCGAGAGAATCCTCCGTCAGCCGCTGGACGCAGGGCACTAAAGCGCGCCCGCACTTTGGCGAGTGCGGCCAGGGCCGGTCGCCTCTGCACGCAAGGCGATCAAGACTCCAGACCGGGACCAGCGCGGCCGCGCAGCACCGCCTGGGTATCGCCGCTTGGAGGGCGTTGCTGGCGCCGGTGCGTGGCGGGCTAGCGCCGCAGCGCGAGCCGCAGGATGGTCCACAGGGCGCGGACCGCCTCGCGCAGATTGATCTTCGACTGTCCACGCTTGCGGTCTACAAACACGATGGGCGTCTCGGCAAACCGGCATCCCAACCGTTTGAGGTGCCAGAGGATCTCTTCCTGGAAGGAGTAGCCCACGGAGAGCACTTGATCGAAGTCGAGCTGGGCCAGCCGCTCGGTGCGGTAGCAGCGGTAGGCTCCGCTGCAATCGCGGGGTCCAAGGCGCAGCAGCCAGCGGGCATACAGATTTACGCCCTTGCTCATCAGATGGCGGAGCGGAGGCCAGCCTTCGATGGCCCCGCCAGGGACGTAGCGCGAGCCGATCATCACGTCCACGGGGGGGGCGTCCGGCGGCTCCATGCCGGCTAGAAGGACGGGCAGGTATTTGGGGGGGTGGCTGAAGTCCGCATCCATGTTGATCATGTAGCGATAGCCGTGTTCTACGGCGTACTTCATGCCGGCGATGGTGGCCGTGCCCAGGCCGAGCTTTCCGGGCCGATGGAGGCAGCGCAGCCGCGGTTCGAGCTGGGCATGCTGGTCGCACCATGCTCCGGTGCCGTCGGGAGAGTTGTCGTCGATCACCAGCAGATGGGCCTGGGGAAGGTGGCAAAAGATTTCTGCGACCAGTTCGGGCAGGTTTTCCCGCTCGTTGTAGGTGGCGACCGTGACGAGCACTTCTGGGGCTTCTGGCATGGCCAGAATCTAACGCGTTGTGGGGCGGGGGTAAACGGTTTTGGCGGCTTGGTTTGTCTCTGCTCCAGCGGGGGGAGAAGCTACATTCTCAGATCGTGCCACGCTACCATAGACGCATGGCGCGGCGGATTCTGGTGTTATCGGCGTCGGTTGGTGCGGGTCACTTGCGTGCGGCCCAGGCCGTGGAGCTGGCCATCAGGCAATTGGAGCCGCAGGCGGAGGTGGTGAACCTTGACGTGCTCGAGCTGACCAATGCCACTTTTCGGCGGCTGTATGGGCAGGCGTACCTGGATCTGGTGAACAAGGCCCCGCACGTGCTGGGTTATTTCTACGATCTGCTGGACCGCGCACCGTCTCCCCAGCGCAAGAGCGACCGGCTGCGGTTGCTTGTGGAGCGGTTGAATCTTGGCCGATTCATTCGCTTTCTGCGCGGGCACGCCTGCGAGTTGGTGGTGAATACCCACTTTTTGCCGGCGGAGATCATTGCTGCGCTGCGCCGCAAGGGAGAGTATCACGTGCCGCAGTGCACGGTGACCACAGATTTCGAAACGCACCGCCTGTGGGTCAATCAACCGTGCGAGCTGTACTTTACTGCCACGCCCGAGGGGGCCGCCTATCTGGTGCACTGGGGCGTCCCCGCAGACGATATCTCGGTCACCGGCATTCCCGTTCACCCGCATTTCAGCCAGCCCAAGAGCCGAGAAGAGTGCCGGGCCCGCTTGCACCTGGGGACGGACCGCCCGGTGGTGCTCCAACTCGCCGGGGGATTCGGCGTGGGCCCGGTGGAGGCGCTGCTCGATGCGATCCTCGCCTGCAACCTGCCGCTGGAGGTGGTGGTCGTTGCGGGACGCAACACAGAGCTGCGCGATCGGCTGCAATCGCGGCAGCCGCCCCCCCCCCACCGGCTGCACGTGCTGGGCTTTACCGACCAGATGGACGAACTCATGGCCGCCGCAGACGTGGTGGTCTCCAAGCCGGGCGGCCTCACCAGTTCCGAGGTGCTGGCTCGCGGGGCGGCCATGGCGATTGTCAATCCCATCCCGGGACAAGAGAGCCGCAACGCCGATTACTTGCTGGAGCACGGCGCGGCGGTGAAGATCAACAACCCGCCCGCGCTTACCCTCAAGCTCGCCGCGCTGTTGCGAGAGCCGCAGCGCCTGGCGGGGCTGCAAGCCAACGCGCGCCGGCTCGGCCGGCCGCAGGCCGCTTTCGACGTGGCCCGGCAGGCCCTCGCCTGGCCGCAGCGCGTGCTGCCCTCCTGGGCCCTGTCCGATGCAGCAAGAGGCACCCATGGCGGCTGAACCCCTGTGGCGCAGCCGCGATGGAGTGTGGCTCTTCTTGTGCGCCCTCTCGTTCGTGTTGTACCTCGATCGCGTGTGCATCAGCCAAGCGGCCGTGCCGATGTCGAACGAACTGGGCCTGACCAACACGCAGATGGGGGTGATCTTTTCGGCCTTCACGCTGGCCTACGGCCTGTTCGAGGTGCCCACGGGCCGCTGGGGAGATCGCTACGGTTCGCGGGGCGTGCTCGCGCGGATCGTGGTCTGGTGGTCGCTGTTTACGATCCTCACGGCATGTGTGTTCCGTTTCGATGGGTTGCGGCCGCTCGTTCGCGGCTGGGATTCTCAGACCGTGGACCGGCTGTTGGCGTACGGGCCGTTTGCCGCGCTGGTGATCATTCGGTTTTTGTTCGGCGCGGGAGAGGCGGGGGCGTACCCCAACACGGCCCGCGTGGTTTCGCGCTGGTTTCCGCCGCACGAGCGAGGGCGCGTGCAAGGCACCATCATCACGTGCGCGTTGGTGGGCGGGGCCGTAGCGCCGGCGGCCGTGGCATACCTGATCGAGGCATTCAAGAGTTGGCGATTGCCGTTTGTGGTCTTTGGCGGCATCGGCATGGTGTGGGCCGCGGCGTTCTACTGGTGGTTTCGGGACGATCCGAGGGAGAAGCCGGGAATTACCCAAGACGAGTTGTTGGTGCTTAAGGACGTTGGGTCGGCCAGGCCCACGCATGAGCCGATTCCGTGGCGGTGGGTGTTGGTCAACCGCAACGTGTGGCTGTTGGGCTTGACCCAGACGTGCGGGGCCTTTGCGTCGTACTTGTACATGTTTTGGTTCCCCTCATACTTGCAGCGTGGTCGAGGGCTTTCGCAGTGGGAGGCGGGCAGCCTGGCCTCGGTGGTTTTGGCAGGAGGTGCGATTGGCGCACTGGGCGGAGGCTATGTGGCCGATTGCCTGGCACGCTACTGGCCGCATGGGGTGTGGAGCCGGCGGCTGCTGGGATGCAGCGTGATGCTGGTGGCTGCCGGTGCGATTCTGGCCAGCGTGCACGTCGACTCTGCGGTGGGCGCAACGTCGTGTGCCGCTTGTGCGTCGCTGTTTGCGCAGTCTCAACAGGCGACGTGGTGGAATGTGACGCGCCAGATCAGCGGGCCGCATCTGGGTTCGTTGTTCGGGCTGCTCAATTCGCTGGGGGTGCCTGGGGCGATGGGATCACAGCTTTTCATGGGGCGGTTTGCCGACTGGCGGAAGGCGCAGGGATTCACGGGGCGCTTGCAGTGGGACCCGGCGTTTTACGTGTATGCCGCGGTGCTGGCTGTGGGGGCACTCTGCTGGCTGTTCTTGGATCCGCGGCGATCTGCCGTCGGGCCGCGTGGGGCGGTCCGCGGGTCGGGAGAGGTTCGCGCGGGAGAGGCCGGGTGACGCACAACATGCCCAAGGAACAAAGCTTGCCGGACGACTCCGGCGCTCACGGGATTGCGGCATCCGAACGCGACCCGCAGGCAGCAGAGGCACAGCCGGATAGGCTGCAGCTCCGCGCGTTGGAAGAGGCGCTTGTGCGGGCACGCGAGGAGCTGGCCCGCGTGCAGCAGGCGTACGCGCGTGCACGAGAGGGGGCGGGCGGTGAACTTCCGGAGCTGGAGCAACGCATGCATGCCTGGCTGCAAGAGGGGCTGGAGTTGGTGCGCAAGTATCCGGGCCGGAGCCTGCTGGCCGCGGGCTTGTGCGGGTTCGTTCTTGGCAAGCTGTTGCATCGAGCATCATGAGGCGCAAGGCACTGCCGATGTCGCCGGAGTTGGAGAAGCAGCGTTTGCGGCGCGAGCTGGCGCGGCTGCGGCACCGGCTGGAGCGCCACGTAGATCGGCTGTTAGGGCAATCGTTTGCCACCGGCATGACTGCGGCGGTGCCGAAGGACGGAGAGGCGCAAGGGTTCGACTGGCGGGAGCAGGTGCGGCGGCATCCTCAGTGGTGCCTGTTGGCGGCCTTTGCTGTGGGCTGGGCCGCCGCTCTGCCGACGAGCCAAAGATACCTCGGCAACGTGCTTGTGGGGGTGCTGGTACCGCTGGTGCGCCCTTGGTTGGAGAAGCTGCTGGGGGTTGTGCAGACGGGCGCGGCGGAGTCCACGCCTGGCGAGTCTCCAAAGGGGGACTGAATGTCTGGGCCAGAAACGCCTGAGCCTGCGGCACCCGAAGCATCGAGGCCTGGACCATCGTCGCTTGAGTCGGCAGCGGCCTTGGAGAGTCTACAGCAGACCCTGCGGCAAGCCGGTGCCGATGGCATGGCGTACGTGCAGGCGCGTTGGCGGCTGTTGCAACTAGAGCTGTATGAGGCGAGGGCCGAGCTGGTGCGCCTGGCGGTCTTTGCATCGACCGCACTGGTGCTTGCCGTGGCAGGCATTGTGGTCTTGGCGGTGGTGCTTGCGGATCTGCTGGCAGAGCGCACAGGAATGGATCGCGAGCTGCTGCTGGCAATTGAGGGTGGGCTGTTGCTGGCGGCCGGCGCGTGCGCAGGCTGGTTAGGGTGGCGGCGCTGCCGCCGCGAGTTTCGCCCGTTGGAGCAGTCTTTGGAAGAACTAGAGGAAGACCTACACTGGCTGCGCCAACACTTGGGGACGGACCGGCGGTAGTGCAGGCCCCCCAGCCCGCGTGCGACGCAAGCAGCACGCCCCTTGTACGCTGCAAGTGTTTGTCAGCAATCCGTGCGGCTGCCAACCGCGCTACTGCAAGGCTGCTCGCCGGGCGGGGTTATGCCATCGGCCGGGCTTTTTTGCTTCGTGGGGCTACTCGTTCTGCGGGGCGTCGGAGGCCGAAGCAAAGCCGCTCTGCGATTCGCCTTCATCGTCGCCCAAGAGCAACCGTCCGAGGGCGCCGCGGCGCGGGGGGCGAGGTGCAGCCGCCTGCCGCGTACCGCGCTGCTTGGGTGCCGAACCCGCTCGGCGAGCCGGCTGTGCCGGCGGCTGCGCATCGTCGTCAGAGATCCACACGGCACTAGCGGCTTGCGCATCGGGTGTGCTGTCTGAGCCGGCAGCGTGGGCCGAGGTCGCAGTCTGGGCCGTATCCGGGCTGTCGTCCGTGCCCGTGCCGCCTGGTGCTTGGTGCGCCACGATCTTCACGGTGGGCCTGCGGGGCCCGTGGCGCTGTGCAAGCTGAGGATGCTTGGGCTCTGCGGCCTTTTGCGGTGCGGAACGCTTGCTCGCCGCGGTTTCAGACGGTTCCTCAGCACTTGGCTCTGGGGTTAGATTCGGCGTCAGCACGAGCGTGCCGGCTTGATCTTCTGTGCTGCCGGGCTGCGATCGCCAGGAGAAGGGCTCGCGGTGTTTGGGCGGGGTGATGCCCGCGTGGGCCGGTCCCTCAAGCCCGGCCTGGACGCCCGTCGGGTTGCGGTCAGCAAAACCGGCGGGATCATTCGCCGGCAGGCGAGTCACGCCTGGCATTTCTGCCGAGGCCGAATTGACGGCTTGATCGCGCGGATGGGAGGTTGGCTTGCGGCGGGTTGAGGCGGCAAGCGCGGCGGCGCGGCCACTACGGGGCTGTGAGGCTGGCTTGGAGGGCGACGCGGCGAGGTCGTCGTCTGGTTCTTCCGCGGCGTCGCGATTGGGGGTGAGATTCATGGGTCGGCCGATCGACCCAGTGTGGCGGGCGACTTGCAGCAGGGCCTCGGCTGCTGGCCGAAGTTCTTGATCAAGCGAGAGGGCCCTGCTGTAGAAACGTTCTGCCTTGTCCAGTTCGCCGCGTGTGGCGTGAACGTAGGCCAGGTTAGCATGGGCCTGGGCCTCAGTGCCCGCCTTGCGGAAGGCAGCCATGGCGGCGTCGAGCTTGCCCTGTTGGCCCAAGACGAGGCCGAGATTGTTGTGGGCGGCGAGATAGTTGGGGTCTACCTCAACGGCCCGGCGCAGGGCCTTCTCGGCTTCGGCAAGGCGGTCTTGCAAGTACAAGGCGTAGCCCATGTCGCTCAGCAGCTCAGCCGTGGCGGGTCCGGCCGCCAGGGCCTTCTGGAAGTAGGCGTCTGCCTCGGCAAAGTTTCCCTCCTTGGCCGCCAGAACTGCCAAGCGATGATACGGCTCGACCTGCTTGGGGTTTTCTTTGATAAGGGCCTGGTAGATGCGCCGGGCCTGGGCGGCATCGTTATGCCGCTCGCAAAGGCGAGCGCACGCCAGGGTAGCCTCGCGCCGCTCGCCCCGAGTTACCGACTTGGGTGCAGGTCCCGAGGGCAAACTTGCACAGCCTGTCAACAGGCCGGCGGCGGCCCAGAATCCCAACATCCGTGTCCAGCGCATGAGTCAGACTCCCTGTCTGCTGCTATGTAAGCTTGTATGGCTTCTTTTTTGCGAGCAGGGCGAACTTAGAAGACGCCGAACCCGCCGAAGCCGCCAAAACCGCCAAAGCCTCCGAAGCCGAAGCCTCCAAAACCGAAGCCGAACCCCGGCCCAAACTGACTGATGCCGATGGAGTACGCCCGCTCGGCCTCGACATCCGTGTACTCGTGCGAGAATGCGGGAGCTACGACCACACGGCGATCGGCGTCGTGGACGCCCAGGGCTACGAGCGCACGCACCACGGCCTCACGCCGTTTGTTATCTAGCTCTGGATTGGCGTGCACGGGATAGTTGAATCGCCCGTCTCCCTCCCCCGGCCAGGTGCGCTTGCTGGTGAAGCTGCGCTCGATGACCACGGGATACGGCGCGCCGCGTTGAAGCTGGTGCGCAATCTGCTTCACGTGGTCCTCGCCGGCGGTGTTGAGGCGGACCTTGTTCAGCTTGAACTCGTGGACGTACACCACGAACTTGGCCGCGTCGGCGTTGTCTTCCTGCATTTCGAAGATCGGGTCGATGGCGCGGGCACCTAGCGGCGCCGGCGGCGTGGGATGCTGATAGAACACCCCAGGCTTGGGCCCGCAACAACCGGCTAGACTGCCGGCCAGCAGCATCAGCCCCAGAGCGGAACCGGCCGCTCGTACCCCCCTGCGATGGAACGCTCTCATGGGTCGCTTCCTTTTGCACTTGCTGCGGTCGCTCGTCTTGCGACAGCCTACTCAGAGAAGCCGTGGGGGCCGCATACGTAGTAGCCCTCGCTCCGCTGGAACCGAGCCTGAAGCTTGGCCTCGCGGATGGCGTCTCGCATGTGGTCCCGATACACCGGCCACACCGTGCTGCGGTGATGGCAATCCGGATCCCCTTCGATCCGCCCCAGGGCGTAGAACTCCAGCGGACCCGGCTCCGTCACCTCCATGCCCGGGAGCACCAGCGGCACCTGTTCCGCCTCAAGCGGGTGGACCAGCTCCGGGCTCACCAGCACGATCAACTCCGTCTCAGCACGCTTGGTTTCCTTCTGGCTGAAAGCCGCATCCAGCACGGGAATGTCGCCCAAGAAGGGGATGCGGGTCTTGCCGCCCGACTGCTCGTCCTGGATCAAGCCGGCCAAGGCCAGCCACTGCCCCTCGCGCATGTCCACGGTGGTGAACACGCTGCGGACGTTCAAGCCGGGAATCCCATTCACCGTGTTCCCCCGGTTCAGCGTGCTGAACGTGGGGGCCACCTGCAAGCGGATGCGGTCCTTGTCAATGATCGTCGGAGTGAAGGTCAGTTGCGTACCAAACCCTTGAAAAAATGTAGTGGCCGCCTGCGCCCCGCCCACGCCCACCACCGTGGGCACTGCAAACTGACCGCCCGCGATAAAGCTCGCCGGCCTGCCATTCAGCGTCACCAGATTCGGCTCCGCCAGGATCTTCGAGTGGCCGTTGCCGGAGACCGCCCGCAGAAAGAGCGACACGTCTCCGCCATCCAGAATCGTGCGAATATTCCCGCCGCTACCGAAGATCGAGGAGATAAAGAAGTTCCGCTCCGCGACTGTGAAGTCGAACCCCAGTTCCCGGCTGGCGCTGCGCGTCAGCTCCGCCACGCGCACCTTAAGCAGCACCTGCTGCTCCCCGGGTACCTTCAGCAGGCTGACGATGTTGCTCGCTGGCAGGTCGCTCTCGCCCGGGTAGGGCGTGGCCACGGGGCCCTGCACGATCCCTGGGCCGCCCCAGCCGCCCCAGCCCCACACGCCCGGGCCCACCAGGGCGCCGGTCTGCGTCGTGGCCTCGCCCCGCAGCACCGCCATGATCTGCGTGGCCTCCTCCGTATCTCGAGCCTGGCCACGCACAATGATCTTGTCGGCCACTGGGATAAGCTGGATCTGGCTGTTCGGGAACAGCTCGTTGATCATGTCTTGCAAGTCGCCGTACTCCCGCTCGCGGCGATCGCTGATCTCGCGGACGACCTTCACGAGGTACCGCAGCACCGTACGGTCCGGACCCTCGCCAAACCACAAGGTGAGCGTGGTCTCTCCCACTTCGCCGCCGATCAGCTCGAACTCGGTGGGCGAGAACTCGACCACCTCCACGATCGCCGGGTCCGTAACCGAGAACCGAGAAACCGGTTGCTTGGTACGAATCAACTTCGACCGCACCGGGCTGATCTCGAGCACCGCCTCCGGATCGAGCATCTCTTCGATCAGCGAGCCGACCTTGGCACGCGTCTCCTCCGAAGGATTGTCCAGGTCGAAGCGGGGCTGCCGCGCTCCATAGGCATCTACATCTTCTTCAGGCGCAGGAAGCTGCTGAGGCGCCCCGCCGCCTTCATCTATCTCCTGCCCGAGGATTGGCATAACGCCCAGCGTGCCGGCCGCCACTGCCATGCCCCACGCCAGGCGACGCCAAACCGACCAGCCCAAAAAGCCGCTAGAAAGACGTAGGCTTAGCATGTGTCGTTACCAATGCGTTTGAACTTGGCCCCAGGGCGAACTCACCAGGGCATGACCCGCGGCGATCTGCTCTCTTCGGAGCAGTTCCGTAGGCCAACCGGCAATCCGGCCGCCCTCCGCTTGACCTTTCATTCGGTTTGCTCGTGGCGATTGGTAAAATCTGTTTGTACCGTTTTTTCTGGCGGAGCGCGAGGCAGCCGGTGCTAGCAGAGGATCCAATCGCTCCGCATCCGCACGACAAACCGCCTGTTAGCATCGTGCCAAGCGCGCGTACCGCGCCAGGCCGGGCCATGCCGAATTTTATGGCCGCAACGCCCCACCCAGGCCGATAAGCACAGCATAAGAGCCCGCGCACTCTTCGGGCGAGGTCATGCTCGCCGGCGACGCGCGCGATGGCGCCGATAAGCACAGCATAAGAGCCTGCGGACTCTTCGGGACCCGTTCTGGACCACTAAGGCACTACGAGCCATGTATACCACCCTGGCATTGGCGGCCGCCCTGTGTGCTGTGACATATGATGGCAATGTCCCCCAAGCAAGCCGCCGCGCGCAACGGCCCTCTGCCGTGCAGCGCTCCGCGGTCCTGAAGGCTGCGCTGGCCAGGTCCGCCGGGCGTCAAGAGGCCGCCACCGAGGCGGCCGAGCCATCTTCTCCTTCAGACGTACCCATGGAGCGGTACTCTGCCGAAGGCGAACTCGCCCCCGCTGGCCTCTCCGATGCAGAATTCGCCTATACCGAGGGTTGGAGCCCCGACGGCCCCCACCCACTCCCCGCACATGGAGCCTGGTCTCCCTGCGACCACTGCCCCGGCGGCGTGGGCGGCTTCGGCGGCCGCTGCGGCCTCTTGCGATGCGGTTGGAACTGCCGCTTCAAAACCAGGCAGGGATTCCCCTGCATCTGGCGCACTACCTGCGACATGCCGCCACATATCCCTTATCAGGCCCCATGGGACCATTACTACTACTTCCGCCCGTACCACTATCTGCACGTCCCTCAACAGCAAGAGGTGGTAGACGGCTGGGGCTGGGATGTGCGCAACCCCTACTCCAACGAGGTGTTCAAAGACATCTACGAGGGCCTCGATGTTGCGGAGATTGAAGACGTACCCACCCCCGCCCGCAGCAAGTCCAAACCGGCCGAGGCTGAAAACCAAACCAAGGAAGACGAGGCTGAACCGGACACTGACGCCGAAGAGATGCAGCAGCCCCAAGACGATCAGCCCGAGAACGGCTCCGGGCGCAGGCTGCGTATCCTCGTCCGCTGAACGCCACGCAACGACAGATGCCAAAAGCCCGCCGGAGTTCCGGCGGGCTTTTCTTTTGCATCCGCAGCAGCCCCTAGCTACGCTGGTAGGTAGCGGCCGCCCAGCAAGCCCCGCCCAGAAACTGGCCTGCTGTGTGTGGCCCACCGGCACGTGTACTGTCGGTACACAACTATAAAGGCTCGACCAGATCCGTTGTTGGGCTAAGAGCACGCCCAGCCACGTGCTAGCCGCCCCCAACCAACAACCTGGCTGCTCGTTGACATGCACCCCACCTCCAACTAACCTGGCAACTTAGATAAGATGGGTGGATTGCAAAAAGCCAGACACGAGATCGACGGCAGTTGCTCACCTAGGAGCTACACCTATGAATCTACTGCGCAGATTGTGGCACGAGACTGACGGAGCCGTCCAAACGGCCGAGTTGGTGCTGATCGGCACCCTGTTGGGGCTGGGCGTCATCGTCGGCCTGTCTACGTTGCGGGTCGCCATCGTCGAAGAGCTGGCTGATACGGCAGCCGCAATCGCCGCCATCAATCAGAACAACGATGATGATGACGATGATGACGACCAGCCGACGTGCACCAGCGTCACCTTCGTGCCCCCAACCGGAGAGAGCGGTTCATAACGCCGCCGTCAATGCCAAGTTCCGCCTAGCTAAAGCTTGACGGTTAGCCGCGCCGCCCGCGAGAATCAGTTGCTGCTGGTCGGCGCCGGCCGATGACAGTATCGGACAACTCGGTGGCGGCGCGAGATGCATCCAGTTCCACAGCTCGCCACGGCGGGCGCTCGTGCGATCGCCACCCGAGCAACTGTCTGATCGAAGGGAGGCGGTCGTGGCTTGTACGTACACAACGGGGCTGCATGTCGGAAGATGCAGAGGCGGCGCGGCCCTATCTACGCCTCTCGTTGGCCTGCTGGTTGTCGTTGCGTGTCTTGCTGGACCGGCGGCTGCACAACCGAATGGCGGGGACGAGCTTGCGACCGGCTTGTTGCAAGAGGCCGACCGTCTGGTCCAAACGGCCCGGATTCTCTGGGGCCGCAGCACCATTGGGCTCACGGAGTATGCCTATTCTCTGAACATGGCGGGTTATGCGCGCACACAGGCGCGGCTTGCCCTGCGTGACACGGCCGGCTACCTACAAGAGCTGCGCAAGCAGCAGAGTGCCTGGCAAGAGGCTGTTGAGCACCTGGCACGTTTTCCATTTCCGGCAGCGCCCGGCCTGCAAGGAGACCTCGAGCTGGCGAGCTACTGGGCGGCACGGGCGCGGGCCGACGTGGCGGCCGGACGCATGGACGCCTCCGACCAGCGGGCTGCACTGGCCGAAGCTCGTGCACATGCCTCCGCCCTGCACGAGGCGCGGCGAAACGATCTTGCCGTGGGGTTCGCCGATCTACCTGCGTTGGCTCTGGCTGCCTCGCTAGAAGGAGAGGTGCGCGTGCTGCTTGCGCAGCTCGATCGCGATCAGCGGGCTGTAATCGCGGCGATGGACGATCAACTGGCCGTAATGGACCACGTTTTGGACGAGACCGCCCGCTTGAATGCGGCAGGCGCCGAGTTGGGCCGCGACGATCGGTTGGCGTGGGCGCACTACTGGCGGGACAATACGGCCGCTGCCCGCGCAGCCCTGGCAGGAGATCGAGAGCAGGCCGTCCGGTTGTTCGACCGCTGCGCCCAGCATGCACAGCAGATGTTTCAGGCGCGTCGCCGCTACTACGATACGGGCACGGCCACGCCGTACGAGCTGGCAGAGGCTTCGATGCTTTGGACCACCGCGCAGCTTGAAGGGGCAAAACTTCGGCGTCAGAGCGAAGGGGCATTGCAGGCGTGGGAAGGTCATGCGGGGCGGCTGGAGGAGTTGCTTGCGCGGGCGGCCGAGTTTCGCCGGGCCGGAGACGATGGTCCGCGCACGCATCTTACCGAGCTGTGGCGGACGATGGCACTTTCGGCTCGGCTGGAACTCCGCGCGCAGGCTCCGATGGAAACGCCTTCATCGAAGCCGCGGCGCAGCCGGCCCAAGATCGTAGAGCGGTCTCGGTAGGTAAGCCCGCCGGAACGCCTGTGCGGGTCTGTCATGCGGTGGTGGCAGTCTCGTGGGAGCCTGTGCCTTGGCCGCCGGCTAACATACTCGCAATGGTGTGGCGGTTCACGGGGCGAATCACGCCATGCTCGCAAACGAGGGCGGTGATCAGGCTGGCGGGTGTCACATCGAAGGCGGGGTTGTAGGCTGGCACGCCGTCCGGAGCCGCCTGCACGCCCAGGGGATGGGTGATCTCTCGGCTGGGGCGCTCTTCGATCGGGATCATGGGTCCTTCGCCGAGCGAGAGATCGAACGTGCTGCTAGGGGCGGCGACATAGAACGGTATTTGATGGTAGTGTGCGAGCACGGCCAGGGTGTACGTGCCGATCTTGTTGGCGGTGTCTCCGTTGGCTGCAATACGATCTGCACCGGTGACGACGGCCTGTACCCTTCGCTGCTGCATGAGGTGGCCGGCCATCGAGTCGCACACCAGCGTCACAGGCACGTTGCAGTGCAGCAGCTCCCAGGCCGTGAGCCTTGCGCCTTGCAGCAGGGGCCGCGTCTCGGTGGCGTAGACGTGCAGCTTCTTCCCGGCCTGTTGTGCACAGTAGATCGTGGCGAGTGCCGTGCCCAGGCCGCCCGTGGCCAAGCGCCCGGTGTTGCAGTGTGTGAGTACTCCTGTGCCGTCCACGAGCAGCTCGGCGCCCAGGCGGCCGATGGCAAGACACGTTTGTTGATCTTCTCGCTCTATGGCCTGTGCCTCTGCCAGCAGTGCCTGCAAGAGCTGGGTGCGATCGCCCTTGCCGCGCAGCCGCTCGGCCGCATGGGCCGTGCGTCCCAGGGCCCAGGCAAGATTCACGGCCGTGGGCCTGGCAGACGCCAGGTATGCTACGGCGCGCTGGAGGGCCGCAAACCAGCCTGGCTCGTCGTCGGGAGCTTGTTGCATGGCAAGACACAATCCGTAGGCGGCGGCAATGCCGATCGCCGGCGCGCCGCGTACCCGCAGCGAGCAGATCGCCTCGCGGACATCGTCCGCTGTGCGGCACTGGATCAGGCGGCACTCGCGGGGCAAGAGTGTCTGGTCCAGCAGCTCAAGGTGGCCAAGGGGCCCACCACGCCACAGGATTGTGGGGGGCGGAGTAGGCGGCGTGCTCATGCGGGCAAAAGGGTCCTTGGCTGCAAGGTCAACTGGCGGCCTGCGGGTGATGCAGCTTGTCTTCCACCAAGCCAGCGACAAACCCCAGCACGTCTCCGCGCTGGCGGCAGATCTGTTTTAGACGGTCGTAGCGGCCGGCCAACCGCGCAAGCTCCAGAAGGCTGGGGGCGAAATTGGCCGTGCGCGTGCCGGGAGGGATGAGACTTGCCGCCGCCTCCATGGCGTCGGCATGGCGGCCCATCCGTGCAAGCAGGGCGACGTACACTTCAGCCGCCCCCGCACCGGCCTCCGACCCGGCGAGGGCCTCTGCACGCTCCCGAAAATACGCCAGAGACTGCTCCGCATCCTGCCCCAACAGGGCCTTGAAGAAAAGGGCATGCGCAGGATAAGTGTCCACAAACGGTTCGATGCCGGGGTACTGATACTGCGGGTCCAGCCGACGGCCATACTCGGTCAGTTCGAGCGCCAGCGCCAGCTCTTGCGGATCGTCTATCAGCAAGGCAAACCGGACCACGGCAGCCAGGTGGCTCGTGTCTACGTGGTAGTTGCCGTCTGCAAACAGCCAATCTCGATCTGCCACCAACGCAGTCAGCGTGCTTTCTTCCGGCGCACGGCCCTGGCGGCGGGTGATGTCGGCCCGCACATTGGCAAGCAACTCGCCATACAGGTGGCGCACCAGCAGCCCGGCCACGGCCTGCTTGTCTTCGCGGGGACGCCCATGCATCTGCGCGTCGAACAGCGATATGGCGTTGCACGTGCCGTAGTGGGCCAGCACGAGTTCGAAGCCCAATCGCGGACAAACACCCTCGTGCAGGGCCACTTCGATGATCTGGTCGTAGTTCTTATCGTCCGTCGGCACGCGCCGCAGGGCCGCGGCTACCTCCCGGCGTTCTCCCAGCGGCCGCAGGTACATCCAGGCCTCGCGCACCTGCCCGGCTTGCAGCAGCAAGTAGCCGGTCTCGCGGCAGGCAGCCAGGTACGCCTCTTCCATGCGGCTGCGCAGCGGTTCGGGCAGCTCGTCGAGCGTTTGCGACAAGATCACCGGCAGACCGTGACGATAGCGGGCCTGCATCAGCCGCACGTCGAACAGGTCGTGGTATTTACCCTCGGCACGCAGCCGATCGGCCAGCTTGTCGAACGTGGCATCGATGCCGTGGGCGCCCAGTTCGGCATCCAGCTCGTCAAAGGCGTTATTGCTGGATTCTGTCATGACCTGTGCAAGCGAGGTGAGATTGGTGTGGCGGTTGTGCCCATGGTAACGCGCATGAGCTGCCGGGTGCCAGGGTGGTGTTGGCAGCCTATTGTGGGGCGGCGCCTTGGGGCAGTCCCTAACGGATCAGGCCGGCTTCGATGTCCAGATCCAGCGGATCGTGCTGCCCAACTCGCAGGCGCTCGGCCGCTAGAGCACCCATCACGGCGTTGTCTGTGCATAGCTCCCTGGGCGCAATGTAGAGCCGCACGTTTCTGCTACGTGCCAGTTCTTCCAGGCCGGTGCGCAGCCGGCCATTGGCCGCGACCCCTCCGCCCACGCACAAGGTCTGCCGGTTCGTGCGTTCCAATGCATGACCGCATTTGGCGACCAACACGTCGACGATCGCCGCTTGAAAGCTGGCTGCCAGGTCGTCTCGCACGCGCAAGAGCTGCTGCGCATCCAGCGGTGTACCGCCGGGCGGCTGCACGACATGGCGCAGGGCCGTTTTTAGGCCGCTGAAGCTAAACTGCAATCGCTGCGGTTCGTTGGCGAAGGTTCTGGGAAACGGGTAAGCATGAGGGTTGCCGCGTTGGGCTGCCTGTTCGATGGCTGGTCCGCCTGGATAGCCGAGCCCCAGCAAGGCAGCCGCCTTGTCGAACGCCTCGCCTGCGGCATCGTCGATGGTGCCTCCTAGGAGAGAGAACTCCAGGGCACTGCTACAGTCATATAGGTGGGTATGGCCGCCGCTGGCGACGAGGCCCACGCATGGGAAGACCTCGGGGCCGAAGGCAACGCGGCAGGCGTAGATGTGAGCGTGCAGATGGTTGATGGCCACCAGGGGCCGGTCGAGGGCCACGGCCAGGGCCTTGGCTGCGGCCAGGCCGACCAGCAGAGAACCTGCCAAGCCAGGGGTGGTGGCGACGGCCACCGCGTCGATGCGCGCCAGGTCGAGTGCGGCCCGGCGCAGGGCTTCATCGATCACCGGCAAGATGCGTTCTACGTGAGCGCGGGCAGCCAGCTCGGGCACGACGCCGCGAAAGCGTGCATGCAGCAGGTCTTGAGAGGCCAGCGCCGCCCCGAGCACCTGGCAGTTATCAGTCACCACGGCGGCTGCCGTTTCGTCGCACGTGGTTTCCAGGGCGAGCAGGATCACGGGGCCCTGGCCAGCTCCTGCGTAAGATAATCGAGCGCCTTTTGAAGCTGGCGATCGGAAAACGCGAGCGGGGCATTGCCGGTCTCAGCATTGCCAGGCTCAATTTCTGGCGGTGTGTCGGGCTGAGGCGCGTCGTCGACCGGGCTTTGACTGTCTTGCTGCGGCGGGCTGTCTGGCTTTGGCTGGTCCTTCGGTTCAGCCGGCTGCTCGGGCTGGGGTTCCGGCGGGGTTTGCTGCTGGGGCTGCTCGGACCCTGTCTTGCCCGGCTGGCGATAGTGGTTGACCAGCAGCAGGTCGCGCTGACGGCGGTAGCGCAAGAACCCTCGTGTTTCATCGTCTGAGAACTTGACCTCGTAGCCGGGGTCGGGCATCACGCCCCACTCCTGATCTTCGCCCGCGCCCTCCTCGCGGTGAATGTTGTGCCCGTTGGGCCGCTTGTAGCCCGCCGTGGTGAGCTTGAGCGCACTTTGGCCCCCCCCCAGCTCTACCACGTTCTGCACGCTGCCCTTGCCCCAGGTGCGCTCGCCAACGATGATCGCCCGCTTGTGGTCTTGCAGGCAGGCAGCCACGATCTCGCTGGCACTCGCGCTGTACCGATTCACCAGCACGGCCATGGGGAAGCCCTCGTACGTCCCCGCAGCCTCCGCCTGCCAAGTGCGCTCAGGGCTGGCCCTACCCGCCGTGCTCACAATCGTACCCTGGGAGACAAACAGGTCTGCCACCTCGATGGCAGAGGAGAGCAACCCCCCAGGATTAAAGCGCAGGTCCAGCACCAGGCCGCGCAACCCCTGGGCCTTGAGTTCTTCCAGCGCGCGCTTCAGCTCTTGAGGCGTCTCGCGGCTGAACGCCGTCAAACGCACGTAGCCGATGCGGCGCTGCGCATCGTACATGAAGTCCCAGCTATCGTCTTCCTTGCGGCGATCTCCCAGCACGGTCTCGATGCGGATGATCTCCCGCTGAAGCGTGATCGTCTCCTTGTAGTCGGTTGCAGGCCGGGCAATCGTAATCGTCACACTGGTTCCAGCCTCTCCCTTGAGCCGGCGCACGGCCTCGTCCAGCGAAATACCCGCTGTGCTTTGGCCCTCGATGTCCACGATCCAATCTCCAGCCTGGATGCCCGCCCGATACGCCGGAGTGCCCACCAATGGGCTCAGCACCTTGAGCTGCCCACCCTCCATCGTGATCTGAATGCCAATACCGCCGAACTGCTGTTCGACACTCGTCTTGAACTCCTGCATCTCCTCCGGGCTGATGTAGTTCGAGTAAGGGTCCAGCTCCTGGAGAATCCCGCGGATGGCGGCTTCCATCAGGCGACGCCGATCGATCTCCTTCACGTAGTTGCGCTCGACCTGGTCGAGCGTATCGGCTAGTACGCGGAACAGCTCGTAGTACTCGTCGTCTGCTGGAAGAAGGGGCTCGTCGGTCTGGGCCGGGGCGTCAGGCTTAGCCGGCTCGCTGGCCGGGACTGGCTGCTGATCCTCTGCGGGGGCGGGGCCTTCTGCGGGCTGAGCCTCTGCGGCCGGCACCTGGCACCACGCGATCGAGGCTGCCGCACCCCATGCAACCGCCAGGCCGCATACCACACACCGCAGGCGTTTCATCTGTAAGGCTCCGGAATACGAGCGCAACATACCTCAACTATGGCACTTAACCAGAGTATATGCGGGCAGCGCTAGCCGGGCAACACGAGCCACACAAGGCCTCGGCTACCGTAAACCTTGGCTGCGCTTAGGGCTGCGCCTGCCCCCGCCGATGGGTCAGGCTTCTCAGCCCGACTCTATGCCAAGGTTCACGCCCCGTTCTTGGTTGGTTCACGTATACCGCTGCTTGCCGATCTGCGACTCTTTTCACGCCCGCCCTTACCCCCCGGTGTACCCTCCCGTGTGCCACTGCTTGCCGCCCCGCGGCCCGTGTGCCACTGCTTGCCGCTACGCGGCAAGCAGTGCATTCGTTCACACGAGAAACGCCGCCCCCCGTCTCCATTGCCGTGTGCCACTGCTTGCCGCCCCGCGGCAAGCA
>FWPU01001652.1_pt1 | contig 29944 bp, 23 predicted proteins | sample 2228361 | NCBI WGS metagenome assembly FWPU01 (sample SAMEA103939777, study PRJEB20133) | metagenome | reverse complement strand
GTATTTAATGCCAATCATATGATATTTTGACCACCTAAGCAAGGAGAGGCAAATGACCGAGATGGATTTCAAGGTTGAACTCAACATCTCGATAGCCCTTCCAAAGCAGAGTTCAGCATGGTGGATGTGCCATCTCCGAGATTCTTGATGGTGGATGGGCGCGGCGACCCGAATATGTAACAAATGGCAAACATCACGAGATTTGTCGAAGCGACCCGCGCCGAACACCACCCCACAAGAACAAAACGGTGTTACGGCAACCGATCAAGTGGAGAGAATAGGCAAAGGATAGAATTTACATACAGAACGTTTAGGGCAGGTTGGCGTAATAGACTTGATTACCGATGGCAAGGAAGAGAAGACGTTGCTCGCGGGAAACCGCAAATGCAGAGGCTGTGCGATCGCCAAGGGGAATTCGAGGGCGGAATTGCCGTTGAAACGTCAAGCGTACACTCAAATGATAGATTGCGTGGGAATTTGGTTCGAGTAAGTAGATAGAGGGATCTGGCGGAGGTACGTAAAGGACCTGGTTGAAGGGAGCCTCCTCGTTGAGTGCTCGGTTCTCGCGCCCAGGGCGAGGATCGGTGTAGCGGGCTGGGTCTTCGCAGCGCGTCGGGGACTCGGTGAGAGCGCTGTAGGTACATGTGGTCATGCGTCCATCGGCATGAAGGAGATAGAGATCGTTACCGTTGACTGCCATGTCTATGACATCCTCCAAAGAGGGCACCTGTGCTGCGAAGAAAAAGCGTGGTGCACTGGCAACATCGAGGTCTCGATAAATCCAGACGGCGTTTTGCGGGGCATCTAGGATGTAGAGGTCGCCCATATCGAAGGCAAGTGCTGTGGGCTTCCCCCAATGGGTATCGGGTGGGGTGGTCGGAACTACCTTAGGAGCATCCCCTGGGTTGCAATAAAGCAGAGTGCCACTGGTATCCATGGCAAGCAATGCGGCTTTTGTTCCACTATCTGGTGGTAGGACGGCAATGTCGCTGATGGCACCGATGATATATCCCTCATATGTGCCCGGACCACACTGGAAACTTTTGTCTAGTTGGTAGCCATCCTCGGTGAGGCTTGCGTGAATGACCATCCCCTCCGCTCCATTCAGTAGGTACAAATCATCGCCATTCATCCCAATTTGGGTGATCACGAGGCTCTCGTTCAGGGTTCTGGCGGAGAACAATGGCTGAAAATCGAGTCGTTCGACGAAATCGAGGCGGTCTAATTCATTTTGAGCCTGGGTGCGCAAGGATTTTGAATCATCCGTTCTCTGGTAATGCTCCGCTTTATCTAGGTATTCCAGTGTGGTTCCCCAAATCTGACGCAAAGTTTGGGGGTCTGTCTCGACCTGTGCTTGGCGTGAGACTTCTAATGCCTGGTTGAAATAGAGATTGAATTGAGCAGCGCTTCCCCGTTCCAAGTAGACCCAACTGGCAACGATCACGACCAAAACCGGCACAGCAAAGGCGATGAATGCCATCGTATAGGGAGGGATCGTAAAAAGGCTAGAGTCTGGCAACATACGCTGAAGCAAACGTCCCACTGCTCGCAAGGGCGGGCTGATGAACGCACCGATCTTTTGCACGAAAGAGGTGAATGCAGATGCTAGCCGATCAAGGTACAGTAGTGCGTAGGCTAGATATCGGGCAAAGCGCTTGGTCGGGGTGGGTTTGCGGGTGGCTCTTGCTTCTTCTTTGGCACTTGGGGGGTAGGGCTGGGTAACTTGTTGTGGCTCGGTTGTCCGCGTGGGTTGAGCAGGAGGGGTTATGCTTTCGCGTGCTGGGATCGTTTCTGGTCTTCGCAAGGAGGGGATTTCTGCAGTGGGCTCGCCTATCGTGGGGTGGGGTTGTGCTTCAGCCGTTGTTGTGGATTCAAGGGTTGGCACAGCCGTTGCGGTCATCGGTTTGGTAGTTGCCGGACGTACAGCCCGCATCCAGCCAATGCGACCTGTGCCCGCCCGGGCTTGTATCAGCACAGCATCCTGTTCCATGCCAAGCAGGCTGATGACTTTGCGACGCAGACTCTCCGGACCTTGGCTGTGGGCACTCTGTAGATTGGCGATGTCCCAAGTCGTTGGCAATTGTGGTGTTACAAGGATGGCATCGTTCGGGTGTATTTTGGTCAGGGTGAAGTGGGCGTTTGCGGTTCGGCTGATCCCCAATCCTTGACCGGCTAACAATGGTTCGTAGTAGTGCTCAATGCCACTGGAGGTGATCAAGATAGCATGCGTCGGACCGGAGAGGCTCAACGAGAGGCGATCGCCCCGCACGACAATCTGGGTGAACAGACCGATGGATTGACGTCCGGTGCTGGCGTTGCGTAGGTTTCTTTCCAGGAGATATTGATTGAGCGTTTGAGCAACGGTGCGTTGCGCCGCGGTAACCGTGCCAGGCGTCTGATAGTAGGTGCTTGATAACCTTTCCAGAATGGCGGTAATTTGTTCGGTAGGGAGGGGTGCATTACCCGCTAAGCTCAGATGGAGGATCAACAAGTCGGGTTCACGCCCACGTGCTACTCGTCGGGGCTTCTCAGCCGCATAAAGCCCGGGTATCTCGGGCTGACCTTGGCGTTCAATCCGGACGAGTGGCAACACAATCAAATCGAGGCTTGGGTTCATGTTCACTCAATCGGTTTCCTCATCATCTTAATGCATGGCTTGATGATACTGGCAATGTTTATCCATGCAGGGCATTCTTGCTGCTTCACCTTGATGATGACAACCCACCTTTGTAAGAAAATCTTCCGAGCGGGTGAGGAGAAGCCTATGCAATGGTGTGCAAGTCTTGTACCAGACACGGCGGTTAGACATCTTAACTAAGTCAGCCAAAGGAGGAGTTGGCATGGTGGATGGAGCGAGTTTTCTTCACCTTTGGATGTCTATCAGGTCACCAACCTGGGCAATCCGAAGCTGTTGATTTGCACCGTTTGCGGTTGCTCGGTCCAGATACCGGCGATGGGGGTGGCGCACTTTGGACAAGTGCCTTGGGCGCTGATGTTATAACGTCGGATCACGTAGCCGGTGCGTTCGATCAAGGTGGTTTGACAGTTCGGGCAGCGTGTGTTCTCATACTCGCCTACCCTTCCGGGAATGTTGCCGGCGTAAACGTAACGCAACCCCGCCTCTTGACCGATCTCTGCCGCGCGGATGAGGGTGCGGATAGAGGTTGGGGGCGCATCGGTCATCTTGTAATCCGGATGAAAGGCAGTGACATGCCAGGGTATATCTGGTGAAACGGAAGCAATATAGCGTGCCGCATCCATTAGTTCATCGTTGCTGTCATTGAAGCCAGGGACGACCAAGGTAACTACCTCGACCCAAAAGCCCATCTCGTGTGCCATGCGCAGGGAATCCAATACATTCTGCAGTACACCACCCAGTTTGCGATAATGACGATCCTGCATGGTCTTCAAGTCAATTTTGTAGGCGACCATGTAAGGGCGCAGGTATTCCAGCACGTCCATTGTGGCGTTGCCATTGGAAACATACACGCACTTCAACCCACTTTCAACAGCCTTTCGAAAGATACTCACCGCCCATTCTGAAGTGATCAGCGGTTCGTTGTAGGAGGAAGCAATGATCTTCGCTCCACTGCGCAACGCCAAATCCACGATCTGCTCTGGCTTAACACGTCGAATGAACTGATAAGATACCTCGGATTCTGGATCGCGTAGCGCTTGTGAGGTCAGCCAATTTTGGCAATAACTACAATGGAAATCACACCCCAACATTCCAAACGTTAGGGCGTCTTCTCCAGGGAGGACGTGGAAGAAGGGTTTCTTCTCGATGGGGTCTACTTGCAAGGCGGCAACGTAACCCCAGGGGACGCGCAGTTTGCCACCTTGGTTGAAGCGTACCTGGCAAACGCCGCGCCGTCCCTCGCGTATCAAACAACGATGACCACAGGCATAGCAACGTACGGAGCCATCGGATTGAGCCTGGTATAACTCCCCCTCGACGGTCATTGCATCCAACACCTCAGCCAATGTAGCCATCTCACACACTCCAAAATTCTACTTTATTTGAGTTCCTAACTCTATTATAATCGCTTTGTGTTGACCGTTGCTGTGCAGGCTGGTGGAAATTCGACTCGGATGGGGCAGGATAAGGCATTGCTCTCCTTCCTCGGTAAGCCCCTCATTGTGCGCATCCTAGAACGACTTTCTCCCATTGCCGATGAGCTCATCGTCATCACCAACCGTCCTCAAGCGTATCAATTCCTTGGGGTGCCTCTCTACCCAGATATCGTGCCGGGGCGGGGTGTGCTGGGTGGTTTATTCACCTGCTTGAACGTCGCCCATCAGCCATTGGTTGCAGTAGTAGCCTGCGATATGCCCTTTGTCAATCGCCACCTGCTGGCGGCTGCATGTGACCTATTGATGAGCCGCAATCTCGATGCAGTCATTCCGCTCACCGACCAAGGTTTAGAGCCTCTCCACGCTGTGTATCGCCGTGAGACCTGTTTGCCGGCAATCCAATCCGCGCTCGATGCCGGAGCCTGGAAGTTGATTGCTTGGCTACCTTCGGTGAAGGTCTTAACCCTGCATCCAGAGGAGACACTGCCTTATGACCCGCGTGGCATTGCCTTTTGGAATCTCAATACCCTGCAAGAGTTCCGCCAGGCAGAGCAATTCGCCCGAGAATACGAGGAGCATCGCTTTGCTTCTGGTGCGAAGCCTCAACGGTTGCCACGTCCTTAAATCTTTTTGGAGATCGTATGCCACATCTTACAACCACTCAATTTACCGATCGCTTTGTATCCTTGGTTTTAGGGGCAAGGGATTTGCCCAAAAAGCCCGCCGATCGTCACATCCTGTTCGTCAGTGCCATCCTCAGGCTGGAACCTGGGCGGCAGTACACCGAGAGCGAACTCAACGACGAATTGGCAAAGTGGACTTCACTGTTTGGGAGAAATTTCGGGCTGGATCACGTAACCCTTCGCCGCTTCCTCGTTGACGAAGGCTACCTCAAACGCGATCCCTATGGCAAATCTTACGAACTCGATGCCGATCATCTGCCCTACACTTTCGATCCGACCATGAGAGAAATGGACTTGGAGGAACTGATCGTCGAGGCGAGACGAACTAGGGAGGCAAAAAAGCAACAATATTTAAAGGCAAGGTAGGAGTGTTTCCCTAGGCCACAATACCTTGTCATGCTCAAAGCCGATGTGAGCGGTGAAAAAGAGGGTAAACCGTTGGACGTGTAGGTTACTGCTTCGCATCCTGATGGCTATGAATTGACAGCCATCCCAGTTGTAGCCTGCCTACTTCAATATCTGGATGGCTCGTCACGCCGACCGGCTTATGGATGATGGGGCACTTTGTGGAACCAAAGCGCTTCTTTAGGGTATGGATTGCATGGGTGTTCGAGTAGTACCACAATCTGCTACTCATGTGTCAGTTTTCTCCCAAGAATCCCTTGAACATCTATTGAAACCTTTTCCTTCTCTTATAGCATAGGGAGATGTCAAGCCAATGAAGAAAGCTGAGACATAGCATTTACCATGCGTTCAGGATTTAATGGGATACCCAACATGCGCCAAGCCATGAAGACTGCACCTAAGACCGGAGGATATAAGGGTGGCATCACCTTTGCAAAAGGTGCAATAGAATGAACTTTTCGTTTCAATGGTTCACATACTATCTCTCCTGCTTGGAAGACACCTCCGGTGAGAACAATGCAAAATTCACCACTAATTTGTAATTTCTTGATTACACTGGTTGCTAACAGCCCTAACTCCTCCCCTGCGTGCTTCATTATCTTTTGGGATATTTTATCTCCAATATTTGCCGTCATGGCTACCCATTCAGCCATGTTGGCTACATCATTGCGTGACCAGGTCCGCGCCCGTAAAGCAGAGATGAGTTCGTCTCTATTGGTCAATCGCCAATTTTTGATGAGTTCATCAATCAAGTGGGTATCTTCTCCCCTTCCTTCTAAGGCTCGGATCACAGCTTGTAATCCCTGTTGCCCGATGTGGAAGGCACTTCCCTCATCGCCAAGAATCCACCCCCATCCACCTGAGTGTGCCTTGTGCCCTTCACCATCACAACCAAAGGCGGCGGAGCCGGTACCCGCCACCACCACTACTCCCCGTTCGCCCCCCACACCGCCTACCAAGGCAATCTCAGTATCATTAACAACATATACTCTTTGGGCAATGTTCAGGGATTCAATGTGTGTTCTTATTAAATTTGCATCTTGGGCAGTGTCCACCCCAGCCATCCCTAAATAAATCGCTTGGATAGAAGAAGAAGATGAAGGTATGGAGGTTACTAAGTTTTCAATGACGTTTCGTATAACCTCAATCGCTTCGTCTAAACCAATCACTTGAAAATTCGACGGGCCATTTCGACTTTGGGCATAAAGGTTACCATTCAAATCAGCCAGAAGACCAGTAGTACTAGTACCACCTCCATCTATACCAATCACGTATTCCATTTAGAATTCTCCTAAGTAGGCTTTGCGAATAAGCGGATTTGTTAAGAGATCTTTTGCCAAGCCTGACAAGACAATCTCTCCCGCTTGTAGTACATAACCACGATTGGCAATCGAAAGTGCAATATTGGCATTCTGTTCGACGACAAAAATGGTTGTACCTTGTTGGTTGATGGTCTTGATGAGATCGAACACAATCTCAACAAATGTTGGGGCTAATCCCATAGAAGGTTCATCCATACAGAGTAACCGCGGTCGGGACATTAGTGCTCGCGCCATGGCTACCATCTGCTGTTCACCACCCGAGAGTGTCCCCGCCAGTTGATGTAGTCGCTCGCGACAACGAGGGAATAGGGTTAACACTCGTTCGAGATCATCGGCTATCGCTTTCCGATCCCGTCGAGTGTAAGCCCCAAGCTCCAAATTCTCACGAACGGTTAAAGATCCAAACAACCGTCGAGCTTCTGGAACAATTGAGATGCCCATATGTACACGCTGACTTGTTGGAAGACTGTCAATGCGTTGTACATCGAAAGTGATCTTGCCTCGTACTGGTTTCAGCAAACCCAGAACAGTCTTCATAGTTGTAGATTTGCCTGAAGCGTTTCCGCCTAATAGGCAAACAATCTCCCCTGGCTCAATTCCAATGCTGACATTTCGCAACGCTTGCAACGGACCGTAGAATACGTCTATGGCCTCAATTTCGAGCAACATTGCCGCGCCTTCCTAGGTAAGCAGTAATCACGTTCTCATCTTGTCGCACCGCCTCAGGAGTACCTTCAGCGATCTTACGTCCATAGTCTAGTACAATGACCCGTTCCGAAACATTCATGACCACCTGTAATTTGTGTTCGATAAGGATCACAGATAAACCTAAGTCTCTAAAGCAACGTATTTGTTCCATGAGTTCATATGTTTCGGCTGGATTCATTCCTGCAGTAGGCTCATCGAGCAATAGCAGCTTAGGTCGAAGCGCTAGTGCACGAGCGATCTCCAATCGTCGTCTATTGGCATAAGATAAGGAAGATGCTATATGGTTGGCACGAGGAAGTAGGCGATTTCCAAAGATTGCTAGTATTTCCTTTGCCCACTCCGTAGCTATTTTTTCCTCAGCCATTATGTGTGGAGTGCGTAGTATGGATCCAACAACTGATTTGCCTAAATAGACATGTTGTGCGACCAACAGGTTTTCTAAAACAGTCATGTTTAGAAAGAGATGCAAGGTTTGAAAGGTGCGAGCAATTCCACATGCAGCAATGCGATGTGGAGGCAAGCCGGTAATATCCTTTCCATCAAAAAAGATGAGCCCTTTGTCCGGTGATACAACACCGGTGATAAGATTGAATAAAGTGGTTTTTCCTGAGCCATTGGGGCCGATCACGCTTAGGATCTCATTTGGGTAAACAGTGAGATCAACTTCATCGACCGCTACTATACCATCAAAGTGTTTGGATAAACCTTCGATGATGAGTAATGGGCGCTTATTATCATCGGGGTGGATCGAATGAAAGCACAATTCGATCTTATGTTCGCGTTTTGGTTCTACCTTCAATTCTTCATCCCTTAAAGCGGTAAGACGTAATGTTTCCGGAATCAACCCTTGCCGTCTGTAGAGCATCATCAGAACAAGGATGATACCGTATACCAGATCGATTGCACGTACTAATTGGAGTTTTGCTAACCAGGGATTGTTGATTATCTTGCCAAGTGTTTGTACCCAATCGGTCAGTTCCTGCAAAATAACCGATTGCAACACCGAGAGAATTATTGCTCCTACTATTGTTCCTGGGATACTACCTATTCCTCCCAGAATCACCATGACTAATATGCCAATGGAGACTGGCAATCTGAACATCTCAGGGATAGCGGTTGTCAGTTTGGAGATTAGTGTTGTCCCGGCTGTGGCGGCAAAGGCAGAACCCAATCCAAATGCCAATAATTTGAAGTAGACGTGGTTAACTCCAAAACATCCTGCTGCCAATTCATCGTCTCGGAGTGCCCTCCAAGCTCGACCGATTCGCGAGTGTTTTAGACGAGTAACAATAAATATTGCAAGGATCACCTCGAACAAAACCAAATAATAGAAAGGCAGTGGGTTGAAACCAAAATTCATGCCAAAGATAGAGGGTGTGCGAACCCCTGTCAGGCCAGCCGGCCCACCGGTGATAGCGGGTGTATTGCGGATGATTACAGGGATAATCTCTCCGAAGGCTAGGGTGACAATTGCTAAGTAGTCACCTTTTAACCGAAGGGTCGGCACACCAACGAGCAGACTTATTCCAGCAGCCAGCAATGCGCCAACGGGTAGCATAAACCAGAAGCTAAATTGCAATCGTACTAAGTCGGGTAGACCATTTCCTTGGGATATGCGTGCTACAAACCCAATGTGTTCCAACCAAGTCCAAGCATCACTCCACTGAAAGTGGAGTTGTGATGAAGCCAAGATGCCATATGTGTAGGCGCCAATGGCAAAGAAACTGGCATAACCTAGGTTGAGTAATCCCGCAAAACCGACAATTAGATTTAACCCTAAAGCCAAGATGATATAGAGACCAGCATTGGTCATAGCATCTATATCGCGGTTGTTACGATCTATGAGAGGAAAAAGAATGGCGACGAATATAAGTACGCTGATTAGCAAGGGTGTAGTGGTAGGGTTCCCGGATACAACCTGCTGAAACAGTCGAATGCGTTTCAAATTACACCTCGTTATTTGTTTCATGCTCGATGTTCTCTCAGACGTCCCATTAGACCAGTTGGTTTGAATACAAAGGTTAGGATCAAGATGGAGAAAACAATCACATCAACCCATTTCACAGCAATGAAATGCCCCCCTAAGGCTTCAATCAAACCAATAATGATACCCCCTAACATAGCCCCTACGACGTTGCCAATACCACCCACCACGGCTGCGGTGAAAGCACGCATACCTGCCATAAAACCCATTGCAAAGCTGATTTGACGGTAATATAGTCCATGCATGAAACCTGCTGCACCTGCTAATGCTGAACCGATGAAGAAGGCTAATGCAATCACTTGGTTAACCTCAATGCCCATCATTTGTGCAGCCTCTGCATCGGCTGCTGTAGCGCGCATAGCCTTACCTAAAATTGTTTGTTTGATCAGAATATGCAATCCAACCATCAGTAAAACAGCGATTGTCCAGAGTAAAAACTCGCGCAATTGATAGGTTGCTCCCAAGAGGTTCCATCGTATATCAGGAATTGCATTTGGGTAGGCAAGTACATTTGGTCCACGCACTAACATTAACACATTTGTTATGATGAATGATAAGCCAATGGTCGTAATCATCGGCGTTATGCTGGAAAAACCGCGCAGCGGTCGCAAGCAAATTCGTTCGATGAAGATACCTAAAAAGCCCGTCGAGATCATAGTAGCCAATAAAGTGAGCGGTAAAATCCATATCAGCATTTCGTTACTCAATGCTGGGCTTCGATTCGTTAAACCCAGTGCTTCCAATACAAACATGGATATAAAGGCTCCTGCAACGAATACACTGAAGTGAGAAAAATTGATCAACTCTATGATCCCATAGACCATGGTAAAACCTAAGGCAAGTAGAGCGTACATCATTCCTAATGAAAGCCCGTTGATAATTTGCTGGAATATCACTTCCATAGTTACACTTGTACTCCTGAAAGATTTCCTATAAAATTTTATAGAGGAGCGGTCTTCAGCAAAGCAGTTGTTAGATAGATTTCAACCTGTGGGCTCTTGATGAATGACTAGATATTTACTAAACACTGAATTGCTGCAAAAGACCGCTCCAATTTTGTCAAGTCCATTTTGAAAGCATAACGTCATTGGAATGATATTTAGACGATGGTTTAATCTTGGGGTGCATCTGCGACGAACTTAATTCCTTCCGGTGTGGAGGCAGTAGTCTGCCAGATGGTAATGATTTTTTGGACGCGATCTCCATTCTCGTCAAAGGAGATTGTTCCTGTGATTCCGGAAAATTCAATCCCCAAGATTGTGTCGCGTACGTTCTCTCGAGTGATTGGCTTGCCAGTCTCGATCAAGCTCTTGATGGCATACAATCCAGTGTTCGTTGCGTCAAATGAGAGGCCAGAATAAGCCACTGGAGGCGTGTTGAAGCGAGCCGTAAAATCTTTGATGAACTGACCAGCTGCAGGAATGGCTTCAAGATATGGTGCTGCTAGGGTTACGTACCAACCTTCACCAGCAGCCCCAGCTGATTGGACGAAGTCAGCACCGGCGATTCCATCAGTGCTCAAGCCAATCACATCCGGCAACAGGCTTTTCATTTGCATGGCTAATTTGGCACCTGCTTGGGTATGTCCACCATAGAAGATTGCATCTGGTCCGAGTGCTGCTACCTTGGTCAAAATGGCGGAATAGTCGGCAGCATTAGGGTCAACCTGATCTCGCCCAAGAACCTTCATGCCTTTCTCCTTTGCACGTGCATCGAAGGCATCAGCCGTACCCATTCCAAATGCACCGCCATCATCAATGATGTATACCTTGCGCACGTTTAAGACATTGTATGCGTAGTTGGCAATTCCAGGTGCTTGTAAGGCGTCAGTTGAGCATACTCGCAAAAAGCCGGGTTTTCCGCTAGGTCTGAATTCGGCTTTAAAAGCGGGATTGGTTAAGTCAGGGTTGGTTGCGCTCGGAGATATGTTTACCATTCCTGCTTCACTGTAAAGAGGTGCCGTGGCTTTGTTCAATCCGCTAAACTGCGGACCGATAACAAACATGACATTTGGGTCTGCAATGAAGGTTCGAGCATTTGTCGCTGCCTGAGTAGGGTCTGCCTGGCCAGTGGTTGGTGTAGTATCATCTAACATTTGATACTCTATTGTGTAGCCTGGTAACAGGTTTTGTTGGTTGGCCTGCTCGACGGCTAGCACCGCACCATTGAAGATGGTTATGGACCCAACCGAATCAGGCCCGCTGAGCAATGCCTGTATGCCAACCTTGATCACTTTTGGCACTTCCTGTGTCGGTGACTCGGTTGGTTCGGGTGCTTGGGTTTCTGGAATCGAGGTGGGTGGGGGAGAGGGTGTACTGAACTGCCCGCCACAAGCGACCAGAAGTAGACCTATCCCTACTAGCAAGCTGAAATATCTCAGCCAATACATCAAAAAATTTTTGCGTTTCATGGGAGGCTCCTTTCGTATATATGCTAATATCTTGCAGTGCTTCTTTTCAAAGAAATGTATCCTTTTTAAATCGCGAATTTCCCTATGTTGTCAGATTTGATGGTTAGGATGTCTATTAAATTTTTTCCATCCACCTCCTTTCTATGATTTACTGTAGGTAGGTTTTAAATACATGACTGAAATTTATAGAACTTTCATTGGGATAAGAGCCATTCCTTTAGGTTTTGTATTTGTTTCAGATGTTCTTGATGGTGTTCTGCTAGCATCTTTTCAGCGATGTAATTGATGGTGATCGTTCCCCTCTCCTCATGACGACCTGTTCTTAGCCATTGCTCTTCGGTTAGGTTTTTTAACAACTCAAAATTTTCACGACCAAAAGCAAGGAAGACGTTCAAGATCTCTTGAATTGGGATGGAACGATAGTTTCGAATTTCTATCAATTGATGATCATTAAAGGCTGATAAATATGGATTACTCTCATAACCCATACGGACTAAGCGCGCATGAGCATATTCTTCGCACACTGAAAGGTGACCTAACGTTTCTTTGATAGACCACTCGTCTTCTGCTGGACGAAGTGCCGCAGCTTCATTAGAAATCCCCTCCAATTGCTTGGAAAGTTCATTGTAGTTTTGTTGTAGAGTCTGAAGTACTTTTTCTCGATGTATGGTTTCCATCTGTTTACTCCTTTATCAAGCATGGTGTGTTTTTACGAGGGATGAAAATAGACGAATTTGTAAAGGATATTTGTTGAACATCATCTCAGGATGCCACTGTACTCCGATAGCCCAAAGTTGATTTTCGCTTTCGATTCCTTCGATAATGCCATCCTCTGCCCAAGCAGTAGCACGGAACCCAGGTGCAACTTTTTTCACCGATTGATGGTGCCCGGTGTTAACATACATTTCCGTGCGACCAAATATACGGGCTAAGCGACTTTTGGGTTCGATCCTGACGATATGTACAGGATCGTCTATTGCATCCGCACGTCTATGCTGCAGGTGAGTTCCTGTTTGGGAGGGGATATCTTGTATCAATGTCCCTCCTGCAGCGACATTCAGAACCTGCATTCCCCGACAGATGCCAAGTATTGGGAGGTCGTGTTGCAGTGCCCACTTTGCTATTTCTATCTCGAAGCGATCCCGAATTGGATCGACTCGTTCTACTGTAAAGTGAGGAGTTTCCCCATACATTTCAGGATCTAAATCACCCCCTCCCACTAACACTACACCGCTTAACGGGCTCAGCATCTCATCTAAAAACCTTGTTTCTGTGGGAGGCAATAAAATTGGAACCCCTCCTCCGGCTATCACTGCTTCAGCATAACATTCATACAATGCATGGTGTATTCGTTGACCGATGGTAGTGGTTAAGGAACGGCGGTAGGTCGTCAAGCCAATTAATCGTCGCATATTGTTCTCCAACTTTAACCGTTAAGGACCGTCTCGTTATCCGATGGGTCGACTTTCTGACGAACCAATTACACTTTTTGTGTTAACCAATCTATAACCTGGTTCCAAAAGCGTGGATAGTATTGCCACGAAACAAAGCCTGTTGCCCAATGTGGCGCGCAGTCGGAGGCAAATGCCATTGCTCTACCTTTGCCAAATGTCCAGACAGCGATGAAGGGGTCTTCGCCAACGCGGGCGAGCAGGGTGGCGCCTTCCTTCAGCTTAACTCGGTTGTATCCTAGAAACATGGGGCACTCAGACCATGGGATACCCCGCATAATGTAATGCTTGGGATCAACCACCTCGATGTAGACACCTTCAGGTGCTTCGACGCGATCATCGGTGACAGGAAGGCATTCTACAGGCAAGGCTTCCTCCACTGGCGTTCCATGGTACATACCTACTCCCATACGACCGGTGAAAGACGACCAACCTCCAAGCATTAAGAGGGCACCGCCGGATCGCACGTATTCGCGTATCAAGCGCAGTCGATCGCGTCCCATTGGGATTCGTTCGCGTTCGGGGTACAACAATAAAACATCACGCTCAACGTCGCTGAGGATGACCAAATTGTATTGTGCGAGTTCATCGGGTTCTTGTGGGAAACGGGCGTGAGCCTCCCAATTCTGCATATGGACGACATGATGTCCAGCCTCCGCTAAGGCTTTCAGAAAGTCCTCACTCCAGACGTAAGTGCCAAAGCCTTTGAATTCTACGTTGAAAGGTGAGGCAATTACCATACGAAGAGGGGCTGAACCATCACCAATGTAAAGAACTTTAGCCATCTTATACCTCCTTAAAAAATAAGATAATGAATTATGTTGAGGAATAGTTGTTATGGATGTTGCACTTACAGAAGAAGCGGGAATGCTTCACTATGTTGGATAGGAGGAGAAAAAGCATGATATAAAACGAGCGAAGCTGCTCCAAGTATGCCAGCGTGTTCTCCTAGCATTCCAGTGGTGACCTCCACTTTTTTACGTAGTACTGGTAATAATAAGTGGTCTAGGGTATTGTAGATGGGCTCTAGTAAGGTATATCCTGCTCTCGAGAGTGTGCCTCCGATGATGATTAATCTGGGGTCTAGACTGTAAACGATATTTGCAATGCCCACTCCCAAGTAATAGGCAGCGCGCTGCAATAATCTCACTGCCAAGGCATCTCTTAATTGTGCTGCCTCGAGGATCATATCAAGGCTTATACGTTCAATTCGATTGCCTGAGAGTTGGAGGAGACGAGAATCCTCTCCGCGTTTTAGTGCTTCGATAGCTTGAGTTTCAAGTGCACGTCCAGAGCACAAATCCTCTAGTGTGCACAATTTTGTTTCGGGTCCATCTGAGATAACAAGGAAGGTATCTCCGATTTCTCCTGCGGTGCCACCCGTACCTCGGTATACTTGTCCGTCAATGATGATGCCAGCACCTAGTCCTCGGCTCACAGTGATATATACTAGATGAGATGCTTTCTGACCCGCACCCTGGGTCCATTCAGCCAAGGCAGCAACATTAGCATCGTTGTCCAAAAAGATGGGTAAGTTGAATTCTTCTTCTAGAAGATCTCGTAATGCTACATTCTTCCATCCCAAGTTGGCGGCGGTAATCACTACGCCGGAGGCATAATCAATTAAACCAGGTGTGCCTACGCCGATACCAATAAGCCGTTTTCGTTGATCTTTATCTAAGTGTTGTATGGCCTTATGAATCGTGTCGATCAGTGTCTCAATGATCGAACTTTCATTAGGTCGTTGCTCAACAATGTGCAATGCCTGACCGTGAAGGTTAACCAAGGCAACTTTTACACTTGTGCCACCCAGATCGACGCCGATGACGAAGCCTGCTTCCGGAATCGTTTCCAACATAACTGGTTTGCGTCCCCCTCTTGAATCACCTAATCCAATTTCTCTTACATATCCCTGCTCAATAAACATCCCCACTATGCGAGAGACAGCGGGGAGGCTTAACCCCGTCAGTTTTGCGAGTTGTGTCCGAGATATATGTTTATTATCGCGAATAATACTCAGAATTCTGAGTCGGTTGGCGTTTTTTACCTGGCTTACATCAAACCCATATGGCTTTTCCATGATACATACCTTATATACTTGCTAAACTTTAGCAACAAACACATGATAGCATGATTTTTTTCCCGTGTCAAGTACCATTAGATCGGTGAGGTGCTTTTTCTTAAATTAACCCCAGAAAATGTCGGATGCCTTTGAAGAAGAGCTCACTTCAGTCGAACGATCTTACCTCTGAGGTGAAAGTAAACACTTTGCTATAAGAAACATACGCCTCGGATTCACAACAAACCTAAACTGAGGAAGAGACCTTAGCCTATTGTGAAACTCTCTTCTACTTGATAGAACTACGGTAGCCTCAATCTATTAGGAACTATTATCAAATCGGTCTTGGATTAGACCATAACACTATTGCTATTGTTTGTAAAAGAAGAAATGCAATGTTTTATGAGTAACTGTATATCGTTTAGTCATATTCTTCTTATTGCTTCTCCGAATCTCTCGATCTCCTCTTGGGTATTGTAGTGTACTGCCCCAACCCGTACCATCCCCCCACTCTCTTCTAGTCCCAACCGTTCGGTAACGGCTAAGGCGTAGTAATTTCCATCCCATACGTAGATGCCCGCTTTGTCCAGTTCTTCCGCTACTCGGCGGGGATGCATTCCTTTAAGGGTGAAACTGACCGTAGGGACGCGCTCTTCCAGCCTACGCCGGTCGGTCAGACCATAGACCCTTACCCCCGGCGTCTCTTCCAGCACGTCCAGCAAGGAGCGGGAAAGTTCATACTCATAAGCGCGAATGGCTGCCATGGCTTGTTTCAACCGCAAGCCTCGTCCGCTATATCGCTGAGAATACTTCTCTGCATATGCTTCACCGAAAGATGCTCCTAACCATTCCAGGTATTGCATGACTCCCAATATCCCGGCGATGCCTTCGTGATTGAGCGTGCCGGTCTCAAACTTCTCTGGGGGTTGGGTAGGTGCAGGGCGAACTTTGTAAGCCGTCAGACGGTCGAGCAACCCATAGCGCCCATAGAGAACACCAACATGAGGTCCAAAGAATTTGTAAGCCGAGCAGACCAAGAAATCGCAATCGAGGAGCTGGACATCGATCGGACCGTGAGGCGCATACTGAACCGCATCCACATAGACCAAAGCACCCGCGGCGTGCGCCATTTGAACGATCTTGGCAATCGGGTTGATGGTGCCCAAGGCATTGGATGCATAGCCAACCGCGACCAGACGTGGGTTGGACTCTAAGGCTTTGTGCATCTCATCCATGTTGAGCGTGCCATCTTCCGGGTGGAAATCCACCCAGTGAACCTTACAGCCGCGTTCCTCTGCGGCAAATAGCCAAGGAGCAATGTTCGCATCGTGGTCTAATCGCGTCACAACGATCTCATCGCCTGCTTTCCAAGTCCGGGAGAGGGAACGACTCAGACTGAACGTCAGCGTGGTCATGTTTGCCCCGAAGACAATCTCTTGGGGGCGGTTGGCATTGAGAAAGTCGCACATCGCTGCCCTCGCCTCTTCGATGATGGCGTCGGAGGCTCGGCTGGTGGCATATGCACCACCGTGGTTCGCGTTGCACTCAAGCAGATACGCTTGTATCCGATCGAGGGCTGCTTGGGCAATCTGCGTACCACCCGGATTATCTAGAAAGATCGCTGGGGAACGCAGTGTGGGAAAATGTTCCCGGATGATTTGTATATCGAGGCTCATCTATCCTCCAAGAGTTAAAAAGTGACAAACGCCAGGGTGAGGGGGGCACCCTGACGTTCGTCATTATTAATAATACACAACTTGAAAAATTTGTCAAGCCCTTTTTTCCTGTGAAGTTTCTTGGATGATGGCGAGGAGAAGGGGGTTGCAAATGGATAAACTAGGTCAACTACAACTTTGTTGTATTGTGGAATAATGAGAATGGGAAATGTTGAAAGAACCCTTGATTTTTAATTCAAGCATGATATAATCATACAAGATTACCATATGATTGTATAAACATCATATATGGATATATCCCATCTGCAAATTCCACAGAGCAAGCCCCTTTACGAACAAGTCGTCGAACTCCTTGAAGCAAGGATCATGGATGGCGATTTTCGTGTGGGTGATAAACTGCCCACGGAAAACGAACTGGCTAGCATGTATATGGTCAGTCGTACCGTCGTACGCGAAGCCATCAAAGCCTTGAGGGCGAAAGGTTGGGTGGAGACGCACCCGGGGAAGGGCACTTTTGTCGTCAGCAACATTGCTCGAGGTGTGGATACCTCTTTCGATTCTGCTGTTCGTATGAGCCCTGATGGTGGTTGGGGACATTTGATCGAAGTAAGGCAAATGCTTGAGCCGGAGATCGCAGCTCTTGCGGCGATTCGTGCCAATGAAGAACAATTGAGCAAAATGCGACAAGCTGTCGAGCAGATGGATCGAACGCTTGCTGAAGAACCCCAGGATATTCATAAATTTCTCGAGGCAGACTTTGCATTTCACATGAGCATGGCTGAGGCTACCGGCAATCCATTGGTGTTAATGATTCTCAATCCAGTGGTTAAGTTAATGCGAGATTTGCAACGATACCACTATTCACGTGTGAAGGGAGGTGGTAAGCGTTCCCAGCAAAACCATAAACTGATCTTGGAATCGGTGCAAAACCGCGATCCGGAGAGTGCGCGCCTTCACATGCGTATGCATATCCAGCAGGTGCGTGAGGATGTAGAGGGTTCCGGTGAAGAACTGCGCACCATACGTTAGATATCTCTCTTCCTCTTCTTGGCTTGTTTGTTTTGGGCTCAGATAAATTTGTGCCCGGTGCAATTCAATTCAGAGAGAGCAAATGGATACAAAGATCATTGTGCTGATACTCAACGGGCTGACCCAAGCCTCTTTGTTGTTTGTGCTAGGCAGTGGCTTGACCTTGGCTTTTGGACTGATGCGCGTGGTGAATCTCTCCCACGGTGCATTCTATTTATTAGGCGGGTATATTGGATATTCAGTCCAAAAGGCTACGGGGAACTGGTTTTTGGCTTTTCTTGCCGGGGCACTCTCCATAGCCATACTCGGTAGCCTCTTTGAACGGACGATGCTCTTTCGGGTGCGTGGCAATGACCTTTCAGAGACTTTGTTGACAATTGCTTTGTCCATGGTCATTGCAGATATTTGTTTGGCGATCTGGGGTGGACATCCACTCACCCTTGTGGTGCCTTCCTCTATTAATCCCCCCATCACCATTATGGGAATTACCTATCCAGGCTTTCGTTACTTGTTGATGTTCGTCGGGGTAGTTATTGCAATAGGGCTATGGCTGATCCTATATCGCACGAAACTTGGAGCCGCAGTGCGTGCTGGTGTAGATGATCGTGAAACAGTCAGTGCATTGGGGGTAAACATCAACGCCATTTACTCGTTGGTCTTCCTACTCTCAGCGTTCTTAGTCGGGGTGGCAGGTGTGTTAGGGGGTACATACTTGCAACTTAGCCCAGGCACTGATACGACAATACTCACCTACTCGTTGGTTGTGATCATTTTAGGTGGCATGGGTAGTCTTTCAGGCACGGTCATTAGTGCACTTATCCTTGGGCAGATTATCTCGTTCAGTCGCGCTTATGCTGCAGAGTATTCGATGTTTTTGTTGTTTATTCCCATGGCGGTAGTGTTAGCCATTCGACCGCAAGGCTTATTGGGGAGGCAATGATGAAAATTCGTCGAGAAGACCTTCCTCGACTGGGCTTTGCGGCACTTGTGCTCCTGCTGCTCTTCCTTCTGCCTTACTATGCTGGGCAATATACAGTCACTACCTTTGTTCGCATCATATACTTTGGCTTCTTGGCATTGAGCGTGGGCATGTTGATCGGGCAAGGTGGGATGGTCAGCCTGACACAGACAGCCTTCTTCGGATTGACGGGCTATATGATCGGTTTGCTTGGGTACGAAAGAGGTGTACCTTTCCCTCTGCCTGAGTTGATCGGCTTAGCCTCTGTATTATTCCTTGCTTTCTTGTTTGGTGCAGTGGCAATGCGTACTGAACGCATTGTCTTCCTGATGATTACGTTAGCCTTTGGTCAGATTTGTTGGGCATTTGCTGCTCAGAATACGAGCCTACTGCACGGTTGGGCTGGAATTCGTGGTATTCGCCCCTTCACGGTATTCGGTATTAACTTTGCCAAACAAGCCAATTTCTACTGGGCATCGTTGATCTTGTTTCTCATCGGGATTTGGGTACTATGGAGGATTTCAAAGTCTCCATTTGGGTTGGCATTGAACGGTGTGCGCGAGAACTCGCGTCGTATGGCTGCACTGGGCTACCCGGTTTATTGGATACGTTTGGTCGCGTTCCTGATTGCTTCGCTTTACGCTGGCATCGGTGGTATTCTGGCGACTTACTATACCGGCATCATTACTCCTACAACCATACACATGAGCCGAACGATATGGATTCTCTTGATCGTCATCCTGGGTGGGGCAAACTACTTCTGGGGACCGGTGGTAGGTACAGCGATCGCAGTGTGGATAGATGTGATCACCAGCCAGGTGACCGAACGTTATAACACGGTCATTGGTATTGTCTTTCTCCTCACTGTCCTTTTCTCACCTACAGGGGTTATGGGAATCTTGGATGAAATTCGCAAACGTCGCAAAGTCGGATTAGGTTACGGAGTGGCAAATCGGGGATTAGCAACACTAGATAATCCAAGGGAACTAAATAATAGAGGAGGTGATTTTGGTAAGAAGAACGAAAAATAGATGTCCATTGAACTTACTATTTAAATGAACATCAGCTGACAAAATCTCATGAGTAAATCTGGAGGATAAAGACATGTTGAGAAAAGCTTGGACCATCTTCTCATTTTTGGTCATGGTAAGCGTGCTTGTGGCATGTGCTGCCCCAAGTGGTGAAGTGCCTGGGGCAGGGGAGACAACAGCCCCTGAGCAGCCTGTCGAAACAGCAGCGCCTGAGGAAGCAGCTGGTGAGATCAAGATCGGTTTCATCAGCGCCTTGACAGGTGTCTTCTCTGCCTTTGGTACCATGCAGAAGGAAGGTGCAGTGCTCGCTTTGGAGGAGTTCAACTATACCGCCGGCGGTAAGAAGATTGTTGTAATCTACGAAGACGACCAATTGGATAACGAACTGGCGGTAACCAAGGCAAAGAAACTGGTCGAGCAGGATAAGATAGACATCCTGACCGGGTTGGTCTCTGGTGACGAGGGGTTGACGGTTGGCGACTACATGAAGGATAAAAATATCCCGGTACTGCCGATGTACTCTGCCTCGGAAGACATGACCATGCGCTTCTGGTACCCGATGATCGTCCGCCCCACTTGGACGGGTGCTCAACCGATGGACCCGTTTGGTTACTGGCTGGCGAAGGAGAAAGGCTTCAAGAAAGTCTATATGATTGGAGAAGACTACTCCTATCCATACAACCAGGGCGGTGGTTTCAAGCGCGGCTTCTGTCGTGGCGGCGGCGAGGAGGTCACGACCGTGTGGCACCCTGTGCCATTGGATGATTTCTCCTCCATCATTGCCAGCATCCCCTTGGATCAGGGCTACGACGCGGTACTCTACAACGGTGCCGGTGCGGATGCAGTTGCCTTTGTGAAGCAGTATGTCGAACTGGGCATGTTGGATAAGATCACATTGATTGGACAATCCAACACCTTTGAGAAGCCTGATTTGGATTCCATGCCTACGGACATTGTGGGTGAGGACAGACTATCGCCTCACTTGACTGCTGATGACCTCAACACCCCTGAGTGGAATCGCTTCAAGGATGCCTTTGTCAAGCGTTGGGGACATACCCCATCCGCAGCATCGGAATTTGCCTATACGGTGATGCGCTTGATCTTGCGCGCCATTGATGCGGTGAATGGCGATGTTTCCGACAAGATGGCTCTGGTGAAAGCAATGAAAACAGTGGATATGTCCGACACGCCACGTGGTCCAATCCGGTTGGACGATTACAACGCGGTGGTCGAAAATGTGTATATCCGTGTGGTTGCTATGGGTGAGGATGGCAAGATGTATAATAAAGGGCTCTTGACCATTAAAGAGGTCAGCCAATTTGGTCCGTATGACCCTGAAATCTACCTGAAGCAACCTCCGGATTCGAAGGATTATCCCCCCGATAAGTGCTTGGACTTCCCACCTGAGATGATCAACGTCACAACGCCATATCAGTACCTAGAATTTGGCAAATAGTAGGTCCGTTCTATCTCGTTAGGAAAGAGACAAAGTATGATGACCGGGTCCGATCAGAGGTATGCATTGAAGACAACCGCAGTGTCGAAGCACTTTGGCGGTGTTCAAGCCGTGCGTGAAGTGACTTTGTCGGTGCCGGTGGGGGAGAAGCGTGCTCTGATCGGACCCAACGGTGCTGGGAAAACTACTTTGTTCAACCTCATTGCCGGCGAGTTAACACCTGATGCGGGCAAAATCGAAATCTTCGGTACTGATATTACTCATAAAAGTGTGCAGGAACGAGCAAAGTTAGGGTTAGGACGCACCTATCAGATATCGCAATTGTTTCTCAACCTAACCGTAGAAGAGAACCTGTTCCTTGCTTCGGCTGCAAATGGACGCATGGAATTTAGTTTGATGAAACCGTGGAGAAAGCGAGTTGCTGAACAAGAATGGGCACATCAGGTTGCCGAACAGGTTGGATTATCCGATTACCTGCAGCAACGTGTTTCCGAACTATCTCACGGCTTGCAACGCCAATTGGAATTAGGGATGGCGATTGCCTTGCGACCACGGCTGATCATGCTGGATGAGCCGGCAGCTGGTCTCTCACCTTTGGAACGTTCTATCCTGACCGGGCTGATCAAAAATCTCACACGCGAGGTGACATTGATATTGATCGAACATGATATGGAAATCGTCATGGACCTTGCAGACCGCATCACGGTGCTCAACCGTGGGGCTGTGATCGAGGAGGGTACCCCAGCAGAGATTCGCGCCAGCCAGCAGGTGCAACAAGTATATTTGGGAAGTTCCTATGTCTGATGCAATGACCACAGACGTACAACCATTGCTGGAAGTGAAAGACTTACACGCCTATTACGGGGATAGCCATGTCCTCCAAGGGTGCTCATTGCAGGTTGGAAAAGAGTGTGTGGCTGTTTTAGGGCGCAATGGCATGGGCAAGACGACATTGCTGCGTTCCATTTTAGGATTAACGCCACCGCGCTCCGGAAGTGTGCTTTGGAAAGGGCAGGAGATGGCTGGAAAGAAGCCCTTTGCCATTGCCAGCGCTGGCATTGGTTATGTGCCTCAAGGTAGGCGTCTCTTTCCTTCCCTCTCGGTAGAAGAACACCTCACACTTACTTATCGCAAGTCCAATCGCCTCAATGAATGGACACCTAAACGGGTCTATGAGTTATTCCCCGAACTGGCTGAACGACGTCGCTTGAGTGGAGCACGTCTGAGCGGTGGCGAGCAGCAAATGCTAGCCATCGGACGTGCTCTGGTCACCAACCCAGACCTCATCCTTCTGGATGAGCCCTCAGAGGGCTTGGCGCCTGTGGCGGTTGAACGTGTTATCGAAGCTTGTCGTGAACTTCTACAAAACGACATTTCTATTTTGCTGGTTGAGCAGAACATCCATGTGGCTGGGGTGCTAGCAGAACGTGTTTACGTCTTGGTGAGTGGACGGACAGTATACGAATCAAGAACCGCAGAGTTTCTCGAAGACCCTGAGTTACGCCTGAAATATCTCGGCGTTTAGAAAGGAACACCATGGCAAAAACCATTGGCATCATCGGCGCCCTGGATACCAAAGGGGCGGAGTTTGCTTTCCTCAAAGCCGAAATTGAAAAGCGCGGCTGCAAAACCCTAGTGATCAATATTGGTGTGATAGGGGAACCTCTCTTTCCTCCGGATATCAATTCCGAAGAGGTGGCTAGAGCAGGTGGCAAAGAACTATCGGAATTGATTCAGCGCCGCGATCGAGGCGAAGCCATGGAGGTTATGACCCGTGGCATTGCCGTCGTGGTCAAGCGATTGCAGGAAGAGGGCAAGATAAATGGTGTCATCTCTATGGGTGGTGGAGGAGGAACAGTTGTTGGCACCAGTGCAATGCGCGCATTGCCCATCGGCTTCCCCAAGGTGATGGTCTCCACCGTTGCCTCTGGTGATGTCAGCGCTTATGTGGGCACTAGCGACTTGGTCATGATGCCCTCTGTAGTAGATGTGGCTGGGTTAAACCGCCTCAGTCGAACTATTTTCACCAACGCTGCCGGAGCCATTTGCGGCATGGTGATGAGCGAGGTAGAAAAGAGTGATGAGGAACGTCCTCTCATCGCTGCCTCCCAATTTGGCAACACCACTCGCGCGGTAGATAACGCTCGCAAAATCATGGAAGCCAACGGTTATGAAGTACTGGTCTTCCATGCAACCGGCACCGGCGGGAAGACCATGGAAAGCCTGATAGCCAGTGGCTATATCACTGGCGTATTGGATATTACCACCACAGAGTGGGCAGATGAGGTGTGTAGTGGTGTATTGAGTGCTGGTCCTACTCGCTTAGAAGCAGCAGCAAAAAGCGGGATTCCACAAGTCGTAGTGCCTGGCTGTATTGATATGTGTAACTTCTGGGCACCAGAGACCGTCCCAGAAAAATATAAAGACCGCCTGTTCTACCAATGGAATCCCAATGTGACTTTGATGCGTACCACCCCTGAGGAAAATGCCCGAATGGGCGAGATATTCGCCGAGAAGTTGAACCAAGCGCGCGGACCTGTCGCGGTGTTCGTGCCTTTGAAAGGTGTCTCCGAATTGGATGCTCCTGGGAAACCCTTCTGGTGGCCAGAGGCGAATCAAGCATTTGTTGAGGCACTTAAACGCCACCTGCGCCCTGATATTCCTGTGATCCTCATGGACAATAACATCAATGATCCAGAATTCTCTGGAAAGGTTGCAGAGACCTTACTCGAAATGTTGAAGAAATCGGAGGTTAAATAAGATGACGATTCCACGTTCGGTAATCCTCAAGAACCTGTATGCCAAGGCAGAAGCAGGCATTCCGATCATTGGAGGTGGTGCCGGCACCGGCATATCCGCTAAGTGTGAAGAGGCTGGCGGAATTGACTTGATCATCATCTATAACACTGGTCGTTATCGAATGGCAGGAAGAGTTTCCATCACCGGTTTGTTTGCTTATGGTGATGCCAATGCCATCGTGATGGAAATGGCAGGAGAGGTGTTGCCGGTGGTGAAGAAGACTCCTGTCTTGGCTGGGGTCAATGCGACGGACCCATTTCGGTTAATGCCATACTTCCTAAAACAGGTCAAAGAGATCGGCTTTTCTGGAGTTCAAAACTTTCCTACAGTTGGTCTATTTGATGGAAAAATGCGCGCTAACATGGAGGCAACTGGCTTAGGCTATGATAAAGAAGTGGAGATGATCCGCCTAGCTCACGAAATGGATTTGCTCACCACACCTTACTGCTTCACTGAAGACGAAGCGAAAGAGATGGTCAAGGCAGGTGCGGATATCATCGTTGCCCATGTTGGATTGACTACAGGTGGCACCATCGGTGCCGCGGTTGCTATGACGATGGACGAAGCAGTCGAAGTCACCGGACGTATTGCCGATGCTGCGCGTAGTGTGCGCAAAGACGTGTTGGTGCTCTGCCATGGGGGTCCATTCGATGAACCGGAGAACGTAGCCGAGGCGCTGAAACGCTTGCCCGGCGTCAATGGCTTTTACGGCGCAACCAGCATGGAACGGCTACCCGTTGAACGCGCTATCACCGAGCAGGTGCGCAAGTTCACCCAGATGAAGATCACTCCTTTCAAACCGAGTTGAAAGCACCGCGGCGCATTCCTACGTAGACCAGTGGGGATGAAACCATCCCCACTGTGCATTTAATGCTGTGAACTTGCCAGAGGTTGGCACAGGGGCGTATAATGGACTCATCGCAATCCAGCACATCATCCCTTTGGAGTAAGCATGTACACGTTCTCACCTCGTCATGGTTTTAGCACCTTAGTCTCCCACTTTGCAGAAGGGGAGAATCCCCTCCAGGCTCATATCACCCCCATTTACCAGACCTCAACCTTTGGCTTTCGCGATGTTGCCAGTGGTGGAGCAACATTTCAAGGGGAGCAAAAAGGTTACATCTACACCCGTTTGGGCAATCCCAATGCCGAACAACTCGCTCGCAAAATTGCCTTGTTGGAGGCAGTTGATTTGCTGCGGAAGTCCCCAGAGAGCCGAATGGACGAGATGGTTGCGGCGCGGGTGTTTGCCTCTGGCATGGCTGCAATCACCGCGGCAATCTTGGCATTGGTGAAAAAGGGTGACACCATCATTGCGCAAAAAGCTATCTACAGCAATGTCTTTAACTTTCTGCAAGATTTAGCCCCTCGTTATGGAGTACAGGTTGTGTGGGTGGAAGACCCCTCGCCGGAGAGATGGCGAGAAGCCTTTCTCAGCCACCCGAATGCGGTCTTAGCCTATGCTGAAACCCCCTCAAATCCGACCATGCAACTGGTGGATTTGGCAGCAGTGGCAGAGATTGCCCATGAATACGGTGCCTGGTTGATGGTAGATAATACCTTTGCCACGCCCTATTGCCAGAGACCACTGACCCTCGGTGCGGATGTGGTCGTTCACTCCACCACCAAGTTCCTTTCCGGTCACGGGGTGATCATCGGGGGAGCGGTCATCAGCCGCCATCTCGATTACATTCACAAAGACCTGCAATTTCATCTCAAAGTTCTGGGTGGCTCTCCCAGCCCATTTGATGCCTGGTTGGCGAACTTGGGGTTGAAGACCTTTGAATTGCGCATGCAACGCCATTGCAGCAATGCCATGGCGATTGCACGCTACCTCGAGTCGCACCCCAAAGTATCTAAGGTCTACTACCCAGGGCTGGAAAGCCATCCACAATACGACATCGCCCGGCGGCAGATGTACGATTTTGGGGGGATGATTGCCTTTGAGATGAAGGGCGGCTACGAAGCCGGAGCGAAGTTGATGAACAGCGTGCGGTTGATCTATTTGGCAGTGAGTCTGGGGATGGTGGAGAGCCTGATTGAACATCCAGCCAGCATGACCCATTCGAGTGTTCCAGCGGAGGAACGCCAAGCGGTAGGTATCTCTGATGGATTAGTGCGTTTTTCGGTGGGATTGGAGAACATCGAAGACATCCTGGCAGATCTCGAGCAAGCCTTGGCTCAGGTGTAGATTTTGAAGTTGCAGGAAGGAATATCTCCTCTATCTGAACAGCACGATGAAAGGTTGAATGGCGTAGTACCTTATCAGTTATAATTCCGGTGATATTCGTTAAATGTTTGCTCATGCTTGTCGTGAGAAGATGACCCATTGGATTAACTATTGAAAAGCCCTTGAACTTGGGGAGGAGTGTTTGTATCCTCCCTTTTTGCTAGTGCGGAACCTAATCCCTTTTGTCAGCGTCTAAGATGGCAGGAGAAACCTTATGACGCCGGTGGGGAAGGTGTTATTTGCTCGATCTCGTTCGTAACGACCTGATCGCTCAGTTGGGAGAGAAAACCATGGTTATTCGGTTCCAAGGGAAAAAGGGTGCGGGGGAGCTAAGCCGCATCGCTCTGGTTGGGATAATGGTGTTGATGGTAAGCATAGCCTGTTCGCTTCCGTTCCTTGCTCAAAAGACGCCCACTTCTGTTACACCGATGGTTCAGGGTACCGGCGAAGAGGCAACTGCGCTGCCCACCCCGTTGCCCACCGCCACTCCTCAACCGTTGCCACCCGCGTTGGTGGAGAGCGATCCGCCTCCCGGGGCACAGATCGCCCTGAAGCCCAAAATCACCTTGTATTTCAACCAAGCCATTGAACGAGCCTCGCTGGAGGCAGCATTGACAGCCCCAGCGGGACATTTGGAATGGCTTGACGAGTCAACATTGGTCTACACACCTGAGGAGGCGTTGCCTCCCAATAGCGACCTGAAACTGAGCCTGGATAGCCGTTTGCGGGCTGCCAATGGATTGGCATTATCCGAGCCCATCCAACTGGCATTTCGAACCGTAGATTACCTGCACGTGGTACAACGCATCCCCGAACCAAACGCTACAGAGGTTGACCCTTCCACCGCTGTGGTGGTGTCGTTCGACCAACCTGTCGTCCCACTGGGTGCGGAGCAGGAGGACTTACCAGCGGCATTCAGCCTGAATCCAACGGCACAGGGAAGGGGCGAATGGGTCAATACCAGCACCTATGTTTTTTATCCCGATCCACCCTTGGCGGGTGGCGTGACCTATAATGTGGTCTTGAATGCAAGTCTCAGCAGCAATCTCGGCAGTCCCCTCGAAAGCGCGTTGCCTTGGTCCTTTTCGACCACAATGCCGCGCTTGCTCACGGTGGAACCAGGCGATGGGGCGAAGAGTGTGCGTTTGGATCAGGAATTCACTCTCACCTTCAATCAGCCGATGGACGCAGAGAGCGTTGCTGCGAACTTGGTGTTGCTTGATCCAGAAGACCATCGAGTAGAGGTCAGCCTAACTTGGAACGAAGACGTTTCCATTGCCACCGTTCGACCGAAACCTCTCTTACGGCGTGATTCGCGCTACACCTTGATATTGGGCGAACAAGCGCGCGCCGCGAGCGGTACCCCTCTGACACAGGAAACGCAAATTCGGGTTTACACCGTTTCCCCTCTACAGGTGATCGGCAGTGAGCCGTTACCTGGAGGTAGGACGAGCATCCATGGTTCGATCAAACTCCACTTCAATGCACCGATTGGAGCAAAAGATGCGCTCCAGTTTGTCACCCTAACCCCAGATGCTCCAAACCTTTCCGCCTCCTTTGATGACGCTCAACGCAGTTTATACTTGTTCGCAGATTTCGTACCCGATACCGATTACACCCTAACGGTTTCACCCAATTTGCCGGATGCTTGGAACGGGCGCTTGGGCGAAGCGTTCGTGCTCAACTTCCATACCCAACCGCTTGAACCCCAATTCAGGCTCCTGATGACGAACAACGTGCTCTTCACCATGCCACAGGATGTTCGCTTAGGGGCGCAGGTGGTCAATCTCCCAGAGGTTACTTTATCTCTGACGGAGATCCCCTTTGAATTGTTTGTATCCTTTCTCCAGCCTTATGGTTACGACTTGATGAACACCTACCGACCGGAGGTAGAACGATCCATCACCCAGAGGTTGGATGTGCCTCCGAATCGAACGCAACGGGTCGAGATCCCGCTTACACCCAGCGGAGAACCACTCACGCCTGGGCTGTACTTTGTTCGCTTTCACGATTATCTATATGATGGCACCTTGAAAACCTCACCGATCTTATTGGTATCGAGTTATGTACACCTGGTGTTCAAATTGAGCCCCAGTGATGCGTTGATTTGGGCAGTGGACTTACGCACTGGGCAGCCTGTCCGAGGGGCTTCTATCGTCATTTATGATGAAAACGGTGTACCGCGTGCCTCCGGCACAACCGATACAGAGGGCATCTTCAAAGCCCATTTTCAGCCTCAGGAGGATTTTTCCTTTGCAGACCTCTATGCAACCTTTTACGCGGTGTTGGGGAAGCCCGGCGATGACGAGTTCTCACTCGCCCTATCGAATTGGGATAGCGGCATTCAGGGTTGGGACTTCGATATCAACGCATCCTATTCACCGCCCCAATTACATGCATATCTCTATACCGACCGTCCTATCTATCGCCCAGGGAATACGGTTTATTTCCGTGTAGTTGCGCGCCAATCGTTCGATGGCAGATACGAGCCCCCTAAACAGCCTAGCCTCGTGGTCAAACTCTTCAACGATACTGGCGAAGTTCTGCAAACCTTTGACCTGAAACTGAACGCGTTTGGCACCGCCCATGCTTCATACCTGCTACCGCAAGAGGCTGTGCCGGGGTATTATTACTTGACCTGTGAGGAGGCAAACTACAGCACGGTCTCTTTCCAAGTTGCGGAGTACCGCAAACCCGAGATTGACCTACAAGTTTCCTTTGCAACCGAGCAAGTCAAAGCGGGCAACTCTATCTTTGCCAGGATCAGTGCGCGCTATTACTTCGATGCTCCGGCAAACAATGTCCCGATTCAGTGGGCACTGTATCGTGTCCCATCTTACTTCTATCTGCCCGGATACCAAGTTGGGGTGGAGCAACCACGCTGGCTTACCCCTTACCCTGATTTTCCTTACGACCCGCTGGGCGAGTTGGTTACGCAAGGAGAAGCCCAGACCGATGCAGCCGGGGTATTGAACCTCGAATTACCCACCGAAGCAACCCTGGTTCGCCAGAAGTATACGCTGGAGGTGACCGCAAGGGATGAAAGCGGTCAACCCGTCAGTGCCCGAACGACGATTCAGGTCAACCCGGCGGAATTCTACATCGGCGTCAAGCCAGATTCCTGGGTGGGTCAGGCAGAGCGCGAACTCGGTTTTGAGGTGAAGGTGGTAGATTGGCAAGGTGATCCTGCTGGCGTCCGTGCCTTGCGTGCTGAGTTCAAGGAGGTGGTCTGGGAACGAACGGAACCACCTTCCGAAGACCTCTACGGATACCCTACCTATACGCCGCGGGAGACGTTGGTGGGCAGCGTTGACTTCGTCACGGCGGAAGATGGTGTGGCTCGCCTAGCCTTCACTCCACCTCATGCCGGCACCTATCGCTTGGACGTCTTTGGGATGCCCCCCGATGAGCAAGCCCGCACCGAAGTGTTGCTCTGGGTGAGTGGCACAGGTGAGGCGCTTTGGCCTAACCTACCCAATCAACGCCTGAACTTGAGTGCGGATAAAGAACTTTACCTACCTGGCGAGACCGCGCAGATTTTCATCCCCAATCCACTCCCCCAAACTACATTCCCGCGGGGCGTCTTGGCTTTGGTGACCGTGGAACGAGGGTCGGTGCACCGTCATCAGGTATTGTCGGTGGACGGTTCGGGAACGACCTTTTCCCTCC
>FWPU01004371.1_pt1 | contig 29963 bp, 22 predicted proteins | sample 2228361 | NCBI WGS metagenome assembly FWPU01 (sample SAMEA103939777, study PRJEB20133) | metagenome | reverse complement strand
TAGAGATCGGCCAGCAGCCGTCTGGCTCCGATGCCCGCCGGGGTCTCTCTCGAACCGATGAGAACCCTGTCCGGCTCCAGCAGGTCCCGCACCGCCGTTCCCTCGGCCATGAACTCCGGGTTGGAAAGGACCTCAAAGTGCACCCCCTGGGCTCCCTGGGAACAGAGGATCCGCTCGATCGCCTTGGCCGTTCTCACCGGAACCGTGCTCTTTTCGACCACGATCTTGTCGCTCGTGGCGTTCTGGAGGATTGTCCGCGCGGTCTGCTCCACGTATTGAAGGTCCGCCGCGTAGCCCGCCCCGTACCCGTACTGCTTCGTCGGCGTGTTGACGCAGACGAAGATCACGTCGGCTCTCTGAATGGAACCCGCCACGTCGGAGGAAAAAAAGAGATTCCTTCCCCGGTTCCTGCGGACGATTTCGTCCAGACCCGGCTCGTAAATGGGCAGGCTGGAAGAGTTCCATGCCCGGATTCTTGCCGTGTCCACGTCCACCACTGTCACCCGCACGTCCGGGCAGCGGTCGGCAAGGACAGCCATGGTCGGCCCGCCCACGTACCCGGCTCCGATGCAGAGGACATTCTGAATCGCACCCTGCCAGTCCCCGTCCTCACCGACTTTCATCCTTCCCTTTCCTTTCTTTGAAGATGTTCAGGTTCTGCCTGCTTTCGGGGCCCGCACCACAAGCCGGCCTGGAGGATTCTCCGCGACCCTTCCCACCACGGCCGCGTGGACATGTCCGCTTTGTCGGAGTTCCCGGACCAGGCGTTCGGCATCCCCCTCGCCCACAGCGGCCAAGAGGCCTCCAGACGTCTGCGGGTCAAACAGAATATCGAAGTCCTCGGGCGTCGGGTCGCCTTCGGCGTCCACCCATTCCCGATAGAAATCCCGGTTGCATCGCGCCCCGGCCGGAACGAGCCCCATAGACGCGTATGCGCGAACTCCGGGCAGCAGAGGCACCGCGTCCAGATCGAGCAGCATCGCGACCGACGACCTTCGGCCCATCTCGCAGCCGTGGCCGCCGAGTCCGAAACCCGTAACGTCCGTGACCGCGTGCACGGCGAACCCGGCCAGGATCTCGGCAGCCCGGCGATTCAGAAGCGTCATGGACCGGCTCATGGCCGCAACGTCCTCCGTAGCCGCCAGCCCGGCCTTGAGCGCGGTCGACACGATTCCACACCCGAGAGCCTTGGTCAGCACCAGGGCATCACCGGCCCGGGCCCTGTCCCGGTTCCAGATCGCCGAGGGACGCACGGTGCCCGTCACGGCGAATCCGATCTTCAACTCGGGGTCCTCCACGGTATGGCCGCCCACCAGAAAGGCCCCTGCCTCATGGATCTTCTCCAGAGCCCCCTCGAGGATCTGGCGCAGCAGGGCCTGGTCCTGGCCGCCGGCCGGCGCGCAAACCACGGCCAGCGCCGTCAGGGGAGTTCCTCCCATGGCGTACACGTCGCTCAGGGCGTTCGCCGCCGCCACCTGTCCGTAAAGACGGGGGTCGTCCACGACCGGGGTGATGATGTCCACGGTCTGAACCAGGGCAAGGTCCTGCGAAAGCAGGAAAACCCCTGCGTCGTCCCCTTCCTCAAGGCCCACCAGGACCCGTGGGTCCCTGCGGACCGGAAGCCCGCCAAGCAGCTTGTCCAGGTCCCCTGGACTCAGCTTGGCCGCTCAGCCGGCTGCGCGGACGCGCTCCGTGAGGCGGCACGAAGCGTTCGGCTCCTTCATCCGTCTCTCCTGAAAGATCCATGCTGCCCTTTCGCGGCTCTCCCCGAGGCCGCGGCGGTCTATCTTAGGACGGCTCACGGGTGGATTCAACGGGTCTTGACGGTTTCGCCAAGTTGACAGGCGGGGATTGGTTCGATAACGTATCAATTCGCGAAAAACCGAACCCTGCTTTCCCGCAAGCGTGGAACGACCATGATCCCCTTTGAAGAAAATCTCGGCATCCATCTGTTCAAGGCCTACTTCAGTATCTATCGATACCTGAAGAGGACCTTCGCCGAACACGAGATCGAAAACATGAATCCCACGCGGCTGGGAATCCTGCTGGCCCTGGCCGAAGAGGACGGCCTGATCATGTCGAGGCTGGGACAGAAGCTGTTCCTGGAGAAATCCACCATGACGGGCGTAATCGACAAGATCGAGGCGGACGGCCTGGTGGAAAGGCGCAGCGACGAGGCGGACCGGAGGGCCCTGAGAATCTATCTCACCCCGAAAGCCCGGCGTTTGAACGAGAGGATTTTCCGCATCATCGACAAGGTGTACCAGGACCTTGCCGCGGACCTGACAGCCGAGGAACTGGCGTGCGCCGTCAAGGTGACCAAGCGCATCGGCCAGGCGGCGTACGACCTTTCGGCGATGAACGACAGGAGATCATGATCCCGGTTCGGCAGGCAGCGAACCAACCGTTTTGTTGACAAAGCAAGACCCGGCGACTATAGTCCCCATCGCCGACAGGGGGATGTTGCCCGAACGGCCTGCCGAGATTTGTCATCCCTTTGCGAAAAGGAGACGCCGAAGGTGGGACTCAACAGGGCGCTGGCCGGCAAGGAGTACCCCCCGAACTCTTACGCCATCACCGCGGAAGAGTGCAGGAAGTACGCGCTGGGATACAACGAGGACCTGCCCCTTTTCTTCGACGACACGCTCCCAGGCGGGATCCTGGCTCCTCCCATGTTCGGCGTCAAGTACGCGGGGCTCTCCATCGCGCAGGCTTTCTTCGATCCGGACTTCCATGTGGATTTCGCCAGAATGGTTCACGGCGAGCAGGACATGGCGTTCCTGGGACCCGTCCGGCCCGGGGACGTGATCACGACGGTCGGCAGAATCGCCTCGGTGGAAGAGAAGAGCTCCGGCGAGATTTTCGTCGTCGAGACCCGCTCGGAAAATCAGAACGGCAGCCCCGTTCTTCACTGCCTGGCCACGTTCTTCATCCGGGGAAAACAGTCCGGCTCGGGCAAGAAGGAGCCGGAGCAGATCCTGGAAAGGCAGTATGCGTTCACCCAGTCCATGAAGGTGCGCGAGGACCAGACGTACATCTACGCGGAAGGGAGCGGAGATCACAATCCCATCCACGTGGACCCTGCCTTTGCCAAGCAGGTCGGATTGCCCGGCATCATCTTGCAGGGGCTCTGCACGATGGCCTTCTGCTTCAAGGCCGTTCAGGACAACGCCTGCGGCCGCGATCCCCTTCGGGTGAAGCGCCTCCGCGTGCGCTTCGCCAAGCCCGTGCTTCCTCTGGACACGGTCACGACCCGGGCATGGGTCGAGCAGTCCGGCCAGGGCTTGACCGTGTTCGGCTTGGAGGGCATCAATCAGCGGGGAGACCTCGTGATACGAAACGGCCTGGCCCACGTGGCGGATTGAACTTTAAGACGCCGGAACAGGGTACGAACCCTGAACCCCTTGCGTCGAGACGTGCGAGGACACCATGAACGTGCTGGAAGAAGCAGTCGCCAAAGGACAGAAGACCCTTTCCGAATATGCGTCTAAGCAGCTTCTGGCCTCTTATGGAATCCCGGTGTGCAAAGAGTTTCTGGTCCAGACCGAACAGGAGGCCCAGGAAAAGGCGCGGGAACTCGGATTTCCTGTGGCGCTCAAGGCGTGCGGCGCAGCGCTGACCCACAAGACCGAGGGAGATTTGATTCGCCTCGGCATCCGCAGTCCCCAGGAACTCGCAGAGGCGTTCCGGGACCTGGCAAGCCGCCCGATCCAAGGACTCGAAGGCATGCTCCTGCAGGAGATGGTCCGGGGCCACAGGGAACTCGTGATGGGACTGATCCGGGACGCTCAGTTCGGCCCCTGCGTGATGTTCGGTTTTGGCGGGATCTTCACGGAAGTGCTGAACGACGTCACCTTCCGCGTCGCTCCTCTCGAAAAATGGGACGCCTTCGAAATGATGGAAGAAATGCGCGCCAAGAAAATCCTGGACGCCTTTCGAGGGGAGCCGCCGGTGGACAAGGAGATTTTGGCCCGAGCCCTCATCGCCCTGGGCGAGATCGGCCTCCAGAACCCGGCTGTCCAGGAGATCGACGTGAATCCCCTCAAAGTGCGGGATGGAAAGCCGATCGCTGTCGACGCCCTCGTCGTGCTTGCAACGCCCGAGGACTCAGCGCCTGCCAAGTAGGATCTTGTAACGCTGCCCTCCCTCGACAAAGATCACCCCGTCGGGCTGGATCTCGTCCACGACCCGTCCGGAGACTTCGTCGCCCTCCCGAAGGGTCCTCAGGTTCACCACGGCGAAACGGTTTTCGGGCTCCGGGCTCCAAACCACTGCGCTGATACGAATCCCCTGTTCCTCCTGGGCCGTGGCTCGCCTGGGCTCGGGCGCCACTTCCTCCGTATCCGGTTCTTCCAGAGGAATTTCCTCCGGAACCAGCGGAGCCTCTTCCTCTTCCTCTTCCTCTTCCTCTTCGGCGTCCTGCGGAACCGCCTCCTCCGTGGCTGCCACAGGCGCCTCTGCCTCGATGCCGAGTTCCGTCTCCTCCGGCAAGGGCGCGACTCGAGCAGGAGAAGATCTCACCTCCGGCAGGGCTGCCGCGCCGGAATGGGGCCGCCCCGGGCCGGTCGCAGCTTCCCGGGCAGCCTGAGCCTGCTCGGCCTCGTGGAAAGGCGGAGGAACCGAGCGCGCAGCACGGTCAGCCGTGGCGCTCGTTGGAGGCGGCGCCACGGCGGCGGCCACAGCCGGCTCTCCCGCCGGGCCCTGCACCGCCACGGCCGGCGCCGGGGGAGTCACGGTCGCTACCGGCCGGCCTTCCCGACTCGCCAGCCGGTACGTGACAAGAACCGCGGCCACGACAACCAGGGCGATTGCGCCCACCCAGACAGCCTGCCGCTTCCTGGCCGGAAGCGGCCTCGCTGGCGCGGCCACAGGCTCCAGAGCCTCCCGGATGGGATCCGCGCCCTGCCGCCTCTTGCGTTCCTCTTCCAGCTTTCGCAATGCGTCGAGAATCGTGCTCATGGGAGATGGATCCCGGGGTTAGGTGTCAGGCGTCAAGTACCTGGGGCTGGGAGCAAGTTTCTCCTCGGCGGCGGCACCCGGCGCGTCCTGCGGCACAGGAGCCGACCCGGACAGGACCGGTATGCCCGGAACCTTCAAAGCCCTGTACAGGAGCACCAGAGTCTGAGGGCCCAGGATCCCGTCCTCGTCAAGAAGATGGTCCGCCTGGAAAGCCATGAGCGCCAGAGCCGTGTCGGCGTCGAAAATCCCCGAAGGCCGCCTCGACTGGTACCCCAGGCCTCTCAGGGCATTCTGAAGCCAGAGCACCTGCTTTCCTTGGGTGCCCTCTCGCAGGTACGTCTGCCCTTCGAGGGCGTTCTTCCAGAAAAGGTAGGCCGTTCCGTACCAGTGCTTTTCGATCACACTCACCGGCACTTCCCTGGCTCCGTTCTCGAGACCCGGCCAGATCTCTGCCCGGGCCCCGTCCAGGCCGGTCAGGGCCAGATACCGCTTGGGAGGATTCTCTCCCACCGCCATCTCCAGAATCACAGGCACGTTCAAGATCCGGATCCGGTTCAGGTTCCCCCGAAACCGGACACACTGAAGGCCGAAGGCCTGGGCTGCCGCGAACAGGTCGAGCGACAAAGACCGATCGAGAGCCGCATCCGGAGCCGCCAGAAGCCCCCACTTCTCGAGGACGCCGGCCAGGGACAGTCTCCGGCTCTCGAGCAGGCTCCGCCGGGCAAGAGAATTTACGAAGTCTTCCTCCGCCGGCACCAGGGAAAGGCCCTGCCCGGGAGCGAGCCTTCCGGCTCCAGAGGTTTCAGGGGCTTCCGAAATGGGGGCGGCGGCCGACTGCTGCCCGGCAGGCGGGCCCTGTGTTCCTTGCGCATCAGCGGGCGAGCGCCGCTCGGTTTGGTTCTTTCCTCCGGACGCAGGCAGGATCGGATCCGTTTTCACCGCGGCCGGGCCTGCGGAGTCTGTTTCCCTGTCCTCTGGGGAGACAACGGAACGGGGTTCCATCCCCTTTCGCGCAGCGTCCCCCTGAGGGCGGCCATGGACGAGAGCCCGGGGCGGCCGTGCAGACCCTGCGGGCCCGGGCGAGGTCCCGGGGCTTCGAGAGACCAGAAGATGAAGCCCATAGGCAAACAAGACCACAAGAGCAGCCAAGAAAAGACCAGGCACGAGCCCCTTGCGCAGCGCCCCCATCCAGGTGGCCGCACCCCAGGCGTTCCGGGTCCCGGCGACCTCGCGATGGGCACGCTTGACCATGGACGCGTCGATCTCGCGCCTGCCGAGGCTGTACCCGGCCAGAAGGCACCGGTCGCACAACACATTGATGAGCCGGGGAATTCCCCCGCTGTACGTGTAGATCTTCTTCAGGGCCCTGGGTGAAAAGCGGACCTTGTCTTCGGCGCCGGCGACCGACAGCCGGTGCCGGATGTACGCCGCCGTTTCCTCCCGGGACAGGGGCTGGAGATGATACCGCACCGTCACCCTCTGGTTGAGCTGCTGGAGCGCAGGCTTGGCCAGAATAGAACGGAACTCCGGTTGCCCGATCAAGATGATCTGGAGGAGTTTCTCCGTGTCCGTTTCCAGATTGGACAGAAGCCTGACGTGCTCGAGCACCTCGGGGTCGAGATTTTGCGCCTCGTCGATGATGAGGACCGTATTCTTCCCTTCCCTCCGTTTTTCCAGAAGGAACCGGTTCAGTTCGTCGATCAGGTCCTTCCTCGTCTCTCCCGTCGAAGGGATGCCGAAGTCCTCATTGATGCTCTTGAGCAGCTCGATCGCCGAAAGGGTCGGATTCAGGATGAAGGCGACAAGGGTATCCCGATCCAGGTGGGACAGCAGGGCGCGGCAGAGGGTGGTCTTACCCGTACCGATCTCGCCCGTGATCGTGATGAAGCCGCCCCTTTCGCGGATGCCGTACACAAGGTGCGCAAAGGCCTCCTTGTGCGTGGCGCCGAGGAACAGGAACTTTGGATCCGGTGTAATGGAGAAGGGCTTTTCCCGGAACCCGTAAAAATCGCAGTACATGGACGCCCTCCCGCGCCCGGGAAGGATTTTCCTGCATAGTAGAGAAAACCATCGGAACAGATCAAGTGGCGAATCCCCGGCGGCAGGACAGGCGGCCCGGCATCGCGCCCGTCCCGGCGGCCTCGAGAAAGAGCCTGGACGGCCCGCGGAGCGATTGACTCCGGTCAGCCGCCGTTGGTATTCTTCGTGCCGGCCCCTCAGATCCGTTCGGTCCGCTGCGGGATTCAGCTCATGAGGGAAAGCATCGCCTCCAGAATCCGCAGAATCCTCGCCCCTCTACCCCCCGAGCCGCCCTCGGCCCCGGGGGGGAAGCGGGCAGCCGTCATTGCCGTCTCGAACCAGAAGGGCGGCGTGGGGAAAACCACGACCGCAGTCAACCTCGGGGCGGCCCTGGCACTGTTTCATCGTCAGAGGGTGCTCATCGTCGATCTGGACGCTCAGGGCCACGTGAGCATCAGCCTCCGCCGGCCCTTCGCCGAGAACGGATGCGGCATCGGTGCAGTCCTCACAGCGCGGCCGGGGTCTCTCCTGGACACGGTCGCGGCAACGGATGTGGAAAACCTCGACATGACCCTTTCGGACCGATCCTTGCTGGACGCCGAGGGGCAGATGGCCTTGAAAATCGGCAGAGAGTTCCTGCTCCGAAAAAGCCTGGAGCCCGCCCGGAACCAGTACGACTTCATCCTGCTGGATTGCCCGCCGAACCTGGGCCTCTTGACCGTCAACGCCTACGTGGCCTCCGATTTCCTCCTGGTGCCGTGCGAGCTTTCCGCCTTAGCCCTCGAAGGCCTGGAGGGGCTGCTCGAAGCCGTCGAGACGGTCCGCCATCACCTGCGCCATCCCCTGGAAATCCTCGGCATTCTGCCCACGCGGGTAGACCATCGAAACCTGACCATGAACGAGGCCGCGTTTGAGCGTCTCCGGGAGGTTTTCGGCGACCGGGTCTTCCGCACGCGGATCACGGTGAACACGGACCTGAACAAGGCCCAGCTGGCCGGCGTGCCCATCTTTCGCTTCGCCCCCTCCTCCACGGGCGCCCTGAACTATCGGGCCCTTGCCGACGAGACGATGGAAAGAACGTCCCGGATCGCAACTGCGGCAGAGCCTCCCCCCGCCTGAAGGGTTTCCGGGCGATATCCTTCCGTGCCGGAGCCGTTGCCCCCATCTTGTCTCGAACCCCCTGATCTGATATGCAAGAAAAGCTGGCCGCAGCAGCAGGGGGCGGATTGAGGACGGGCAGGGTCGGGGGAGCCCGCATGGCAGGCAATCTTTTCGGCACGGTCTTTCGAATCACCACATGGGGCGAGTCCCATGGGAGGGCGATCGGCGTCGTGATCGACGGCTGCCCGCCGAACGTTCCCCTCACCGAGGCCGAGATCCAGAAGGAACTCGACAGGAGACGGCCCGGCCAGAGCGACATCACAACCGCCAGAAGGGAACAAGACCGGGTGGAAATCCTCTCGGGCGTGTTCGAGGGCAGGACCCTGGGAACGCCCGTGTGTCTGCTGATCCCCAACGAAGGCCAGCAATCCCATCGCTACGAGGCCATGCGGGACGTCTTCCGGCCGGGACACGCAGAGGCCACGTATTTCCTGAAATACGGTATTTACGATCACCGGGGCGGCGGCCGGGCTTCGGCGAGGGAGACCGCGGCGAGAGTGGCGGCCGGGGCCGTGGCAAGAAAGATCCTGGCCCAGGAGAAGATCGAAATTTTCGGGTTCACCCGCAGGGTCGGCGCAGTGGAGGCCCAAACAGTCGACCGCGCCGAGATCGAGCGAAACCCTGTCCGCTGCCCGGACCCTGCCAGGGCGGCCGAGATGGAGTCCCTCATCCGGGAGGTCCGGGATCAGGGGGACTCGATCGGCGGCATCGTGGAAGTTGTCGCGACAGGAGTGCCTGCCGGGCTGGGCGATCCTGTCTACGACAAGATGGACGCCGACCTCGCCAAGGCGATGATGAGCATCAACGCCGTCAAGGGCGTGGAAATCGGCTCCGGCTTCGAGGCGGCCCGGAGACGGGGTTCGGAAAACAACGACCCCTGGATCTTCGAGTCGGGCCGCTTCCGAACCCTCACCAACCATTGCGGCGGCATCGTCGGGGGCATCACGACGGGCGGGGACCTGGTCGTCAGGATCGCGGTGAAGCCCCCCTCGACCATCGCCCTCCCGCAACGAACGGTCGATCGCAAGGGGCTGCCGGTCACGTTCACGCCCGGGGACCCCGAGTCGGCCAGACGCCACGATCCCTGCATCTGTCCCCGCGTCGTGCCGGTCGCAGAGGCGATGATGGCGCTCGTATTGTGCGATCATCTCCTGCGGCAGAGAAGTCTGCGGCCTCAGAGTTGAGCCCGGGCCTGACGGCCGACCGGGACCCAAGCCGGCGGAAAGGGGGCTTTCTTTTTTTTACCGTTTGATCCATAGTGTTTCAGACTGAACCCTCTGGAAAAGGACAGCGATAAGGATCCCGAAGAATGGTTCTGGAAGAACTTCGCAGCTTGTGGCAGCAAAGACAGAACCGACAATACTCCATCGGGTACGTCCTGCGAACCTTCCTCTTTCTGTTTCTGTACGACGTCGTGCGCTTCATCCCCACGCCGATCGGCGAGTTTTTCCGGTATGGCGTCCTCAAGTGCTTCTGCCGCCGGATTCAGTCCATCTGGATCCGGGCCGGCACGCTGTTCTTCCACCCCGAGGGCATCTCGATCGGCCGGCACGTCTCGATCAACGACAATGTCTTCATCAACGGATACGGAGAGGTGGAGATCGGCGACGACGTGCGGATCGGCTACGGCACGGCCATTCTGTCGGAGGACCATGCGCTGGACGATCTGGAAACGCCCATCTGGAGGCAGCCCAAGATCCGAGGCAAGGTCACCATCGGAAACAACGTGTGGATCGCCTCCGGGGTCAGAATTCTCAAGGGGGTCACAATCGGCGAGGGATCGGTGGTCGGAGCCGGAGCGGTGGTGACGAAATCCTTTCCGCCCTACTCCATCCTGGCGGGCAATCCGGCGCGGCTCGTCCGATACCGGAAGCCGCCGGAGCGGGCGGGCACGCAGGCGGCTGAAGGCGCTCCCGGAAGGACGTCCCCGGGGGAATGAGACTCCATCAAGCACAAGCGAGGCGGGAAACCATGGCATACCTGCTGGGCGTCTTCTGCACTTCCCTGGGACTCATCGCGCTGGAGATCGGCATCACCCGCGTCTTCTCCACCATGATCTGGTGTCATCTGTCCTTCCTCGCCATCAGCCTTGCCATGCTGGGTTTCAGCCTGGGCGGGATCCTCCTTCTTGCTTTCCCTTCCCTCCTGCGGCCGGAGCGGAAAAACGTGCTCCCCCTCAGCGCGTTCCTCTTCGCCCTGGTGCTGGCCGCCGGCACGCTCTACATCTGGTTTCAGCCCAAGGTCATCGTCTTTTTCCAGACCGCCCTGTCCCTGGGCCCGAACTCGTCCGGCATCCTGTACTTTCTCGTCATGCTCGTTCTGTTCATCTTCGCCTTTGTCCTGTCCGGCCTGACCCTCTCCACCGCGATCTCCAGGCAGGCGTCGGAGATCTCGAGGGTCTATTTTGCCAATCTGCTCGGTTCCGGTCTGGGGTGCCTCCTCATCATCGTCCTGCTCTCCCGGCTCGGCGCCTTCAAGGCCTTGCTCGTCGTGGCTCTTCTGGCTGCGGCGGCGTCGATCTGCTTCATGGACCGCCTCCGCCGATCTTCTCCCTTCCTGTACGGATTGAACGGCGTCCTGATCCTGGCCCTCCTGCTCCCCCTGTTCCTCACCCGGACGGACGCCATTTTCGCCCGGCCCCTTTTCACCCGAAGGGACGTGACGGACCAAAACCGCCTGTACAGGAAATGGAACTCCTTCAGCTGCGTGGATTTCTACAAACCGGAGAAGGAGTCCCAGATCGTTTACGACGGCGAGGAGGCGAGCGCCTATTATGAGGGCCTGTGGGGGCTGAGCCGGCGCTACCAGGGGAAAATGCTCGACCCGATCAAGGTGATCATCGACTCCTGGGCCATCACGTCCATCAACAAGTTCGAGCCCGACACCCTGGACCTGGACATCTACGACTATCTTCCGACGAACCTTGCCTATCAGATCAAGCCCGCTCCCAAGGTTCTGATCATGGGCGCCGGCGGCGGTATCGACGTGCTTTCGGCGCTTCATTACAAGGCGAAGCACATCCGTGCGGTGGAGATCAACCCCACGATCGTGGAAGCCGTGCGGGGCCCCTTTGCCGAATACGCCGGACACATCTATGACCGTCCCGACGTGGAGGTGATCGTGGGGGAGGGGCGCCATTCCATCAACAAGGACACCGACACGTATGACCTCATTCAGCTCTCCGGCGTGGACACCCTTTCGGGCGCTCAGGCCAGCTCCTACAGTTTTTCCGAGAGCTACCTCTACACGCTCGAGGCCTTCGAGGAATACCTCAACCATCTGGAGCCCGACGGCATCGTCACCTTTCTCCGGTTCGCCTTCAAGAAGCCGAGGGAAATGCTGCGGTTGTTCACGACCGCCGCGGAGGCCCTGCGCCGACAGGGGATCGAAGACGTCGGAAAGCACATGATCGTCGTCCACTCGAACGTGCTCATCTTCGCCAATATCATGGTCAAGAAGACGCCCTTCACGCCCGAGGAAGTGGCAAGAGTGGAACAGGTGGTCGAGGAGAAGGGTTTCCGCTTCCTGTACAAGCCTTACAGCGAGGCCGACAACGAGTACTACGCGTTCTTGCGCTCAGGGGACTGGCGCCGGTTCTACGAAGCGTATCCGTATCGAATCTATCCCGTCACGGACGACGACCCCTTCTTCTTCAATTACACGAAGCTCGGATCGGTCCTGCGCCTCCCGGAGGAAAAACTCTACTGGCTCTACTGGGTGGGCCAGACCATCCTGTTCTACGGGCTCCTTTTCGTTCTCTTTCTCTCCATCCTGTTCGTCTTCTTGCCCCTCCTGTTCTATCGCAGGAAGATCATCGCCGGCAGAAACCGGTTCCTCCTGTATTTCCTGGGTCTAGGCCTGGCCTTCATGTTCGTCGAAATCCTCCTGATGCAGCGGTTCACCCTCTTCCTCGGGCAGCCGATCTATTCCCTGGCTCTGGTTCTGTTCAGTCTTCTCGTGTTCGCAGGCCTGGGCAGCTATGTGACCAGAAGCCTCGCCTTCTCGAGCACCCGCACGATCCTGATCACCTTCGGGCTCCTCGCCCTCACGTTGGTCGCCACGTATCTGGCGACAGGACCGCTGTTTCGGTCCATGATCAAGCAAGACATCTGGGTTCGGGTGGCTCTTTCCGTTGCGCTGCTGGCGCCCCCGAGCTTCTTCATGGGATTTCCTTTTCCGCTGGCCGTCCGGTTGGCGGACCGGGTCGCCCAGCCCATGGTGCCCTGGGGATGGGCCGCAAACGGATACGCCTCGGTCGTGGGCTCTTTTCTGAGCGTCCTGCTGGGCCTCTCTCTCGGGTTCACCAAGGTCTATTTCATCGCCATCGGCATCTACCTGCTGAGCGGTTTGCTCCTCCTCAGCCTCTCCCGGGACTTCTGCAGGGACTGAAGGAGACAGGATGGACAGCCCCAGGCCCAGGACGCACTCTGATTGGACAAGGTGGGCTCCCTGGGCTTTCCTTGCCGTCCTTCTGGTGGTCGCGGGCGCCCTTCGGTTCCGCGCCCTTGAAACGCGGGAGCCCTTCATCTCGGACGAGGCCGATTACGTCCTCGAGGCCGAATGGGTCTCTTCCCTGTGCCGGGCCCTGTGGGCCAGCGCCCTTCTCTACCGCCTGGAACGCTCTTCCGGGGAGGATCTCTGGAAGAAGGAGGAGCAGATTTCCGCCATCCGGCAGGCCCTGCGAGGGCACGCGCCCTACATGGCCAGGCCCGGACACGTTCTCCTCCTGGCAGCAGCCATGGGATTCCTGGAGGATCCCGCCCTGGCAGGCGCATGGGTCAGCGCGTCTTTCGGCCTTGCGTCGATCCCCCTTCTTTTCCTTCTCTCCCGCCGGCTGTACGGCACCCGAGTGGCCCTCCTGGCCTGTCTGCTCCTCGCGTTGTCGGCGTGCCATGTCTGGTACAGCCGGACCGGGTTTGCCGAGGCCGACACCGCCTTCTTCGTCCTGCTCACTGTCTACCTCTATGTGCGGAGCTCGGAAACAAGAAGGCTCTCGTTGTTCTGCCTCACAGGCATGAGCGCCGGCCTCGGTTTCCTCGTGCATCACCGATTCATCCTGTTCCTGGCCGCTGTGTGGATCCTGGAGGCCTTTCGGTATGTTCAGGCCCGACGCAGCGGCAGAAGGGCCGGCGCACTCCAGGCCTTCTTCTCGCTGAACCTCTGTTTCTGCCTTCCCCTTCTCGCGGTCGAGTCCCTCTATCACGCGGGCTTCATCGCGCTCCAGGGCCTCGGGCTGGTCATGCCCTGTCCCACGTACTTCACCCAGCTCCTGCTCATTCTCGCCTACATCCAGGTGAACAATCTCATCCCTTACGCGCACTTCTTCGATGCCTCGAATTTTCTCACCTATCCGTACCTCTTCTGGTTCTTCGAGGGCCCCCTTTTCAGCCTCCTCCTGGCCGGGGGCGTTCTGACCCTCGCCAGGCGCCGCCGTTGGCCCGACCTTCTCGTCGGGCTGTTTCTGCTGGGCCCCCTGGTCTTCTACAGCTGCCAGAACGCCGAAGCACGGTTCGTGAGCGGATCCCTGCCCTTTGCGATGGTGGCGGCCGCCCTGAGTCTGCACGCGGCAGTCGGGCTGGCCGAAAAACGCGGCCCCTCCGCTGCGAAGGCCGCCTGGCTCTTCCTGGCGTTGTTGCTGGCAGCCCAGGGGGCGGTCTCCTGGAGCCGGATCCAGGCTCAAAGCCGCCTCCGGGCGGATTACCGGCAGGCCGCCCGCTTTCTGCAGAGCCAGGGTGCAGGCAAAGTGGTTTGCGCCTATCCGCACCCGTTCCGCCTGTACCTGGGCACAGACCGCGTGGTCGTGCCCCCGGCATCGGTGCAGGAGTTGCGGGAACTTTACGAACAGGGCGCCCGCTTCGCGGTGATCGTGGAATTCCTGGAATACTACATGGCCAGGTTCGACATTCCGGAACTGAGAGACCGTTTTCCTGCGATCCGCAGCCTTCTGGCATCCCGGGATGTCATGAGGCAGGTCTACCAATCCTCGGAGCCGGTCTTCGAGGCGCCGTGCGACTTTTGCGGCTCGCTTCTCAACATCCTGGAAATCAACTTGAACTTTCGGAAATCCCTTGCGTTTTATGGCAAATCGAGAGACAATGCCTACGATTCCATCAAGGTTTACGACCTGGGGAAGTTCTTCCGCCCGGACGATAGATGAGAACAGAGGCGAGGAATTCCCGGGGAGAAAACCGTTCAAGGGCCTTCTGCCCGGGCCGCCCCGCCTGTAAAGATTTTCTCCCGGCATGACGATCATCGTCCTGAGACTTCCGGCCCCACAAGAGAGCGTCCCTTGCCGCCCGATGGCTGCCGCGCGTGAAGAGAGAATGGAGGTTCAAGGTGACATCTTCGCAGGAACCTGAGAAAGCCAAGCCCACGCTGCGCAGAAAGCTCTCCGCGCTGGCCAACCGCGGCTTCTGGGCCACCCTGCAGCGTCCAACGGTCCAGAGAATTTACGAAAACATGCTCTGGAACCAGATCAAGGACGGCCCGATCCCCGGCCACATCGGCATCATTCTGGACGGCAACCGGAGATGGGCCCGCGAAAAGGGGCTCGAGCCGTGGAAGGGCCATGAGCAGGGCGCCAAGAAAATCGAGGACTTTCTCAACTGGTGCAGCGACATCCAGGCCATCCGCTCCGTGACCCTCTATGCCTTCTCCACCGAGAATTTCAGGCGGTCGGAAAAAGAAGTCATGGAGATCTTTCGGCTCCTCCGGGAATACCTGGAGAGCCTGATGACGGACGAACGGGTCCACAAGAACGAGATCCGGATCAAGATGCTCGGCAGGGTCCAGCTCCTTCCCCAGGAGCTGCAGGAACTCATCGACAAACTCGAGAGGCTGACCGCCCATTACAACAAGCGGTTTTTCAATTTCGCCATTGCCTACGGCGGCAGGACCGAAATCGTGGACGCCGTCCGCAGGCTCGCCGAAGACGTCAGACAGGGCAAGCTCGACCTGGATGCCGTCAACGAGAAGGTCATCGAACAATACCTGTATACGGCCCATCTGCCCAACTGCAACCCGGACCTCATCATCCGGACTTCGGGCGAGATCCGGCTGAGCAACTTCCTCACCTGGCAGGGCGCGTACAGCGAGCTGTGCTTCCTGGACGTGTACTGGCCCGCGTTCCGGAAACTGGATTTCCTGCGGGCCCTGCGGACCTATCAGAAGCGCCAGCGGCGCTTCGGGACCTGACGAATCCTCGGCCCGTTCAGATTCCGATCTCCCGGAGTCTGGAGCGGATTTCCTCCCTCGTGACCGTGGCGGTGCCGAGCTTTTCTACCACCAGCCCCCCCGCCAGATTCGACAAGACCGCGGCCTCGCGCAGCGACGCGCCGGAGGCCAGCGCGGTGGTGAAGACCGCGATCACCGTGTCGCCGGCGCCCGAAACGTCGAAGACTTCCCGCGCCCGCGCCGGGATCTCGTACGGCGGCCGGCCGGACTCGAACAGGCACATGCCCCGCTCTCCCAGCTTGATCAGGACCGCGGCGCAGGAAAGCCTCTCGATCAAGATGGCTCCCGCCTCGTAAAGGCTTTTCTGGTCCACGATCCGGATGCCCGTTGCGGCCTCGGCCTCCTGGCGGTTCGGCGTGATCGCGGTGACTCCCTCGTAGAGGGCGAAGTGGTCCCGCTTGGGATCCACGGTGACGATCTTTCCGGCCTGCCTGGCCAGGGGGACAATCTCCCGGAGCAGCGCTTCCTGAATCACGCCCTTGCCGTAGTCTTCCAGAACCACCGCAGCCCCCCGGTGCGCAAGGCTCTTCGCCTTTTGCAGGAGCTCCTCCAGACAAGGCCCTTCCAGCCTTCTGCAATCCTCCCGGTCGACACGGACCACCTGCTGGCGGCGGGCCACGATGCGCGTCTTCAAGGTCGTGGGACGCGAGGGATCCGTCACGACCGCGCCCGTGCCGATCCCCTTCTCTTCGAGCATCCGCAGGAGCCGCCGGCCCTCTTCGTCTTCTCCCACGACGCCGCAGGCGTCCACCGCAGCTCCCAGAGCCCTGGCGTTGTGGGCCACGTTGGCCGCACCGCCGAGGGAAAAGGACTCCTTGAGCACTTCCACGACCGGGATCGGCGCCTCAGGGGAAATCCGGCTGACCTCTCCCCAGACGTACTGGTCCAGGATGAGGTCTCCCACAACCAGAATCCTCGCACCGTCCAGGCGAGACAGGAGAACCTCGGCCCTGCCCACGTCGAGCGCCATCGCGAAAGGACCCTCCCCGTCCGGGATCACGGTCTGGGGAACGGACGTTCCCCGCCCACAGGGGCTTCATGATAGAGGAACCGCCGGGAAGGGGTCAATTCGCCCGCCCTCTCCGGTTTGTGTTTTGCCCCCACGGGCCTTATAATTTTTCATCCGTTTTCCCCGGACGCCACGGAACCCTTTCGGGGTCTTGCCCGATGTACAAGGCCAAAATTCTGCTTGTCGACGACGAGCCGGAGATCGTGAGGACCCTTTCAGAATCCCTCGAAGACGAAGGATACGAGGTCTGGTCCGCCCGGGACGGATCCGAGGCGATGGCGCGGGTCCGGGCGAGCCACCCGGACATCATCTTTCTGGATATCTGGCTTCCTGGCATGGACGGCATCGAGACCCTCAGGGCCATCAAGGAGTTCGACGCAGACATCGAAGTGGTGATCATGACCGGCCATGGGAACGTGAACACCGCCGTGCAGGCCATCAAGCTCGGAGCCTTCGATTTCCTCGAGAAGCCTCTCTCCCTCGACACGATCCTCGAAGTCATCCGGAAAATCCTCGAACAAAGCGCTCTCCAGAAGGATCTTCCCGAGACGCGCCTCCGGAGCGGGCGCCGGGACGAGCTCATCGGAAACAGCGACGCCGTCCGGAAACTCCGCAGGGAGATCGCCAAAATGTCCAGGGAGGACGGGCCGGTGCTCATCCTCGGGGAAGCGGGCACCGGCAAAGAACTCGTGGCCAGGATCCTCAGCGGCCAGGAGACCGGCAGGCGCAAACCGCTCGTCAAGTTCAACTGCACGATCTGGCCGGAGGACGAGATCGAGGAAACCCTGTTCGGGCCGGATCCCCATGGGCACGCAAAGAAGAAAGAAGCCCGCAAGTCCCTCCTGGAGCAGACAGCCGGCCGGACGCTTTACCTCGACGCCATCGACGAACTTCCCCTCTCCGCCCAGACGCGTCTGGCGGCATACCTCGACGAACGCAGAAAGGCTCACGCCCAGGAGCCCTCTCCCAAGACCGGCCCGGCCTGGATCCTCGCCTCTTCCACGCAGGATCTCGAAAAGGCCGAAAAGGAGGGCTGGTTCAGCCAGGAACTTCTGTCCTGTTTCCGGGGGCGGGTGATCCGGATCCCGCCCTTGCGGGAGCGCAAGTCAGATGTGCCCGAACTTGTCCAGTTCTTCCTGAAGACCCAGTGCGAGGAGTACGGCCGCAAGCCGAAGGAAATCGACGACGAAGCCCTGCAGATTCTGGTTGCCTACGACTGGCCGGGCAACGTCAAGGAGCTCAAGAACATTGTGGAGAGACTCGTCATTTCGGTGCCGATTTCCCGCATTTCCCAAAAAGACATCCCTCCTTCCATCCGGGGCGTGGTTTCGCCGGAGGCCGAAGGCAGCAGGATCCAAGCGTACGAAATGTGGAGTTCCTATCAGGAGGCCGCGCAGGTCTGGGAAAAGGAATATCTCACGCACCACCTCCGAAAACACAACGGTGATGTCCGCGCGACGGCCAAGGCTCTGGACATGGACCCCAGGACCCTGGCCAGGAAAATGGAGAAGCTCGGCCTCCGCTCGAGCCCGATTCCGCCCGACCGCATGGTCCGGCAGAAGACCCTCAAGCGAAGCGTCGTTTTGGCCGGCCAGGGGCTCCACTCGGGCATCAAGACCGGACTGATCCTGTCGCCGCTTCCTCCCAACAGCGGGATTCTCTTCGGAAACATCAACACGGGCGAATCCGTGCCGGCCCATCTCGATTACGTGGACTCCACCGATTACGCCACATGCCTTCGCAAGGGATCCACCGTGGCGAGGACGACGGAGCATCTTCTGGCGGTTCTCCACAGCTACCGGATCCACAACCTGCTTGTGAAGATCAACGACGAGCTGCCCATCATGGACGGGTCCGCCCTCGACTTCTGCGCCATGGTGGAAGACGCGGGCACCGACGACCAGGACGCCTTCCTGGAGGAAATCGTCATCGACCGCAAGTACGTGGTCGGCGAAGAAGGGCCCCAAACCAAGTTCATCCGGATCGAGCCGGCCGACTGCTTCCAGGTCCACTACATTCTGCAGTATCCCGAGCCGATCGGCAGGCAGGAAGCCCGGTTCGTTCTGACGAATGCCAGCGATTTCAAGGAGGAGATCGCCCCGGCCCGCACGTTCGGTTTCGTCCGGGACATCGAAAAGCTCGAAAGAATGGGCCTGGCCAGCGGCGGACGGCTGCACAACGTGATCCTGGTGGACGACGAAAAAGTGGTCAACACGACCCTGCGGTTTCCGGACGAATTCGCCCGCCACAAGATTCTGGACATCCTCGGCGACTTCTATCTGCTGGGCCGGCCGATCCGGGGCAAAATCACGGCGCAGATGACCGGCCACACCGACAACTACGCCCTCATGAAACTCATTCGGGAGCAAATGAGAATTGCCTGAGAACAGCAGCGCCAACACGCACGTGCCTCCGCCGAGTCTCGGGTCCTGGCCGCTCCTGGCATCCGAAGTGCTGCACGCCTTCCCGATCTACCGGCTCCGGAGGGACTCCCGCCGCTCGCCCCGGACCGGCAAGGTGCACACCTTTCTGGTCCTCGACTCCACCGACTGGGTCAACGTGGTACCGGTCACGCCCGAAGGGAACGTCGTCCTGATCCGGCAGTTCCGGCACGGGACCGGATCCTTCGTGCTGGAGGTCCCCGGAGGAATGGTCGACCCGTCGGACCCGAATCCGGAGGAGGCCGCCCGCAGAGAGCTTCTGGAAGAAACCGGCTACACGGCCGAGCGGTTTCATTACCTCGGCTCGGTCCATCCCAACCCGGCCATCCAGAACAACCAGTGCCACACCTTTCTCGCCGAGTCCGCCCGCCGGGCTCAGGAGCAGCATCTCGAAGGGTCCGAGGACATCGAGGTCTTGGAAGTCCCCTACGGCCGCATCGCACCCATGATCGCTCAGCGCGAAATCACCCACGCCCTCGTCCTGACCGCTTTCTTCTGGTATGAGCGCTACCTGCGCTCCGGCCGGCCCCGACGAGAGGAAGAGTCCCGGGAGTTCTGAGGCCGGTGCCGCCCGCGGGCAGGGAGAGCCGCCATCGAGAGGCGACCCGCGACGGGAGGGCCCGGCAGAAGGAAGGCATCGGAGCGCGAACATGACGAGAACCCGCATCGCAAGCACGGGATTTTATGTGCCGGACCGAGTCGTGACCAACGACGATCTGGCCCGGCTGTTCGAAACGAGCGACGAGTGGATCCGCCAAAGGACCGGGATCGAGAGGCGCCGCTACGCGCCGGATGATGTGGGCTGCGCGGAACTCGCCTTCCGCGCTTCTCTCCGGGCGATCGAGAACGCGGGAATCGAGCCGGGCCAGATCGACTGCATCCTTCTGGCCACCCTGAGCCCGGACTACCACTTCCCGGGCAGCGCCTGCCTGCTGGGGCGCAAGCTCGGCCTTCCGGGCGTTCCGGCCATCGACGTTCGGGCCCAGTGTTCAGGGTTCATCTATTCCCTGGCCATCGGGGACCATTTCATCCGGGGAGGCCAGTACCGCCACGTGCTGATCGTGGGCTCCGAAAAGCATTCCATGGCTCTGGAGTTCTCAGACCGCGGGCGCGACGTAACCGTCCTGTTCGGTGACGGCGCAGGCGCCGCCCTGCTGGTCCCCACCGAGGAAGACCGGGGGATTCTGTCCACCCATCTCCATGCGGACGGGGAGTTCGCGGAAAGCCTGTGGCTCGAATGCCCGGGGTCCGCCCATCCCCGGTGGATTACCCAGGAGATGCTGGACCAGGGCAGAACCTATCCGCGCATGAAGGGCAAGCTCGTTTACAAGCACGCGGTGGAGAAGCTCCCCCAGGTGATCGAGGAGGCTCTGGCCCACAACCGCATGTCGCTCGACGAAGTGGATCTGTTCATCTTTCACCAGGCGAACCTGCGGATTATCGAATCCGTGGGGCAGCAGATGGGCATCCCGAAGGAAAAGATCTACAACAACATCCAGGAATACGCCAACACCACGGCCGCCTCCATCCCCATCGCCCTCCACGAAGCCCTGGAGAAGGGGCTTCTCCGGCCCGGCCAGCATGCGCTGCTCGCGAGCTTCGGGTCGGGATTCACCTGGGCGTCGGCGCTCATCCGCTGGTAGGCCTGCCCGAACAAGCCCTTCGGTTTTGGGCGCGGCCGGTTCTTCCGGTGAAATAGTGGGCCGGCAGATCCTTGACCACAGTGCGCCGAAGACGCACGCCTGAAACGGAAAAATCCGCGACCGCTTCCAGGAACTTCGAGAGGATCTGGAAGGTGGCTCCCCAAAGAACTTCCTCCTGTCCCGGGTCCGGCACGACGAAACAGGGGGCCTCCCACTCCGTCCTCTCCCCTCCCGCCGGCCCGGGCAGGCGCATGCGGCACAGAGCGTAGCGGTCAGGATCCAGAAGCGATCGCAGGGGCACCAGGAGAATCTTCTCCACCTCCCAATTCGGCCTTCCTTCCCACAGGCCCAGGATCCTCCCCACGACGGGGAAGATCGTCCGGGGAAAGCTCGCCATGCTGTGGGGACGCAGGCAGCCGAGATACTCGACTTTCCAGGGAGGAAGACGCATCTCCTCCCAGCTTTCCCGCAGGACCGAGGCAACGAGCGTCAAGAGCACCCTTTTGTGCGGACCGCCCATGCTCGCAAGGTTTCGAAAAGGGCCGGACCTGCGGGTGGGCAGGATCCCCCAGGCGAGCAGGAAACCCAAGATCCTGTCGTTCCGCCGGTCCAGGCCGCCTCCGGGAAAACACAGGTCTCCGGGCTGCACGACCCAATCGGATCTCTTGTTGAGCACGACCAGGGGCTCAGACCGAGACCTGTCGAACTTCAGGGGGATCAGTACGGCCGACGGGGCCCAGCGCCGTCCCCCAGCTTGTCTCTCTTCCACAAGGCGCATCTCCGCAGAAGCATCAAACCGGACTCCGGCCAGCCGTTCGGCCACGCGGTCGCGGAAAGCTCTCTCGTTCCCGATCCAGTCTCGGTGCACGTCGAAAACCCGCCGAACAAAGAGGGGAGAAGAAATAGTCCGCCTGGCAGCCAGCGCCTGCCTTCAGGAGCGGCGGACGCAAGGGAGCCGCCCTTTTCAGGCAGGCTCCACCCCGTCTCCGTCGAACCTCCTGTAGACCGCCGTCTGGTCCCCGAGGTAGAAAAGGGCGCCTTCCTGAAAGAACCGGAACTCGTAACGGAGGATCACCATGCCCCCGCGCCGCCTGTCGCTGCTGATGCGGCCTTCGAGTCGGACAGGCGGCCCCAGACTCACGAGGCGCTTGAACTCGGCCCTGTGGATCCGGCTCCCGTATCCCGACCACCCGGCGTCAAACCGGATCCCCAGGAAAATCTGAGCCGCAGCCAGGCCGACCATTCCGGTCAGGTGAATGATCACGGCTCCAGGCAGATGGGGCGGATGGATCCGGTCGTGGTTTCTCTGGGCCTCGACCAGAGGAAATCTCTGCGCGGTGTCCAGGGTGCAGACGATCCGCAGTTCCGACCGGTCCACCTCGGCCCGCCGGTCCAGAAAGAAGCCTTCGGGGCTGTAGGGAAAGCCGCGGAAAAAGTCGTCATCGAAAACGTACGCTTCCATCGCTTCGCCGCCTCTCAGGCTGGACAAGAAAAAGGGGGTTACGGCCTTTTTCCATAACCCCCCGAAACATTCTGGCGGGAGCGACGGGACTTGAACCCGCGGCCTCCGGCTTGACAGGCCGGTGTGCTAACCAACTGCACCACGCCCCCATTTTCCAAAAAAACCGCGATTTTTGGTAGGCGGAACAGGACTCGAACCTGTGACCCCCGGCTTGTAAGGCCGATGCTCTCCCAACTGAGCTATCCGCCCGATTCCCCCCTTTTGAGCCGCTTGCGCGCCCGTCAAGGACCCCGTTCGAATCTCCTTGACTGCACCGGGAGCCAATGTAGCACGAAACGGAGCGCTTTTCCAGTCGGTTCCACGTCTGCAAGCGAGGTGAATCGTTCAGAGCAGATTGGAGCGCTGATCTTCCAGGTAATCCTTCGGAAGATCCGCGGGGCGAGCAGACTCGTCTTCCTTGAGGCCGCCTGGCGCTGCGGCCTCTGCCAGAAGGGCGTTTTCCAGCACCTCGTCCATGTGTTCGACCAGGACGAGCTTGACTTTCTTGAGCACCCGGGCCGGCACGTCCCGGATGTCCTTTTCGTTTTCCCTGGGGATCAGCACCGTCGTGATGTCGGCCCGGTGCGCCGCCAGGACTTTTTCCTTGAGCCCCCCGATCGGCAGGACCCGGCCCCGAAGCGTGATCTCCCCGGTCATGGCCAGGTCCGCCCGGACCGGGCGCCGGGTGAGGGCCGAGGCGATGGAGGTGGCCACCGTGATGCCCGCCGAAGGCCCGTCCTTCGGAATGGCTCCTTCCGGGATATGCACGTGGATGTCCACCTTCTGGTAGAAATCCCGCTCCAGTTTCAGCACCTCGGCCCTGGAGCGCACGTAGCTCATGGCCGCCTGGACCGACTCCTGCATGACGTCGCCCAGCTTGCCGGTGATGATGAGGTTGCCCTTGCCCGGCATCACCGTGGCCTCGGTCACCAGAAGCTCCCCGCCCAGCTCGGTCCAGGCCAAACCGTTGGCAAGGCCGATCCGGCTCTCGCCTTCCTTGATGCCGAAGCGGTACTTGGGGACGCCGAGATATTTTTCCAGCACATTGGCCGTGATCCGGATCTGGGTTCCCTTGCCCTGGCGGACCACTTCGCGCGCGACCTTGCGGCAGATCGTGGCAATCTCGCGCTCCAGGTTCCGGACCCCGGACTCCTTGGTGTATTCCCGAATGATCTGGAGGATCGCGTTGTCCGTGAAGGTCACGTTCTCCTTCGAGAGCCCGTGGGCCTCGAGCTGCTTCGGGATGAGAAAACCGGTGGCGATCTGAAGTTTTTCGGTCTCGATGTAGCCCTCGATGCGGATGATCTCCATCCGGTCCTGCAGAGGCCTGGGGATGTTGAAGAGCGTGTTCGCCGTGGTGATGAACATCACCCGGCTCAGGTCGTAGTCAAGGTCCAGGTAGTGGTCGTTGAAAGCGTGATTCTGTTCCGGGTCGAGCACTTCGAGCAGGGCGGCGGCCGGGTCTCCGCGGAAGTCCGTGCTCATCTTGTCGACCTCGTCAAGAAGGAAAACCGGGTTCCCCGAACCCGCCTTTTTCATGTACTGGATGATCTTGCCCGGCAGAGCGCCGATGTAGGTCCTGCGATGGCCCCGGATCTCTGCCTCGTCGCGGACGCCGCCCAGCGACGCCCGGACAAATGTCCTGCCCGTGGCACGGGCAATGGACTTGCCCAGGGAGGTCTTGCCGACCCCCGGAGGCCCCACGAAGCAGAGGATCGGAGCCTTCATCTTCTCCACGAGGGCCCGGACGGCCAAGTATTCGAGAATCCTTTCCTTGACCTTCTGGAGCCCGTAGTGGTCCTCGTCGAGAATCTTTTCGGCCTTTTCGATGTCCACTTCGTCGTCGGTGTATTCATACCAGGGCAAGGACAGAATCCAGTCGATGTAATTGCGGACAACCGTCGCCTCCGCGGACATGGGCGACATCATGCGCAGCTTCTTGATCTCCTTCTTGACCCGGTCCGTGGCCTCTCTCGACATCTTCTTCTTGCGGAGCCGGGCCTCGAGCTCGTCGATCTCGTTCTTGAATTCGTCCTTCTCCCCGAGCTCCTTCTGGATGGCCCGCATCTGCTCGTTGAGATAGTACTCCTTCTGGGTCTTCTCCATCTGTTTGCGGACCCGGCTCCGAATCCTCCGCTCCACCTCGAGAATGTCGATCTCGCTCTTCAGGAGCGCGTAGACCTTCTCCAGCCGCTCCTGCTTGTCGGCCGTCTCGAGAATGTCCTGCTTGTCGGGCAGCTTCAGGCTCAGATGGGCCACAAGGGTATCGGCAAGCCTTCCGGGCTCGTCGATCGACGAGACGGACAGGACCATGTCCTGGGGAATCTTGCGGTTCAAGCGGGCGAAGTTCTCGAAGGCATCCTGAATGCTCCGCATCAGAGCCTCGACCTCGGTCGGGTTCCCCTCGAACTCGGTCACCTCGTCCACGCGAACGATGAACAGGTCCCGCTTCACGAGGTATTCGGCCAGAACGGCGCGCTTCTTGCCCTCGACAAGCACCTTGACCGTCCCGTCCGGAAGCCTGAGCATCTGGATCACGGTGCCGATCGTTCCAACCGTGTAAATATCTTTTTCGGCTGGCTCCTGGATCTTGGCGTCCTTCTGGGCGACCAGGAAAAGCCGCTTGTCCCGATTCATCGCCTCTTCCAGAGCCCGGATGGACCGTTCCCGCCCGACGAACAGGGGAACCACCATACCCGGGAAGACGATGATGTCCCGCAGGGGAAGCATGGGCAGAATATCGGGCTGTTCTCTCATTCTGTCTTCTTTGCCGTCGCGGTTGAAGCGAAAAAGCATTTTCGCCCTTCCCACGTGACGCGTTCTTCGTTTCGGTCTTCTTCTTTTCTCATCGGCCGATTCCCGATTCTTCCATAGAGGAGCGGGCCCTTTCGCACCGGGTCAGGCGGTCTCCTGCTTCTTCTCGTACACGAGGATCGGCTCCGCCCGTCTTGCGACCACGTCCCGGTTGACGATGCACTCCTTCACGTTTTCCAGGGTCGGCAGCGTGTACATGATGTCGAGCATTCTCTGCTCCAGAATGGCCCGGAGCCCTCTTGCCCCGGTTCCCTTCTGCAGCGCTTCCTTGGCGACGAGCTGCAGGGCATCGGGGGCGAACCGGAGAGACACGCCGTCCATCTCGAACAGCCTCTGGTACTGCCGGGTGATGGCGTTGCGCGGCTCCGTCAGGATGCGGACCAGATCCTCTTCCGTCAGGTCGTCCAGCGTCGCGATCACGGGCAGGCGGCCGATGAACTCCGGAATGAGCCCATACTTGAGCAAGTCCTCGGGCTCCACCAGTTGCAGGGTCTCGCCCACGTTGCGCTGGATCCGGGAGTGGATCTCGGCACCGAACCCCATGGCCTTGGACCGCACCCGCCGCTCGATGATCGCCTCCAGGCCGTGGAAAGCCCCTCCGCAGATGAACAGGATGTTCGTGGTGTCCACCTGCAGGAAGTCCTGCTGGGGGTGCTTCCTGCCTCCCTTGGGCGGAACCGCGGCCATGCAGCCCTCGATGATTTTCAGCAGGGCCTGCTGGACGCCTTCGCCCGAGACGTCGCGGGTGATCGAGGGGCTGTCGGATTTGCGGGAGATCTTGTCGATCTCGTCGATGTAGACGATCCCCTTCTGGGCCCGCTCGATGTCGTAATCGGCGGCCTGCAGAAGGTTCAGGATGATGTTCTCGACATCCTCGCCCACATACCCGGCCTCGGTCAGGCTCGTGGCGTCCGCGATCGTAAACGGCACGTTCAGGAAGCGAGCCAGAGTCTGCGCGAGAAGGGTCTTGCCGGACCCGGTCGGACCGATCAGAAGGATGTTGCTCTTCTGCAGCTCCACACCGTCGGATCCCGCCGCGTGCTGGATCCGCTTGTAGTGGTTGTAAACCGCCACCGAAAGGGTTTTCTTGGCTCTCTCCTGGCCTATCACGTACTGATCCAGGAAGGCCAGGATCTCGTGCGGCTTGGGCAGGGATCCGGCCCGCCTGCGGTGGTCCTCGTGCTCACATTCTTCCGCAATGATTTCGTTGCAGAGCTCGATGCACTCGTCGCAGATGTACACCGTGGGACCGGCAATCAACTTCCGGACCTCGTCCTGGCTCTTGCCGCAAAAGGAACACACGAGCTTGCCCGGATGATCGTAGCCGCCTTTTCTGCTCACCCTTGGCCTCCCTTCAGACGTGTACTTCCTCGCCCTCGCGGGGCCCAACGGTTTCCGGCCACGCATCCGGCGGCGGCCGGCCCCCCGTCATGCCTTTCTTTTCGTGATCACCTCGTCGATGATTCCGTATTCCTTGGCCTGCTGGCCGTTCATGTAGAAATCCCGCTCGGTGTCGGCCTGAACCTTCTTGAGGGGCTGCCCCGTGTGTTTGGCCAACAGGTTGTCCAGTTCCTCCCGGATCCGGAGGATCTCCCGGGCCTGGATGTCGATGTCGGTGGCCTGCCCCTCGAACCCGCCCATGGGCTGATGAATGAGAATCCGGGCATGGGGAAGGGCAAAACGCTTCTTCGGAGCACCGGCAGCCAGAAGCACCGCTCCCATGCTGGCCGCCTGCCCCATGCAGATCGTCGAGACCGGCGCCTGGACATACTGCATCGTGTCATAAATGGCCAGGCCCGCCGTAACGGATCCGCCCGGCGTATTCAGGTACATCTGGATGTCCTTGTCCGGGTCCTCGCTTTCGAGAAAGAGCATCTGCGCGATGACGAGATTCGCCACCTCGTCGGTGATGGGGGATCCGATGAACACAATCCTGTCTTTCAGCAGACGGGAATAGATGTCATACGCTCGTTCCCCTCGGCTGGTTTGCTCGACAACGATGGGAATGAGATTCATGCGTCTTCTCTATGGATGTGGCGATCCGCCGGAAGGTGACGGAAATCGACTGGGTTGCCGGCAGGAAAAGGGATCAGCGATCCGGATCTTTTTCCCCTTCTTTTATTCTAGACCTGCCCAGAAGAAAATCAAGCGTCTTCTCGTTGACGAGCCCCTGCCGGAACAGAGCCATTCCCTCTTCTTCCTTCTGAATCTCGGCGCGGACCTTTTCCACGCTCTGCTCGTGTCGGGAGGCGATTTCCGCAATCCGCCTCTCCACCTCTTCATCGGACACTTCCACGGAAAACTTCTTCTGCAGGGCTTCGAGCAGAAGGTCTTTCTTGACCTCCTTCTCGGCCAGCTGCTCCAAGTCCGCTTCCAGCTTCTGGTAGCCTTCGGTCTCCCGCTCCAGGAACAGGCCCCTGGAAAGGAAATGCACTCTGGCGTTTTCCATCAGCCGGGCGTGGCGCGAGGCGACGAGCGACCGCGGAGCCTCAAAAGGGTTGCGCCGGAGCAGTTCCTCCAGGAGATCCTCTTCGAGCTTCCTGCGGATCCGTCTCTCTTTCTCCCGGAGGATTTCCTCCCGAAGTCGTTCCTTCAGCTCCTCGAGGCTTTGATAAGGCCCCACGTCCTTGGCGAACTCGTCGTCCAGGGCCGGCAGCTCCTTCTTCAGGATCTTCCGGATCGTGACGCGGTACGTCGCCTTCCGGCCGGCCAGATCCCGGTTCACGAGATTCTCGGGGTACGCGACTTCCGCCTCCCTCGTCTCGCCCGTCCGCCCTCCGAGGATGGCCTCCTCGATCTCCTTGCGCGTTTCTCCGGCTCCGACTTCGATGTACACGTCCTTCTTCACGTTGCCCGAGAACGGAGCTCCGTCGACGAACCCCTCGTAGTCCACGAGGACCACGTCCCCTGGCTCCACCCCGCGGTCTTCCTCCACGCTTCCGAGCTTGCCGTGCCGGTTCTGAAGCTGCCGGAGGGATCCCTGGACTTCCTCCTCCGTCACCTCTGCCCGCTCTCTTGCGAGCTCGATCCCTTCCCAGTCCAAGACTTCGATCTCGGGTTTGACGTCCAGCAGGACGGAGAAGGCGAACTCTTTTCCTTCCTCCAGCACCGGCACATCCAGTTCCGGCTCCCCAACGGGTTTCAAGGGGTGGTCCTTCAGGAACCTCTCCAGCGAGGTCGAAACGATCTGCGCGCCCACTTCCCTTCGGATCTGATCCCGAAACATTCTGCGAATCACGCTGGAAGGCGCCTTGCCTTTTCGAAATCCCTTGATGTCTACCTCTCGGGCGAGCTTCTTGCAGAACTTCTCCACCTCGGCATCCACCTCCTGGGCTTCCACGCCGAAGGAGATCTTCTTCCGCGTCGCCGTCACATCCACCTGATCCATTCTCATCATCGGCTCTCCCTGCCCTGCAATTCCCGGGGCTCAAACCCACGGCAGCAAAATGCCCGCTCCGAACGGCCCTCGGACTTGAGCGAGTGCGAGAGGGGGGATTCGAACCCCCACGGTTGCCCGCTGGATCCTAAGTCCAGAGCGTCTGCCAATTCCGCCACTCTCGCATGAGCGCGGGCGGCCTTGCCTGCCCCTCACCGACCGCTTCGCACAGGGCACAGGGTCCGACAAGGCTCGGCGACCTCAAGCAACGCCCAAGCGGCTTCCCTTGCGAATCTTGTCGTTTATTGTACCCGCCTCGGGCCCGTTTCGCAAAGCTTCGTGCAGCGCCGCCCCTTGGCGGACAAACAAAAAAAGGGCCAGGTCGCACAACCCAACCCTTCTTCGGATGTCTGGTGGGCCGTCGGAGACTCGAACTCCGAGCCTACTGATTAAGAGTCAGTTGCTCTACCAGTTGAGCTAACGGCCCGTGATCGCCTGCATACGAAACGGAAAGGATCCGAACCCGGATGTTCCCTGCTTCCGTGCGAGATCAAAACTGGCGCGCCCGGCAGGACTCGAACCTGCGGCCTGCGGATTCGAAGTCCGACGCTCTATCCAGCTGAGCTACGGGCGCACAATCCTTCCTACCAGATGAGTGGGGTGAGTGAAGGGATTCGAACCCTCGACCTCTGGGGCCACAACCCAGTGCTCTATCCAGCTGAGCTACACCCACCGTCAGCCTCTGTCGCTGCCCGAATGACCCGCGCGGCCGGTGCCGCGGTCCCACCTGGGACATCCTGGTACGCCTGGCAGGATTCGAACCTGCGACCTACGGATTAGAAGTCCGTTGCTCTATCCAGCTGAGCTACAGGCGCACATTCTGCCTGCCCGTACGCCCGGGGATCCTTCCCTCCAGCGGCCCCGCCTCGGATTCCTTCTGGTCGGGGCGAGAGGATTTGAACCTCCGACCCCCTGCGCCCAAGGCAGGTGCGCTACCAGGCTGCGCCACGCCCCGCCGCCAAGGATCCAGGAACATCCTTTCCTTCTTAACACAGGCCCGCAAAAGATTCAAGCAGACGCCAGGTTAGCGCACGTGACCATCAGGCTCGCAGCGCGGTCCAGGGGGAAATCGACACCACTCGATACGACCTGATGAGACCGGAAAGACCGGAGCCCTATCGCTCCTTTCGAGAGGCCGAGAGGAAATCCTCCAGAAGCGCCCGGAACCTGGCCATGGCCTGGGCGCGATGGCTGATCTTGTTCTTCAGGGCCGGATCCATTTCGGCCAGGGTGGCCCGATATCCCCTGGGAACGAAGATCGGGTCGTAGCCGAAGCCGTGGGTTCCGCGCATCTCGAACCCGATCACGCCCTCGCAGACCCCATCGGCGAAGACGGTTCTTCCTTTCGCATCCGAAGCGCAGACCACGCAGACAAACCGCGCCCCCCTCTCCTCCCAGGGCACGCCGTCCAGGAGCTTGAGAAGTTTCCGCACGTTGTCCCGATCCGTCGCCTTGTCTCCGGCGAAGCGGGCACTGCGAATCCCGGGAGCCCCGCCGAGAAAATCCACTTCCAGGCCCGAGTCGTCTGCCACTGCCACCCGGCCCGTGGCCTTGGCGACGGCCTTGGCCTTTTTTTCCGCATTCTGCCGAAAGCTCTTCCCGTCCTCCTCGACCTCCGGCAGATCCGGAAAATCCAGAAACGAGAGAACCCGCACGGGCATCCCTTTCAGAAGGGAGCGCAACTCAACGATCTTACCGTGGATACTCGTAGCCAGAACGATCTCTGTCTTAACTGCACCTTTGTCCC
>FWPU01004958.1_pt1 | contig 29972 bp, 24 predicted proteins | sample 2228361 | NCBI WGS metagenome assembly FWPU01 (sample SAMEA103939777, study PRJEB20133) | metagenome | reverse complement strand
CCTCCCCCGTGGCCGGGTTCGTCACCTCCAGCGCCCGCCCCGACCCCGACTCCACCCATTCCCCGTCGATGTAGTTCGCTATCGTTTTCACGCTCTCGCTCATCTCCTCGCTCCTGGTCTGCCAATCAGCCTTTGCGCCGGACGGCACGCCGGGCCGCCGCCACGATGTCCGCGACGCCCAGGCCCCAGGCGTCCATCAGCGTCTCCGGGTCGGGGCCGGTGCCGGCGAAGGTGTCGTCCAGGCCGACGTACTCCAGGACGGCAGGGCGGCAGCGCCCCAGCGCCTCCGCCACTGCGCCGCCCAGCCCGCCGATGACGCTGTGCTCCTCCACGGTCACCAGCGCCCCGGTCTCCTCCGCCGCCCGGCGGACCAGGTCCACATCCAGGGGCTTGATGGTGTGGAGAGAGAGGAGGCGGACGCTGAGGCCCTCCCCGGCCAGCAAATCCGCCGCCTGGAGGCAGCGGCCCACCATGCTGCCGGTCCCGACCAGGGTCACGTCGCCGCCGTCGCGCAGGGTGACGCCCTGGCCGATGCGGACCTGGTGCGAGTCGTCGAAGACATCGGGCACGGCGGCGCGGCTGATGCGCATGTAGACCGGTCCTTCGTATTCGGCGATGACGGGGACCATCTTGGCCGCCTCGGTGTTATCCGCCGGGGCCAGGACGACCATGCCGGGCATGGAGCGCATGAGGGCGATGTCGTTGATGGCGAAGTGGGTGGGGCCGTCCTTGTAGTCGGAGATGCCGGCGTAGCCGCCGACCAGCTTGACGTTGGCCTCCGCGTAGGCCACGCAGGTGCGAATCTGCTCGCAGGCGCGCAGGGTGAGCAGGGCGGCAAAGGTGTTCACAAACGGGATCTTGCCGCCCAGGGCCAGGCCCACCCCGACGTTGACCATCGAGGCTTCGGTCACGCCCAGGTTGAAGAAGCGGTCGGGGTGGCGGTCGCCGAAGTACTTGGTCAGTGTGGAAGAGGAGACGTCCGCATCCAGCACCACCACGTCCGGGTTCACGTCGCCGTAGTCGGCCAGGGCCAGGCCGTAAGCCTGGCGCTGCGGGACCTCGCTCATTGCACGCCTCCTTCCAGAATCTCCCAGCGGGCCTGCTCGTACTCCTGGGCGTTGGGGACCGCGCCGTGCCACTTGGCGGTGTTCTCCATGAAGGAGACACCCTTGCCCTTGGTGGTGTGGGCCAGGATGACGGCGGGCCTGCTGTGAATCTCCAGGGCGGTATCCAGGGCGTCCAACACCTGGCGCAGGTCGTGGCCGTTGATCTCCAGCACGGCGAAGCCGAAGGCCTGCCACTTGTCGATGAGCGGCTCCAGGGGCATGATGTCGTGGGCCGGGCCGTCTAGCTGCACGTCGTTGTAGTCCATGAGGACGGTGACCTCGCTGGCGGCGTACTTGGCCGCCGTCAAGGCCCCCTCCCAGGCGACGCCGGACTGCATGCAGCCGTCACTCATCATCACGTAGATGTGGTAGCGGGGGCCGCCCAGGCGTTGCGCCAGCGCCAGGCCGACGCCGATGGAGAGGCCGTGCCCCAGGAAGCCGGAGGACATCTCCACGCCGGGCGTCTTGATGCGGTCCGGGTGGCCCTGCAGGTGGCCGTCCAGGTGGCCCCACTTCTCCAGGTCGGCGACCGGGAAGTACCCCCGGCGGGCCAGGGCGGAATAGAGGGCCGCCGCCGCGTGGCCTTTGCTGAGGATGAAGCGGTCGCGCTCCGGCCAGTCGGGGCGGGCGGGGTCGATGCGCATGTGGTGGAAGTAGAGGGCGGCCAGCATCTCCGCCGCCGAAAAGGAGCCGCCGGGATGCCCGGCCCCGCGCCGGTAGACCATATCCAGCACGTCCAGGCGAATCTGGCGGGCGCGCTCCTGCAATTCTCCGATCAGGGCTTCGGTATGCTGGTGCATCATCAGGCTCCTAACGCGGCAAAGACCTGGTCTGAGAGCAGCTTGAGGTTGGCGAGGGGGTCGGCCCCATGCAGGTTGCGGAGGATGGCCTGGCGGTCCAGCTTCTCCGTGAGGCGATAGAGGCGCTGGATGTTGGTCACGCTCTGCTGGACGGCTTGCGTGGCGTCGCCGCGCGGCATGATGATGTCGATGGAGTACCAGCCCCGGTAGCCGGACTCCCGGAGCCAGAAGATCAGTTCCAGCAGCTCCCAAAAGCGCACGGTGGCGGGGATCATGTCCCAATCCCACTCGCCGTAGTTGTCATTGAAGTGCAGCAGGTCCAGCAGGCCCTCCCGCTGGAGGAGGACCGCCGACTGGGCGACGTTCTCGTAGGCGTAGAGGCCGTGGCCCACGTCCAGCAGGACGCCGAGGTTGGGGCGGGCGGCCTTGCCGATCATCCACATGGTGCGGGCGGCGGTATCGGCCAGCAGGTGGGTGCGCGGCTCCTTGGGCTTGTACTCGATGCAGAGGCGCACGTCCGGGACGGCATCCGCGCAGGCCTGGAGGCCCTCGATGAACCAGTCCATCATCTGGCCGTAGCTGACCTGGAAGGGGTAGTCGAAGCCGTCCTGGCCGGGCCACAGGCTGACCAGGGAGCAGCCCAGCACTCTGGCCGTCTTCATGCCCTGGATGATGACTTCGGCGGCATCGCGGCGGACGGCGGGGTCGGGGCTGGAGAGGGAGCCGAGGCCCCATTTGCCGTCGCCCCAGACGTTCATGGAGACGTTGACGCAGGCCAGGCCGACCTCGTCCAGCAAGGCTTTGATGGCGGGGGCGGAGTCCTCGTCCACCAGGCCCCGGAAGTTCAGCTCCACGCCGTCCAGGCCCTGGACGGTGGCCGCCTGGCGGATGCGCTCCTCCGGGCCGACGCCGGGTTTGTAGCCCCTGGGATTGTAGCGGTCGCTGCCGGGGCCGAAGGGGCCGAGGTGCGTGGCAATACGTGGCAGATCAGTCATCGCTCAACTCCAAACTTTCGGTAGAAAAGCCGCTCAAATACGCTCCTGGCTCCTGGCCTGCAGGTAGGCCGCGTAAAGGTCCTCGTAGTAGGGCGGGATGGGCACGTCCCACCAGCCGGGGGCCTGCCCGCCGGACATGCCAAAGCGGGCGTCGATCAGGACCTCGACCACGGCGGGGCGGTTGGCGGCCAGGGCCTCCTGCAGGGCGGGGGCCACCTCGTCCGGCTCGCAGATGCGGACGGCGTGCGCGCCGAAGGCCCTGGCGGCGTCGGCGATGTGGGGGGTGGTGGGGCTGCCTTCCTGCTCGAACATGGTGGCGTAGTCCGCGCCGTCGCCGAAAGCGATGCGCTGCAAGTCGCGGATGGCCTGCCAGCCCCGGTTGTTGAGGATGACGGCCACGGCAGGGATGTTGTACTGAACGGCGGTGGCGATCTCCTGGAAGGTCATCAGGAAGTCGCCGTCGCCGATGAGGCCGACCACGGGGCGGTCTGGGGCGGCCAGCTTGGCCCCCAGCGAGGCGGGGTAGGACCAGCCCATGGTGCTGAAGCCGCCCGCCGAGATGTAGGTGCGCGGTTGGGTGAAGGCCATCTCCTGGAAGACCTGGGCCTGGGCGTTGCCGGAGGAGGTGAGGACGATGCCATCGGGGGGCAGCACGCGGCGCACCTCCGTGATGACGCGGCCCATGGTGACGGGGGAGGTCTCCGCCTCGCGCTGGTTGCGGTTGCTGGCGAACCAGGCGGCCACCTGCTCCGCGATCTCGCGGGTGTAGGGGGCGTCCTGCCAGGAACGGGGCGGGGTCAGCGCCCGGACGGCCTCCAGCAGGCCGCGCAGTACGGCCCTGGCATCGCCGACGATGCCGACCTCCACCGGATAGTTCTTGCCGATCTCGAAGGGGTCGATATCGACGTGGAGCAGCCGGGTGGGGGGGATGCTGAAGGCCTCGCCGCGCCTGTAGGAGCAGGTGGCCTTGTCCGCAAAGCGGACGCCTACGGCCAGCAACACGTCGGCGTGGACGGTCATGTGGTTGCCGCAGGTGGTGCCGTTGCTGCCCATGTGCCAGGCGTAGAGGGGGTGATCCTCCGGGAAGCTGCCCTTGCCCTGCATGGTGCTGACCACGCAGGCCCCCAGGTGCTCGGCAAGCTGGCGCAGCTCCTCCTCCGCGCCGGAGAGGGTGACGCCGCCCCCGGCCAGGATGACGGGCCGCCGGGCAGCCACCAGGGCCTCAGCGGCGCGGCGGACGGCCTGCGGGTCGCCGGGGGGGCGGTCATGGGGGCGGCGGGCCTGCGGATCGAGGTCGTGGACCTCCACCATATCCGCCTGCACGTCCATGGGCAGCGTGACCAGGGTGGGGCCGGGACGCCCGGTGCGCATGGCGTTGAAGGCCTGGGCCACGGCGCGGGGCAACTGGGCGGCGCTATCGATGTGCCAGCTTCGCTTGACGACAGGCTCCAGGGCGCGGGGCAGGTCGGACCAGCGCTGCCGCTCGACCTCCTGCAGGACGCCGACGCCGCGCATGTAGGTATGCGTCTCGCCGATGAGCAGGAGGAGGGGGATGGAATCCACGTAGGCGGTGGCCAGCCCGATGACGGTGTTGGAGGCCCCGGCCCCAATGGAGGTAAAGACGGCCAGCGGCTGGCCGCTGACGCGGAAATAGCCATCCGCCATGTGCACGGCGGCCTGCTCGTGGCGCGGCATGATGACCTTGATGTGGTCCTGGCGGCGACGGAAGGCATCCAGCAGCGGGAGGTTGCCGTGGCCGCCGATGCCGATGGCGTAGGGCACGCCCTCGCGGATGAGCATCTCGGTCACGATTTCGGAGCCGGTGAGTTTCATCGGATATCACCCCTTACCTGAGGAGGGAAACAGCGCCCCCCGTGCGCGCCGACTCTTGAGCGGCCAGCGCAAAACGCAGAATCTCGCGCCCTTCCTCCGCCGTCAGGCTGGGCGGCTCGCCGTTGAAGTAGGCGTCGATGAAGTGCCGGGTGGAGTTAATGAAGCTGTGCTCCCAGCCGACGGGCATGTCGGAGAAGGTGTGGGTCTGGCGGTCGCGGTAGAGGATGACGGGCGGCACGTCCAGCAGCTTGCCGTGGCCGCGCATGACCCAGATCACGCCCCTGGTGCCGGTGATCTCGATGCGGTCATCCTGGGCGTAGTGTTGGGTATCCAGCACCAGGTCCGGGGACTGCACGACCTCCAGGGAGCCGTAGCGGTTGCCGGAGAACTTCCAGGAGACGATGGCGGGGGAATCCAGGAGCAGGCCGGGGGCGACCTCGGTGGCCCCGATCCAGGCGTGGACCTCCTGGGCGATCTCCCCCATGAAATACCAGGCCAGGGAGAACTTGTGGTGGCCGTCGTCGAAGACCAGGGGACCGCCGCCGCATGCCTCCGCGTTGAAGCGCCAGGCCCAGGCGGTGCCGGGGACGGGCCAGGCGGTGGGGCTGGTGGCGGCGTTGCTCTTGATGCGGATGGTGAGCGGTTCCCCGATCTCGCCCGCTTCGATGAGGGCTTTGGCGCGCTGGACGGGGGGATAGAAGATGAAGTTCTCGAAGACCTTGAAGATCACGCCGGCCCGGCGGGCGGCGGCGATCATCTCGTCGGCCTGGGCCAGGGAGATGGCCATGGGCTTTTGCAGGGAGATGTGCTTGCCCGCCGCAGCGGCATCCAGGGTAGCCTGGTAGTGCAGGTGATGGGGGAGGAGAATCTCCACCAGGTCCACCTCCGGCAGGGCGAGCAGCTCGCGGTAGTCGGCGAAGATGCGGTCGGGGGGCACGCCCCAGGCCCCGCCGCGCTCCTGGGCCACGGCGAGGTCGATATCGGCGACGGCCACGATGCGCGCCCGCCGGTTGGCGAGGTACTCCAGGGCGTGCAGGTCTGAGATGCGGCCCGTGCCGATGAAACCCACCCTCAGTTCAGCCATAGCGCCTCCATGTTGCACATTAAGCAACAGCGTTGCGTAAATTGACGAAAACGAAAGGGGGAGCCACCACAGGCCCACCCCCGAATTCAGGACCGCTCTTTGAAGCTGAGACGGTCGGAAAGCTCCCTGGCGATCTCCGTGGTGATGGCGGCCAGCTCCGGGATGCGCTGCAAGCTGACACGACCCGCCGGGCCGGAGATGCCGATGGCCCCCACCATCTTGCCCCGGTAGTCGTAGACGGGAGCGGCGACGCAGCGCACGCCGTACTCGTACTCCTCGTCATCCACGGCATAGCCCTGGCGGCGGGTCTGCTCCATGTGAATGCGCAGGGTTTGGGGGTCGGTGATGGTGCGGGGGGTGAAGGCGGGCAGCTCCTCCGGCAGCGTGCCGTTGCCGAAGGCCAGCAGCACCTTGCCCAGGGCGGTGCAATGCAGGGGGGCGACCGTGCCGACGCCGGTGGTGGCGCGCAGGGTGGCGGGAGACTCAACCTGATCGATGTACAGCGCGCCGCCCTGGGCCAGGATGGCCAGGTGCGCGCCCTCGCCGGTGCGATCCACCAGGCGGCGCAGGAAAGGCTTGGCCTGGTCGCGCAGGGGCATGCGGGTGAGCAGATAGCGGCTGAGCGTGACGATCTTGGGACCCAGGCGGTAGCGGCGCGTGTCGGGGTCCTGCTCCGCAAAGCCGTAGCTGGCCAGGGTTTGCATCATGCGGGAGGCGCTGCTCTTGTCCACGTCCAGTTGCTCGGCCAGCTCGGTGATGCCGATGCCGTTTTCGGCCAGGGCGAGCAGCTCCAGCATCTTGAGACCGCGAGCGAGGGATTTGATCTCGGCCAAACGGCCCTTCCTTGGTCGATCTGGGTTCGCCGGCAGCGAAGCCGATCAGCACATGGGAGTCGTTGGGCATTATACAACCGACTGCGCAAACTGTCAATCGAAAACGGACCGGTTGACAATGAAGAAACCCTGTTGTATGATAAACAACGGCGGTGGGTTCAGCGCCCAGGCCGCCAGAGTCTTTCCTCCCCAGGCGAACAGGCGAATGCCGAACACGAAAGCTGGCCGTGATGGCATGAGCGAAGCAAAAACAGTCCCCGGTCCCCGCACGCAGCGGCCTGAGCAGCCCCTCGCCGACAGCGCCCCCCCCACCCCCAACCTGCTGGAGATGAGGGGCATCTCCAAACGCTTTCCGGGGGTGCTGGCCCTGAATCAGGTGGATTTCAGCGTGCGGCGGGGGGAGATTCACGCCCTGATTGGGGAGAACGGGGCGGGCAAGTCCACGCTGATCAAGATTCTTGCCGGCGCGTACCAGGCGGACGCGGGAGACATGTGGCTGGACGGCAGGCCGGTGCTCCAGCACAGCCCGGCGGCCATGCAGCGGCTGGGCATCAGCGTGATCTACCAGGAGCTGAACCTGGTCCCTTACCTGAGCGTGGGGCGCAACATCTTCATGGGCCACGAGCCGAAGATCGCGCCGGGGGTGATCGACTTCAAGGCGATGCACCAGCGCAGCCGGGAGCTGCTGGCCCTGCTGGGCGTGACGCTGCCCACGGACCAGCCGGTGGCGGACCTGGGCATCGCGGCGCGGCAGTTGGTGGAGGTGGCCAAGGCGCTGTCCTACCGGGTGCGGCTGCTGATCATGGACGAGCCGACCGCGCCGCTGAGCGAGCAGGAGATCGCGACGCTGTTCGAGGTGGTCCGCCGTCTGCGGGAGCAGGGCGTGACGGTGATCTACATCTCGCACCGGCTGGAGGAGGTCTTTAAGCTGGCGGACCGGGTGACCGTGCTGCGCGACGGGCAGGTGGTGGGCACGCACGCCGTGCAGGACGTGAGCAAGGACGACCTGGTGCGGATGATGGTGGGGCGGGACATCAAGGACCAGTTCCCCAAGGCGCAGGTGGAGCCGGGGGAGGTGGTGCTGCGGGTGAGCGGCCTGCCCGGCCCGGCGGGGAACACGGCGGAGCTGACGGTGCGGGCGGGGGAGATCGTGGCGCTGGCCGGGTTGATGGGTTCCGGGCGGAGCGAGCTGGTGCGCCAGATCTTCGGGGCGGACCCGCTGCACCAGGGCCGGATCGAGGTGAAGGGGCGGGCGGTGCCGATCCGGTCCACGCGGCAGGCGATCCGGGCCGGGATCGGGATGGTGCCGGAGGACCGCAAGACGCAGGGGTTGGTGCTGGAGCGCCCGGTGAGCGACAACATCAGCCTGCCGGTGCTGGGGGAGCTATCGTTCGCCTCCGTGGTCCGGCGGGGGGCGGTGGCGGCGCTGGTGGGCCGCCTGATGCGGGCGCTGGACATCCGGGCGCAGGACATGGGGCAGGTGGTGCGCACGCTGAGCGGCGGCAACCAACAGAAGGTGGTGCTGGCCAAGTGGCTGGCCAGCGAGAGCCAGGTCTTGATCCTGGACGAGCCGACGCGGGGGGTGGACGTGGGGGCGCGGGCGGAGATCTACGGCGTCATCGGCGAGCTGGTGCAACAGGGCAAAGCGATCCTGCTGATCTCCTCTGACCTGCCGGAAGTGCTGGGGCTATGTGACCGGGTAATCGTAGTCTATGGAGGTCGCCTTGTCGCCGAATTCGACCGACGCGATGCCGTCCCCGAAACCATTATCCAGTACGCTTCGGGCGCGTTTGAGCCGTCACAGCCGTAACTGGCGGCGGGTGGCGCAGACGCTGGCCCCCATCGTGGTGCTGGTGTTGATCGGCGTGGTGCTCGCGCTGCTGACGCCGCGCTTCCTGACCTCCGAGAACCTGATCAACGTCGTGCGGCAGTCGTCGCTGAACGCCATCGTGGCCGCCGGGATGACGCTGGTGATCCTGACAGGGGGCATCGATCTGTCGGTGGGGTCGCTGCTGGCGGTGACCAGCGTGTTCAGCGCGGGGGCGCTGGCGGGGGGCAGCGGGCCGCTGGCGGCCATCGGCATCGGCATCCTGATCGGGCTGGTGTTCGGGGTGATCAACGGCGTGGTGATCACGGTGGGGGACGTGGCCCCGTTCATCGTCACGCTGGGGACGCTGACCATTGCGCGGGGGGTGGCGCTGGTCTACACCAACGGCGCGCCGATCCTGGCGATGGACCCGGATTTCCGCTTTATCGGGCGGGGGGACATCGGCCCGCTGCCGACCCCCATCGTCATCCTGATCATCGTCTACCTGATCGTCTATTTCCTCCTCAACCGCACCACGTTCGGCGGTTACATCTACGCCATCGGCGGCAACGCGGAGGCGGCCCGGCTGTCCGGCGTCCGCGTGCGGCTGGTGAAGGCGGCGACGTATGCCATCAGCGGCCTGCTGGCGGGGCTGACGGGGGTCATCCTGACCGGTCGCCTGGGGTCGGCCCAGCCCAACCTGGGGGCTGGGGACGAGCTGGACGCGATTGCGGCGGTGGTGCTGGGCGGGACCAGCCTGGCGGGGGGACGCGGGGGGATCATCGGCACGCTGGTGGGGGCCTTGATCATCGGGGTGCTCTCCAACGGGCTGAACCTGCTCAACGTCAACCCCTACTATCAGCCGGTGGCTAAGGGGATGGTCATCCTGATCGCCATCCTGGTGGACCGGCGGGTGCGGGCCAGCAGCGCCGCCTGAGCGGATGACAAGGGGGGAGCCGCCCTGCGACGTGGAAGAAGGGACCTGGGGAGCGCTCTACCTTCTCGCGCCCGCAGGCCCCGCCGCAAGCCCGAGAAGGCCCTGCAAAATTGACCCATTTTTTTGATGAGGAGGAACCGTGAACAGGAAGAGAGCAACTCATCTGTTGGTCGTGGCCGCCATCGCGCTCCTGGCCTTTGGCTGGCTGCCGTCCACAACCGCCCAGGAGGAGGCCGTGCTGCTGGGGTTCTCGGTCTCCACGCAGGGGAACCCGTTCTACCGCAACATGGCGGAGGGGGTCTCCGCCGAGGCGGAGGCGCAGGGCGTGCAGGTGACCGTGCTGAGCGCCGACGACCAGTTGGAGAAGCAGATCTCCGACGTGGAGGACCTGATCGCCGCCGGGATAGACGCGCTGTTGATCAACGCGACGCAGGACGGAGCCATCGGCGTGATCGAGCAGGCAGCGCAGGCGGGCATCCCGGTCATCACGCTGCAACGCGGCGTGAGCAGCTCGCTGGTGACCAGCCACATCGGGACCGACAATGTGCTGATCGGGCGGCTGGCCGCCGAGTGGCTGGTGAACCGCCTGGGCGGCCAGGGGCGCATCGTGGTGCTGCAAGGCATCCCCGGCGCGGCCAGCTCCGAGGACCGCAAGACCGGCTCCACGCCCGTCTTCCAGGCGGCGGAAGGCATCGAGATCGTGGCCGACCAGACCGCCGAGTACGACCGGGCCACGGCGCTGAGCGTCATGGAGAACATCTTGCAGGCCACCCCGGACATCGACGCCGTGTTCTGCTACAACGACGAGATGGCCATGGGGGCCATCGCCGCCCTGGAAGCGGCGGGCCGCACGGACGTGATCGTGACGGGCATCGACGCGCTGCCGGACGCCATCGAGGCGGTGCGCAGCGGCGCGCTGGCCATGACCATCCGCATCCCGGTCTACGACATGGGGCGCTGGGCGGCGCGCTTTGGCGCATGGGCGGCGGCGGGTGAGATCGCCGTGCCCGTGGACAGCGTGATCCCCATCGAGTTCATCACGCCGGAAACGCTGGCCGAGTAAAGGCCTTCGTTTGTCGTCAACCCGTTCGCACTCAGATTAAAGAAAGAGGAACCTGAACTATGAAACGGCTTTCCATCCTGGTTGCAGTGCTTATGCTGGTGGGCGTGGTGGCCCCGGTGGTGGCCCAGGAGGGCGAGAGCTTCGTCACGGTGATGCACTACTTCACCGGCGAGCTGGGACGCGCCTCCCTCAACGAGATCTTCCAGGCCTTCCAGAGCGAGACCGGCATCACCGTCTTCGACAACCCCATCGGCCACGAGGACTTCAAGACCACGATCCTGGTGATGGCCGCCGGCGGCGACCTGCCGGACATGTTCTCCTACTGGGCGGGGGCGCGCGTGCAGTTCGTGGTGGACAGCGGACGGCTGGCCCCCATCGACGACCTGTGGAACGAGAACAACCTGGACGAGGTGGTGCCCGCCTCCATCGCGGAGGGGGCCACGATCTACAACGGGGAGCGCTACCTGATCCCCTTCGGCTACCACTACGCGGGGTTCTTCTACAACCCGCACGTGCTGGCGGAGGTGGGCATCAGCGAATTCCCCGCCACGTGGGAGGAGTTCCTGGCGATGTGCGACACGCTGCTTGAGGCGGGCGTGACGCCCATCGCGCTGGGTTCGCTGAACCGCTGGCCCGCCCAGTTCTGGTTCGACTACCTGCTGCTGCGGACCGCCGGGCCGGAGTACCGCGCCGCCCTGATGGCGGGCGAGGCCTCCTACACGGACGCCGAGGTGCAGCGGGTGATGGAGCTGTGGAAGGAGCTGGTGGACGCGGGGTACTTTGTGCCGGACGCTAACGCCTATGACTGGACAGACGCCGCCGACCAGGTGGCCAACGGCGAGGCGGCCATGACCCTGATGGGGACGTGGATCACCGGCTACTGGAACAGCAACGGGCTGGTCCCGGCGGAGGACTACGACTTCTTCCCCTTCCCGGCCATCGACGAAGGCGTGCCGGTGGCGGTCGTCGGCCCGGTGGACGGCTTTGTGATGTCTGCCAATGCGGCGCACCCCAACAGCGCCCGCGCGCTGCTGCTCTACCTGCTGACCAACACCGAAGCGCAGGCCATCTGGGCGGTGGGGCAGGGCGCGCTCTCGCCCAACGCCAACGTGGACCCCTCTATCTACAACGAGGTGATGCTGCGGGCCTCGGAGGTGGTGGCAGCGGCGGACACCTTCGCCTTTAACTACGACCTGGCGACCACGCCGCCCATGGCCGAGGGCGGGCTGGACATGTTCGCCCAGTTCATGAACGACCCCAGCGGCTACATGGACTACCTGGCGCAGGCCCAGGCGGTGGCCGAGGAGGTGTTCGGCGGCTAGCGGAGTCCGTTTTTCCCCGCAGGGCAGGGGAAGGCTCCCTGCCCTGCGACGGGCCACTTGCCAAACACGGGCTGCTGATGCAGCATAAGCCATCCACAGGCGGGGCGGGAGGAGCCTATCGTGGTGAGAACACGGCGGCTATGGACCCTCGGATTCCTGGCCATCCCCCTGACGCTCTACGTCGTGGTCGTCATCGGGCCGCTGCTGTACTCGTTTTTCTTCAGCCTGACGGACTGGAACGGGTTTGACCCGGACTACAACTTTGTGGGGCTGGCCAACTTCGAGCGGGTCTTCAGCGACCCGCTGTTCGGCAACGCCATCCGCAACACGGTGATCTGGATGGTGATCGCGGTCAGCGTGCCGGTGAGCGCGGGGCTGGCGCTGGCGCTGCTGCTGCACGAGCGGATTCGCCTGGCCAACCTGTACAAGTCGCTGTTCTACCTGCCGATTTGCCTGTCGCTGGCGGTGATCGGGCAGATATGGATATGGATTTACCAGCCGCGCTGGGGCCTGCTGAACCTGACGCTGGAGGCGGTGGGGCTGGAGGGAGCCACGCGGGCCTGGCTGGCGGACCCGGACTCCGCCCTGCTGGCGGTGATCCTGGCCTGGACGTGGCAGCAGGTGGGGCTGGGGATGGTCATCTTCCTGGCCGGGCTGACCTCGGTCCCCACGGAGCTGACGGACGCGGCGCAGATCGACGGGGCCAACTACTGGCAGTCATTGCGCCACGTGGTGATCCCGCTGCTCAGCCCCTCCACCATCGTGGTGGTGGCGCTGGCGGTGATCAACTCCCTGAAGAGCTTCGACATCGTGTACATCATGACGCGGGGGGGGCCGTTTCACTCGTCGGATACGCTGGCCATGTTCATGTACAACGAATCGTTCAAGAAGTACTACATGGGCTACGGGAGCGCGATAGCGGTGGTGCTGTTCCTGATCGCGCTGGTGGTGATCGCCCTGTACTTCCGGCAGGTGGCGGCGCTGGAGCACCTGTATGACTGAAGCCTCCTTTACCACCACGCGGAAACAGGCAGCGGCAGCGGGCGAGGCGCGGCAGGGGGCGCGCTACCGGCTGGCGCAGGCAGCGCTGTACGTCTTTCTGACGGGGCTGGTGCTGGCCTATTCCATGCCGGGGATCGGGGTGCTGATCACGTCCTTCAAGTCGAACGCGGAGATCTCGCGGGAGGGGCTGTGGTCGTTGCCGGACGGGCTGAACTTCGACAACTACACGGAAGCCTGGGTGAACGGCAACGTGAGCACGTACACCCTCAACTCCTTCCTGGTGACGATTCCGGCGACGGTGCTCTCGATTGGGCTGGGCATCCTGCTGGGGTACGTCTTCAGCAAGCTGCCCTTCCGGGGCAGCGAGGCGCTGTTCATCTTCATCGTGGCGGGGATGTTCTTTCCGCCGCAGATCGTGCTGGTGCCGCTGTTCCGGCTGTTCAACACGGTGGGCCTGTACGACACGCTGTGGCCGATGATCATCGTGCACGTGGCCTTCGGGCTGCCGATCTGCACGCTGGTGCTGCGCAATTTCTTCTCCACCGTGCCCACCGCCCTGCGGGAGGCGGCCATCATCGACGGGGCGAACGAGGGGCAGATTCTGCTGCGGGTGATGCTGCCGATCAGCCTGCCGGCGCTGGCGGTGCTGGCGACGCTCCAGTTCACGTGGATATGGAACGACTTCCTGTGGCCGCTGATCTTCACGCAGTCGGACAGCCGGCGGACGATCATGGTGGGGCTGGTGACGCTGAAGGGGCAGTATTCGGTGGCGTGGGGCGTGCAGGGGGCGATGTCCGTGATCGCCAGCGTGCCCACGCTGTTCATCTTCGTTTTCTTCCAGCGCTACTTCATCCGGGGGCTGACGCTGGGCGCGGTGAAGGGCTGAGGCGCGGACGGCAGCACAAGCAACGCCCCCGACGGCACAGCCTGGCTGCTCGCTGGCGGGTTCCTCTGCTACCCCTGTTAAGCTGAGGCTAACTTAAGGACTACTTCACGGCTCCGGCGGTGAGGCCCTCCACAAAGCTGCGGCCCACCAGCCCGAAGAGGATCATGACCGGCAGGGTGGTGACGGTGGCCCCGGCCAGCAGCAGGCCCCAGTCCACCTGGTACTGGCCGATGATGCCCGCCAGGCCGACGGGGACGGTGCGGTTCACGTCGCTGATGATGAGGATGGAGGCGAACATGTACTCGGTCCAGGAGGTGATGAAGGCGTAGATGGCGATGCTGGCGATGCCGGGGGCGGTGAGGGGCAGCATGACGCGCAGCAGGATGCGCAGCCGCCCGGCCCCGTCCAGGGCGGCGGCCTCCTCCAGCTCGTAGGGGACCGAGCGGAAGAAGGCCTGCAACATCCACACGGCGAAGGGGGAGGCAAAGGTGACGTTGACGATCACCAAGGCCCACAGGGTATCCACCAGCTTCAACTGGGTCAGCATGTCATAGAGGGGGACCAGGAGCAGGATGCTGGGGAAGGCGTAGGTGATGAGGATGACGCGGTACAGGGCGTCGCGGCCCGGAAAGCGGAGGCGATAGATGCCGTAGGCGGCCAGGCTGGAGAGCACGACGGTGATGGCCATGGTGAGGGCGGCCACGACCGTGCTGTTGAGCAAATACTGCGGGAAGGCGGAGGAGCGGAAGAGCAGGTCGTAGTGCTGGGTGGTGAAGGACTGCGGGAACAGAGTGGGGACCCGCGCGATGATCTCCTGCGGCGCTTTGACGGAGGAGGTGAAGATGAAATAGAAGGGGGCGACCACAACCAGGAGCAGCACGCCCACCGACAGGCCGGTGAGGAGGGCGCGGCGGAGGCGAGCCGTATCGGACATGGTCAGGCCTCCTCCTCAGCAGGCGGGGAGAGGAAGCGGATGAAGAGGGCGGCGAAAGCCAGCAGCAGCAGGCCCATGACGACGGAGGCCGCCGCCGAGCGGCTGAGGCGGTAGCGGTTGAAGGCGGTGTCGTAGATGAAGACGGGCAGGGTGGTGGTGGCGGAGGAGGGGCCGCCGCGCGTCAGCAGCCAGATGATGTCGAAGACGTTGACCGACCACAGCGTGCCCACCAGGCCCAGGACAAAGAGCACGGGTTGCAGGCCGGGCAGAGTGATGTGCCGGAAGCGCTGCCAGGCTGAGGCGCCGTCCACCGCCGCCGCCTCGTACAGCTCCTCCGGGATGCCCTGCATCGCGGCCAGCAGGATGACGGCCATAAGGGGGAACCAGCGCCAGGAATTGATGAAGGTGACGGAGGCGAAGGCGCTCGACCCGCTGCTGAAGAAGCCGACCGGCTGCTCCACGATGCCCAGGGCCACCAGGGCGTAGTTGACGATGCCGCCGGACGTGCCCAGCATCCAGCGCCAGATGATGACAACGACCACGGTGGGCACGATCCAGGAGAGGATGACCCAGACGCGGGCCAGGCCCTGGCCCCGAAAGCGCTGGCGCAGGATGAGGGCGGTGAGAAAGGCGGCCACCGTCTGGAGGACGGCGTTGGCCAGCACCCAGACCAGGCTACGCCCCAGGGCGGACCAGAATCGATCCGAGGCGAGCACGTCCTGGTAGTTCTCCAGGCCGACGAACTCCCCGCCGGTGCCGATGATGCCCACATCCAGAAAGCTGAGGCGGATGGCCGAGAGCAGGGGGTAGAGGATGGCGCCGGCCAGCCAGAGCATGAGGGGGGCGACGAAGAGGATGCCCAGCAAAGTCTGGTTGGCCCAGGAAAGGCGCAGCGCCCGCAGGCTCCGCTGAACCTTGACAGAGGTGGTGGCCTCGCTCATCCGCGCTCCTTGTGGGGACGCAGCCGGTGGGAGCCGCAGCCCCCACCGACTGCCTGCGTGACTACAGCGACCATTGTACAGCGATCAGTCTTCAATCGCTTCCATCATCAACTCCTGGCCCTGGGCCACGGCTTCCGCCGGATCGACGCCGTCGATCACGACCATCTGCATGGTCTGGGCCAGGATGTTCTGGGCGGAGATGCGGGCGATGCTGGGGAAGATGTTGCCGCCGGTGAAGCCGAAGAGCATGCCGTTGCGGGAGTTCTCCAGCATGACCTCGATCTGATCCTGGTACTTGACCACCAGCTCATCCTCCCAGTAGCTCTCGGCCTCGCTGCCGTCCTCGGTGACCGGCAGGAACAGGCCCGGCTCCATGTTGAGGAAGCGCCCGTAGTTCTCCGGCTCCAGGATAAAGCGGAGGAACTCGTAGGCGGCCTCCTGCTTGTCCGGGTCATCGGTGAGGATCATGGCGGCGTTGACGTAGGAGATGGTGCCGGATTCCTCGACGTTCTCGGAATGGGGGATGGCGATCACGCCCAGGTCCTCCGGGTCACCTTCCGCCTGGGTGTCGTAGGTGGTGATCACGGTGAACTGGAGGATCATGGCGCAGGTGCCGCTGGCGAAGCAGGCCTCCGCCTCGCCCCAGGTCCAGTTGGGGCTGTCGGGGGGCGAGAACTGGTACAGCTCGTTGTAGAAGGCGAAAGCCTCCACGGTGTTCTCGTTATCAAAGCGCAGCGTGCCATCCTCGTTGTAGATCTCCGACGCGCCGGCGTTGATCATGAAGTCGTAGACGGTCTGGTCCGTGTAGAGGTGGCGGTTGGCGGGCAGGCCGATGCCGTACTGGTCCTCGGTGGTGAGCGCCTCCACGGCGGCCCGCCACTCCTCCCAGGTGGTGGGCGGCTCGATGCCGGCCTCCTCAAAGACGCTGACGCGATACCACAGGGAGTGGGCCATGTTCCACAGGGGCACGGCCCAGACGTGATCGTCGTAGCTATACGGCTCCACCGCCGCCGGGAAGTAGCCGTGGGCCTCGTCCATCTCGGCCACGAAGTCATCCACCGGCTGGACGACGCCCGCCGCACGGATGATGGGGGTGAAGTCGGGGATGGCGAAGAGAATCTCCGGGGCGTTACCGGCGGCCACGGCAGCCGGGGCCTTGGTGTAGATCTCGGCCCAGTTCTGCGGCTCCTGGCTGACCACGATATCGGGGTGGGCGGCGTTGAACTCGTCGATCAGCTCCTGCACGCGCTCCACGCGGTGGGGGGGCTGCTCCATGTGCCAGATGACGATCTCGACCGGCTCGTCCTGAGCCTGGACCGGCCCCAGGAAGGCCAGCAGCAGGGCGACAACGACGAGCAGGCCTGCCAGACGAACAGTTGAACCACGCATGGTACTCTTCTCCTCACTATCAGCAAATGAACGTTCGAACTTTTGAAGCAAAGCGTCCCGTATGTGCCCGGAGCGGTCCTCCTTTCGCCTCTAACTCGCCTCTAACTCAGCTCCTTGACAAGCCAGCGGATGGTGCGGTCCCAGAAGGTTTGATAGTGCGGCCACTGGACGAAGTCGCTGCCCCAGTGAGGGGCGGCGTCCGAAGTGAGGGCCACCACGCGGCCCCTGCCGACCGACCAGCAGGCCATGAAGGGGTCGTCGTCATCGCCGATGGTGGCGAGCAGGTCGGCCCCCTGGCGCGGCGTGGTCTTATTGTAGCCCATGAACATGGGCATGGGATCGGTGGGGATACCGGCCAGGATGGGGTGATGGGGCTGAAGGACACGGGGGCGCGCGCCCTCCGGCGTCTCGATGCGGTCGTCGTGCAGGGAGAGAATCTCGACGGGCAGAATCCTGGCGACCGGCGTGCCGTACCAGCGGCCCTGGCCGTGGTGGCCCTGATAGGTGAAGTAGCCGCCCAGGTAGGCCAGGCCACCGCCGCCCTCCACATAGCGCACGATCTCCTTCATGCGGTTCGGCCCCATGGGCACGGCGTTGCGGCGCTCGCCGGGGTAGAGCAGCACGGTGTCGTGGCCGATGTCGCTGAGGATCAGCACGTCGTACCCGGCCAGGGCCTCGGCGGTCTCCGGCAGGTTGTAATAGGCCTCGTGGGAGAGCATGCGGGTGACGGTGTGCCCGGCGGCCTCCAGCGCGCCTTGCAGGTGCTTCCCGGCGTCCCATATCTGGTCCATGAGGGGGAAGACCTCGATGCCCTCCAGCCCCAGCACGGCCATGATGGCAGAGTCACCGGCATACAGGATTTTGCTCATCTTTGTCCTTTTCCTTTGGTGCGAACGGTGCGATCAGGCGGCCTGGCCGCCCGCCCGGTGCCAGACCAGCGCCGCCGCGCCGACCTCCCCGGCGTGCTCGCCCAGCCCCGCCGGGACGACCCGCACGGCCTGCACATTGGCGGGCAGCGCCCGGCGGGCCAGCACGCGGCGCAGGGGGTCCAGCAGCAGCGGGCCAGCGGCGGCCACCCCGCCGCCGACGATGATGCGCTCCGGATTGTTGATGTCCACGTAGTAGGCCAGGCCGACGCCCAGGTACTCTCCGGCGCGGGTGACGATGGCGCGGGCCAGGTCGTCGCCGTCGCGGGCGGCCTCCACCACCTGCACGGCGGTGACGGAGTCGGGGTCAAAGGCGCGCAGGCTGCTCTGCGCGCCGCTGCGCAGGGCCTCCCGCGCCTGGCGGGCGATGGCCGTGCCGGAGGCCAGGGTCTCCAGGCAGCCCTGCTTGCCGCAGCCGCAGGGCGGGCCGTCCGGCTCCAGCACCAGGTGGCCGATGTCGCTGGCCCCCTGGGTGGCCCCGTGGTAGAGCCGCCCGTCGAGCACCATGCCGCCGCCGACGCCGGTCCCCACGGTCACGTAGAGCAGGTGGGCGGACCCCCGCCCCGCGCCGTAGAGCATCTCGCCCAGGACGGCGGCGTTGGTGTCCTTGTCCACGTAGATGGGGCCGGAAAAGCCCGCCAGGCGGGCGGCCACCAGGTCGCGCAGGGGCACGCCCCGCCATTGCAGGTTGGAGGCCATGATGATCACGCCGCGCCGGCTGTCGGTCATGGCGGCAGCGCCCAGGCCGATCCCCACCACCGGCCCCTCTGCCTGGGCAAGGAGGGCCTGGATGCAGGCCACAATGCGCCCGACCACGGCCTCCACGCCCTCCTCGGCCTGGGTAGGCTGGCGGACGGCGGCCAGGATGGCGCCATCCCCGGCGACGAGCGCGCCGGCGATCTTGGTCCCTCCCAGGTCGATCCCTATGGCGCAAGCAGGCATGCCAGCCATCCCCTTACAGGTGCGGGTTGCGCGCCCGGTAGCGGGCGAACAGCTCCGCGTTGTGCCGGGCAGCGCCGGGCATGTTGGCGCTGATGTAGACCGGGGGGGTCTGCCCGGCGGCGGCCAGGCGCCACACGACCTCGGTGAAGACGGCGTTGAGCAGGAAGGCCCCCACCACGGTGGAGACGGGGCCGGTGCGCAGGCCATTCTGGTCCACCGCCACCAGGGCGTCGCCGGGAGGCCCCTGGTTATCCAGGACGATGTCGGCCACCTCGTGCAAGCGCCTGCCCAGGGGGCTGAGCGGGGCCTGCCGGGCATAGGCCAGCGAGACGACGGCGATGACGGTCATGCCGATCTCTTTGGCGGCCAGGGCCACCTCCACCGGGACGGCGTTGACGCCGCTGTTGGAGAAGACCACCAGCACGTCCTTCTCGGTGGGCTGGTAGCGCTCCAGCACAAACGGCCCCAGGCCGGTCATGCGCTCGAAGCTGGAGCTGGCCATGGCGCTCTCGTGCAGCATGAGGCTGGCGCTGAGGATGGGGCAGACGGGGGCCAGCCCCCCGGCGCGGTAGTGCCCCTCCTCGGCCAGCATGTGGGAGTGCCCCGTGCCGAAGAGGTAGACCATCCCGCCGTTCTGGATGGCGGTCACGATGGCCGTTGCGCTGCGGTCGATGGCCTCCGCCTGGCCCTGGGCCGCCGCATCCAACACCTGACGGGCGGCATCCATGTAGGCGCGCGCGCCCTGCAACTCATGGTCGGGCATGTCTGGAAATCCCCTGTCTTGTGGTCGCGGGGGGCTGCCCGGCGCTCAGTCCGAACAGCGCAGCTCCGCCCGGAGCTGGTATTGATCCCCGCGATAAACGGAAGCAACACACTCAATGGGTCGGTTGTGATGGCTGAAGGTGACGCGGATGATGCTGAGCACCGGCGTCTGTTTGCCCAGCTTAAGCGCCTGGCGCTCGTGGGGGAGCGGCAGGCGGGCCTCGATGAGCTGATCGGCGCGCACCAGCCGCCACCCGTATTCGCGGCGCAGGACTTCGTAGAGCGATTCCCGGCTGAAGTCGTGCCGATCCAGGATGCCGGGACACAGGCGATGGTCCAGGTGAGCGGTCTCCAGGGCCAGCGGCTCGCCATTAGCCAGGCGGACGCGGCTGAGGACGACCAGCTCGGCCCCCGGCGCGACCTGCAAGCGCCCGGCCACGTCGGGGTCGGCAGGCTCCAGGGCGGCCTTGAGCACGCGGCTGGTGGGCACGACGCCGCGCTGGAGCATCTCCTCGCTGAAGCTGGTGAGGGCGCGCAACTCCTGGTCGAACTTCAGCGGGCTGACGTAGGTCCCCTTGCCCACCCGCGAATAGGTGAAGCCGTCCTGGGCCAGGGCTTGCAGGGCCTGGCGGGCCGTCATGCGGCTGACGTTGAACTGCTGGGCCAGCTCGCGCTCGGAAGGCAGGCGGTCCCCTGCGCCGTAGACTCCCTGCTGAATCTGCCCTTGCAGGTGATCTTTGATCTGGATGTAAAGCGGCGTCGAGGAATCCGACTGGAACTTCACGGGAGCCTCAATTGGTCTAGGGTGGTATATACCGCTATATAATCAGTCTATGACAGAATCGGCGCGGTGTCAACACTCCAGGCCTGAGGGGGGAGCCAATCGATGGGCAGGAGGGGGCGCGGCAGGCTGGCGGCCAGGGCGGGATGGGGTATGCTGAAGGGCAGGAGGACGCCGCTTAGCCCCCGCAGGCGCGGCGTCCAGGCCTCACCCGACCGGGGGGAGCGCCCGACAAACAGGAGGCAAAAGGGATGGGTTTTACCTGCGAGCAGATCGCCAAGATGATCGATCACTCCCTGCTGAGGCCGACGCTGACCGACGCGGAGCTGGAGCAGGGCTGCCGGATCGCGCTGGAGCACGACGTGGCGAGCGTGTGCATCGTGCCCTACTACCTGAAGCGCTGCGCGGAAATCCTGGCGGGGAGCACGGTGCGGGCCAGCACCACCATCGGCTTCCCCCACGGAGGGCACGCCACAGCGGTGAAGGTGGCGGAGGCGGAGCAGGCCCTGGCCGACGGCGGGCAGGAGCTGGACGTGGTGGTGAACATCAGCAAGGTGCTGAGCGGGGACTGGGACTACGTGCGGGCGGAGCTACGCAGCATTATCCAGCTTACCCACGCGCAGGGCCAGCAGGTCAAGGTCATCTTCGAGAACTGCTACCTCAACGACGAACAGAAGATTCGGCTGTGCGCGATCAGCGGCGAGCTGGGCGCGGACTGGGTGAAGACCTCCACGGGGTTCGGCACGGGCGGGGCCACGGACCACGACCTGCGGCTGATGCGCAGGCACGCCCCGCCACAGGTTCAGATCAAGGCCGCCGGGGGCGTGCGCACGCTGGAGCGGCTGCTGGAGGTGAAGGCGCTGGGCGTGACGCGGGTGGGGGCCACCCAGACGGTGGCCATCCTGGAGGCCTGCCGGCAACAGCTGGCGGAGGCCACGGGGCGCGGGCCGGGTTAGCGGGGCAGCGGCGGGGGCGCGGCCAGCTTGCGCCAGCGTCCGTGGAGGGCGGTGGCCGGGGGAAGGGCGGCGGCCCCCCTCCCCCGGCCAGCGTGATCAGTATTTGCAGTCCACCTGCCGCCCGGTCCTGGCCGATTCCACGATGGCGTCGGCCACCACGGCGTTGCGGTAGCCGTCCTCGAAGTCGGCGGCCAGGGGGGCAACCGGTTTGTCGTTGGCGATGCAGTCCAGCAGGTGGGCGATCTCGTGGACAAAGGTGTGCTCCCAGCCGATGATGTGCCCCGGCGGCCACCAGTGGGCGATCCAGGGATGGTGGCCGTCCGTGATCAGCGCCTGGTGGAAGCCGCGCGCCTCCTTCGGTTCCTCCTCCGCCCAGTAGACCTCCAGCTCGTTGAGGCGCTCCAGGTTGAAGCGGATGCTGCCTTTTTCGCCGTTGATCTCCAGGTTGTTGTAGTTTTTGCGGCCCGCCGCCACGCGGGAACCTTCCAGCGTGCCCAGGACGCCGTTCTCGAACTCGATGACGGCGGCGAAGGCGTCGTCCACGTCCACCCTGCCCATGCCCCCGCCGCCGGGCAGGGGGCGCTGCTCGATGAAGGTCCTGGTGCGAGCGCTGACCGTCTTGATCTCCGCGCCGAGCAGGAAGCGGCCCAGGTCGATGATGTGCGAGGCCAGGTCGCCGATGGTGCCGGTCCCGGCCACGCTGGCGTCCATGCGCCACAGCCGCGCCGTGTTGTACATGGGCAGCAGCCAGTCCTGCAGGTAGACGGCGCGGAAGTGATAGATGCGGCCCAGCGCCCCGCTGCGGATCAACTCGTAGGCCTGGCGGATGGCAGGCACGAAGCGGTAGTTGAAGGCCACCATGTGCTTGACGCCCGCCTTGCGGACGGCGTCCAGCATGGCTTTGGCCTCCTCGGCGGTGCGGGCCAGGGGCTTCTCGCACAGGATGTGCATGCCCGCCTGGGCGGCCTTGATGCACGGCTCGGCATGGATGTTATTGGGGCCGCCGTTGTCGAAGAGCCGGATGCGGTCATCCTCCAGCATCTTCTGCCAGTCGGTGTAGTAGCCCTGGTAGCCGAAGCGGCGGGCCACCTCCGCCACGGCCTGCTCATCGCGCCCGCAAAGGGCGACCAGGCGGGGGACCATGGGCGGGGGGTACATCATATAGCTCAGCTTCTTGAAGGCGTTGCTATGGGCGCGGCCCATGAAGGCATAGCCCAACATCCCGACGCCGATCTCCGGCGCTTCGAGACCCTGGGGCACAGACTGGAAACCGGGTTTATCGCTCATCAGCTCCTCCAGGTGTTACAGGTCTCAGCAAACGGCGGTTGTGTCAGTGCAGCAGCCTCAGGCCCAGAACATCTCGCCGGGCGGCTCGACAATGACGGCTTCCTTGAGGGTGGCGATGGCCTTGGACAGCCCCTCGTCCGGCGACATCATGGCATCTTCGTGCTCGATGGAGATGACGTAGTCGTAGCCGATAAGGCGCAGGGCGCTGATGATGTCCTTCCAGGTCTTGAGGTCGTGGCCGTAACCGATGGTGCGGAAGGTCCAGGCGCGGCGGGGGATTTCGCCGTAGGGTTTGGCGTCGTTGCAGCCGTTGACCCGCACGTTGACGGGGTCCACGTACACATCTTTGCCGTGGACGTGGAAGATGGCCTCGCCCAGGGCGCGGATGGCCTCCACGGGGTCGACGCCGTTCCACCACAGGTGGCTGGGGTCGAAGTTGCAGCCCAGCACGGGGCCGACCGCCTCCCGCAGGCGCAGCAGGGTCTCCACGTTGTGGACCAGCATGCCGGGGTGCATCTCGAAGGCGATCTTAACACCGTGATCCTCGGCGAACCTGCCCGCCTCCTTCCAGTAGGGGATGGCGACCTTATTCCACTGGTAATCCAGAATCTCCAGGAAGACGGGGGGCCAGGGGCAGGTCACCCAGTTGGGGGTGGTATCGCCGGGCGCGCCGCCAGGGAGGCCGGGGAAGGTATTGATGACGGGGACCTCCAGCAGTTGGGCCAGCCTGACCGCATTGCGAAGCACCTGGTCCTGCTCCTGGGCAACGCTTTTGTCCGGATGAATGGGGTTGTTGTGGATGCTGAGGGCAGAGAGGAGCAGGCCGCGCGACGTGATGGCCCCCATGTACTCGTCACGCCGGGCAGCGCTCTCCAGCAACTCCTGCACCGGGCAGTGGGGGCTGCCCGGATAGCCGCCCGCGCCGATCTCCACGGCGGTCACCCCGGCGGAGACGGCTTTATCCAGGGCCTGCTCGAAAGACAGGTTACCGAAAAGTGCCGTAAATACGCCGATTCGCATGGTCGTTTCTCCTCCCTGTGGCTATGGCTCTATCACTGGTCCTGCTGGCGGCGCGCACCAACCGCCGCCCCGGCCTCTGGCTGCGCCGCCCGGATGAAGCGGTTGCGCAGTGGCCAGGGGGGACATCCGGGCGGCAGGGCAAGATGCCGCCGAAAAAAGGACACCGCGCCCCCTGGTGGCAGCGAATACCCGGACGGATGCCCCGCAACAACCTCGACGTGGTGGATGCCAGGGCATTCAGCCGTGGCCGGGGGCGGCCTTCTGCACGCTGGCAGTTGTGGTTGATTATAGAACGCTTCCGCCGTCCTGTTCGTGTTGGCTCAGGAACGCCGCGACCTGAGCAGCAGTTGGCAAGGCCGGGATGACCCCCTGCCTGGTGGCGGTCAAGGCCCCGGCGGCGTTGGCATAGCGCAGCGCCCGGCGCATGTGCTCCACGCCCAGCGCCTCGCGCCAGTTGTCATGGTGGACCACAAGCTGAGTCAGCAGGGCAGCGATGAAGGAGTCGCCGCAGCCCACGGCGTCCACCGCCCTGACCCTGAAGGGGGGAATTCTGCCAGCGCCCGCCCTGGTGCGGAAATAGCTGCCGCCCGCGCCGAAGGTGACCACCACGGCCTCCGGCCCTTTTTCCAGCAGCGCCCCAGACAGCTCGTCCAGCATGTCCTGCCCGGAAGGCTCCATAGCCTGGCGGGCGTTGAGCAGCATCAGCTCGGTCTCGTTGACCTTGAGCAGGTTGACGCGCGGCAGCATCTCCTGGGCAGCGCGGATGGCGTCCTGGGGGTCCTTCCACAGGTTGGGGCGGTAGTTCACGTCGTAGGAGATCAGCGCCCCAGCCTCCTGGGCCAGGCGAATGGCCTCCATGGTCGCGCTGCGGCCCGGCTCGTCGGTGAGGCTGAGGGAGCCGAAGTGAAAGGCGCGGGCGGCGCGGAGCAGGTCGGCGTCCAGCTCGTCGGGGCGCAGGCGAGTATCTGCGCCGGGATTGCGGTAGAAGACGAACTCCGCCGTGTTCGCGTCCGGCATGGCGATGAAGGCCATGGTGGTGCGGGCGTAGTCGTCCAGCCGCACGCCCCGCGTCTCCACACCCTCGGCCCTCAGCACGTCAACCAGGTAGTGGCCGAAGGCGTCGTTACCCACCTTGCCGATGAAGGCGGCCCGCGCCCCCAGGCGGCGGGCGGCGACGGCGACGTTAGCGGGCGCGCCTCCCGGCTTGGGGTGGAAGGCGGAGACCTCGGTCAGCCCCCGGCCCAGCTCCGCCGGGAACATGTCGATGAGCACCTCGCCCAGACAGACGACATCCATCAGCAGCGCCTCCCCGCATTCTGCGCATCAGCCCGGCGATGCCTACCGGCGACGCGGTGGGCACGCCCCGCAAAGCCCCCTCACACCCTCCGCCCAGCCCGCATCCGCCATGCCACGCAGGTCCAACGAACAGCCCAGAGCAAACGCCACGGGGCGGACACAAGCGAAAACGCCACGAACGACATGATGAGGGCGCCTGGCAACGCAGGGATGTGGGGCAACCCAAAAGCACCAGCAATCCAACGTTATGATATTTCAGGGGCCGTGTCAAGCACCGGGCGGGCACGAGGGTCAGCTCCCCCGGCGCGCCCGCTCAGGGGCGGTCCGGGCAGGTGGGGTGATAGGGCATGTCCTGGAAGTAGCGCGCCCATTCCTGAGGGGTGAGGTTGCGGTTGGCCGTCCGGCAGGCGCGCCGCTCCCAGGCGGCGGGGTCAACATCCCACAAGTGGATGGCGGCGTCCTCGCCGCCGGAGGCCAGCAGGCGGCCATCCGGGCTGAAGGCTACGCCGTTGACCCAGCCAGCGTGGCCGGTCAGCGGGCGGCCCAGGGGGCGACCGGTGGCCACGTCCCACAGGATGATCGCCCCGTCGCGGCTGCTGGAGGCCAGCAGGCGGCCATCCGGGCTGAAGGCCACGCCCTGCACCCAGTCCGTGTGGCCCGCCAGGGGCGGCCTGGCGGGGCTGCCCACCGCCACGTCCCACAGGATGACCGTCCCATCGCGGCTGGCGGAGGCCAGCAGGCGGCCATCCGGGCTGAAGGCCAGGGCGGTAACCAGGCCAGCGTGCCCGGCCAGAGCATCGCCCACCTGCCGGCGAGCAGCGACATCCCACAGCGCGATGGAGCCATCGCGGACACCGCAGGCCAGCAGGCGGCCATCCGGGCTGAAAGCGACGGCGTAGACGCTATCGGCGTGCAGCAGCGGCTCGCCGAGGGCCTGCCGGGCGGCGGGGTCCCACAGGATGACGCTGCCGTCCTCCGCCCCCGAGACCAGCACCGCACCGTCCGGGCTGAAGTCCAGGCTGAGCACGCTGCTGGCGTGCCCGAACAATGGCGCGCCGGTGAGGGCGTCCCCGTCCGCCCCGGCGTCCAGAGTCCACAGGCGGACGCTCTGGTCCGCGCTGGCGGAGGCGAGCAGCGCGCCCTCCGGGCTGAAGGCCACGTCCAGGACGGCGCTGCGGTGCCCCTCCAGCACCAGGGGCGGCTCAGCAGGCGCGGCCTGGCCGCCCGGCGGGAGCGCCCAGACGCGCACGGTGTGGTCCTGGCCCAGGGGGTCGCCGCTGGCGGAGGCCAGCAGCGCGCCATCCGGGCTGAAGGCCACGGCAGAAACGCTGCCGCTATGGCCGCGCAGGGTCCCGGCCAGCAGCGGGGCGCGCTCCGCCACCGACCACAGGATCACCCTGGCGTCGGCCCCAGCGGAGGCCAGCAGCGCGCCATCCGGGCTGAAGGCCACGCCCCACACGGCATCGGTGTGGCCGCTGAGCTGCAGGGCCACGGGCAGCCCGCTGGCGGCATCCCACAGGCGGATGGTGTTATCCACGCTGGCGGTGACCAGCAGGCGGCCATCCGGGCTGAAGGCCAGGCCCCGGACCCACTCGCTGTGCCCGGTGCGCAGCCGGGCGAGCGGCGCGCTCTGGCCCACGTCCCACAGAATGACGGCGGCGTCAGCCCCGGTGGAGGCCAGCCGCCCATCCGGGCTGAAGGCCAGGTCCAGCACCCAGTTGTCGTGGCCCTCCAGCGGGCCGCCGACCGACTGGCCGTCGGCGGCGTCCCACAGGCGGACCCGGCCATCGCCGCCGCCGGAGGCCAGCAGCGCGCCATCCGGGCTGAAGGCCACGCGGAAGACCACGCCCTCGTGGGCGAGAAGGGGCTGCCCGACCGGCTCCAGCGTCGCCACCCGCCAGCGGCGGATGGTGCCGTCGGCCCCGGCGGAGGCGAGCAGCGCGCCATCCGGGCTGAAGGCCACGCTCCAGACCGTGTCCGTGTGGCCGGTCAGCAGGCCGACGGTCTGGCCCGTGCCAACGGACCACAGGCGAACGGTGCGGTCCTCGCTGGCGGAGGCCAGCAGCGCGCCATCCGGGCTGAAGGCCACCTGGTTCACCGGGCCAGCGTGGCCGGTGAGCGGCTCCCCGACGGCCTGATGGGTGGCCGCATCCCACAGGCGGATCGTGCCATCCTGCCCGGCGGAGGCCAGCAGCGCGCCATCTGGGCTGAAGGCCACGCTCCGCACGCGGTCGGCGTGGCCGTGCAGGAAGGCGAGCAGGCGGGGCTGGGCGTGCAGAGCGCTGAGCAGGCTGTTGCGAGCCTCCACCGTGTCGTCGATGCGAAGGGCCTCCAGGCTGAGGAGGAGGGAGAGGTCCAGGCGGGGGAGGGTCATGGCGGTGGCGGCCAGCTCGCGGGAGCGGGCGACGCGCGCGGCCAGGTCAGCCCGGTTGCGCTGATCCAGGGCGATGAACGCGCCGACGAGCGCGGCCAGGGAGATGACCAGCAAGGCGGCAATGAAGAGCCGCAGGCGGTTGGCGGTTCTGCGGCGCAGGGCGATGCTGGCGTGCAGATAAGCGCGCTCCTGCTCGTTGAGCGCCAGCCCTGCCCCATCGTCCAGCAGTTGCTCGAACTGGGCCAGCCGGGCACCGGTGGCCAGGAAGCTGGCCTCGCGGCTGGCGTTGAGCCACTCCGTTGTGGCCGCCGAGAGCCGCCGCCGCACGAGCAGCACCTCGCGGCTTTCGTCCAGCCAGGCCCGCAGCCGCCCCCATTCCCGGATGAGGGCCTCGTGGGCCACCTGGACGGTCGGCTCGCGGGTCTGCGGGTCGTAGTCGAAGGTCAGCAGGCGATACCTGCCGAACAGCTCCATCACCGCGCGGAGGGTCTCGGCAGCGCTGCCCTGGCCGTCCTGGAGCAGGCTGGCCCAGCGGACGCGCTGGCGGGTGGCCTCCGGGCTATCGCTGAGGGCGACCAGTTGCAGGAAGAGCTGGCGGGCCGCCTGGCGGCCTGCCTCGTCCAACTGGCCGTAAAGCTCCTCCGCCCGCCGGGCGAGCGTCCCGGACACGCCGCCGCTGGCCTGGTAGGCGTCGCGGGTCAGCAGGCGGCCCTGGCGCTGCTCAAAAAGCTCGGTGAGGGTGTATTGCAGGAGCGGCAGCGCGCCCGGCTGCTCGCTGACCTCCAGCACGATGGCGGCCACCAAGTCCTCCTCCACGGACAACCCGGCGCGCTCCGCCGGGCGCACGATGGCCTGCACCAGCTCGCCCGGCGAGAGGGGCAGGACCACCTCCGTGCGCTGCTGGACCAGCTCGCCAAAGCCGGGGTAGAGCAGCGGGCGGTCGTAGAAGTCGGCCCGCAGGGTGACGACCAGCCGCAACCGGCTGCGCGGGTGGGTGACGGCGGCATGGAGGTTGGCCAAGAAGCGGGCGCGCACGGCCTCGTCCTCCACCAGGGTGAACAGCTCCTCGAACTGGTCGATGACCAGGAGCAGCTCGGCGTCCTGCTGGGGCAGTACGCCGGGCAGAGCCTCCAGCAGGCCGGTCTCCTGCTGCCAGGGCTGCCCGCGCAGCGCGGCGGGCGTGCCGGGGGCGATCTGGAGCAGGGCGGATTCCAGCTCGGCGAAGGGGTGGGGACCGGGGAGCATGCGGGCCACGTACCAGCGCGAGGAGCCGGGCAGCCGCCCTTTGCGCAAGGCGGGGACCAGCCCGGCCATCACCAGGCTGGACTTGCCGCTGCCGCTGGGGCCGACCACGGCCAGGAAGCGCGCGGCCTGGTTCTCCGGCTCCGCCAGCCGTTGCAGCAGCCGGTCGGTGAGGGCCTCCCGCCCGAAGAAATCCAGCGCATCGGCCTCCTGGAAGGGGCGCAGGCCCTTGTAAGGGTTTTGCGGCTCCTCCAGCGGCGAGGCGACAACGATGGTCTTGGAGCGGACATCCCGGGAGGCGTCCGCCGCATCGATCCCGGTCGGCGGCCCGCCCGGCAGGACGGGGGCTTCCACGCCCAGCGCCAGCCGACGGAAGTCGGCGGCCATCTCCGGGGCGTTGGGGTAGCGCGCGCCGGGGACTTTGGCCGTGGCCCGGCGAATCACGATGTTCAACTCAGGGGGCAGGTCTGGGCGGGCCTGTTGCAGGGGAGGCATGGGCGCGTTGATCTGCTTGCGCACCACGGCGCTGGTGTCGGTATCGGCAAAGGGGATGCGCCCGGTGAGGAGCACGTACAGCACAATGCCCAGGCTGTAGATGTCCGTCTGCGGGGTGATGGGCTGCTCCCGGCTGAATTGCTCCGGGGCCATAAAGGCGGGCGTGCCCAGGCGAGGGCCTTGGAGGCCGCTGCGATGATCGAAGAGGTCCTTGGCGATGCCGAAGTCGGCCAGGTAGGCGTTGCGCTCCTCATCCAGGAGGATGTTGGCCGGTTTGATGTCCTGGTGGACGATGCCGTTGCGGTGGGCCGCCGCCAGGGCGGAAGCGACCTGGTCCAGCAGGCGGGCGGTTTCCTCCAGGCCCCAGGCCCCCTGCCGGGCCAGGGCCATGTGCAGGTTGCCGCCGCGCAGCCAGCGCATGACCAGATAGGCGCTGTCCGGCTCCCGCCAGTAGTCGTAAAGGGGGACGATGTGCAGGTGCTCCAGGCGGGCGATGAGCTGGGCCTCGGCGTCGAAGCGGCGGATGAAATCCGGATTGTTGGCGTACTGGGGCAGGATGACCTTGATGGCGACCTCGCGGCCCACGATGCGCTGGTAGGCGCGGTAAACCGCCCCAAAGCCGCCGACCTCGATCAACTCATTGAGGACGTAGCCCTTGATCTCCTGGCCGCTGCGATCATCCATGGCTGGCCCTCCCTGGGTAGCGGACTCAAAACAGCGGAGGCCTGCTGCGCAGGGCCGTGAGGCCAGTATACCCCGGCACAGAGCAGACCTCCACAGAGCAACCCGCTCAGCGGGTCCAGGCAGGACCCCGGCCAGCAGGGGTTTCGTCGCGCAGCAGGCCGCCGGGCTACGGCAGGCTGAACGTCATCTGTTCTGCCCCGGCGGCGTGCCACCCATGCCGGGGGGCAGCACGCCATCCAGGCCGGGCGGCGCGCCCCCCTCTGCCGGGGTGACGA
>FWPU01004957.1_pt1 | contig 29973 bp, 20 predicted proteins | sample 2228361 | NCBI WGS metagenome assembly FWPU01 (sample SAMEA103939777, study PRJEB20133) | metagenome | reverse complement strand
CCGGCCTCGGCGCCCGTGCCGCGTAGAGCCGGCCCGACAAGGCGCCAGCGCACGCGCGCGTCACGTGCCTGCAGCCGGGCCCTGGCCATTCCTGCCACACCGACGCGACTTTCGCCGTGTTGGTTATCCTGCTCACTGGACAAAACCAGGGGGCGGTTGTATAATGGGGCGGCCATGCATGCGGCCAGGACAATGGTGTCCGGTGCATAGGCCGGTCGGCAGGACCGGCTCCGGCAGGGCAAGACACCGTCCGGGCACCCCCCGATCAGGTGTTTTTTCTTGCCGCTGAAACCGAGGAGGATGCGATGCGCGAACTGCAGGCAGAGGCAATCACCGAGGCGGTGAGCCGGTTGTGCGTGGAGGCCAACTGCTTTCTCGGCCAAGATGTCGTCCAGGCGATGGAAACGGCCCTGCGGCGTGAGGAGGCGGAGGTTGGGCGGGGCGTGCTGCAGCAGATTCTGGAAAACGCCCGCATCGCCCGGGAAAAGGAGATGCCGATCTGCCAGGACTGCGGCCTGGCGGTCGTCTTTTTGGAGGTGGGCCAGGAGGTCCACATCGTCGGGGGGGACCTGGAGGAGGCGGTCAACGAGGGGGTGCGCCGGGGCTACCGGGAGGGGTATCTCCGCAAGTCGTCGGTGCGGCGGCCCTTTTCGGCCCGCGAGAACACCGGCGACAACACGCCGGCCATCCTGCACACGCGCATCGTCCCCGGCGAGCGGGTGCACATCGCCGTGGCCCCCAAGGGTGGGGGGAGCGAGAACATGAGCCGCCTGGCGATGCTGACCCCGGCGGCCGGCCGGCAGGGGATCGTCGAATTTGTCCTAGAGACGGTGGACCGGGCCGGGGCCAACCCCTGCCCGCCGATTGTTGTGGGCGTGGGCATTGGCGGGACCTTTGAGCGGGTGGCCTACCTGGCCAAGCACGCCCTTTTGCGCGAGGTCGGCCGCCCCAACCCCGACCCCGAACTGGCCGAACTGGAGGCGGAACTCCTGGAGCGGATCAACCGCCTGGGGATCGGCCCGCAGGGCTTGGGCGGCCGCACCACCGCCCTGGCCGTCCACATCGAGGCCGAACCTTGCCACATCGCCAGTCTGCCGGTAGCCGTGAATCTCCAGTGCCACGCCGCCCGCCACAAAAGAGTGGTCCTGTAGGAGACTCCGATGAAAGAACTGAGCACCCCTTTAGCCGATGAGGTCATTGCCGACCTGCGCACCGGAGACCAGGTGCTGCTCAACGGCACGGTCTATGTGGCGCGGGACGCCGCCCACAAGCGACTGGTCGCCCTGCTGGAGGAGGGGCAGGAACTCCCCTTCGACCCCCGCGGGCAGGTCATCTACTACATGGGGCCGGCCCCGGCCAAGCCGGGCCAGGCGATCGGCTCGGCCGGCCCGACGACCAGCTACCGCATGGACCCCTACACGGTCCCGCTGCTCCAGGCCGGCCTGAAGGGGATGATCGGCAAGGGCAACCGTTCCCCGGAGGTGCGCCGGGCCCTGCAGGAGTACCGGGCGGTCTATTTCGCCGCCATCGGCGGGGCCGGCGCGCTCATCTCCAACGCCATCGCCGAGGCCGAGGTGATCGCCTACCCCGAACTCGGGGCCGAGGCCCTGCGCCGCCTGCGCGTCGTCCGCTTTCCCGTCATCGTCGTCAACGACATCTATGGTGGGGACGCCTACGAGGAGGGCAAGGCCCGCTTCCGCATTGAGGGGTAAACAGGAGCAAGAGGCAAGGAGGCAACCGATGCGCACCCGTCTGAGCGCGGCCCAAGTTCGCAACAAACTGATTCAGCAGATCGAGGAGATGAGCGGCCAGGAGGTGATGGCCTGCTATCAGTGCGGCAACTGTTCGGCCGGTTGTCCTGTCGCCGGGGCGATGGACCTCTTGCCGAACCAGATTATCCGCCTCCTGCAGATGGGCCAGACCGAGGAGGCCCTGCGGGCACGGGCGATCTGGTACTGTGCCTCCTGCCTGACCTGCGAGGCCCGCTGCCCCAAGGGGATTGACATCGCCCGGCTGACCGAGGCCCTGCGCACCCTGGCGATCGAGAAGGGCATCCGCTTTCTCGAAATCGAGGACCTCACCCCGGAGGACCTGGCGGACATGCCCCAGCAGGCCTTTATCGGGGGGTTCCGCAAATACCAGCGCTAACCCGGCGATGCCCAAGGAGAAGCCACCATGCAAATTCCCTACTTTCCCGGTTGCACACTCAGCACCAAGGCGCAGGGGTTGGACCGCTCCGCCCGCGCCTCGGCCCAGGCCCTGGGGCTCGAACTGGTCGAAATCCCCGACTGGAACTGCTGCGGGGCGGCCTTTCCCCTGACCACGGACGACCTGCGCCTGGCCGGGGCGGTGCGCAACCTGGTGCAAACCGCCGAGATGGGTGGAACCCGTCTCCTGGCCCTCTGCTCGACCTGCTACAACGTCACCAAGCGGGCCAACCGGGTGATGCGCCAGGATGCTGCCCGGCGCGACCGCATCAACACCTTCATCGAGGCCGAGTACGAGGGGCAGGTTGCGGTCGTCCACCTGTTGGACCTGCTGCGCGACACGATCGGCTTTGCGGGGCTGCGGGAGCGGGTTGTCCGTCCGCTGGAGGGGTTGCGTCTGGCGGCCTACTATGGCTGCTTTTTGCTGCGGCCGGCCGAGGAGATTGAACTGGACGACCCGGAGCGCCCGCACCTCTTTGAGGAGTTCCTGGCCGCGCTGGGGGCCGAGCCGGTAGAGTACCCCCACTGGGGTGAGTGCTGCGGCTCCTACCTGACGGTGGGGGCGCGCGACGTCGCCATCGAGGCCTCCTACCGCATCCTGAACGCGGCCCGCCAGGCCGGCGCGGATGCCATCGTCACCAGTTGCCCGCTCTGCCACTACAACCTGGACCGACCCCAGCGGGAGATGTCCACCCGCTACGGCGGGTTCTGCCCCCTGCCGGTCCTCTACATCACCCAGGTGTTGGGGATGGCTCTGGGGTTGGACCCCTCCGAGTTTGGCTTTGAACGGCACACCGTGGACCCCCGACCGCTCCTGGCCTCGCTTCCCGAAGCGGTCGTCGCGGCCTAGCCGATGGAGGGAACGATGGAGCCGCCGAGAGGGACACCACGAGCGCTGATCATCGGGGCGGGGATTGCCGGGATGCAGGCGGCCCTGGACATCGCCAACGCCGGCTATGAGGTCGTCCTGGTGGAGCGACAGCCCTCCATCGGTGGGCACATGCTCCAACTCTCGGAGACCTTCCCCACCCTCGACTGCGCCCAGTGCATCCTTACCCCACGCACGGTAGAGGTGGGGCAGCATCCCAAGATCCACCTGCACGTCTACGCGGAGGTCGTTCAGGTGGAGGGCGAGGTCGGCCACTTTCGGGTGCGCATCCTGCACCACCCCACCTCGGTGAAGAACGACCTCTGCACCGGTTGCGGCGTCTGCCAGGAAAAGTGCCCCAAGCGGGTCTCGTCCGAGTTTGAGCAGCACGTGGGCATGCGCAAGGCGATCTATACCCTTTCCCCGCAGGCGGTGCCGAACAAGCCGGTCATTGACCGGGAGAACTGCATCTACTTTGAGCGGGGCAAGTGCCGCGTCTGCGAGCGGTTCTGCCCCACCGGGGCGATTGACTTTGAACAGGAAGCGACGGTGGTGGAGGAGGAGGTCGGGGCGATCCTGGTCGCCACCGGCTACGACCTGTACGCCCTTTCCGAGATTGGCGAGTACGGGGCCGGGGAAATCCCCGACGTCCTCACGGGGCTGCAGTTCGAGCGGCTCCTCTCCGCCTCCGGGCCTACGGCCGGCCAGGTCCGCCGTCCCTCCGACGGGAAGGAGCCGAAGGAGGTCGTCTTTGTGCAGTGCGTTCGCTCGCGGGACCCCGAGCGCGGCGTGCCCTACTGCTCGCGTCTCTGCTGCATGTACACGGCCAAGCACGCCATGCTCTACAAGCACCGCGTCCACGACGGCCAGGCCTACATCTTTTACATTGACATCCGCTCGGCGGGCAAGAACTATGAGGAGTTTGTCCAGCGGGCGATGGAGGAGGACGACCTCCTCTACATCCGGGGCAAGGTCTCCAAGGTCTTTGAGCAGGACGGCAAGGTGGTCGTGTGGGGGTCGGACACGCTGACGGGCCGGCCGGTGGAGGTCGTCGCCGACATGGTCGTGCTGGCCAACGCTATGGTGCCGGCAGCGGGGGCACGACGGTTGGCCGAGATATTGGGGATCGAGGTGGACGAGAACGGCTTTTTCCGCGAGGCCCACAGGAACCTGCGGCCGATGGAGACGACCCGACCGGGGGTCCTGATGGCGGGCACAGCGCAGGCTCCCCAGGACATCCCCGACACGGTGGCCCAGGCCAGCGGGGCTGCGGCCAAGGTGCTGCGCCTCTTTCGGGGGTGGGAGCAGGTCAGTGAGACGGAGGACGAACCATGCGTCGAATCGGCGTCTTTGTCTGCCACTGCGGCCTGAATATCGCCGGGACGGTGGATGTCGAGGCCGTCGCCCAAACGCTCCAGGAGCGGCCCGAGGTCGCCTTTGCCACCGACTACAAGTACATGTGCTCGCAGCCGGGGCAGGACCTGATTCGGCAGGCGATTGCCGAGCACAACCTGGACGGGGTCATTGTGGCGGCCTGCTCGCCGGCAATGCACGAGACGACCTTTCGCAAGGCCAGTGCCTCGGCCGGCCTGAACCCCTACCTCTGCGAGATGGCCAACATCCGCGAGCAGTGCAGTTGGGTGCACCAGAACGAACCGGAGCAGGCCACCCACAAGGCCGCCGACATTGTGCGCACGATCGTGGCCAAGGTGGTCGGGGATGAGGCGTTGGAGGCATTGAGCACGCCGGTCACCCGCCGGGTGCTGGTCATCGGCGGGGGAGTGGCCGGCCTGCAGAGCGCGCTGGACATTGCCGAGGCGGGGTATCCCGTCGTCCTGGTGGAGCGCAGCGACCACCTGGGGGGGCGGGTAGCCGAACTTTCCGGCGTCTATCTCAACTTTGAGGGCGGGCCGGAGTTGATTCGGGACAGGGTGCAGGCCGTGCAGGAGCACCCCCGCATCGAGGTGCACACCGAGACCGAGGTGGCCTCGCTGGAGGGGTATGTGGGCAACTTTCAGGTCCGGCTGAAACCGGCCGGCGCGGACGACGCCCAGGCCGGCGCGCCGATCCGGGTCGGCGCGGTCATTGTGGCCACCGGCTTGGGCCTCTTTCCCAAGCACCTGATCGGCGAGTATGGGGCGGGGCGCTATCCTGACGTCGTCAGCGGGCTGGAGTTTGAACGCGTGCTGGCCTCCCCGGAGGGGCTGCGCCGTCCCTCCGACGGGAAGGAGCCGAAGGAGGTCGTCTTTGTGCAGTGCGTCCGCTCGCGGGATCCGGAGCGGGGGATGCCCTACTGCTCGCGCATCTGCTGCATGTATGTGGCCAAGCAGGCCCACCTCTTTCAGCAGCGCACGCCGGAGGGACAGGCCTATGTCTTTTACATTGACATCCGTTCGGCGGGCAAGGGGTACGAGGAGTTTACCCAGCAGGCGATGGAGGAGGGCGTCCTCTACATCCGGGGGCGGGTGGCCCGCGTCTTTCCGCAGGGGGATCACCTGATCGTCTGGGGGGTGGACACGCTCACGGGGGAGCCGGTGGAGATTGCCGCAGACATGGTGGTGCTGGCCACAGCGGCGGTGCCCTCGGAGGGGGCGGTTGAACTGGCCCAGCGGTTGCGCGTCTCCACCGACCCCTATGGCTTTTTCAGCGAGGCACACCCCAAACTGCGGCCGGTGGAGAGCCTGACCGCCGGGATCTTTTTGGCCGGGGCGGCCCAGGCCCCCAAGGACATCCCCGACACGGTAGCCCAGGCCAGCGGGGCCGCGGCCAAGGTGCTGGCCCTCTTTTCCCAACCGGAACTGGTGCAGGAGCCGACCGTGGCCTATGTCATCGAGGAACTCTGCTCCGGCTGCGGCATCTGCCTGAGCGCGTGCCCTTACGAGGCGCGCACGCTGGACCCCTACCGGCAGGTGGCGGTGGTCAACCCCGCCCTCTGCCAGAACTGCGGGGCCTGCGTGGCCGCCTGTCCGAACAAAGCGGCGCAGATTCACAACTGGACGGCGGAGCAGGTCCTGGCCATGATTGAAGCGTTGGACTGGTAAGGAGGCCATGAGCGCACAGGAGCAGCGGCAGAAACGGATACTGCGGCCTGTGGGCAGGGAACCGGTGCGGTGGGCCACGGGCCTGCTCCTCCTGGTGGCCCTGGTGGCCTGTCTGTCCGCTCCGGTTCTGGCCTTCCTGTATGCCCGGCAGCCCTTTCCCGGTTTCTTTTTGCTGCCCTCGATGGTCATTGCCAAAACGGATACGCCTTCCTGGGCGGGGGAGCAGGCCGGCCTGACCTACCCGCGGCGCATCGTGGAGGCGGACGGGCGACCGTTGGAGCGGCCGGCCGACCTGAACCACTACCTCCGTACCCTGCCGTTGGGCGCAGAGGTGACCTACACGGTGGAGGATGAAAGCGGCCGGCGGTGGGTCTTTTCCCAGGCGGTCCCCACGGCTCCCTTCCCGATGATGGACATGTTCATGTACTTCTGGACCCCCTACTTTACCGCGGCGGCCTATCTGGTCTGTGCCCTCTGGCTCTATCGGGCGCGCCACCAGAGCCTGGGGGCCCAGGCCGGCGTCCTCCTTTGCACCTCCGTCGCGCTGTTTGCGGGCCTCATGTTCGATGCCTTCACCACCCACATGTTCGACCGCCTGTGGACCGCCTCGATGGCGCTCTGTGCCGCTGCGCTGGCCCATGTGGGGATGGCCTTTCCCGAGCCGGTGCCCTGTCTGCGGCGGCGGTCCTGGTTTGCTGGGGTTCCCTACCTGATCGCCTTTGGGCTGATCGGTTGGGAGCAATCCGTACACAGTTCCGCCACTGCCCCGTGGTCCCCCCGCCTGGCCTGGTACGGCCTGTACACCTTGCTGGCGGTAGGCACGCTCGTCTTCCTGGGCAGCCTCCTGTACACCCGCTACAGCACGAAAAACTTCCGGATCCGCCAGCAAAGCCGGACCATCCTGCTGGGCGGCGCGCTGTCCTTTCTGCCGTTGGTCGGCTGGTTCGTCGCCAGAATGCTTGGCCCTCCTCCCTTTATCTGGCGCATCCTGCCGGCCATCTTGCTGTTCATGGCAGTCTTTCCCTTTGTCCTGGCCTACGCCATCACGCGGGAGGAAGCCCTGGACGTGGACCGCGTTATCGGCCGGGGGTTGGTCTACAGCCTGCTGGCCGTTCTCCTGATCGGCATCTATCTGCTCCTGGCGGCGCTGATCGGCTGGCTTGCGCCCGGCCTGCTGCGGGCCGACGACCCGATTACGCTGGCCTTTTTGGTCATCGTAGCCGCTATGCTGGCGAGTCCCTGGCGCCGCCGGCTGGAGACCCTGGTCGAGCGGCTGCTCTACCGGGAACGGTTCGACTTTCGCCACATCGTCCAGGAGTTTGGGCAGTCGCTGGCCCAGGTGATTGACCTGCCCGAACTGAGCCGGCTCATCCTGGAAAAGATCAGCGGCACGTTGCACCTGGACGCCGCCTCCCTCTACCTCTTTGACCAACGCACCGGGACCTATCACCGCTGCGAGCATTCGGGCAGAGGCGAGGACCCGCCGCCCGTTTTCAGCGACGCCGACCTTTTTATCCAGCGGCTGCGGACGAGCAACCAGCCCATCTACCGCCACCATCAGCGGGCTGGCTGGCTGCGAGACCTGCCCCCCGAAGAGAAGGAGCGCGTCAACCGGCTGTACGGCATCGTCTTTTTGCCCCTGCGGACGCAAAACCACCTGAGCGGCTGGCTCAATCTGGGGGCGCGGCTCTCCGGGGACACCTATTCCTCCGACGATCTGGAACTGCTCAACGCCCTGGCCGACCGGGCGGCGGTGGCGATCGAGAACGCCCGCCTCTTCGCCGAGCGGGAACGTCGTCTGACCGAACTGGCCGTCCTGAACGAGATCGGACAGGCGATCAATTCGGTGCTCTCGCTGCCCCAGGTGCTGGAGACGATCTATCGGGAAACCGGCCGGCTGATGGACACGACCAACTTTTACATCGCCCTGTACGATCCGGAGCGGGAGGAGGTGACCTTTCCCCTCTTTGTGGAAGAAGGGAAAGCGATTGCCGCACCGCCTCGGCGGCGAGGCAACGGTCTGACCGAGTATATCCTGCGCACCGGCCAGCCTATGCTGATTGCCGAGCGGGTGGAGGAACAGGTGCGCCATCTGGGGTTGGACCTGATCATCATCGGCAAGCCGGCGACCTCCTGGCTGGGCGTGCCCATCTTCCACGAAGGCCGGCCGATTGGGGTCATTGTCGTCCAGAGCACCCGGCCTGGCGTTACCTACGACGTGGACGACATGGCCATCCTCTCCAAGATCGCTACCCAGGCGGCCATTGCCATCGAGAACGCCCGCCTGTACGAGATGACCGACCAGGCCCTCACCCGGCGATTGGAAGAGGCCACCGCCCTGGCCGAGTTTGTCCGCACCCTTTCCACCCTGGCCCTGGAGCCGGACGCCATCGTCGAGGAAACCCTCTCCCAGGCAGCAGAGGTCTTGCAAGCCGAATGCGGCATCATCGTCCGCCCGGATGAGGCGATGGAGCGGTTCCAAGCGCTGGCCCAACTGCGCTGGTCCCCGCTGGAGGAGTGGGAGGAGGTCTGGCAGCGGGCCCTGCCCGACCTGCTCACCGCGCCGGAGGGCACCCTGTTGCTCAAGCCGGCGGACCTGCCGGCCGCCTCCTTGCCCGCCGGGGCCGCGCCACAGCACCTCCTCTGCCCGCTGGTACGGGAAGATACCCTGCTGGCCCTCCTGCACCTGGGGCTGCCGGAGGAGCCCCCGCCCGAGGAAACCCGCCGCCGCTTCCTCCGCCACCTGGCCGACCACGCCGCCATCGCCCTGGAGAACGCCCTGCTCTACCAGCAGCAGGTGGAGCAGAGGCAAGTCCTGGACCGCCGGGCTGCCTGCCTGGCCGAAATCCTGAACCTGAGCAACGCCTTGCGGAGAAACCTGGACCTGGAGGAGGTCTTTCCGCGGATCGTCCAGGCCGCCCAGAAGACACTGGGGTTCCGCCTGGTCATGCTCAGCGTGCAAGAGCAGGACGGGCTGGACATGCGCCTGGTCGCGGCTGCGGGTTATCCCCAAAGCCTCCTCGCCCACCTGCAGGCGATGCGCCATCCACTGCCGCTCTACCAGCGGGTGATGCGCCCAGAGTTCCGGGTAGGCAACAGTTATCTCCTCTGCCCCCGGCCGGCGGAGGAGTTGGACGAGTTCTGGGGCACCTTTGTCGCCCCGCTCCCCGAGGATGCCCGCCCACCGACCGGTTGGAACGAACGTCTCCTCCTGATCACCCCGCTGCGCGGCAGCGATGAGCAGATTCTGGGTTTCCTGACCGTCTACGACCATCGGGAGACGAACGCGCCCGACAAGAACCTGGTGGACATTCTGGAGATCTTTGCCAACCAGGCGGCGATTGCCATCGAGGGGGCCCACCTCTACCGGACCCTCCGCGAGTCCAACGAGGCCAAGAGCGAGTTCCTCTCGGTGATTGCCCACGAACTGCGCACGCCGATGAGGGCGATCTGGGGCTACGCCAGCCTCCTGGAGGAAGGACGGGGCGGCAACGTGGAGGAGCAGCGGGCTTTTCTCCAGATTATCCGGGCCAACATCGCCCGTCTGGACAACCTGGTCAACGACCTGCTGGCCGTCAGTCGGCTCGAGTCGGGCAGGCTGATCTTCAAGCCGCTGGACCTGAGCGAGGTCCTCCGGGAAAGCGTGCTGGTCGCCCGTCCTGCGCTGGAGCGAAAGGGGCTGGAGTTGCGCCTGGACCTGCCGGGCGAACTTTTAGTACAGGGCGACCCCGAGCGGCTGGTTCAGGTGTTCACCAACCTGTTGAGCAACGCGATCAAGTACACGCCGGCCCCGGGAACCGTTTCCCTCTCGGCGCGGCTGCTCCGGCATGCCGAGGAGTTGGACGGGGCCGGCCCGCCCCAGGCGACGGTGACCTGTCCCTGCGTGCTCGTGCGCGTCTCCGACACCGGAATCGGGATGACGCCGCAGGAGCAGACGCGCATCTTTCGCTGCTTTTTCCGCTCCGAGCACCCGCTGGTCCGGCAGGAGGAAGGGACCGGGCTGGGGCTGTATGTGGTTCACCTGATTGTGCAGGCACATCGAGGACAGGTTTGGGTGGAGAGCGCGCCGGAGCAGGGCAGTACCTTCTCGGTGGCGCTACCGCTTGCGCCGACGGCGGCAGTGCGCCCACAGGTAGATAGCGGATAGAAACCTCGTCGGACGGCCTTTCCAGGCCGTCCGGGCGGGCCGGAAAGCCCGCCCTACGGGGATTTTCGGACAGGCAGGAGCAACGAGGTAACGATGGAACAGGAGAAGCGTTCGGTCGTAGGGGCTGTTCTGGTCGCCGGAGGGGGCATTGGGGGGATGCAGGCGGCCCTGGACCTGGCCCATGCGGGGTTCAAGGTCTACCTGGTAGAGCAGGAGCCGGCAATCGGCGGCACGATGGCGCTGCTGGACAAGACCTTTCCCACGAACGACTGCGCCATGTGCATCATGTCGCCGAAACTGGTGGACTGTGGCCGGCACCTGAATATCGAAATCCTGACGATGGCCGAGTTGGAGCGTGTGGAGGGGGAGGCGGGGCGTATGGTCGCCCGCGTCCGGCAGCGGCCCCGCTTTGTGGACCTGGACCGCTGCACCGGCTGTGGGGACTGCGCCGAGGCCTGCCCGATTATCCGGCCGGACGAGTTCAACGCCGGCCTCTCCGAGCGCAAGGCCACCTACAAACTCTACCCGCAGGCCACCCCGAACGCCTTTGCCATCGAAAAGCGGGGCACGGCCCCCTGCCGCAGCGCCTGCCCGATCCACCAGCGGGCCGAGGGGTACATCGCCCTCATCCATGAGGGGCGTTACACCGAGGCCTACCGCACCATCCTGGAGGAGAACCCCTTCCCGGCGATCTGTGGGCGCATCTGCAATCACCTCTGCGAAACCGAGTGCTCCCGCCGCAAGGTGGACGAGCCGATCGCCATTATGCGCTTGAAGCGCTTTGCCGTGGACTGGGCCTGGGAGCACGACCAGGAGGAGGCCGCCCGGCAACCGATTCGCGAGCGGTTCGCCGCCGAACGCCCCCCGGAGCCGCCCGGCCGGGTGGCGATTGTGGGGGCGGGGCCGGCCGGCCTGACCTGCGCCCAGGACCTCAACCGCCTCGGCTACCAGGTCACCGTCTTGGAGGCGCTGCCCGTCGCCGGGGGGATGATGACGGTCGGCGTGCCCGCCTACCGCCTGCCCCGCGACCTGATTCAGCGCGAGATTGACGCCATCATCGAGGAAGGGGTAGACCTGCGCCTGAACAGCCCGGTGCACGACCTGGATGCCCTCTTTGAGGAGGGCTACAACGCCATCTTTGTGGCTATGGGGGCGCACAAGGGGCGCAGCCTCCGTATCCCCGGCGCGGACCTGCCCGAGGTCTATCTCAACGCCGACTTTTTACGGGAGACGGCCTTGGGGAACCCGCCGGAGATTGCCGGAAAGCGTGTCCTCGTCCTGGGCGGCGGCAATGTGGCGATGGACTGCGCCCGCACGGCGATCCGCCTGGGGGCGGCCAAGGTGATGGCCGCCTGCCTGGAGAGTTGCGACCTGCTGCCGGCCCACCCCTGGGAGGTCGAGGAGGCCCGCGAGGAAGGGCTGGAACTCTTTGACGCCCGCACCTTCCTGGAGATTGTGGCGCAGGAGGGGCACGTCGGCGGCGTGCGCTGCGCCGAGGTCAACTTTCGGGGCTTTTTGCCCGACGGCCGGCCCGACATGGACATTGTCGAGGGGAGCGAGCACATCATCGAGGCCGATGTGGTCATCTGGGCAATCGGCCTGGCCCCCGAGAGCGACTTGGTGGCCTCAAGCGGCATCGAGCGGCGGCGCAACGGCACCCTGGTCGTGGACCCTGAGACGATGATGACCACCCGCCAGGGCATCTTTGCCGGGGGGGACGTGGTGACGGGGACCTCCTTCGTTGTGGATGCCATCGCCGCCGGCCACAAGGCCGCCCGCTGCATTGACCGCTACATCCGGGGAGAGGCCGGGGTCCCCGAGCCGATCCTCCAACCCGAGGCCGACCTGAGCGAGGCCGAAATCCAGGCCCGCCTGGAGCGGGGCACAATCACCCCGCAGCCCCGCGTGGCCGACAACCTCCTCCCCGCCGCCAAGCGAGTCCACTCCTTCGCCGAGGTGTACCGGCCGATGAGCGAGGAGGAGGCCCGCGCCGAGGCCGCCCGCTGCCTCCAGTGCGGCCTCTGCTCGGAGTGCCTGGCCTGCCTCTACGCCTGCAAGGCCGACAGCATCAACCACGAGATGGCCGAGCAGACCCTGGAACTGGAGATTGGCGCGGTCATTCTCACCCCCGGCGTGGAGACCTTTGACCCGGCCCTGAAAGAGGAGTTTGGCTACGGTCGTTACCCCAACGTGCTCACCTCGATCGAGTTCGAGCGGATGCTCTCCGCCTCGGGGCCCTTTGCCGGCCACATCCGCCGCCCCTCCGACGGCCAGGAACCCCGCCAAGTGGCCTGGATTCAGTGCGTCGGCTCGCGGGACAGCGCGTGCGAGCAGAACTATTGCTCCTCGGTCTGCTGCATGTACGCCACCAAGGAGGCGATTATCGCCAAAGAGCACCTGGCCACGATCGAGCCGACGATCTTTTTCCTCGACATCCGCGCCTTTGGCAAGGGGTTCGAAGCCTACTATGAGGCAGCCAGGAAGGAGCACGGCATCCGCTTTGTGCGCAGTTTCGTCTCCTCGGTCAAGGAGGACCCCCAGAGCGGGGACCTGCGCATCACCTACGCCCAGGCGGATGGGACGGTGGTGGAGGAACAGTTCGACCTGGTCATTCTCTCGGTGGGGCTGGTCCCGCCGGCCGGCGTCCGCGACCTGGCCGGGCGGCTGGGGGTGGACCTCAACCGCTACGGCTTTGCCCGCACCGACGAGTTTGCCCCGGTAGAGACCTCCCGGCCGGGAGTGTTTGTCGCCGGGGCGTTCCGCAGTCCCAAGGATATCCCCGAGACGGTGGTCGAGGCCTCGGCGGCGGCGGCGGCAGCGGCCCGGCTGCTCGCCCCGGCGCGGGGAACGCTCACCCGCACCAAGACCTACCCGCCGGAGGTGGATGTGCGCTTTGAGCCGCCCCGTGTGGGTGTCTTTATCTGCCACTGCGGCATCAATATCGGCGGGGTGGTGAACGTCCCCGAGGTAGTCGAGTACGCTCGCTCCCTCCCCGGCGTCGCCCACGCCGAGCACAACCTCTACACCTGCTCGCAGGACACCCAGCAGGCCATCACCGAGCGCATCATCGAGCACCGCTTGAACCGGGTGGTGGTGGCCTCCTGTACGCCGCGCACGCACGAGCCGCTCTTCCAGGACACGATTCGCGAGGCCGGCCTGAACCCCTACCTCTTTGAGATGACCAACATCCGCGAGCAGGACTCCTGGGTGCATAAGGAGGTCCCGGCCACAGCCACCGCAAAGGCCAAGGACCTGGTGAGCATGGCGGTAGCCAAAGCCCAGCGGCTACGGCCAATCTCGCGGCCGGCCATCGAGATTGAGCACAGCGCGCTGGTGCTTGGCGGCGGGCTCTCCGGGATGGTCGCGGCGCTGACCCTGGCCGACCAGGGCTACCCCGTCATCCTGGTGGAGCGCGAAGAGGCGTTGGGCGGCCACCTCCGCCACATTCACAGCACCCTCTACGGGAACTCGCCACAGCGACTTTTGCAGGGCCTGGAGGAGCGGGTCCGCCAGCACCCGGCCATCCAGGTGCACACCGGGAGCGACCTTCTGGAGGTTGGCGGGTATGTGGGGCGGTTCAGCAGCCGGCTGCACCACCGGGCCGAGGGGCGGGTGAAGGAGGTGACCCACGGCGTCATCGTCGTCGCCACCGGCGCGGAGGCGTACGAGCCGGCCCCCGGCGAATACGGCTATGGGCATGAGCGCGTCCTTACCCAGCGGCAACTGGAGGAAGCGTTGCATAACGACCCGGCAAAGGTCCTGCCCGACGGCCAGTCCCGCTCCATCGTGATGATCCAGTGCGTCGGCTCGCGCAACGAGGAGCACCCCTACTGCTCGCGCCTCTGCTGCGGGCACGCCGTCAAGAACGCGCTCCGGATCAAGCAAGTTTCGCCGCAATCGCGGGTGACCGTCCTTTTCCGGGACGTGCGCACCTACGGCTTTCAGGAGGAGTATTACGAGGAGGCCCGGCGGGCGGGGGTCGTCTTTCTCGAGTACGACCCGGAGGACCCGCCGGTGGTCGTGACCGAGGGGGAGCGGCCGGCCGTGCAGGTGCGCAGCCCTGGCCTGGAGCCGCTTACCCTGCCGGCCGACCTGGTCGTGCTGAGCAGCGGCATCGTCCCCCGCGAGGAGAACGAGGTGCTGGCGCAGATGCTCAAGGTGCCGCTGAACCAGGACCGCTTTTTCCTGGAGGCGCACGTCAAACTGCGCCCGCTCGACTTTGCCGCCGACGGCATCTTTCTCTGCGGCCTGGCGCACTCGCCCAAGCCGATCGAGGACGCCATTGCCCAGGCCCAGGGAGCGGCGATTCGGGCAGCCACGATCCTGAGCAAGGAGCGGTTGGAGGGCCAGGCGATTGTGGCGCGGGTGAACCCCCGCCTCTGCAAGGGTTGCGGCCTCTGCGTGCAGGTCTGCCCCTACGACGCCCGCGTGCTCAATGAGGAGACGCGCATCGCCGAGGTGATCGAGGTGCTCTGCCAGGGCTGCGGGGCCTGCGCGGTGGCCTGTCCCAGCGGCGCGACCGAGCACCTGGGGTTCGAGAAGGTGCAGATTTATGCCATGATTGACGAAGCGCTGGAGTAGGAGGATGGGATATGAGCGAAACCGAACCGTTTGAGCCGCGCATCATCGCCTTTTTGTGCAACTGGTGCACCTACACCGGCGCGGACCTGGCGGGGACCTCGCGCATCCAGTACCCGCCCAACATCCGCATCATCCGGCTGATGTGCAGTGGGGCGGTGGACCCGGTCTATGTGCTCAAGGCGCTGCTGGAGGGGGCCGACGGGGTGCTCATCGGCGGCTGCCACCCCGGCGACTGCCACTACCAGAGCGGCAACTACAAGGCCCGCCGCCGGGTGGCCATCCTGCACAGCACCCTGGAGCAGTTGGGGCTGGACCCGGAGCGGGTCTGGCTGCGCTGGATCAGCGCCAGTGAGGGCCGCCGCTTTGCCGAAACGGTCACCGAGATGGTCAACTTGATCAAGGAAAAGGGGCCCAACCCGATCCGGGGCCAGTGGGCCGTCTAGAGCAGGAGGGACCGACGATGCCGTTGTACGGAACGATTCCGCTAGAACAGGGCGACCCCCTGGAGACGATGCGCCGCCTCCTGCAGGCCCTTTTGGAAAAGGATGTCGTGGAGGCCGTGCTGGTGCCCATGCCCACGCCGGATGGGCGCAACCTGGTGCCCACGCTGGTACGGGAGGCCGGCCGGCTGGCCCAGGCCAACCCCCTGGCCCCGGTGATGCCGGTGCACACCTCGCGGGTGCTCTCGCAGTTGACCTTCACCGACCCCGGCGAGCGGCTGGCCGTGGTGCTCAAGGCTTGCGAGTGGCGGGCAGCGATTGAACTGGCCAAACTCCGCCAGATCAACCTGGACAAGGTCCTGACGATCGGGGTGGACTGTTACGGCACCTACCCGGTGCTGGACTATGGGGCGATGGCTGCCCTGGCGGCTGCCCAGGGCCAGGATCTGACCCTGCAGTTGCTCGACTCGGTCGAGGAGACGGTCGGCTTGGCCTGGCCCGACCGGGACCTGCGTACGGCCTGCCAGATTTGCGAGCACTTTATCCCGGAGGGGGTGGAGATCCGTCTGGAACTGTTTGGGCTGAATCCCAGGGAGGTACTGGGGGTGACCCTGGCCGACGGGCGGGCCGGCCTGGGCGAAGTGCTGGGCCTGGAGGAGGGCGAGCCGCCGGCCGGCCGGAAGGAGGCAGCGGAAAAACTGCGCCAGGCCCGGTTGGAGCGGCGCGACCGCGCCTTTGCCCAGATTCGGGAGCAGGTGCAGACGACCGAAGGGCTGCTCTCGCTCTTTTCCGCCTGCATCCGCTGCCACAACTGCACCGTCACCTGCCCGATCTGCTACTGCCGGGAGTGCATCTTTCGCACCCCCACCTTTGACCACGCAGCGCAAAAGTACATGCGCTGGGCGGAGCGGCGGGGAGCGATTCGTATGCCCACCGATACGCTGCTCTTTCAAATTACCCGGCTGAACCATATGGTCGCCTCCTGTGTGGGTTGCGGGATGTGCGAGGACGGTTGCCCCAACGACATCCCCCTCACCGTCATCTTTCGGGCGATCGGGCAGGGGGTTCAGGCGGTCTTTGAGTATGAGGCCGGCCGCAGTCTGGAGGACGAACTGCCCCTGGCCACCTTCCGCGAGGACGAACTGCACGTCGTGGAACGATAGGACCGTGCCAATAAGGAGGTTGCGTAATGGCTGAAGCGTTGATTCCGGTCTATATGATGGGCAAGCAGTACATGGTGCCCCCCTCGCTGACGATTCAAAAGGCGATGGAGTATGCCGGCTACCGCCTCCTGCGCGGCTGCGGCTGCCGGGGGGGCTTTTGTGGGGCCTGTGCCACCGTCTACCGGGTCGGCGACGACCCCAAGATGTACATCGGTCTGGCCTGCGCCACGCAGGTACAGCCGCACATGTACCTGACCCAGATTCCCTTCTTCCCGGTGGAGCGTCGCTCCTACAATCTGGAGGAACTCCGACCGGCTCCGGAGACGCTCTTTACCCTCTACCCGGAGGTTCTCCGCTGCTTGCAATGCGGCACCTGCACCAAGGCCTGCCCGCAGGAGATTGACGTACGCGCCTATATGGCCGCGGCGATGCGGGGGGACATTGCCGCCGTCGCCGACCGGTCGTTCGACTGCATCATGTGCGGCCTCTGCGCGGCCCGCTGCCCCGCCGAGGAGCCGCAGTACAACATCGCCATCCTGGCGCGGCGCATCTACGGCCGGCACATCGCCCCCCGAGCCCAGCACCTGGCCGAGCGTGTCCAGGAGATCGAGGCGGGCAGGTTCAACCAGGCGATCGCCGAACTAAAGGCCCTCTCCCGGGAAGAGTTGGCCGAGCGGTACAACACCCGGGACATTGAACCGGACTAGGTGTTAGAACGGTTGCACGTTACGGAGGAGAATATGGGCTACACGCCGGAGATGCGCGAGTCAATCAAAAAGGTAGAGGCAACGCGGTCGGCCCGCCTGTCGGAGACCTTTCCACAAATGACGGCGCAGGAGAAGGACGAGATTTTGCGCCGGTTCCACCCGGACTATATCCCGGAGGCGTTTGCCACGCTGCAGGTCGGGCCGGACAAGGGCAAACGCGCCCCTCACGAACTGGCCGCTGTGCTGCAGGCCCGGCCGGTCATCGGGCCCGACTTGGACCTGGCGCGGGTGGATATCGAGACCGACGTCCTGGTCATCGGCGGGGGCGGGGCCGGTTCTGCAGCCGCCCTGATGGCCCAGGAGAACGGGGCCAAGGTTGTCCTGGTGACCAAACTCCGCCACGGCGACGCCAACACGATGATGGCCCAGGGGGGCATCCAGGCCGCTGACAAGCCGCATGACTCGCCGGCGATTCACTACCTGGACGTGATGGGCGGAGGTCACTATGCCAACGACCCCGACCTGGTGGAGGCACTGGTTCTGGATGCGCCCAAGGTCATCCGCTGGCTGGAAGGGCTGGGCTGCATGTTCGACAAAGAGCCGGACGGCACGATGGTCACGATTCACGGTGGGGGCACCTCGCGCAAGCGGATGCACTCGGCGCGGGATTATTCGGGGGCCGAGATTATGCGCACCCTGCGGGACGAGGTGCGCAACCGCAGCCAAGATATCTTTGTGCTGGAGTTTACGTCGGCGGTGGAACTGATTCTCGACGACAAGGGCCAGTGCGTTGGTGCGGTGCTTTTGAACATGGAAACGGAGAAGTACCTGGTCGCCCGGGCCAGGTGCACGATCATGGCCACGGGGGGGAGCGGCCGGCTGCACTACCAGGGCTTTGCCACGACGAACCACTATGGCGCGACCGCCGACGGCCTGGTGCTGGCCTATCGGGCCGGGGCGCACCTTTTGCACACCGACACGATGCAGTACCACCCCACCGGTGCGGCCTACCCGGAGCAGATTGTCGGGTTGCTGGTCACCGAAAAGGTGCGCGGCCTGGGAGCACAGGTGCTCAACGTGGACGGCAAGCAGTTCGTCTACCCCCGCGAGACGCGTGACGTGGAGGCGTCGGCGATTATCCGCGAGTGCAAGGAGCGAGGCAAGGGGGTGCGCACGCCGTCGGGGATGCTGGGGGTCTGGCTGGACTCGCCGATGATTGACCTGATTCACGGGCCGGGCACGGTCGAGCAGACCTTGCCGGCCATGGTGCGCCAGTTCGCCCGCTTTGGGATTGACATTGTCCGGGACCCGATGCTGGTCTACCCGACGCTGCACTACCAGAACGGGGGTATCAAGATTGCTCCGGACGGCTCGACCGAGATACCCAACCTCTACGCTGCCGGGGAGGTGGTCGGAGGCATCCACGGGCGTAATCGCCTGATGGGGAACTCGCTGCTGGACATCACCGTCTTTGGCCGGCGGGCCGGCACGGCGGCGGCGATTCGCGCCCGCGAGGTGCAGCCGGGCAAGCCGACGCTGCAGCACCTGGTGGAGTGGGAGCGGCAGTTGCAGGAGGCCGGCCTGGAGCCGGAACTGCGTGCGCCGATGCTGCTGCCGGACTATCGGGGGGAGCGGTAAAAGAGCGGCACCGGCCGGCCTCGTCGGGGGCGGCCCCGCGCCGGCGAAGGAGGGCAAGTGCCGGTCTTTTCTCCCCGGTCTCGGGAAAAGACCGGCACCGGCTGACGGCGTCGGGACGGCGTGTGGGGCCGGTATTGGCGAGGGGGCGGCCCCGCGCCGGCGAAGGAGGGCAAGTGCCGGTCTTTTCCCTCCTTAGCCGGCGGCCGACCCCGACGAGTCCGTCATACTTCCGGTTATTTTCCCACCCTCGGGAGAAAGAAACGGTACTCGGGAAAGGTCCAGACCTCGCCGCCGCTGGGGGAGGCGGGGTCGCGCACTGTGCCCACAAAGAGGCGGTTGCCGAAAAGGGCCAGCGAGCGTGCCCCGGCCGGCCCGACATTCCCGACATCCCCCCACCCCCGAAAGCCGACCTGTTCCCAGGTAAGGCCGTCGGCCGTGCGCCAGACCTCCGCGCCGTAGTAGGGGTTCCCCAGCACTGCATAGAGGAACCCTGCCCAGGGGAACAACCCGCCGCCCTCCTCGTTGCGGGGGTTGCCCAGGCCGCCGCTCAGGGCCACCGTCCAGGTGAGGCCGTCGTCCGTGCGCCACAACTGCGCCCCATCGTCGCGGTTGACAGTCAGGGCGTAGAGGCGGTCCTGGAAGGGGGCCAGCGCGGTCACGGCCAGGTTGGCCGGGTCGCCCAGGCCACCGCTCAGGACCGACGTCCAGGTGAGGCCGTCACTGCGCCAGACCTCCGCCCCGGTCGTCTCGTTCCACGTTCCGGCATAGATGTAGCCCTTCCAGGCGGCCAGTGCGCCGATGGCGCTGTTGGCCGGCCGGCCAAAGCCGGCAGCGGCCACCTGCTCCCACTGCAGACCATCCGCGCTTCGCCACACCTGCGCTCCGGCGGTGGGGTTGGTCGTGCCGGCGTAGAGGGTGCCGCTCAAGGGCGCCAGGGGCAGAATCTGCTCGTTGGCCGCCTGGCCAAAGCCGTGCTCGACGACGGGAGACCAGGTCCACCCGTCGTCGGAGCGCCAGATGCCCCCGCCGCTGGGCACTCCGGCGCCGCCCATAGGGCGAATGGCGGCGTAAAGGGCGTCGCTCCAGACGGCCAGGTCGTCCAGGCCGGCCGTCTGGGTAAAACCGGTCGGGACCTGCGCCCAGGTATGGCCGTCGGCCGTGCGCCAGAGTTGCGCCCCGCGGCCCTCGTTGATCGTGCCGGCGTAGAGGTTCCCCTGGAAGGTGGTCAGCACGCTCACCGCCCGGTTGTCGGCGTCCCCAAAGCCATCCTCGTTCACCTGGAGCCAGCCCCAGTTCGGCCCCTGTCCGACCGGGGCCAGGGCGATCTCGAAAAGGTAGGGCCATAGTTTTCCGGTGACAAAGAGGCGGCCGGCCTCCCGGTCGTAGGCGATGCCGTTGAGTACGTCGGCCTGGAGGCCGGCCCCGGCCCGGCCGAGCAGCCCCTCCAGGTCAATCCAGCCGGTCACGCGCCCGCTCTGCGGGTCAATGCGGGCGATGCGGTCGGTCAGCCAGACGTTGGCGTAAACCTCCCCCTCGATATACTCCAGTTCGTTGAGCCGGTTGACGGGGCTGCCGTTGTCGTGCACCCGGACCTGGCCGATCTGCCCAAAGGTGGAGGGGTCTCGGAAGTAGAGGGTGGCCGAACCGTCACTCATGATCAGGCGTTCGCCGTCGTAGGTGAGGCCCCATCCCTCGGTGGGGTAGGAGAAGGTGTCGAGGAGGGAGAAACTGTCCCGGTCGTAGAGCAAGGCGGTGTGTTCGCGCCAGGTCAGTTGGAGGATGCGTTGCCCATAGAGGGCGATCCCCTCGCCAAAGTAGGAGGAGGCCAGGTTTCGAATCTGCAGCACCTGGCCGGTCTCCAGGTCCACCTTGCGCAGGGAGGAGCGGCCGTAGAGGCCGGTGCTCTCGTAGAGGAGGCTGTTTGTGTAGACCAACCCTTGGGTAAAGGCGTCGGGGTCGTGGGGGTAGATCTGAAGCACGCGGTAGGTGTAGAGGGGCGTTTCGCCGTTGGACAGGAGGGCAGGCAGTGGCCGCCGGAGAGGGGGCGGTTGGGGGGCACCTGCCCCGGCCCCATTGCTCCACCCGAGGGGCAGGAGGAGCAGCGGGATGAGCAGGATGGGAAGCAGAACTTTTCCTCGACGAACGAGCATGTCTCTGCCTGCCTGGTAGGACCGGAGAAGCGGCCCCGTCCTTTTCTCAGGAGTAAAAAAGCCGGGGGTGGGAGGTTGCCCCACCCCCGGCGCTCGCTACACCTCGCGGAACTCGCCCTCGACGGTGCCCTCGTCCCCTGGCCCGGCGCCACCCTCCGGCCCGCCGGGCGCGCTGCCCGGGCCGGCCTGCGGTTCGGAGGCATAGACGGCCTGGCCGATCTTTTGCGCCGACATGGCCAGTTCCTCCATCGCCGAGCGAATCTGGTCCACCGTGCCGCTCTGCAGCGCGCTGCGAACGGCGGCGATCTTGCCTTCCACCTCGTTGCGGACATTCGCCGGGACCTTGTCCCCCAGTTCGCGCAGGGTGCGCTCGGTCTGGTAGGCCAGGCTGTCGGCCTGGTTGCGCGTCTCGACCTCCTCCTTGCGGCGGCGGTCTTGTTCGGCGTGCAGTTCGGCCTCTTTGACCATGTGCTCAATCTCCGCATCGGTCAGCCCGCTGGAGGCCTTGATCGTGATCGTCTGCTCCCGGCCGGTGGCCTTGTCCTGCGCCAAGACGTGGAGGATGCCGTCGGCGTCAATGTCAAAGGTGACCTCGATCTGGGGGAGGCCACGAGGGGCCGGCGGGATGCCGTCCAGGATAAAGCGGCCCAGCGTCTTGTTATCGGCGGCCATAGGACGTTCTCCTTGCAGGACGTGCACCTCGACGCTGGGCTGGTTGTCGGTGGCGGTGGAAAAGATCTGGCTCTTTTTCACCGGGATGGTGGTGTTGCGGGGGATGATCGGGGTCATCACGCCGCCCAACGTTTCCACCCCCAGGGTCAGCGGGGTCACGTCGAGGAGGAGGATATCCTTGACCTCACCGCCGAGCACGCCGGCCTGAATCGCTGCACCGATGGCCACGACCTCATCGGGGTTGATCCCCTTGTGCGGCTCTTTGCCGAAAAAGTCGCGCACCGTCTTTTGCACCAACGGCATGCGGGTCTGCCCGCCGACCAGGAGCACCTCGTGGATGTCGGAGGGCTTGAGGCCGGCGTCGGCCAGGGCCTGGCGGACCGGCCCCAGGCTCTTTTCCACCAGGTCGCCGACCAGTTGCTCCAGTTTGGCGCGGGTCAGTTTGATCTGCAGGTGTTTGGGTCCGGAGGCGTCGGCGGTGATGAAGGGCAGGTTGATCTCGGTCTCTTGGAGGGTGGAAAGTTCGATCTTGGCCTTTTCCGCCGCCTCTTTCAGCCGCTGCAGGGCCATGCGGTCCTGGGAGAGGTCAATCCCGTAATCCTTTTTGAACTCCTGGACAAGCCAGTCAATGATGCGCTGATCAAAGTCGTCGCCGCCCAGGTGGGTATCGCCGTTGGTGGATTTGACCTCAAAGACGCCCTCGCCGATCTCGAGGATGGAGATGTCAAAGGTACCGCCGCCCAGGTCATAGACGGCGATCGTCTCGTCCTTCTTTTTGTCCATGCCGTAGGCGAGCGACGAGGCGGTGGGTTCGTTGATGATGCGGAGGACCTCCAGGCCGGCGATACGGCCGGCGTCCTTGGTGGCCTGGCGCTGGCTGTCGTTAAAGTAGGCCGGCACGGTAATGACCGCTTGGGTCACCTCCTCGCCCAGGTAGGCCTCGGCGTCCTGCTTGAGTTTTTGCAGAATCATCGCCGAGATCTCGGGCGGCGAGTACTCCCGGTCTCCCAGGACGACGCGTACATCGCCGTTCGGCGCGGCGGTCAGTTTGTAGGGGACCAGTTTGCGGTCGTATTGTACGGTGGGGTCCTCGAGTTTGCGCCCCATAAACCGCTTGATCGAAAAGATGGTGTTCTCCGGGTTGGTGATCGCCTGCCGGCGGGCGATTCGCCCGACCATGCGCTCCCCCGTCTTGGGGTTGATGGCGACAACGGAAGGGGTCAGCCGCTCCCCCTCGGCGTTCGGGATGACCACCGGCTCGCCTCCCTCCATCACGGCCATGACCGAGTTGGTCGTTCCCAGGTCAATGCCAATTACTCTGGACATCTTGCAAACCCTCCTGTTGTTTTCTACTTGCCGGATATTGAAATGTCCTACGGGCTGGTTCTTGCCCGGACAATGTCCTACGAGCCGGTACTTGCCGGGACAGGCTAAAGCCCGTCCTACGCGGTCGTTTCTACAGTTGCTTCCGGCTCTTTCGACGGTGTTTCTGCCTCCGGTTCCTCAGAGGGGGGCTCTTGGGGCACCCCCCGGCCTACCTTGACCAGGGTGGGGCGAAGTACCCGGTCGTGGAGTTTGTACCCCTTTTGCAGTTCCTGGAGGACGACCTGGTCCTGCTCCATCGGGACCTCCTCAAAGAGGATCGCCTCGTGCACATAGGGGTCGAACGGTTTGCCCTGGGCCTCGATCTCCTGAAGGCCGTGCTGCTCCAGGAGGGCCCGCAACCGCTGAAAGATCAGGACGATCCCCTCCACCCAGGTCAGTTTGCGCACCTTTTCGTTGGGCAGGACGGCCATCGCCCGTTCCAAGTCGTCCAGCACCGGCAGGAGCCGGCCGATCAGTTCGGCGTTGGCCAGACGGGTTATCTGCTCTCGTTCCTGCTCCACCCGCTTTTTATAGTTCCGCAGTTCGGCAACGGAGCGCAACCACTGCTCATGCTTCTCGGCGGCCCTGGCCTCGGCCTCCTTGACCTGTTGGCGGAGTTGCTCGACCTGTTCTTCCAGGGAAAGTTCTTCAGCAGCAACCGCCTCCGCGGCGACCTCTGCCTGCTCCTTTTCTTGTGCGATATCCTTCTTTTCATCCATAATGTGCGATCACCTCCTGATACCTTTTACTCTGATGTGGCGCCCAGCAGCTCGCTCATCACGCGGGCGATAAAGTGGACCGCCGAGACGGAGCGGGGATAGGGCATCCGGGTTGGGCCAAGGACGCCCAGGGCCCCCTCCAGCCGGCCGGTCAACCCATAGCGCGAGAGAATCAGGCTGTAGTGGCGCATCTCCTCACGGCGGCTTTCGCCACCGATAATGATCTGGACACCGCTCTGGTTCAAGGCCCGGCTGAGCAGTTCGGAGAGGATGAACCCCTGGTCCAGAATTGAGAGGAACTGCCGGGCCCGTTCCACCTCGGCAAACTCGGGCTGGCGCAGGGTCTCGACTACGCCGTCGTGGACAATCTCCTCCCAGTCCCACTGCTCTGCCTGCTCCATCGTCTCGACCACCAGGGTCAGAATCTGTCGTTCCAGGGTGCTCCAGTCGTCGTAGGAGAGAGCGGCCACCTCCCGAGCGGAGAGGCCGGAGAGTCGGTCGGTCAGACGGCTGGCCATCCGGCGCAACTCTTCCTGGGGGACTTGTTCGTTCAGGGTGAGCATATGCTGGCGAATCGTCCCATCGAGCAAGATCAGCACCAGGAGCACGCGCGTCTCGTAGACGGAGAGCAGTTCCAGGTGTTTGAAGCGCGGGCGGGGGGCGCGGGGTGGGGCCACCATGGCCGCGCTTCCGGCCATGCGGGCCAGGGCGGTGGCAGCCAGGCGGGTCCACTCCTCCACATCGGTGCGCACCTGGTAGAACTGGTGTCGAATCATCCGCCGCTCGTCGGAGGGAAGGGGGGTCCAGGCCATCAGGGTTTCGACAAAGTAGCGGTAGCCCCGGTCGGTGGGGATGCGGCCGGCCGAGGTGTGCGGGTGGGTCAGCAGGCCCAACTGCTCCAGTGCGGCCAGTTCGTTGCGCACGGTGGCCGAACTGACCCCCAGGTCGTACTTTTTGACCAGCATCTCCGAGGCCACCGGGGTGGCCGTCTGGACATATTCCTGAATGACCAGGCGCAGTATCTGTTTGCGTCGCTCGGTCAGTTCAATCTCCAACGCCGACCCTCCTTTAGCACTCTCTTGCCCAGAGTGCTAATTTTCAAGGACTAGTTTAGCATGTTCGGAGGCGTTTGTCAAGGGGGTTCAACTGAGATCCATCATAACTGCGAGTGCGGGTTGGGACCTGGCATGCCGTGTCCCAACCCGGCATGCCGTGTCCCAAGCCAGAGTTCTTGCGCGATCCCCTCTCAAAGCGACCGTTGACAGCCTCCTGGTGAGATGGTACAATCGAAACGGTGAAGACTGGTGGAGGTGAACGATGCGTCGGGCAGGTGGTTGGTTCGGGTGGGTTGGGTTGCTCCTGGGAATGCTTTTCCTGGTTGGCTGTGGCCCGGGTCCCTCCTATCAAAAGGTCAGTCTGCAACCGGAGGGGGCGCAGCCGGCCGTAGCCGGCCTGGAGGAGACCCGCATACCCCTGCGGGTGGCCGTGGCCGGGGTCCTCTCCCCGGAGACGACCTTTGCCCCCTACGGGGATCTGGTCGCCTACCTGGGGGAGCATCTGGGCCGGCCGGCCCAGATGCTTCAGGGCAAAACCTACGCCGAGGTCAACGAACTGGTGCGCACCGGCCAGGTGGACCTGGCCTTTGTCTGCACCGGGGCCTATGTCGTCGGGGAGCGCGACTTTGGCATGCGCCTCCTGGCCGTGCCCCAAGTGCGCGGCGAGACCGTCTACTACTCCTACATCATCGTCCCGGCCGATTCGCCGGCCCAGACGCTGGCCGCCCTGCAGGGCAAGGTCTTTGCCTTCACCGACCCCATGTCCAACTCGGGCCACCTGGCCGCCCTGGAAATGCTCCGCCAACTGGGCGTCTCGCCGGGGGAGTTTTTCCGGCGGACGATCTTTACCTACAGCCATGACCGCTCGATTCAGGCCGTGGCGGAAGGGCTGGTGGACGGCGCGGCCGTGGACAGCCTGGTCTACGTCCACCTTTTGGAACTCGAGCCGGCCTATCGGGAAAAGGTGCGCGTCATCGAGCGGTCGCCGCCCTACGGTATGCCGCCGGTGGTCGTCCATCCGCGGCTGGACCCGGAACTGCAGGAGCAACTGCAGGTTCTTCTCCTGGGGATGGATGAGGACGAGGCCGGCCGGGCCATCCTGGACCAACTAGACATAGACCGCTTTGTCCCTCCCGATAAGCACGCCTACGACTCGGTGCGGCAGATGATGGAGGCGTTAGGCAAGTGAAGGCCTGGCTGCGGCGGTGGGCCGAACGCATCTGGTGGGTGATCAGCGCGGTCAGCGTGCGTACCAAGATTATGGGCATCGTCCTGACGATGGTGCTGCTGCTGGGCCTGGGCATCACCATCCAGGTGCGCCTGACGATGCAACACCTCCTTCGCCAGGAACTGGACCGACGGGCGCTGGCCACGGCCGGCGAACTGGCTGCCCGCTCCACCGATATGGTGTTGACGAACGACCTCTTTGGCCTCTACGACCTGATTCGGGACACGGTCGAACATGACCCCGACATCCGCTATGCCTTTATCCTGGACCTGCAGGGGGAGCCGCTGGTGCATTCCTTTGGGCAGGGCTTTCCCCCGGACCTCCTGCGGGTCAACCTGCTGGCAGAGGGCGAGACCTCCCGCCTGGAGGTCCTGGACACGGAGGAGGGATTGATTCACGACGTCGCCGCGCCGATCTTTGGCGGGGCCGCCGGAACGGCGCGGGTGGGCTTTTCCGAACGGCGGATGCAGGAGACGATCGCCACCGTGACCCAGAACCTCCTCCTGACCACGGCGGTTATCTCCCTGATCGGGGTAGGAGCGGGCTATCTTCTGACCTGGGTGTTGACCCGGCCGCTCCTTTCCCTGGTGCAGGCGACCGAGGCGGTCGCCCGGGGCGATTTTGACCGGCGGGTGGACCCCTGGGCCGACGACGAGATCGGCCATCTGAGCGCGTCGTTCAACCACATGGTCGAGGAACTCTCGCTGGCCTATCGGGAACTGCAGCACAAGGAAGCCCTGCGCCGGCAACTCCTGAAGCAGTTGATGAACGCCCAGGAGGAGGAGCGCAGGCGCATCTCGTTGGAACTGCACGACGAGGCCGGCCAGTCGCTGACCTCCCTGCTGGTCGGCCTTTCCGCCCTGGAATCCTCTTCCTGTCCTGAAGGGGTCAAGGAGCAGGTGCGGGCCCTCCGGGATGTGGCCGCGCAGACCCTGGAGGCGATGCACAACCTCTCCGGCGAATTGCGCCCCCGGGCCCTGGACGACCTGGGCCTGGTGACGGCCCTGGAGCGATACCTGCGGTGCTATGGTCGGCGCTACGGCCTGAGCGTGGATTTCCAGACGGTGGGCCTGCGGGACGGTCGCCTCGACCCAGATGTGGAAACGGCCCTCTACCGGATTATTCAGGAGGCCCTGACCAACGTGGCCCGCCACGCCCAGGCCTCCTCGGTGAGCGTGCTCCTGGAGCGGCGGGGTGGCTCGCTCCTGGCAATCGTCGAGGACGACGGCCAGGGGTTTGACCTGGAACGCCTCCGCTACCCCAATGGAGAACGGGAGCACCTGGGTCTCTACGGGATGGAGGAGCGGGCCTCGATGGTGGGCGGGACGCTGACGGTCGAGAGCGCGCCGGGCGGGGGGACGACGGTCTTTGTCGAGGTACCCCTGGGGCAGAGGGCGGAGGAGGGCGATGGCGCCGATTCGCATCCTGATCGCCGATGACCATGCGGTGCTCCGGACCGGGCTGCGGATGCTCCTGGAGGCGCAGCCCGACATGGAGGTGGTCGGGGAGGCCGCCGACGGAGCCACGGCCCTGCATGAGGCCCGCGCCCACCGGCCGGACGTGATTCTGCTGGACATCTCGATGCCCGGAATGAAGGACCTTTGGGCCCTGCAACGGCTGCGGGAGACCCTGCCCCAATGCCGGCCGCTCATCCTGACCATGCATGACGACGAGGGCTACCTCCGCCAGGCCTTCCGCGAGGGGGCGCGGGGATACGTCCTCAAGCAAGCCGCCGATGTCGAACTCCTCTCGGCCATCCGGGCGGTCTACCGGGGCGACCTCTACATCCACCCGACGATGGCCCGGGCGGTCCTGGAGGAGGCCCTGGACCTGCAGGTGCGTGCCTCCTCGGGCGCGGCGGTCAACCCGGACATCCTCAGCCCGCGGGAACGGGAGGTCCTCCGCCTGCTGGCCCTGGGCTACACCAACCGTCAGATTGCCGAACAACTGACCCTGAGCGTCAAGACGGTCGAGACCTACCGGGCGCGGATCAAGGAGAAACTGGGGCTGCGCACACGGGCCGCGCTGGTGCGCTATGCCCTGCGGGCCGGCCTGCTGGAGGAGGGGTAGTAATGACTGTCCAACTAGCGAGGATGGGAGCCGGTTCATTTCCAGGACGAACAATGTGAGCGAGCAGAAGATCGGGTTGAATATCAAGGAGCGTTATCGGACGATGCGAGGACACAAGTCGGAAAGGAGCGCCTTGCGAGTCACACTGCCGCCTGTCTGAGAGGTGGACGAAGAGGCACCTTTTATACCAGGGAGTTATGGGGTTGGGATGGAGGTCTCGGAAAAAAGGTGCAGTTTTTATCGTTGGACCAAGTCCCCGCAGTGAATCACGGCAGCCTCAGCGGGTGCCGGAGCAGGCGTAGGGCAACTTGCAGCCGGCGCCGGGGACACCGACTGCAAGTTGCCTGCACAGGGGGCCGTCCCTGACCGGCAGCGCCACCGCCGAATGCTGTCCGATCCGCCGGCAAGACGGGTTGCCAGGCAGGTCAGTTTCGCCCCAAGGCCGGGGCCTCGATGGTAAACAAAGCCCGGTCCAGAAAGATATGCGGCCCCTCCGGGTGGTTCTCCAACTCGACATAGCCGGTGATGCGGTAGGTGCGGGCGTCGGGAATTACCTGGAAGGAGACGGCGTAGGGCCAGACGGCCAGTCCACCGGGCTCGATCACCCTGGGGCCGGCGATCTCACCCTCCTGGAAGGGAATCCAGTCGGTCAGGGCCAGCCACGCTCCGGCCTGGTACTCCAGCCCGTAGCGCACCCAGTTGATGTAGGCCGGGTTCTCGACGTCGTTCTGGGCCGAGATCGTGCCAACCACGGTCACCGTGTCCCCGTCCCGGACAACCTGCTCAATGGCAATCTCCACCTCCAGGCTGGTGGGCGGAAGCGGTGTCTCGGTTGGAGTGGGCGGAGGCGGGGTCTCGGTCGGGAAGGGGGTCGGCGTGGGTGGTGGTGTCTCCGTCGGTGGAGGCGGCGGCTGCGTCTCGGTCGGCGGGGGCGTGCAACAGGGATGGGTCGGGTGCGGCGTAGGGGTGTAGCCAGGCTCGGTCGGCGGGGGCGTGCAACAGGGATGGGTCGGGTGCGGCGTAGGGGTGTAGCCAGGCCCGGTCGGCGGGGGCGTGCAGCAGGGATGGGTCGGGTGCGGTGTGCGGGTCTGGCAGTGCGGGCAGGCCACCCGCGACTCGGCGGTCACGGCCGAACCGAACGACAACAAGGTAACCAGCAGGAACAGTGGGCACAGCATCATCAGGATCGTTTTCCAACGCATCGGTCTCCTCCTGTCAAAGGGTCATTCCAGGTCAACCGTTCCGGGTTCTGGGCCGATATACCTCCTTGTTCAACAGGCAGTCTTTGGACAAAGGCATTGCGATTCGCCCGGGCCGGGCCTGGCCGTGAGTCCACAGCGCTCCCATCGCCTGCTTCCGGGATCGCCCCAGGGGTCGGCAGCCCGTGGGGCGTGTGGTGCGGTGCTGGGCAGGTGGTGGGGCGGTGGGTCGGGTGGGGCGTGCCCGGCGGCCATGGGGGTGTTGGCGAGGTGCAGCAGGGCGGCGTCCTCGTTGGGGAGGGCGAGGGGGGGACCGTGGCCGTCGGCGTGGCGCCGGGCGTGGCCGAGGGGGTGGTGCCGGGCGTGGCCGAGGGGGTGGTGCCGGGCGTGGCCGAGGGGGTGGCACCGGGCGTGGCCGAGGGGGTGGTGCCGGGCGTGGCCGAGGGGGTGGCACTGGGTGTAATTGTAGGCGGGGGCGGCGGTGTGGCGGTGGGCGTGGCCGTTGGTGTGGTGCTGGGTGCGGTTGTAGGCGTGGCGCTGGGTATGGCCGAGGGGATGGGAGTGACCGTGGAGGTTGGTGTAACGGTGGGTGGATGTGCCACGGTCGGCCTAGCATGGGTGGGGGTCGGCGTCTGGGTGGGCCACGGCGAGGCCGTCGGAGGCGGCTTTGTGGGTGGCGGGCTCGGCAGCAGAGGAGTCAGGGAGGGGAGGGGGGAAGAGACG
>FWPU01004956.1_pt1 | contig 29974 bp, 26 predicted proteins | sample 2228361 | NCBI WGS metagenome assembly FWPU01 (sample SAMEA103939777, study PRJEB20133) | metagenome | reverse complement strand
CCGCCTCACACCCCAACCAATTTACGATAAAGTTGTTAACAATTACACGATAAATCGCTTGATTTTTTGGGGATTTATAGTATTATTGTCGACAAGATAACATATTTATTGTTAAACGTCAAGACTTGATATGCAAATTAGAATGGAATAGAATAAACTTGTTAACAATTATGCGAGACTTTTTATGATGAAACAACGAGTGCGTTCAAACGGATATCTAGTTGGGGATCGGCAGAGTCTGGCTGAGCGCGTTGCCAGTGCCCTGAGGGAAATGTTTCTAAGAGGAGACTTGATCCCTGGTCAAAGGTTGATTGAAGCTGACATTGCTGAGCAGTTAAATGTCAGTCGTGGTCCGGTGCGTGATGCGCTGAAAGCCTTACAAGACGAAGGGATTGTTCATATTGAGCCTCGTAAAGGCACCTTTATCTCCAAGCTATGTTCGGACGACCTGGATGATATCTACCTGCTGCGTGGGGCAATTGAAGGATTGGGTGCAAGAATTTTGGCTGAGACGGGAACTCCAGAACAGATTGCTGAATTGGAGGAATGCCTGAATAATTTATGGGACTCGATCCACGATTTGAAGAGATTTGCCCATTATGATCTACATTTTCATGAATTGCTTTGCAAGCTCACAGGTCACAAGTGGTTGTATAAACAATGGTTAAGTATGAAAACTTATATCTGGTTGTTCATCCAATCCTCCCAGGCACTCGATTCTCCCGGAGATCCTGGCATGATGGATTCACACACGGAGATATTCCAGGCTATACAGCACAGATTACCCACATTAGCCGAGCAGGCGGTGAGGCGGCATAGTGTCCTTGCTGGCGAGCAAATCAAAATGCTTTGGGAAAAAAGTTCGACAAGCCCCCGTTTTCCCCAGTTTATCAGGCGCCATATTGAGGATCAACCCGCGCAAGAATGTGACTGATCCCCGTAAATTGAGATGATAACAACTTTTATTTCTTAAGGGAGTAATCTTTGGAGGTTTACTATGTCCTCAACTCTTTCTGCTGGAGTTGCCCGCCGGATCATCAATGCTCGTCCTGGTTCTCCGAAATTTGGTTTACGCCTGTTTGCTGATCCGATACAGGGCTATGAAAGCGATATCACCGCCACTGCACTGGTATTGGAGAATAACCGAACCAAGCTCGTCCTAATCGCACTCGATTTATGCGAACTTTTCAATCCATTTTCGGACCAGATCCGCCAGTTAGTTGCCGATCGAGTTGGCATCGCTCGTTCACATGTCATGATCAATATCAGCCACGCTCATAGCACCCCCACCATTCCCAGCGGCAGGCGCGATACTCCCGAACGCATTCGTTTTGCAGAGGTGTATGCCAAGGAACTCGAAAGCCATATCCTCGAGGCTGTTGAGGAAGCCAACCAGAACCTGAAGCCCGTGCGGATCGGCGCTGGCCGAGGTGAAGCCAGAATCGGCGTCTATCGCCGAGAGACTGGTCCTGATGGGCATGATGTATTGGGTGAAGTACCTGAGCGGGAAATTGATCACAGTGTTGGAGTTGTCCGGATTGATGATCTGGAGGGTAATCCGGTTGCGATTTTATTCAGCTATGGTTGTCATCCGGTTTCTGTTGGTCCGCGTTGCCATTTGAGCTCTGCTGATTTTCCTGGCGCTGCCCGTGAGATCATCGAAAAGGTGTTTGGAGGGACCGCTATCTTTCTGCAGGGATGTGGTGGGAATGTAAATCCGAAATGGGGTATTGGCTATGAGGTTGATTGCCGTGATCCGAAAAATCGCTTAGGCGCTATCCTGGCTGGTGAAGTGCTTAAGGTGGTTGCTGAAATTCATACCCATGTTAGGTTGGGTGATCGCGTGCCTCTGGGCAACATCCCAAATATCCTTTTCCATCCGTGGATTCCTGTTGAAGACAATGGGGTAGTATATCTAGGTGCTGAAGAGGAATTCGTCAAGCTGCGTTTTGTGGAATTACCACCAGTTGCAGAGGCTCAGGCGTTGTACGAAAAGTGGCATGCGATAAGAGAGGAAAAAGAAAGGAGCGGAGCTCAGGATTGGGAAATCCGTCTCGCCAGCACATATGAGGAAGCCTATCGTCGCACCGTTGAAGCCGCTCAGCAGGATGACCCCACTATTGACCTGGATGTTCAGGTCTTCCGCATCGGTGATGTAATCCTTGCTGGTTTAGGGGTGGAAGCCTTTACCGAAACCGGACTCGAGATCAAGTCCCGCTCGCCCTTCGAACACACAATTCCAATGGGCTGGATCAACGGCCCTATAGCCTATTTGCCACGAATGGAGGATTACCCTGAGGGTGGGTTCAAATTAGGGGAAATCTATCATGTCCCCGACCTTCTGGTCCAGGCTTATTTGCTTCCCACAGCTCTGCAACCAGAGGCTGAACAAATTGCCGTTGATAAAGTGATCGAGTTGATTAAACGGCTTGAGTGATGGGGCAATAGTTATTTGTTGAGTGAAATGCTCTCTCTGCGGTTATTGGGCTGGGCTCTACCAATTGTTCTCTACGAAATTATAAGGTGGTCGGTGCCTGTTTACCGATTTGGTTCAAGCTATCAAAGGGCGATCAAAGAGAAAGGGTTCTAATATTGGGTCATAGTATGGTGGAGAGCAAGATAGCCCCTGGTGTTCGGTTCATCATCGTGTTCAAAACACATTCGGTATGGTCAATTTTTTGATTGGCATTCCTGCCTGTACCCTGCAAGGGCGCAGATAGCCTGATGAAGCTCCCCTAAGATCTATTTGGCCCTCTAGGTTCGATTGGCGGTTTGGTTTGAACACGTTTTGTGTTATCGAGCAAAATTGTTGGTGATCGCTTACCTGCCATAGTATAGCAGCGCTGTTAGGCAAGAACTTGAGGAAGGATTAACATTGGTACCTGTTGAAGCTAGAAACAAACTGAATATCTACCAGCGGGTGGTCGACACCATCACAGGAAAAAAGCCAGACCGATTGGCTTTCATCGACCGATTGGAGCTATGGTATTCATGCCACAGCCGGGGCGGAACCTTGCCAGATGAATTCAAATTGCAATCAGGCACGACAAGTGGGTCGGTAATTTCATTGTTCACAGTACCGGTTCCCCAAGACCTACCCGTCTTGCCGCTCACAGAGGTTCACCGAAAAGTGGGCATGGGTCAACAATTACAGATGATATTACATGCTCGCAAGTTGAGAGGGGTTGAGCTGGTGATGCGTTTCAACGGCGAGGAGTATCTCCGAGAGACGGACCCTATTGTGGAATACTTTCCCCGCCTATTTGATAAGATGATCCGAGACAGACCTGGCGAGACTATCGTAGAGTTAATCACACCAAAAGGTACCTTGACGACGCGAACGGTGCTTTCGCCGGAAAATATTGATCAAGGTGCTGTGCCAATGATGAATATCCATCCCGTCAAAGGTCCGGAAGACTACCCTGCGTTTGAGTATATATTCGAGCATGCTGAGTTCATCCCAGAATATCTTCAGGTGGAAGAGACACAAGCACGGATTGGGGAAATCGGTTTTGTGGTTCCTATGTTAAACCGGATACCATTCCAGCAATTGGTTCTTGACCATGTGGGGGAAATTCCCTTTTTCTACATGCTATATGACCAACCAGCGTTAATTGATAAAATGATAAATCTGTTGGACGAAGTTTTATTGGAAGATCTGCGCCAGATAAAGGGATTTTCAGGGGTCTACGTTCAGTTTGATGACAACCTGGACGGTTTGATTACCAATCCACGCTTGTTCAAGAGCTATTGCCTGCCTTACTATCAACGCTATACTGAGGAGTTGCACGCGCAGGGCAAAAAAGTTGGCAGCCATACAGACGGTAATTTAAAGCATTTGTTATTCATGCTGGCTGATACGGGCCTGGATGTGTGCGAGTCATTCTCGCCTGCACCGTTAACGGAGTGCACTTTTGACGAGGCATGGCAAGCCTGGCAAGATAAGGGACCAATGATATGGGGTGGAATACCCTCTCCAATATTGGAGCGCCAAACCAGTGAGGCAGAGTTTTGCTCCTTCGTTGATCATGTATTGGAGGCGGCGCAACAACGTCTCATGATTTTGGGTGTCGGCGATTTTGTGATGCCCAATAACATGATTGAGCGAGTTCGAATGATTGCAGGGCGAGTAGAAGAGCTTAATTTGTAAACATCAGGAGTTTCGCTATGGTGACAGCAACGACTGGCTTCACAACCGAAGATTATCTTTCGAGCAGATATCTGCGTCACATGGTGCTAGATTTTATTCAAATGAAAGATTTCATGCGAGAGCCGTTAGTATTCGATCGGGGTGAAGGCATTTGGGTATGGGATGTAAATGGTGAGAAGTATCTGGATGGTATTTCTGGGGTATGGGTTACAAGTCTGGGGCATAACAATGCCCGAGTAATCAAAGCAATTAAGGATCAATTGGAAAAACTGGTATTCAGTTCCCCTATCCTGGCGACAAATACTCGTGCAATCGAGTATGTTGAAATGCTTGGTCAGACAACCCCTGACGGTTTGACAACAATCAAGATTCTCAGCGGTGGGTCTGAGGCAACGGAGACAGCAATTAAGTTAGTCAGGCAATATTTTTATCAGACTGGCCAGCCAAGCAAGAAGACCATCATCTCAAGGTATAACAACTTCCACGGCGTTACCTTGGGAGCTCTGACTGCAACAGGTATGGCCAATCGTAAGATTCCATTTGAGCCTCTGACCGGTGGATTTCGGCATATCGCACCTCCATATTGTTTGCGCTGTCCGTATCAGTTGAAATATCCAGAGTGTAATGTGCTTTGTGCTCGCATATTGGAGCAGGTAATTCAATATGAAGGACCCGAGACAGTAGCTGCCTTCATGGCGGAACCTATCCAGCTTTCTACGGGGAATATTGTGCCACCGCCAGAATATTGGCAGATTATCCGGGAGATTTGTGATAGGTATAATGTCATGATTATCCTGGATGAGATTGCGACCGGAATGGGACGCACTGGGAAAATGTGGGGAGCGCAGGCCTTCAATTTTGTGCCTGATGTACTGTGTATGGGAAAAGGTATGGCGGCGGGATATATGCCACTATCTGGAGTTGCATTCCGGGATGAAGTCGCTGATGCGTTTATATCTGATAAAAGGGAAATGGCGTTTGCAGATGGTCATACCTATGGAGGCAACCCGGTGGCATGCGCGGCAGGGATTGCTGTGTTACAAGAGTTGCAAGAACGAAACCTGGTAGACCGATGCAACGTGATGGGGCAATATCTAAATGAAAAACTGGCGGACTTGAAAGAACTGGGTGTGGTTGGTGATATCCGTGGAAAAGGGCTGATGTTTGGTATCGAATTCGTGCAGAATACGGAGACTATGGAATCATTCCCCCGCCAGCTTGGATTTGGGGTTATGGTTGGCAGAACCTGTATTCAGCAGGAGAGGATGTTGGTGCGTTATTCCCCCGATTGGGTTGCGGTTGCTCCACCGTTCATTATCGAAGAGGAAGAGATTGATGATATTGTTCAGCGATTGCGCCGGGCGATTATCAGTGTCTTAAACAAATTGAGAGAATAAGCTTTCGACAGGTATAGGAGGTGGTTGACAATGAATACATCACAGACAAATTCACCAGAGCGCCGGCGGGAGCGACTGGAGGATATCCTGGTTGTTGATGTGGATGTGCACCTGCACGAATCAGCAGCAGAGATGGCTGCATACTGCGATATGCCGTGGCGTAAATCGCTGGAGGTTATCGCAACTCTGCCCGAGCGTTATTTGGATACACCCGGTTTTTCTCCAGGTGTTGATGGGATTTGGGCTCCATTTCCAGGTGGGCACGAGGCTACACGTGTGGTACATACTCCCCAACAGATGGTTGAAGAGTTAGCAGCAATCGAAGTGGATATTGGTATCCTATTTCCGGACCATCTGCTGAAGATGGCAGCTTTACCTCAAGTAGATTATGCAGTGGCTCTGATGAAAGCGTACAACGCCTGGATGATTGACCGATGGTGCAGTCGGGAGAAAACGCTCAAGGGATGTCTGGTTGCTGCTCCTCAAAATCCAGTAGCAGCGGCTAAGGAAATTGAACGATATGCTAAAGAGCCTGGTATTGTGGGTGTTTACCTTCCTACTGCAGCAGTAATGCCCTTGTGGGGGAACCGAATCTATGATCCCATCTACCAGGCTGCACAAGACGCCGATCTTCCTGTGCTGTTACACAGTGTTGCCATGATTCACCCTAATTTCCCGCATAACACTCATCATTTCGAAACCGAGATGGGTCAACATTCTATTGGCCATGGCTTCTCAATTATGGCTAATCTGGTCAGCATAATTACCACTGGTGTGCCAGTGCGATTTCCGGATTTGCGTATCGCCTTTACTGAGGCGGGATTGGCTTGGGTTCCATACATCATGTATCGCCTTGACAAAGAGTATATTGAACGGCGCCGGGAAGTGCCTTATCTCGATCAACGCCCTAGCCATTACATTAAAAAATTCTATTTTGCCACTCAACCTGTGGAAGAACCGGAAAATTCGCAGGATTTAGTTACACTGATCCAGCTATATGAAGGTGAAAACACGACGATGTTCGCTTCAGATTGGCCCCATCACGATTTTGACCATCCTCGAAAAGTTTACCAGCTGCCATTTTCTCAGGAGGCTCGAAGAAAGATTATGGGTGAAAATGCTCTGCGCTTTTTTAAGATAGATGCAAATGGAAACCGATTAAACCTCAACTAGAAAGTCTAGAAACACCATGACAAATCAATCACGAGAATACATCATTTCGTCCACCGCTGACTTTCCAGAGGGCACCCATCGCGTGGTTGAGCTAGACGGTCGCAAAGTTGGAGTTTTTAACATAAAAGGTCAATACTATGCATTGCCCAATCTCTGCCCTCATCAACTGGGTCCTTTATGTAGTGGCAAAGTATCTGGTACATTGATATCCACCCGCGAGATGGGATGGCAGCTTCAATGGGAGAAAGAAGGGGAAATTGTAACTTGTCCCTGGCATGGATTGGAGTTTCACATAACTACAGGACAATGTCTGGCGTTTTCAGAAATTCGGCTGCGCAGCTATCAAGTTTGGGTTGAGGACGATTGGATCAAGATACGTTTTTAAGATGGCTAATGATCTGGTGATTATTGAAAAAGATGATGCATACCAGGTCGTGTGGGGGGATGATCTGGAGGATTGGGTTGCCATTTTCTTGAAAACGAGCGACTTCCCGGCGCGGCAGTGGGCTGAGCGGATGGTATATCTCCACAATCACAGTAACAGCACCAATGGCGAAGCCCGGAGAGGGCCTTAGCCCAGTCACGCCAGCTTTGTGAGTGGACACGCACGGTTGGCTAAGCTCACCCATGTCCAGCCTACCGCTCGGACAGCTATACAAACAGTCAACGTTATCACTGCTTAGTATGCCAGTGGGTATACGCGCCGCAACCCACACCCACCAAGGGCCACCCCCACTGAAATGCGCCCGCCTGCACTCCGGCGGTACATGGAAGGCAACAGTCAGCGAGCCATCGGCGGGATTTTGATAGTCAATCAACAGAGCGTGGGGAATTGGATCAACGCTTACATTGGCAACATGCCGTCTGCCCCTGCGCCAGATAAGCCTCAGGCGGCTGAACCGCATGAGTGGTATATCTTATAAATGCGGAAGGACGAGACCATAACCTGTTTAGTGGAGGCTGTGCACGCCGACTTGCGCTACCACTTGAAACGCCCCGCTTGCGAAACCAGGTGCTTCTCACGCCGGCTAGAACCTCCGCCCGCGAAGATGCGCCTGTTCATCTTTTGCGACAACCAGCGTCAACCGATAAAGCGGCTGTATCAGCAATACTCCTTCAATTCATAGATTCCTTTTGTCCTAATCATCTGTCACTCCCATTTGCGGATGAGCCTTCTTCAACCGCGATATTTATGACTTGTCTCATTGGCACGACACCCAACGCCTGAAGCGATCTGGCGCCCGTTGGACTTTGGAAGGCGCCAGAATGACGGCCGAGCCAGGGAAGCCCGGTTGAGCGGTCAATCGGACTGGTTATCCGCCCAGTGAGCCGTTTTCCCCTGGCTACCCAACAACATTTGAGTACTCCCCGGGTTCGCGCCTGTTGTGCTCTGGGTATATGCCGCGTTTTGTGTCCTGACAAAATCCTGACACAATACTCGCCAGTGCGATCAAAGCAGATATGAGAATATGTTTATATAGATTTTATAATCATTTTAATATTGTGTACTATACTAAAGTCCACCTCTATGCAAGAATGAGCGGTTTCTATCGTAGTGGAGGTGGAAAACAGGAGGCGTACTATGAAAATTCGAGCGAACAATCGGAGATCAATTCTGCTGATGTTGGGAATGCTCATGTTGGCGCTGATGCTTGCCTGCCAGGCGGTTATTCCGGGAGGGACAATTTCGGAGCCGGTCGAGACCAAAGCCCCGGCGAAGGCTGCGATTGAGACCGCTGCGCCTGTATCCCAGGCATTGCCTGCTTCGCCTGGAGTTGAACAGAGGCAATCTGATGACGTCCTGGTTGATTTGTATAAGCGGGTAAACCCCGCCATTGTGAATATCACCACTTATCTGAAGAGTAACAATTTGCTCATGCCCAGTGGCCAGGGATCCGGTTTTGTGATCGACCGAGACGGGCATATCGTCACCAACGCTCACGTTATCCACAGCGCGGACCAGGTTGAAGTCACCTTTTCGGAGGGGACAATCCGTGTCGCCGAAGTGATTGGGGAGGATCTCAACAGCGACCTGGCCGTTGTTCGGGTGGAAAGCATGCCCGCTGGCATTGAACCGCTGGTTTTGGGAAATATGGAGACGTTGCAGGTGGGGCAGTCGGTGGTGGCGATTGGTAATCCGTTCGGCTTGGAGGGCACGCTCACAGCCGGGATAATCAGCGCTCTGGGGCGGAATATCCCTGCATTGACGCCGTTTAACATTCCAGCTTCAATTCAAACCGACGCGGCGATCAATCCCGGCAACTCTGGCGGTCCGTTGCTCAACCTGAAAGGTGAGGTGATCGGTGTGAACGCCCAGATTGAGACGGGGGGTACAAGTCGCAGCAATTCGGGTGTGGGCTTTGCTATTCCGGTGAGCATTGTAAAGGTCGTGGTGCCGGATCTGATCGAGAATGGCAAGCACGATTGGGCATACTTAGGCGTGCGCGGCGGCAACCTGAACCCATTTATCGTCAAGGCAATGAAACTAACTGTAGAGAAGGGCGCGTACGTGTCAGAGGTGCTTCCCGACGGTCCATCGGCGAAAGCCGGCTTGCGCGGCGCTACCGATACGGTTGTAGTTGATGGCCGGCAGGTTGATGTTGGCGGGGATGTGTTGACTGCGGTGGATGGACAGCCGCTGCAGTCCTTCGATGACCTGTTGCTGTACATTGCCTTGAATGTCAGGCCGGGCGACACAATTACCCTGACCGTGCTGCGGGATGGTAAAACCCTGGAAATTCCGGTGACCTTGTCTAAGCGTCCGGAGACGTTAGACACCTTTACCTTGCCATAAGGGAAAACCACTGGCGGTTGCAACGCGGCGCAGTTTGCTAAGGTATAGCTCAAAGTGAAGCAAGCACCTCCGGCAATTCGCTCAGGGTTGCAATGGTGGCGTCGGGGCGAATCGTGTCCAGCTGAGCGCGATTGGCGGAGGTATCAGCGCGGCGGGTGATCCAGATTGCCAGCATGCCGGCGTTGTGAGCGCCGAGGATATCTGCCCCCAACGCGTCTCCCACCATGGCGGCGCGTTCTGGCGACGCTCCCAGCCTGGCGAGAGCTGCGTGGAAGATGCGCGGGTTGGGTTTGCGGATGCCCATTGCCGCGGAGGTCAAAATCACCTCGAAATAAGGCCGTAATGCAGCTTTATCAATTAACGCCTGAACATCGGCGTCATCGGCGGCGTTTGAGATCAAGCCCAGGCGATACCCCTGGCGTTGCAAGGTTTGCAACACGGGATGCGCATCTGCTTCTGGCAGCCAATACTCCTGGGTGACAGCGTACATGCTTGCCAGCGCCTGACGCAGGGTTGCCTCCGCTACTTGTGGATATCCCCATTCAGCCAACAGAGACTTGAGCAGGTATGCCGTCGTGTACTCGATGAACTCGGAGTCCCGTTCGGCGTAGTATTGCTCCAGGCGGGTACGAAATTGCGCCAGGAAAGCCTGCGGATCGAAGCGCAGCCCTGCCTCCCAGAGGCTTTTCAGCAGGGCGCCCTCACTCTGGAGCATGATTTCCGGCAAGTGGCCGTCGAAATAGATCAGCGTATGGCCCAGGTCAAAGAGCAACGCCTGCAGGCGGCGGTCTCCCTGTGGGGCTGTCGTCTGTTTCATCAATAACCCCGTTCCAGATCAATTCGGTTGAGCAGTGGCTGACCGGTCAGGTAGCGCTGCAGGTTGGTTGCAAACAGCTCCACAGCGCGCTCATCGTAGTACCTCGTGTTGCCGGAGATATGCGGCGTGATGATCACGTTGGGCATCTTCCACAGCGGACTGGAAGCCGGCAAGGGTTCTTCAGGAAAGACATCCAGCGCTGCACCGGCAAGTTTCTTGTCGCGCAATGCCTGAATGAGCGCATCATGGTCGAGGATGCCGCCCCGAGAGACATCAACCAGGTAAGCAGTTGGCTTGAGGACCGCCAGCTCTTCGGTGGAAATCAGCTTGAGCGTGGCGGGGGTCTTGGGCACGGTGATGATAACAAAATCACATTCTTTCAGCATGGAACGCAACGCTTCGGCGGGATACAAACGTTGGACAAAAGCGCCGCCTGGATCGCCCAGACCCTCGGGGATGTAGCCATAATCCTCCGGATGGCGAGCGTCGCGTTTGGTGGCGAGAACTGTGGCGCCAAAAGCATGCAGCAAGCGGGCTACCTGTCTGCCAATGCTGCCGTAACCCACAATGCCTACCGTGCTGTTGCGCAGCTCCTGCGGCACAAAGCGATCCCAACGATCGCGCGGCCATTCGGCGCGTTTCTGTGCGGCGATCAGGTCAGGTAAGTGAAAAGCCAGGGCAAGCATCATCGACACCACGAATTCTGCCATCTGCGGCGCAGCCGCGCCGCTGAGCGTCGTGGCGCTCAGATCTGGCTTGCGCAAGATGGGCTCGTTGACCACGTGTTCTACACCAGCCCAATGGAACTGAATCCAACGCAGCCTCGGGGCTTGCTCACTGCTGGGGAGTGCCCGATTGGTGTACAAAACTTCCACCTTTGCCCAGACCTCCGCCGGTACTTCTTCAGCGGATTTTGCCTTGATCTGGGTAATGCGCAAGCGCGGCGACACCTCCTGCAAGCGGGATAGCAGAGGTTCGGAGAAGGGAAGGGTAATTAGCAGTTCAATCGGCTCGCTCATTGCTCAACCAAGAGGTTCATCCGGGCTGATTCTACCAGAGGCTGCGTGCAACCAGCTTTAGCAGCTGGTTAATGGGGAAACTCTCTTCGCCTATGACATTTGTCACCTTTTCAATATGACATTTGACACGTGATACACGAGTTCTTCTAATGCTACTATGATGTTGCAACAATTGGATAAGCCGGAGTTTTCCGAAAGCTCATGCTGGCAATGATTCAGCAGGTTTGCTGGTTGAGCCTATACGGTTCAAAGAGCCAGACATCACTAGCTATCAGGCTAGTTCTGAAGGATACTCCGGCGAATTCATTTTAACCCGCGGATTCCTCCCGGGAACTTCCCTCTGCCAGATAGCCCATTTCTGCCAGAATAGCCAGCACTTTTTGTTCGGCGCCGGGTTTGACTGCCACCGCGGTTGGCCCGAGGATAGCCCCCAAAAAGCGCGCTGCCCGCGAACGGCGAATTTCTTCGAGCATCTCCGGATTTTTCAATCGCAAGACGAGCAGGCGTTCCAGGCGCGCCTGGCTGCCATACCTGTCCCAGCGTTCCAGGGCTTTTACCAGGCTGGGCGGAACAGCGGTCGCGTGCTTCTGTAGCAAGCTGAGCAAATGAGCAACTTTGAGGCCCTGTTCTCTGGCCCGTTGCAGTGAAGCATGGCTGAGGCGATAGGCATAGGCGTCGAGGCTCGCCTCTTCCCACTGGCAGAAGCGGGCGATTTGATAGCGCACTGCCCTGGGCACCAGCCGGGGCAATCGCAGACGAGCATCGGAGCTGATCAACACACTTTCTTCCTCCGGCGGCAAGCCCGCCACTGGCTCGCCTTTCAGCAGGGCGGGAGCCCAGCGAGAGAGGCGGAATGCCGTTGGAGGACGCCCGGATTCCGGCGAGGCAAGCTCCAGGATTCCCAGCCAGTGAAGCGGCTCGCAGATCAGATAACGAATCAAAGCGCCGTCAACCTGCTCCCAATGTTCGAAACCGCGCAAGTATGCGCCTGAGACTGTGTCAAAGATGTACCAGGAGTCGTAATCCCCCGCCGGGCGCTGAAAATCGGGCTGGGTTTGTTTGATTGCCTGGACAAACGCTTCCAGATTCCACCAGGTTCCCCTGGGAAGCCGCGCCAGAAAGCGCAAGATAGCTTCTCGCGCTCGGCGGGGGTCGTTTTGCCATTCTCCTTCAACGCGCAGGTTGGGCATCAGGCGCAGCTCATTAAAGATCGGGCTGAGCAGCCAGCTTTGCGCCAGTTGCGCCAGCGCCTCGCCGCGCGGCGCCTCTAGAAAGCGGCGGGTTGCCTCGGGCTGCGGTTGACCAGTCGCTGGATCGAGAATCGCGGCTGCCACCAGCAAGGCGTGCAAGGCAGCGGGGGAAGGCGCTCCAGGAGCGTCAAACCGCCACGCGCCGCGGAGAAACTCATGGGAAGTGAGAGACAGGCCCATGCGCAACGCTGCCAGCAAGGTGCAGGCGTGATCTAGAATGCGGTCGCTGGTAGGATATTGAACGGCGCGTTCTTTCGGAATGGCAGGCCTGCCCGGCGGAGGTTCCTGGCGTGCTATGGGCAATGGCAACAAACTGGCAAGGTCGGAGGGGATGAAGGCAAATTCTTGTGGGCCTTCAGGGGTGTCCAGGAAGGCTCTGCCAACCAGAGCGCGATACCAAAGCGCCTCTGCTGGCGAGGCAGGCCGGTGATAGGGCTTTTCGCGGTCCCGGCGGCCAGGTCCCATCTCGCGCACAGCCCCATAGCGCCGGGTAAAGAGCGACCAGGGTATGCGGCCCTGGTTTTGCTGCAGGTCCTGAAGCGCCTGCTGCGCTGCCTCGGGCAGCGCCGCTACCACTTCCTGAATCAGGCTGGGGTCGAGGATCGCCTGGGCGAGCGCTAAGGCGCTCCTGGGCGAGAGAGCTTCGCCCTCCTCTGGGGAGACGACTTCCACTCCCCATAACTCAGCCACAATGCGCCAGTACCCGGGGTCAAAACGCTGCAGATGTTGAGCAAGAGAAAGCATTGCTGACATGGGCTGGAGCGCCTCCCCATCGTTCGGCTGGGGATTAGGCGATGGCAATCAAGCGGCGACTTCCAGCGCGCCAGGGAGAATCTCGATGGTTACCTGGCGCACATCCGTGCCAAAGGCAGCGAAGATCTCTCCATCAATGTGAATGGGCAGCGGTCGATCGCTGTGGATTTCGATGCGGTGAAACACGCCCAACCTGACCGGCTTGAAGCGTCCGTGGGTGCCTCTCATGACCTCCGGCAGCAAGCGCAACATCATCGGTCGTGAAACTCGCTTCACACCAGCGTAATCCAGGGTGCCATCATCGTTGCGCGCCGCTGGAGCGACGAAGAATCCGCCCCCTTCGCGCGGACCGTTGCACAGCACCAGCATGAGCATATTTTCTTCCCAACTTTCCAAATCGCTTTTCACTTGCAGATAGGGCGCCTCGTGATTGAGCAGAATGGTTTGCAGCACAGCCACGAGATAGATCAGTAAGCCGCGCAGGTATACGAAACGTCGCGAGCGGATGGTTACAGTGGCGTCGAAGCCGATGCCCACGGCGTTGCCCCAGTACTCGTGCCTTCCCAGATTGTCCTGGAACAAACCGACATCGATTCGCCGGGTACGACCGCTGAAGATCTGGTTGAGAGCAGCCTGGGGCTCTCTGTGCATGCCAAGCGAGTGGGCAAAGTCGTTACCGGAGCCAAGAGGGACAATCCCAAAGCGTGGCCGGTTTTCCGCCGGAACCTGCATCAGACCGTTGATGACCTCATGCGCGGTGCCATCGCCGCCCATGGCAACCACCAGTTGATAGCCCTCCAGAGCGGCTTGCCGGGCAATTTCGCTGGCGTGGCCGGGGTACACTGTGCCAGCCCAGTCTGCGCCGCCATACCGATCTACAATTGGGCGCAGGTCGGCTGCTGCCCGCCAGGCGCGCCCGAGGTCCGCATTGGGGTTCAAAATCATCTTGACTTTGGCCGGTTGCATGGAAACTATGCTCCTGTTGGGAAATGAAACGGTCGTTAGTATTGTGATTTGAGTTCAGATGCCGGCAGCACCAATTGCCCTTCTTCTTCATGCCCAAGCAAAGTGATTTTCTCGGGCGATTTAACCGCCATCCATGCGGTGTACGCCGCTACCAGGGCGTCCAGTTCGCCTGTTGTGCACAGATGTTCATCCGGCAAGATGCCTCTCAGCAGCCGGTGGCGGGTGATCTCCTCGAAGAAGCGCATGGGGTCAGGCAGGTTGATGCCGCACTCGTACAGAATGAGCTGGCGTTGGAGGCGACCCTCTAAGGTATTCTTGGCGAAGGGAGCCTGACCCAGCAAGACCGTGAAACTGGCGTGCGGATAAACTTCCAGGAATTGGCGGCTGCTTTCCTCAGCAGGGTAGGCTTTGAATCCCAATCCCTCCAGGCGACGATACACCTGAAAGCCCACCTGCATCCAGCGCGGGCACTTTTGTTCTGTGTCAGGCGTCTGGTAGGTGCTGATGCGTCTTCGGCGGAGCTGATATTCGACTAGGCGGACCTTCGTCCAGCGGCCTGGTCGCGGCGGCGGTGTGAGTTGCGCGCGCACCTCAGCGCGTTCCATGACGCCCATGCTGGGGCTGCGTGGAGCACAGACGCCCACAATAGCCTGATGTTGCCCGGCCACGAACGCCAGCACCTGATCTAAGGTGCCGCTTGCTAACGAAAGCATCCGCAGCTCACTATCCAGGGCGGCGTAGGTAATGGGACGCTTTCCCGCGGTGGGATCAATCCCAATAAAGGCTGTATTTGCAAAGAACATCATCATTGTATAACACCGTACATTTGATCTGGTGTCAGGATTTCTGGAAAGCGATGGCGCAATGCCAGGCGGGCTTCGTAACAGAGATGGCATGCATCGGCGTACCCATCCCGATGGGGTACCTTAAATCGTGTCGCCAGCTCCGCTGGCCCGCCGTCTAGCAGCGCTCGTAAGATGGGATGGCTGGCAGGAGAAAAGCTATTGCATATTTCTCGGATGGTTGACCGAAAAATGTTGCCAATCGTGATCCCCTGGCAGATATGGAGATTGCCGAAAGGGTCCACATGGACGCGCCCCGGATCTGCCAGATTCTCATATGGGCACTCTGTAAACTGCATCCAGGGGTGTTTTTCTGCCCGGGTGGCTAGTTTTTCAGCGGCGCGGCCGCGAAACATCACCCGGCTTTCTGCATCGGGAAGCTGGTCAACAGCCTGTAATCCGCCCGCAGCGCAAACCGGCGCAATCTGAATCAAACCCGCTGGGATGCCCAATTGCTCGGCCGCCGCCAGGGCATGTTGACTTTGCCGGCTGAGGGGCTGGTCGGAGTGATACAGGTCGCTGCTGATGGAAAGATCCGCCACCAAATGGGCAAGCGGCTTGAGCCACTCCAGGGCGTCTTCGGTTGCGGTTGCCCAGTAGGCGTTGGTGACGATGCCCACCTGAAAGCCCATCTCGGCAGCCAGTCGAACGCCCTGAACCAATATGGGATAGTACAGGAAAGGCTCACCGCCTTCGAAATAGATTTGTTGTATGCTTGTGGAGGCTTGCGCCTGCTGGAGCGCGTGGCGAATTTGACCAAGTGAGAAGACACCGCTTTGTCGCGGGCTGCCCCAAACGAAGCAGTGATCGCATTCGTAGTTGCACTGGTAGGTTAGCAGGAAATGTAAACCCGTCAGTTGCATCTTGGGACTCTACCGTTTGATTCCGGGCAATCTCATCAATCAGTGTAGCCTAAAAGGGGCAGAATTGCAACTGAAATGGGGATATCTGTCATGCTCAGAAGACTACACCTATCTTTTGACGAGAGTGACCGGCTGGGCTATACTATACATACCTTCAAACAAACCGTTCCTCATCATAAAGGAGATGTCCAATGGCTGAGACTTTCAAGTTAACCTATGCTACCATGTTCAATCCCCCAGAGGAGTTGCACGTGCGCTACGATGAAGCTCTGGTGATGGTGCGCGCCGGGCTGGGGAAAGAGTATGGCATGTTCATTGATGGGAAAGATCGCTTCAGCACGGAAAAATTTGAAGATCGCTCTCCGATCAATACCGAGATTGTCCTGGGCGTCTTCCAGAAAGGCAATGAGAACGACGCGCGCGACGCGTTGGCGGCAGCGCGCCGGGCTTTCCCGGCCTGGAGCGGGATGAAATGGCAGGATCGCGTGGCGTTGTTGAAGAAAGCCGCCGATTTGATCGACCAGCGCACCTTCGAGATCGGCGCGGCGCTGTCGCTGGAAGTGGGCAAGAACCGCATGGAGTCTCTGGGGGATATTGCAGAAACGGCGGATTTAATTCGCTACGCCTGTTACCAGATGGAGAAAAACGATGGCTTTGTGGTTGCCATGGGGCGCGATCCGCTGGTTGGTTACACAGCCATTAATTATTCGGTTCTCCGCCCCTATGGGGTTTGGCTGGTCATCAGCCCCTTCAACTTTCCGATGGCGCTGACCGGTGGACCAACCGGCGCGGCGCTGGTCGCCGGGAATACGGTGGTAATCAAGCCGGCTACCGATACGCCCTGGGTGGTGCGCCTGCTGGTAGAATGCTTCCGCGATGCCGGCTTGCCGGATGGCGTGGTCAATTATGTCACCGGCCCGGGTAGGACGTTAGGGCAGGCGTTGATTGATAGCCCCGAAGTGGATGGCGTCACCTTTACCGGTTCCTACGATGTTGGAATGAAAATCTACCGCGATCTGGCCAATGGTCGCTACGTTCGCCCGGTGATCCTGGAGCTGGGTGGTAAGAATCCGGCGATTGTCTCCCGCAATGCGGACCTGGAGCGCGCCGCCATCGGGATCGTGCGCTCAGCCTTTGGGCTGCAGGGTCAAAAGTGCTCGGCTTGTTCGCGGGTTTACATCGAGGAACCAGTATACGACAAGCTGGTGGCTCGCCTGGTAGAACTGACCGACAAGTTGACCGTTGGTGATCCCACCGACCGGAGTGCGTATATGGGGCCGGTGATCAACCATAATTCTTACCAGGATTACAAGAATTTTGTCGAGGAGCTTTCGCAGGCCGGACGGATTTTGACCGGCGGCAAGGTGTTGGTAGAGGGCGACCTGGCTAAGGGCTATTTCTGCGCCCCCACCCTGGTGGCTGACCTGCCTTTCGATCACCGCCTGTGGAAGTATGAAATGTTCCTGCCGATCACGACGATTGGAAAGGTGAGCGACCTGGAGACCGCGATGGCGCTGGCCAACGACGTCAATTATGGCCTGACGGCTGGCTTTTACGGCACCATTCAGGAAACGCAGTGGTTCTTCGATAAGATTCAGGCTGGCGTAACCTATGCCAATCGCCCGCACGGCGCCACCACCGGCGCCTGGCCTGGCTTCCAACCCTTCGGCGGCTGGAAAGGCTCCGGCTCGAGCGGAAAGAACGCTGGCGGTCACTATTATCTTCCTCTCTACATGCACGAGCAGATCCAAACCTTGATTATCTAGCTGTCCGAGCCTGGATTGGAGCATCCGTTTGGGAGTATGCGCCTGGTTTCAGGCGCATACTCTCGCAATCCATATCAAAGGTCACTATGAAATGGCAGGTTGGGCAATTCCTGGTGTTGGTGGGTTTTCTGCTGTTGCTCATTTATTTCATGACCAGCCAGGAACACAGCCCGATCTATCTTTCGTTCTGTGCGGGGGTGATAGTGCTTGGGTTAGGGGGGTATTTGATGTGGATTGGCAGAAATCCGCCTGTTCCCAGCGAACGATTTCGCGCTCTGCGCAGTTTGTCTGAAAAACGGAAACGTCCCAAGCCGGGCGGGAGAGAAGAAGGAGGCGAATAATCCATGAGCAAATTGATGTCGCTTTCTGAGGCGATATCCCGATGCGTTCATGATGGCGATCTGGTGTACGCCGCCGGTTTTACGCATTTGATCCCTTTTGCTGCCGGGCATGAGATCATCCGCCAAAAGCGCCGGGGGCTGATTCTGGCTCGGGCGACGCCGGATTTGATCTACGATCAACTTGTGGCAGCCAGCTGTGCTAGAAAGGTCATCTTTTCTTATATGGGGAACCCTGGTGTGGGTTCGTTGCGGGTTGTGCGGGCGGAAATCGAAGCCGGCAACCTGGAGTGGGAGGAATACTCCCATTTTGGCATGATCTCGCGCTTACAGGCTGGGGCTACCGGGCTGCCTTTCATGCCGATGAACCCCAATGGCGCGGGCGATCTCGAGCGCGCGAACCCTCGGCACAAAAAGGTGATCGATCCCTATGGCGGGGGCGAAGTGGTGGTCGTGCCGGCTTTGCGCCCGGATGTGGCAATCGTTCACGTCCAACGCGCCGACGCCGATGGCAACGCGCATATTTGGGGCATCATTGGTGAGCAAAAGGAGGCGGCTTTTGCCGCGGAGCGAGTGATCGTGACCGCCGAAGAGATCGTTGACGCCGAGGTCATCCGTTCGGACCCGAATCGCACGCTCATCCCAGGCTTTATCGTTGATGCGGTCTGCCATGTGCCATACTGCGCCCATCCCTCCTACACACAGGGTTACTATGATCGGGATAATGCCTTTTATCTGCAGTGGGATGAGATCAGCAAGACGCGGCAAGGCGTTCAGGCATACCTCGACGAATGGGTCTATGGCGTGAAAGACCGGGCTGAATATTGGCAGAAACTCGGCGCAGAAGTGCACGAGCGATTAAGAGTGGGCAACCGCCTGAGCACAGTCGTGAATTATGGGAATTACTGAACCCAGGGGAGGTGAGTGATGATGGAAGCACCGTTGTACTCGGCGGCGGAGTTGATGACGATCAACGCGGCGCGCTTGTTGCGGGATGGCGATGTGGTGTTCGTTGGCGTTGGCTTGCCCAACCTGGCTTGCAACCTGGCGCGACGCACCCACGCCCCGAACCTGGTGATGATTTATGAGGCGGGAGTGATCGGCGCCCAGCCGTCTCGCCTGCCTCTCTCCATTGGCGATCCGACCCTGGTGAGCGGGGCGCTGGCGGTGTGCAGCATGTACGACATTTTTGCCTTTTACCTCCAGCGCGGCAACGTGGATGTCGGATTCCTGGGCGGGGCGCAAATCGATCGCTTTGGTAATATCAACGCCACGGTAATCGGCGATTACGCGCATCCCAAGGTGCGCCTGCCGGGTTCTGGCGGTTCGATGGAGATCGCCGCCTGGGCGAATCGCTGTTACATCATAACCCCACATCAGAAGCGCCGCTTTCCAGAACGGGTTGATTTTCGCACTTCAGCGGGCTTCCTGGGCGGGCGCAGGGAGCGCGAGGCGGCCAGGCTTCCCGGTGGCGGCCCACAGGCTGTGGTGACGGATTTGGGTATTTTGGAGCCAGATGAGAGCGGTGAATTGGTGCTGACTGCACTTCATCCGGGGAAGACGGTGGAACAGGCGCGAGAGAACACCGGCTGGGATTTGCGGGCGGCATCTCCCTTACGGACAACAGAGCCGCCGACGTTGGAGGAGTTACGCATCTTGCGCGAAGAGCTTGACCCCAGGGGGATCTACCTGAAGGATGGAGGGTAAGACAAGTCCTGAATGAGTTTCATCCTGGCTCTCTTCCCAATTGCATTGATTCTCTTCCTGATGGTTGGCTTGCGCTGGGGCGCTGCGCGCGCCGGAGGTGCAGGCTACCTGACCGCACTGTTAATCGCCGTGACCGCCTTTGGGGCGCGCTTGGATTTACTCGCGATTGCCCACGCCAAGGCTTTTTTCCTGAGCCTGGATGTGCTTTTGATTATCTGGGCGGCGTTTTTGCTCTACCGCGTGGCCGATGAAGCTGGCGCAATTCGCACCATTGGTCAGGCTTTGCCACACTTGACCAACGATCGCGGGATGCAGGCGTTGGTGATCGGCTGGGTGTTCGCCGCGTTTTTGCAAGGCGTGGGTGGCTTTGGCGTGCCGGTGGCGGTCATTGCGCCTCTGCTGGTTAGCCTGGGTTTCAGCCCGCTGGCGGCGGTGGTCATTCCCTCCCTCGGCCATGGGTGGGCGGTGACTTTTGGCTCGTTGGGCTCCTCCTTCCAGGCTTTGATGGCGGCTACAGGTTTGCCCGGTGAAATCCTGGCACCTCCGGCTGCTCTCTTTCTGGGCATCTCTGGTTTGCTAAGCGGGGCTTTTGTGGCGCATGCCAGTGGTGGGTGGCTGACCGTCAAGCGGCTGCTGGCGCCGGTTGCGCTCTTGGGTATCGTCATGGGTGGAATCCAGTACGTTGTCGCTGTATCTGGATTGTGGAATCTGGGCGCGTTTGTCGGTGGCATTGCCGGATTGCTGGTGTGTTTTCCATTGGCCAGGCGCTTTGCTGGCGATCAGCGCGACAATGGTCGCCTGGACATCCGTAGATTGCTTGTGGCTTTATCGGGTTATGCCATCTTGATCATTCTCATCCTGTGTGCGCAATTAATTCCTGCGGTCAGGGAACTTTTGGGACAGTTGACGTGGCAGGTGGCTTTTCCGCAGGTGGAAACCGCGTTGGGTTATGTCACCCCGGCAGGCGCGGGGCGCAAGATTTCGATTTTTGGGCACACCGGTATCTTGTTGCTGTATGCTTCGTTCCTGGCTTACCTGGTTTACCACCAAGCCGGTTTATACCGCCCACATGCGTTGCGCGCCATTTTCGAGGGCACCTTGCGCAGGGTTTTGTCTTCCAGCGTCAGCATCGCCTCCATGGTGGCAATGGCGGTTGTCATGGAACACGCCGGGATGACCAACACTCTGGCAAAAGGGCTGGCAGAGCGCATGGGGGCGTTCTTTCCGCTTGTTTCGCCCTGGATCGGCGGGCTGGGAGCGTTTATGACCGGCAGTAATACGAACTCAAATGTTGTGTTTGGCGCTTTGCAGATGCATACAGCCGCCCTGCTGGGCCTTCCGCTGGCGATTATTCTGGCCAGCCAGACGGCAGGCGCGGCGCTGGCTTCGGTGCTGGCGCCCACCAAGGTAGTCGTTGGCGCCAGCACTGCCGGGATGGCTGGCAAGGAGGGCGATGTGATGCGCAAGTTAATTCTTTACACCGGCTTGCTACTGTTGTTGATCAGCCTTCTGACCAGCGTTTCAGTCTGGATAATCGAAGGATAGGCAATGAAAAACTGGTTGCAAAAGCACGCCTTTGCGGTCAACCTGCTGGCGTTTTTGCTGATGATCCTGCCGCCTCTACCCATGTACTTTGCCCTACAAGCGGGGAATGTCCCCTGGGTGTATGTTCTGCTGGCACTGGTCATTCTGGGAAATCTCCTGATTCTGGGGGTGCAGTAAACGATGGATGAGCAGGCTTTGGCAACGTCCTTCCGCAAGGTCTTTGGCATAGAGCCGGTCTACCTGGTGCGCGCCCCCGGCCGCGTCAACCTGCTCGGCGAGCATGTGGATTACAACGATGGACCTGTTCTGCCGGCAGCGATCGATCGCGCGGTCTGGCTGGTGGCGCAACCTTTGGAGCACACCCGCGTGGATTTGTACGCCATGGATTTCGAAATGCGAATCTCGTTCGATCTCGACGCGGTTGAGGGTAAGATAGACACGGTTGGAAAGGCTTTGCCCGATTGGGCGTTGTACCCGGCGAGCGTCGCCTGGGCGCTCCAGAAGGCAGGATACCGGATTGGAGGAATACGCGCTGCATATACCTCCAATCTGCCAATTGGCGCCGGTTTAAGCTCTTCGGCAGCGGTCGAAGTCGGTTTTGGGATGCTTTGGAACGTGGCGTACAGTTTGGGGATTGAGCCGATCATGCTGGCTCAGTTGTGCCAACGGGGGGAAAACGAGTATGTGGGCGTGGCGTGTGGCTTGATGGATCAGTTTGCCAGCGCTTGTGGGGTGGCAGGGCATGCTCTATACTTTGATACGCGCTCGCTCGAATGGCAGGCGCTTCCCCTGCCGCCTGAAACGGTGATCGTGATCGCCGACTCGGGCGTGCGCCGCAGCTTGACAAGTTCTGCCTACAATGACCGACGACGCTCCTGTGAACAGGCGGTTGAGTTGCTGCGGCAGTATCTGCCGCGAATACGCTCTTTGCGCGATGTCAGCCCAACCGAATTTGCCGCATACAGCGAATTTTTGCCTGATGAAGCCAGACGGCGCGCCGAACATGTGGTCAAGGAAATCCAGCGCGTCTTTTCCGCGACGAACGCCTTGCGCCGGCAGGATAAGCGCGCCTTTGGGGCGCTGATGTACGCCGGACACGCCAGCCTGCGCGATCTGTACGAATTCAGCCTGCCAGAATTGGATAAGCTGGTTGAAATTTCCCGCAGTCTGCCCGGATGCCTGGGATCGCGCTTGACCGGCGCCGGATTTGGCGGTTGTACGGTTAGCCTGGTTGAAGCGGATCAGGCTGAAGCCTTCATGCAGGGACTGAGCAAGGCTTACGAGCAGCAAACCCGGCGACAGGCACAGGTGTATCTCTGTCGGGCAAGCGCTGGAGCCTCGGTGCAGGCAATTTCCGGCTGAGGGTTGCGACTACCGCGCTGCCCAAAGGCGCAGCGTGGCGTCCAAACCGCCGCTCACCAGGCAACAGCCATCGGGACTGAAAGCCAGACTGGTAATCGTCCCCAGGTGGCTGGCAGCGGAGACAAGCAAGGTTCCCCGTTTTACATCCCAAACGCGCAAGAGCCGATCGCTGCCTCCAGCAGCCAACAGATTGCCATCGGGACTGAAGCTTAAGCTCCACACCAGAGAGGGGGAATTCTCGAGTGGCGCCAGGATGACGGGCTTAGCGTTGAGCGCCAGTTGCCACAGGTGAATGTTGTTCGAGAGTCCCCCGGCTGCCAGCAGTTCGCCATCCGGGCTGATTGCCAAGCTGTAGTTTGGTTCCTGGCTACGATAGGTTTTCACAAAGCGTCCAGTTTCTACATCGCGGAAGCGGATGACGTCACCATTGGCGATTGCCAGCGCATTGCCATCGTTGTCAAAGGCTATGGCAGGCACGGCGTATGTCCCGCCAATCATTTGAGTCAGTTGCTCACCCGAATTCGGATCCCATATGCGGGCAATAGCATCATTTCCGGCTGAGGCCAGATAGCGGCCATCTGGGCTGAAGGCAACTGCGTTCACGCCTTTTTTGTGTGCGGGGATCTCAAGGCTGAGAGTTCCCCTCTGAATGTCCCAAATTCGTATCACCCCGTCTTTCCCGGCAGCGGCGAGCAAGCGGCTCTCGGGGTTGAAAGCCAGGCTGGTCGTCCAATAACCAGTCTGGATGCGCGCCTGCTCTTCCAGCCCGGCGGTGTACAGGTGGATGGTTTCACCGGCGGCGCAGGCAATGTACCTGCCGTCGGGAGACCAGGCGAGTGCCAGAATCAACTCCCAGGGGCTGTAAGCAATTTGGCCGACTTGCACCAACCGGGCGGCGCTTGCAACGGTGAGGCTCAGGCGTTGTGTTGGATGGGGTGAGATCGTCGGTTTTGCTGGCAAGGGAGAAGGATGGGGCATCGGGGTTGACGTTGGGGCGGGGGAGGCAGATGCTGTCCAGGCAGGGGATGGAGGGCGATCGATTGCGGCGGATGGACTGATAGCCCTCTCCCATGGCTGCGTCGGATTGATCGCCCTGTCTGGGGTAAAAACCCCGCAGGCATGGCCTGCCAGGAGCAAGAACCATGCAACCAACAAGCCCGGGCGCGCCACAAACTTCACGGACGGATGCCCCACAACTGGAGCATGCCATCGTATGAGCCCGATGCCAGGAACCGGCGATCTGGTGAAAAAGCCAGGCTGACCACCGCCACTGGATGCCCTTCAAGGCGGCGCAACAATGCGCCGCTGGCTGCATCCCAAATCTGGACGGCGGCATCCTGATAGCTGCCTCCCGAAGCCAGGAACGTCCCATCCGGGCTGAAAGCCAGGCTCTCGACCACGCTGCCGCTATCGATTTCCAGCAGCAGGTTGCCGGTGGCGATCTCCCACACGCGGATCGCATTGTCGTAGTGTCCGCTGGCGACCGTTTCCCCACCCGGGGCAAAGGCAAGCGCGTTCACCGCGCCGGTGAAAGAGGTGTGGATGGTGCGGATCAACCGGCCGGTGTTCACCTGCCAGATGTTGATTTCATATCGGTTGGGAGAGGCGGCTAGTTGCTTGCCATCGGCAGAGAAGGCGATGCCCTGAACAAGGCCGGTTTGTAACGTGCGGCTGATTTCCCAGGTTTGCGTATTCCAGATGGTAACGCGATTCTGCGTCTCATCCGGGTTGGAGAGAGCCACGCTGAAGAACCGGCCATCCGGCGTAAACGCCAGGCTGCTGACGGCGCAGGTGTCGTCGAAGATGCGGCGATAGAGCTGCCAGCCAGGCGTATACCAAAATTCCACCATCCCCCGGTATCCGGATGCCTCCGAGCCATCCTGACTGCCGATTGCCAGCAAGCCATTGGAGGGGTGATATGCCAATGCGACCACCTTGTTGGTCGAGTTGAGGCGTTGCAACTGCGATCGCGAGCGAACATCGAATACAGTGATGCCGTCATAGGTGGCCACGCTGAGCTGGCTGCTATCGGGCGACCAGGCGAGGTCGGCGAGAGCTGAAACGCGCCAGGTTGCCAGGCCGGAAAGCTCCACAGTATTGCTGATATGCAGCGTCGGCAGGGCTTCCGGCAACGGGGTGGTCTCGCCGACCAGCCATAAGGCAGTGGGGGTGAAGGTAGGAGTGGGAATGGGCGTGAGAGTGGGTGTGCTCGTGCCAGTTGGGGTGATTGTTGGAGAGGGGAGCGGCGTTTGACTGGGTTGTGGAGGTGGGGTAGGCGTGGGAGAAGGGAGTATCAGGTTGCATGCCAATGAACTGGCAATCAACACGAGAACCATGATTAAAACCGGCGTCTTGGGAGGGTAAGACATCAAGTGACCTGGTCGGCAGGAATGATCCCCTTAGCGGCGGGAAACGATTCGATCATCGGGCTTGTGACAGAAGCAAACCGATTGAAAGTCTTCCTAATTGTAGCACCAGATTTGCCTCAGATAGGGTAAGGGTGTTCTGAAGGGCTTCTGTCTCTCCAGAGCATGCGCAATTGCCCCGATGAAGGTTTGCGATGGAGGGGACAATCCGGCTGATAGGGGTATAATCCGGATACTTGAAGGAACAAGGAGGACAACGTGGCTGATCCGAGAGTAGAGAATCTGGCGAAAATTTTGGTCAATTTTTCCACAAAGGTGCAGGCTGGGGATTGGGTTTGGGTGAGAGGGGATGTACTCGCCTTGCCGTTAATCCACGAGATTGTGCGTCATTCCTTGCGTGCTGGGGGGAATGTCAGTGTGACGCTGGGCTCAGATGACCTGACCGAGATCAGCCTGATTGAGTCCTCAGAGGAACAGTTGAAGTGGGTGGCACCTGTTGATAAGATGCTGATAGAGAATGTGGACGTGATGATTGCAGTTTGGGCTTCGAGTAATACCCGCAATCTCTCCAATGTAGATCCCGATCGGCAGCGCCTGCGCCAGCAGGCTCGCCGTGGGCTTACCCAAACCTATCTGCAACGCGCCGCCGAAGGGAAGTTGCGCTGGGTGGGCACGAGCTACCCCTGCCCGGCGTTTGCCCAAGAAGCAGATATGAGCCTGCGCGAATACGAGGACTTTGTCTACGCGGCGACTTTTGCAGATCAAACCGACCCGCTCAAGTGCTGGCAGGACGTTTATGAGACCCAACAGCGATTGGTGGAGTGGCTCAAAGGCAAACAGGAGATCGTCGTGCGCGGGCCAAATGCAGACTTAAGGCTCTCTATTGCCGGACGCACCTTCATCAACTGTTACGGGGATAAAAATATGCCCGATGGCGAAATCTTCACCGGTCCGGTTGAAAATTCCGTCAACGGGTGGATTCGCTTCACCTATCCTGCTATCGAAGGCGGGCGGGAAGTGGAGGGGGTCGAGTTCGAGTTCAAAGACGGCAGAGTGGTCTCTGCTCGGGCGAAGAAAAACGAGGCATTTTTGCTCTCCATGCTCGATAGCGACGAAGGAGCGCGTTACCTGGGCGAGTTTGCCATAGGCACCAACTATGGAATTCAGCGCTTCACCAAGAGCATCCTGTTCGACGAAAAAATTGGCGGCAGCATCCACTTGGCTGTCGGCGCTGGCTACCCCGAGACGGGCAGCCAGAATCAGTCCAGCATTCATTGGGATTTTATCTGCGATATGCGCGATGGGGGCGAAATTTGGGTGGACGGCGAGCTTTTCTATCAGGATGGGCGATTCGTGGTTTAGCTTTTCAGCCTGACGACCGTTACACCTTCTCCGCCTTCGTTCTCGGCGCCTGGTTCGGCAGAGTTCACCAGAGGGTGCTGTTTCAATGCCTGGCGCACTGCCTGGCGCAACTTGCCGGTACCTTTACCATGGATGATGCGCACCCAGGGCAAGCCTGCCAGATATGCTGCATCCAGATAGCGATCCAACCGCTGCAAGGCTTCTTCCGCGGTTTGCCCACGCAGGTCTAGCTCTAAACCCGGCGAAGCTGGTAGTTCGAACCCGGCCCTTGCTTTCCTTCCGGCCAGCGTTTCATCGCGCTCGGCGCGCTGTGTGGCTGCGCGACTTTCTGCTTGCCGCTCCTCTTCCTGGTTGCGCAGCGGCGTAAGATCTGCCAGCCGGGCGCGCACGCGCATCTGGCCAACCTGCACCTCAGCCTCCTCCTCATCCAGGGAGGTAATGACTCCATTGGCTTTCAATGAACGCAGGTGGACGCGATCGCCCAAGTGCACCGCACGCCTGGCAACCAAAGGGGAAGACGCTGACGGCAGCCGTTCTGCTGGTCTGGCAATCGCTTCTTCTAGAGCTGCAACCTGCTCTTGAACCTGCTCAACAGTCTCCAGCGGTTGCCTGGCGCGCGCCAGGGCGCGTCGCGCCTGGCGGATTTCTTCTTGCAAAGCTTGCAACTGCTCGCGCGATTCCTCCTGCGCTGCCTCCAGAATGTGCGCCCGCTCGTCCTCGATTTGGTCTAGTTGCGCCGCAAGCCGGGCGCGCAACTCTTCGGCGGCCTGCCGGGCTTGCTCGGCGGCCAGGCGCGCCTGTCGTGCCAGCTCGCGCTGGCGATGAATTTCTTCCAGCAGGTGGTCGGCGTGCAGCTCAGCCGGATCAACCTGGGCGCGAGCGGCCTGGATGATTCGTTCGGGCATTCCCAGGCGTTCAGCAATAGCAATTGCATTGGAACGCCCCGGCAGTCCGATGGTCAGGCGATAGGTAGGGCGTAGAGTCTCGAGATCGAACTCCATACTGGCGTTGGCAGCGCCAGGGGTGGCGTGGGCAAACGCTTTCAACTCCGGGTGGTGAGTGGTCACCAGGGTGGTAATGCCGCGATGGAGCAGGTGGCTCAACAGCGCCCGTGCCAATGCCGCGCCTTCTTGGGGGTCGGTGCCGGCACCCAGCTCATCCAGGATGACCAGCGAGCGACGATTAGCCCGTTTCAGGATGCGGATGATGTTGGTGATGTGCCCGGAGAAGGTGGAGAGCGACTGTTCTATGGACTGCTCGTCGCCGATATCGGCAAAGATTTCCTCGAAGACGCTCATCTCCGATCCTGACTGGGCGGGAATATGCAAACCCGATTGGGCCATCAGCGCCAGAACCCCAACAGTTTTCAGGGTGACGGTCTTGCCGCCCGTGTTTGGCCCGGTAATCACCAGCGCGTAGGTGTGAGGATCAAGCTCCAGGTCGATGGGAACGACCGTGTGTGGGTCAAGCAAGGGGTGGCGAGCGCCTAACAGGCGTAAAACACAGCCGGGATGACCCTTTTTCTGATCGGTGGGAAATGGATACAGGATCGGTTCGACGGCTGCCAATTCCTGAGCATATTTCGCCCGGGCAAAGGCAAAGTCGAGCTCGGCAATGGCGTCGAGGGTCTGGAGAATGGCTTCGGCGTTGTCGCCCACCGATTGCGAGAGGCGGGCGAGGATGCGGCGTTCTTCGTCGCGCTCGGCCAATTGCAGCTCGCGGTATTGATTGTTCAGGTCAACAATTGCCAGCGGTTCGATGAACAGAGTAGCGCCGGATGCGGATTGGTCGTGAACGATAGATTTGATCCGACCCTTGAACTCGGCTCGCAGCGGCAAAACATATCGTCCTTCCCGTTGCGTGATCAGAGTTTCCTGCAACAAAGGGATGTACTTTGGGTCGGTGATCATGTGTTGCAGCCTGCTCAGCAAACGGTCGTGGACGCGTTGCAGGTCGCGACGGATATCGGCGAGGGCGTTCGAGGCGGCATCGAAGATTTCGCCGCGCTCTGAGATCGCCGAGCTGATCAGCTCGATGAGAAAAGCCGGCAGGGAAATTCGGCTGGCAATCTGCGCCAGTTGCGGGTAGGCGTCGCCGGCGCGGTTGAAAAAATGTTGCAGCGTGCGCGCGGCGATGAGGGTGGACTTCAGGTCAAGCAACTCTTGCGGCGTCAGCACACCGCCGTGTCGGGCGAGATCGGTCGTTTGGCGCACATCGTGTGCCCCGCCAATGGATAGATCGGGACGGTGGTTAAGAAGTCGGCTGGCTTCACTGGTTTGCGCCTGGCGGAGGCGCGCCAGATCGATGTCAGAAACCGGTTGGAGCTGGCGTGCTTTCTCCGCAGAGGGGGCAAAAGCGCAAAAAGCCGCCAGGCGGGCGAGTATTTTGGGGTATTCCAGGGTTTGCAGGGTTTTTTGATCCATGTACACCCAGCGCTGATCTTTCAACAAGCCTGAACGAGAGTGTACCATAGGATGAGGGGGATTTAATTCCTATTTATCTGCCAGGCAAACATGGCTATAATAAAGAAGAATTTAAGGGAATATGATGATAAGGTTAAGGGAGTTTGGACCTGCCAAAACGACGCCAAGAAAGGGGAAAAGCATGGAAAAAGGAGCCAGAGCGCAGGGATTGTTAGAATATGCGTTGATTATCCTGCTAGTAGCCTTGATAGTCATCCTGGTATTGGTCTTGCTGGCGCCGCCGATTGGGAATGTCTATAGCAACATCATTTCCAATCTTTAGGGTGAAAATGAAGAGGCCAGGCCAATGCTGGAGAGAAACAGCTGATGAGGGCGGCTGGGGGATGAAAAACCGCGCAGTGGACTTGACAGTCTTGTAAGTTGATATATAATAAAAGCAGTCAAAGTCTACTCAGATCTCGCCTGAGACGGGAAGATCGCTAACAATTGGATATGACGCCCCTGCGTCAGAGACCGAAGCCAGCAGCATGACGGTCTGACGTGCCGATGTCAAGTGGAAAGATTGGCATCGGTATACGCGTCTCCCCATCTTCTGCAGGCTCGCAGACCTTGACAGCCGAAGTGGAGGCTGGTAAAATCCAGCCCGCTTCGTAGACAGGACCTTAACAACTGAAGAGTGATAGAAAGCGAACCCTGTGATTCCAGTTGAAATCCGTGACCTTAACGTATCGAAAGATACGCAAGTTTTTGCGGAGAGTTTGATCCTGGCTCAGGATGAACGCTGGCGGCGTGCTTAATACATGCAAGTCGAACGGAGACATTATAGCAATATGATGTCTTAGTGGCGAACGGGTGAGTAACGCGTTGGTGACCTGCCCCGAAGAGGGGGATAACAGCTCGAAAGGGCTGCTAATACCCCATGTGGCCGCGAAGGTTAGAGGCTTTGCGTCTAAAGGAGTAATCCGCTTCGGGAGGGGCCTGCGTCCCATCAGCTAGTTGGTAGGGTAATGGCCTACCAAGGCGACGACGGGTAGGGGGCCTGAGAGGGTGACCCCCCACACTGGCACTGAAACACGGGCCA
>FWPU01004955.1_pt1 | contig 29981 bp, 22 predicted proteins | sample 2228361 | NCBI WGS metagenome assembly FWPU01 (sample SAMEA103939777, study PRJEB20133) | metagenome | reverse complement strand
CCCGCGCAAGCGATCGAACTCACTGCGGGATTTTCGCGCGCCCCGCTCTGCCTCAGCGGCCAAATGCGGCAGAATTACCGGACGCGTTCTACGGTAATGCCCCCGCACCCAGAAGCAGAGCGCAATGAGAATGCTCGTCACGAGCAGGGTCTTCCACGCGCCCTCGCCGAACTTCTCGTAGATGGTCATCGTCAGAATGAACACGCACAGAATCAACGCGACGACGTGAATGAAGATGTGCCGCCGCCAGGTCCGTGCGTGTTTCTTCCGCTCTCGGAGCCAATACCTGCACATTCCAAGCTGCGACAGCGAGAAGGTGACGAAGACGTTGATGGCATACATCACGACCAGGTGGCCAACGTTGCCACCCGTGTACAGGAGCGCCGCGAGCGACGCTCCTCCCATCAACACGATGCCGTAATGGGTGGTCAGCCGGTCGGACAGCTGCGAGAAGCGGTGGGGGAGGTACGAGTCCGCGGCCATGTTCGCCATGACTCGTGGGCCATCGATGAACCCCGCCTGGGCCGCCACGAAGAGCAGCAACCCCTCCGAAACGAGGGTCAGCACGACGAACCAGTGCCCTACCGGGAGCCCCGCCACCTGGAACGCCCCTGCGAACCGCTCGACGAGCACGGCGTTCATCGTCTTGCCCTGCTCGGGGCCGATGTGGAGCAAGAGGTAGGCGACGATGATGCCGGAGGCGGTCAGGGCGAGCGACGTTCCCATCAACGTCATGGTTCTCTTGCCGGTCTCCACCTTCGGGTCGCGCATGATGGGCAGGCCGTTCGAAACGGCCTCGATGCCCGTATAGGTGCCCGCCCCCATCGAGTAGGCCCGCATGAAGAGGAGAAAGAGGCCTCCGAGCCCGAGCGTCGCCAGGCCTGATTCGAAGCCACGGCGGACCTCTCCGACGACCACCGGGAATTCGCCGGCCCGCGTGACGATGCTCCCGACGATGACGATGGCATGCGTGGCGAGGAACGTCAGGAAGATGGGCGTGAGCACGGTGACCGATTCCTTCACGCCGCGGAGATTCATCAGCACCATCACGGCAATGACGAAGAACTCGACGGGCAGCTTGAGGCCATGCCACTCGGGAGAAACGAAGCTGAACACCGCGTCCGCGCCCGCCGAGATGGAGATGGTGATGGTGAGGACGTAATCGATGATGAGGGCGGCGCCCGAGACGACTCCGGCCCCCGCGCCCAAAAGCCGCGAGGCCACGACGTAGCCGCCACCCCCAAAGGGGAAATGCTCGATGATGCGGCTGTAGGACGCGGCGATGACGAGCACGGTGAACGCCGTCGCCACCGCGAGCCCCACGGCGAGGTACTTGTGATCGCCGAGCGCCTTGAACGCTTCTTCCGGACCGTAGGCCGATGACGAGAGGCCGTCGGCTCCGAGCCCTACCCAGGCAAGGAAGGCGATGAGGGCGATCCGATGGAAGAGGTGAGGGTCTTCGAGGCTTCGAGGGCCCCCGATGAGCAGGCGCTTGAGTCTCTGGCTGAGGGTGAGGCGATCCTGGCCCGGAACCGGACCCGGAGGTTCCGCATCAGATTGTGCAGGCATGGCTTCTCTCTCTCGACGCCTGCGGGGTTAGCTGACGGGCTCGGGCTGGAAAGACTGCCCTACGACCGGCCGCTCCACCGACGGCTGACCAAAAGGTCGTCTCGCGAGGCCGTCGCGCCGAACGAGTCGCTGCACAACGTATGGAGTGGTCGTTCTTCTGCTCGGAGGCACCCATGCCCACGTCCATTCCCCAGAACATGAAGGCAATCGCGCTCGACCACTTCGGCGGGCCGGAGGTGCTCGGCATCAAGACGCTCCCCGTGCCCGAGTGCGGAGACGACGAAATCCTCATCAAGGTCGAGACCGCCGGCATCGGCCAGTGGGACGAATGGGAGCGGCAGGGCGGCATGGCCGACCTCGTCCAAGGCGGCGTGCGCTTCCCCTACGTCCAGGGCTCCGACGGCGCCGGCGAGGTCGTGAAGGTCGGCAAGAGCGTCACGCGATTCAAGGTGGGCGACCGCGTGTACGCCTACGGCTTCGGCAACCCCAAGGGCGGCTTCTACGCGGAGTACGCGGCGGTGAAGGCGTCGAATGCGGCCCGCGTCCCGAAGGGGCTGACGACGGAGGAGGCGGGCGCGCTGGCGGCCGACGGCATTACCGGGCTGCTCGGGCTCGAGGAGCACCTCGAGCTGAAGCCGGGCGAGCGGCTGCTCGTCTTCGGCGCGAACGGGGGCATCGGGCACATCGCCGTGCAGCTCGCCAAGCGGCTCGGGGCGAAGGTGCTCGCCATCGCCTCGGGCGACGACGGCGTGGAGCTGGCCAGGCGCCTGGGCGCGGACGCCGCCGCCGAGGGCCACCGCCGGGAGAACGTGGAGCGGGCCTGCCGCGAGCTCGCCCCGGACGGCCTGGACGCGGCGTTGGTGCTCGCCGGTGGCGATACCTGCGAGGCCGCGCTCGCGCACGTCAAGAAGGGCGGCCGCATCGCGTACCCCAACGGCGTGGAGCCCGAGCCCGAAGGGCCGGAGGGCGTCGAGGTCATCGCGTACGACGGCATCCCGTCCGAACGCGCGTTCGAACGCCTCAACGAGCTCATCGAGGCGGGCCCGTTCCACGTCAACATCGGCCACCTCTACGCGATGGAGGAGGCGGCGCGCGCGCAGCAGGCGGCGCTCGAGCACCATCTCGGCAAGCTCGCCCTGAAGATTCACTGACCTTCGACGAGCGCCGCACGGATTTCGCCCGCCGGCGCAGGTCGATTGACGCTCGGTCAGGCCCGTCGCACGACGGTAGACCGCGTTCCGGGCGCTCACCGGAACTGCACGGGTACCGAGAAGCACCCGTCGGTCACCGGCAGCGGCATCGCGCCAGGGAGCACGCACACCTTCGCCGCGCGGTCCAGCACGTCCGAGCCGGTGCTCCCCTCGAGCGACAGTGACGTGACGGATCCACCCGAAAGGCAGAATCGCAGCGGCACCTCGCCGCTCAACCGGAACCGCCGCGCCGACGCCGGGTAGCACCGGCGCGCGGACGCTTGCAGCCGACCGTGTAGCGCTGCGAGAAGGTCTCTGGATGGGTGCCCGCCGCCTGGCGGTCCACCGAGGCCTCCGCCGGGGCCTTGCCCGCGTGTCGCTGGCGCACTGGCCGAGCTTTTGCCCGGCGCTCCATTCGCCGGTGAGCCGCCGCTTCCCTCCGAGCCGCCGTTTCCTGGCGCGTCACCACTTCGCGGAGCTTTCGCCGCACCAAGGCTCGCGCTTGGGGACGCCACCACGTCGCGCACCGACTCGCGCCCGTCCTCGGCACTTCTCGCCCCGACGTCCGCAGCTCCGATCAGCGGGCGCGGCGACGTGTCTGCGCCATTTGTCGGATCCGCCGCATTGCCGTGCTCGCTCCCCGTGGCATGGCGCCTCTCCGAGTGACGCCGCGCCGGGCGTTCATCCGCCGTCCTTGCAATGCCCCGTCGCTTCGAGTCGCCGGGCTCGCCCACGCTCGAATCGACCGCCGGGGATGACTCGGTTGCCTGCCGCGCGCCCTCCGCTCCTCCGGTCCGCTCCGAATCGAACGCACCGCCTCCTCCCTCCGTACCCGTGAGCAGCGTCACCGGCAGCAACGTCTGCACGCGACCCGCATCTTGGGCCGCCACGTGCCCCGGCTCCGACCGATGCGCCGCCCACAGCAGCGCTCCGTGCGCCGCCGCCGAGACGGACAACCCCAAAAGAAGCCGCCTCACCGCTCGACATGCGGGGCGAACAACCGCTGCGCACCGCACTCCGCCTGCGCCATCGGGACGCCGTACAGCTCGCGCAAAGACTCCGACGCGAGCACTTGGGATGCGGGGCCGCTCCGCAGCACCGTTCCGTCCTTCATCAGCACCGCGCGGTCGGCGAACGCCGCGGCCAGGTTCACGTCGTGCAACACCGCCAGCGCGCCCAGCCCCCGCTTCACCCGCGCCCGCACCCGCTCGAGGCACTCCACCTGGTGCCGCACGTCGAGGAACGCGGTCGGCTCGTCGAGAAGCAACAGCTCGGCCTGTTGCACCAGCGCCCGCGCCAGCCACAACATGCGCCGCTCGCCGCCGGACATCTCCGTCGCCGAACGGTCCGAAAGGTGTGCAATCCCCAGCTCTTCCATCGCCGCCTTCGCACGCTCGACGTCTCTTGCCGACATGAGCCCCCACCAGGACAGATGCGGAGCGCGCCCCATCGACACCAGCTCGAGGCCGGTGAAGCCGGCCAGCCCATCGATGAGCTGCGGCACCCAGGCCACCCGCCGGGCCAGCTCGCGCCGGCCGTACGCCGGCACCGCCCGGCCCGCCACCCTCACCTCGCCTCCCCGCAGCGGCAACAGCCCCAGGCAGGCCCGGACCAGCGTCGACTTGCCGGCGCCGTTGGGCCCGAGCACCGCCACCAGCTCGCCGGGCGACACCGAGAGGCTCACTCCGCGCAACACCTCGCGCGCGCCGTACCCGGCGAAGGCCCCCCGCACCTCCAGAAGGCTCATGGCGAGACTCGCTTGATGGCCTCCTGGGTGCGCACCAGGTTCCGGAAGTCGGCCACCCGCTTGCGGAAGGCGCCGATGCGCTTCGTCCGCTGCAGCTCGTCGTACTCGCGTTCGAGCCGGCCGAGCTCGATGCGCAGCTCGATGCTGGGCCCGTGCCGCTGGATGAAGTCCTCGTAGGCCTGGGCTGCCTCGCGCCACTCGCGCTCGCCGAGGCGCTTGGCGCCGGCGCTCTTCCGGCTGGCGGGGGGCTCCTTCTTCTCGGGCTCGAGCGGCGCGGGCTCGTCCGGCGACGCGGCGGGCTCGGCCGACTCGGGACGCTCGCCCACGCGCACCGACGGCTCCGAGCCCTCGACGGCCAGCGGCGCGAGCTGGTCGTCGTCGACCGCCGCCTCGGCCCGGCTCGGCTCGGGGTTCGTCTTCTGGTCGACGCCGGGACGCACCAGCTCGAGCCTGATGGGCGAAGTCTGGACCGCCGCCGCAGCGGCCTGCTCCTTCTCGGCCCGCCAGGCCCGGAACATGTCGTAGCCGACGTAGCCCGCCACGCCGAGCACCACCAGCCCCAGGAGCACCAGCAGCACCCGCGGGATTCGGCTCCGCTGCGCTGCGGTGGGCTCGGTGTCCGAGAACGGGTTCTCCTTGCCGCGCCGGGGCCCCGGAGGCGGAGGCGGCGTCGCCCGCACCTTGAGCGACGGCGCGGTGCGGAGCCGGCCCTCGGGCGGCGGCAGCTGGGGCTCGAGGAGCGTCCCCACGATGGGCGGATCCATCGGCTCTCCCAAGAGCACCCGCGGCTGCGTCTCGGTGGCCGTCGCGGTGGGAACGGCCTCGGTCTCGGGCTCCTCGATCGTGGCGTCGAGGCCGGGCCTGCGCTCGACGGGAGTCATCGCCGTGCCCTCGGACGGCGGGGTCCAGTTCAGCTCCACGCGCGAGGCCTGCGGCAACAGCGGCGCGCCCGGGTGGGTGCTCTCCTCGATGACGATGCTCGGCATCGTCTCGCCGTCGGGCCGGGTCTGGCTCTCGTGGGCCCGCGGCGTCGGAGCGAACGACAACTCCTGCGGCTGAATGCCGGCCTCGGCCCGCCGGGCGATGTTCGGCGCCACGTCGCGCAGGGCGAAGACCGCCGTCTCCACCTCCTTCTTCGCCGGCGGCTCGGGCCGGGCCACCGCGCGCAGCTGCTCGCGGAGCTGGCCCAGCATCTTGCGTTCCTGCTGGTACTCGGTGGCGAACGTCTCGCGCATGAACCTCGAGACGCTCTCCGGCCCGGCGGAGGGGTCGATCTCCAGCAGGCACTGCAGGAGCTTCCCGCGGAACTCCTCGGCCGTCTGGAAGCGGCCGGCCGGATCCGGGCTGAGCGCCTTCATCACCACCGCCTCGACGTTGCCGGGGCAGAGCGGCTCGACGGTGTGCAGCGAGGGAATGTTCGGGCTGGCCACGCGGGCCATCAGCTCGCCGGGCGGGCAGTCCTCGAACGGGTTCTTCCCCGAGATGAGCTCGTACAGGCACAGGCCCACCGAGTACAGGTCGCTCCGCCGGTCGACCTTCTGATGTCTGGCCTGCTCGGGCGACATGTAGAGGAACTTGCCCAGGATGATGGAGGGGTTCGTCTTCGCCGCGTTCAGCGTCGACTTGGCCAGGCCGAAGTCGATGACCTTCACCTCGCCCTCGTACGAGATGAGGATGTTCTGCGGCGAGATGTCGCGGTGGACGAGGCCGATCTCCTTGTCCTCGTCGTCGCGCTTGCGGTGAGCGTAGGCCAGCGCGTCGAGCACCCGGCTCATCACGTACAGGACGAAGGTGAGCGGGATGGGCATGTTCCGGTCGCGCATGCGCGCGGCCACCTTGCGCAGGTCCTTGCCGTCGACGTGCTCGAGCGCCAAATAAGGGTCGCCCTCGTGCAGCCCCATGTCGAGCACCTGGGCGATGGAGCCGTGCGACAGCTTCACCAGCGTCTTGGCCTCGTTGGTGAAGCGCTCGACGAAGTCGGGGTCGCTCGAGAGGTGGGGGAGAATCTTCTTGATGACGCAGAGCTTCTCGAAGCCCTGCGCCCCCTCCAGCCGCGCCAGGTAGATCTCCCCCATCCCTCCGGTGGAGATGGGAAGAAGCAGCGTGTACCGGCCGAAGGGCACCGGCCGGAACGGTCTGAGACCGCGGGCAGATGGCTGCTGGAGGGTCATGGGGCCCCGAACAGGGCTATTTCACACCACCCCGGCGGCTCGCGGCTAGCGAACCGCGTCCGAGCCGTCAGAAGCAATTGGCCGTGAAACGGATCGCCAGTAGGGTCGGCTCCGCTCCCCATGGCGGACGAGTTTCTGAAGGTCGAGAACTTCGCGCAGATTCGATCGGCCGACATCCGATTCGGCGACCTGACGGTGCTCGTGGGTCCACAACCGACCGGCAAGAGCCTCGTTCTACAGTTGTTCAAGCTCGCGCTCGACGCCCGCTTCGTTTCGTCGATGATGGCTGGTGCTGGCCTGGTGTGGAGGTCTTCCCAGGACTTCATCGGGCGCTACCTCGGCGAGGGCATGGAGCACGCCTGGCGGCAGGACACCCGCGTTTCGACCCACCTTGGCGATCTCCGTCTCGAGCGGCTCCCGAAGACCCGGAGCACCGCCAACGGAGAAACCGTCTTCTACGTTCCCGCCCACCGCGCCCTGCTTCTGGTGGATGGCTGGCCGCTCCGCTTCGAACGCTTCAAAGAGGACACGCCCATCGTGGCGAGGCTGTTCAGCGACGCGTTGTTCAGCCTGCTGGCGGAACGCGGCACCACGAACCTCTTCCCCGCTCCCCGCCGGCTCAAAGCGCCATTCAGGGAAATCATCGACGACGCGGTTTTTCACGGCGGCAGGGTCCAACTCGTCGAGCATGGTCCGGTGCGGCGCCTCGAAATCGCCTACGGCCAAGAGCGCGACGGGTTGCCATTCTTGACGTGGACGGCGGGGCAACGGGAATTCACCCCCCTTCTCTTGGGGCTGTACCGGGTGCTCCCCGCCGGTGCAGTGGCCCGACACGAGCCGTTCCGGTGGGTGGTCATCGAGGAGCCCGAGATGGGGCTCCACCCACGCGCCATCGAGGTCGTGATGCTCATCGTCCTCGAGCTCATACGGCGCGACTACCGGGTGATTCTCTCCACGCACTCGCCCGCGGTTCTGGAGGTCGTCTGGGGGCTCAAGCGACTCGCCGAGTATGGCGCCAGCCCCAAGAAGGTGCTCGAGGTGTTCGACGTCCGTCGCCGGCACGACCTCGTTGGGCTCGCTGAACGTGCGCTCTCGATGTCGAGTCGCGTCTACAGCCTCGGCTACGACCACGGTCGAGTCTCCTCCTACGAAATAAGCGACCTCGACCCCGGCTCGACGAACGAAATGGAGGCGTTCTGGGGTGGCCTCACGGCCCTCGGATCGCGGCTCGCCGACCTCGTTGCATCCGCGAAGGTTCAGCCGTGAAACGCTCGCGGAAAGGTCGTTCCCGCAGGTCGCCCGGCGTCCTTGCATCACGAATGACCGAAGCGGGTTGCGCGCTCCACGCCCACGTCCAGGCAGGTCCGCAGGCAGTGAAAGACTCGGACCGCGACGCAATCGACGAAGACAGCCGGCACACGGCAACCGACAGCCTCGCGTTCGACGACGTTCAGCGCGATTCGCCAACGTTCGACTACCTGCTGGGCGTTGCCCGTGGAGGCGGCACGGTCGTGGCGCTGGAGATTCACCCCGCGAACGCAGGCGAGGTCGGCACCGTTCTGGCCAAGCAGGCACGTACGCTCGAAGCGTTGGCGGCGCACCGTTGCCAGGCGTGCCGCATCGATGCCTGGATCTGGGTCGCGAGCAGCCGAGTGGACTTGCCGCCGAGATCTGCCAAGCGATGGCTGCTCGCCCAGCACGGCATTCTCGGCCCACACGGGCGCATCGACCTCCGCCGAATCTGACCGCGCTAGCCGGCGCCCGAACGCCCCTCGCGGACCCCCGGGCTCGTCGAGCCGGCGACGTCTTCCTCCACCACCTCGAAGACGGCCGCCTTGGCCTTGCCGCTCAACGTGCGCTCGCCCAGGGGGGTGACGTCGAAGCGCGCGCCGATCTGCGCCAGCGTCTTGCCGGTGATGAGAATCTGCCCCGGCTCGGCGGTCGCCGACAGCCAGTAGGCGACGTTCACCACCTCGCCCACCGCGGTGAAGTCGAGCCGCACCTCCGAGCCCACGGTGCCGGCCAGAAGCTTTCCGGTGTGGAGGCCGATCTTCAGCTCGGTGCGCTCGCGCGGCGGGCGCCTGCCCATCGCCTTCTGCCACTCGTACTTGAGCGCCAGCGCCGTGCGCACCGCCCTCAGCGCATCGTCGCCCTTGCCGTAGGGAGCGCCGAAGATGGCCATCACCGAGTCCCCGAGGAACTTGTCCACCGTTCCCTCGAAGCTGAAGATGACGCCCGTCATCCGCTGGTAGAACTCGTTCAGAATCTCCACCACCCGCTCGGGCGAGAGCTTCTGCGAAAGCTGGGTGAAGCCGGCGATGTCGGCGAAGAGCACGGTGGCGACGCGCTCTTCCATCTGGGTCAGCTTCTGCCCCGAACGGCCCAGCTCGGCCACGCGGCGCTCGACGATGTCCGGAGCATGGAAGCGCTCGAGGGCCTTTCGCAGCCGCTCCTCGGACGGAGCGCGATCCTTGAGCTGGAACTTCTCCACACCGGCGGCGATGAGGTGGGCCACCGCGGTGCACAGGTCGAGCAGCGGCTCGACCTCGCCGCCCGACCGGCCGGACTTGTTGAGGTACAAGACGCCGGCGAACGGCTCGGTCTGGCCGATGGGAATGCACAGCACCTGGTCGACGCCGTAGAGAATGACGCTCTCGCGGTGGGCGAACCGCTCGTCGTCGCGCACGTCGGCCACGGCGATGGCGGCCCGTTTGCTCAGCGCCTCCTCGACGACGGCGTCGGACACCGGCACCTCGCCCTTCTGCAGCTTGCCCCGGTGGCGCACCGAAGCCGGCACCAGCACTCCCGACGAGTGCCGCAAGAGCACCACCGCGGTGGTGGCGGCCACCCGCTCGATGAGCCGGTCGATGACGTCGTCGAGGAAGGCCTGCAGCGACGTCGCCGAGGCCAGCTTCTCGGCCGTGTGGTACAAAAGAAGCAGCGAGTCGTAGCTGACGCGCCCCGCCTTGTCGGCGGCGGGCTCATCCGCGAACGGACCCTCCGAGGGCTCGAACGGCGTGATGTTGTCGAGCACCTTGAGGAGCACGCTGTCGCGCACGTCCTTCGAGAGGATGACCGCCGAGCCGATGTCGATGCCCCGCCCGAAGCGGCGCACCGCTCCGCCGCCGCCCAGGTCCACCATCTCGGTCTGGACGTTCTCGGCCGAGGCCGGCTGGCGAATGCTCAGCGTGTTCTCCCCGACCGTCACCGTGTCGCCCGGCCGGAGCACCACCATGCCATGCAGCGGCTGGCCGTTCACCTTGCTGCCGTTGCGGCTGCCCAGGTCCTCCATCTCGAGCTGGTCGCCCTTGACGTAGATGCGGGCGTGCTTGCGCGAGACGAGGTCGCCCGAGAGGACGATGTCGTTCTCATCGGCCCGGCCCAGCGTGGTGACACCCTCCGGCAGGTCGTAGGCAGTGTCGAAATATCCGGGTCCGTTGATGATGAGCTGCCACATTGCGGCACACGGAAGCGTAGCAAATGCGCAGCGCCCCGCGCGGTTTTCGCTCAGCGCTCGGGGGCGCCCCGCTCGCGGAGGAGGATCAGGAACAACGGCCCGCCGAGCAGGGCCGTCACCACGCCCACGGGCGGCTCGGCCCCGAACGCCCGGAAGAGAAGCCGCGCGGCCAGATCCGACAGCATGAGGAAGACCGCTCCGCCGATGGCGCTCGCCGGCACGAGCAGGCGCTGATCCGCCCCCAGCACCAGCCGGAGCACGTGCGGCACGATGAGGCCCACGAAGCCCACCAGCCCCGCCAGGGCCACCGCCGCCGCCACCGCCAACGACGCCGCCACGAGCAGCGCCATGCGCGTGCGCTCGACGGCCACGCCCAGCGCCGCCGCGTCTTCGTCGCCCAGAAGCAGCAGGTTCAGCCGGCCGGACAGCGCCCACATCACCAGCAGGGCCAACGCTTCGAAGGCGCCGGCGGCGAAGAGCGTCGACGGCCGCTCGTAGGTGATGGCCCCCGCCAGCCAGTAGAGAATGTCTCCCAGCCGATCGGGAGCGGCCAGCGTCTTCGTGAAGGTGATGGCGGCCAGGGCGAAGGCGTTGAAGATGACGCCGGCCAGAAGCGTCCCGTGCATCGAGCCTCCTCCGGCGGCACGGCCCAACGCCAACACCAGCGCGGTGGCGCCGAGCGCTCCGACGAGGGCGAGGGCGGCCGGAGCTGACACCGCGATGACGCCCTCGAGCGCGCTCCCCCGGCCCAACGACTCGAGCCCCAGCGCCAGGGCCAACGTCGCGCCGAGACCGGCCCCGCCGGAGACGCCCAGCACGAACGGATCCGCCAGCGGGTTGCGCGTCAGCCCCTGCAGCGTGCAGCCGGAGGCGGCCAGCGCCGCCCCGACGATGGCCGCCAGAGCTGCCCGCGGCAGGCGCAACTGCCAGAGAATGGCCGCGTCGGTGGTGCCCTCCTTCAGGGCTTCGGAGAGCGACAGCGGTTGCTCGCCCAGCGCCACCGCCAACCAGAACGACGCGAGGGCCAGCGCCAGGAGCGCTCCGAGGGAAGTCAGCGCGCGGCGGAGGCTCACCGTTCGGCCCTGGAGCGCGGCAGCACCGGGTGGGGATGGCGCGGAGGCCTGACGCGGCGGTCCGACGCCGATGGCTCGACCGGCGACGCGAGGGGGTTGCCGGGCCTGCTCCGAGGCCGCATCGGGCGCACCAGCCGCATCAGCTCGTCGACGGCCTCGTCCAGCCGCGGGCCGGGCTGGAGCAGGCGCTTCGACGGCACCTTCACCCATCGGGCCTCGCGCAGGCCGGGGAGCTTCTCGAGCTGCTCGCGGCCCTGCGCGCTGTCGGCGGCGTCGACGACGACGTCGGGGCGCGACTTGAGCGCGCGCTCGGCGGAGTAGACGGTGAACGGGCTCGAGGCTCCCTCGGCCGCGTTCACCGCGCCCACGTCCGACAGCAGCTCGTGCGCGAAGCTGCCCGGGCCGGCCACCACCAGCGGCGAGAAGCCGTAGACGAAGAGCACCCGCACCGGCTTCTGACCCAAGCTCAGCTCTCGCGCGCGCTGCCTCGCCGCCCCGATGTTCCGCACCAGCACCTCGGCGCGCTCGGACAGCCCCAGCACGCGCCCCACCTCGCGAATGGCCTGCTCGGCGCCGGCCACCGAGTGCAGCGGCAGGGCCAGCACCGGAACGCCGAGCTCGGCCATCTTCTCCACCGGCTGCCGGTTGCCCGGAGCGGGCTGCACCAGCACCAGGTCCGGCTTCAGCGCCACCACGGCCTCGACGCTCGGATCCACGAATCCTCCCACGCGCGGGAGCGCCTTCACCTCGGGCAGCTCGTCGTAGCGGGAGACGCCGACGAGCCGCTCTCTCGCGCCGAGGGCCACCACCGTCTCCGTGAGCGACGGAGCCAGCGTCACCACCCGCTTCACCTGCGCCGGCGGCTTGGGGCCCAGGTACGTCGGCCGGTCGAGCGCCTGCGCCGAAGCTGCCGCCCACGCGAGAAGAAGCAGCCCCCACCGGCCGTCACGGCACGCTGACCACATCGGCGACATTCGAGTATCCGGTGGTCGGGTTCGGCGTGCACGCCTGAAGCGTGCTGCGGTGGCTGAGCTGCTCGCCCGCACGCTCGACGACGAAGATGCGGCCGCCGTTGCCGTCCGCGAGGTAGACGCGGCCGTTCTTCACCGCGAATCGCCCGGGCAGGGGCAATGCGCAGCCCGTCCCCGCATCCTGCGGGCAGCGCACCGGCCAGGCGGCCTTGCGCACGCCGTCTCCGTCGACCATCACCAGCGCCGCCTTGTCCACGCCGACGAGGTTGAAGCTCGAGTCGAACTGCGCCCGGCCGATGCAGCTGACGAGCAGCCGGTCGCCGTCGACCGCCACCCAGCCGGCGTTGAGACACGCGTCCGCGCCGAGGTCCAGCGAGCGGACGCCGCCATCGGCGAGCTCGATGCGCGCCAGAAGCCCCGGGCCCGCGGGAGAGAAGGACGGGTCCAGGTTGTTCAACGCCACGTACAGGGCCGAGCCGAGCGCGGCGATGCTGTACGGCCGCGGAATGGCCGCGCCGCCGTCGAAGGTGCGCAAATCGATGCCCGAGAGGTCGATGGCGCCGGCCAGCTTCGGGTTGCGCGGATCCGTCACGTCCACGCGCGCCACCTTCTGCCCCTCGGCGGCCGCCGCTCCGAAGCCGCCCCACAGCGGGACGTAGAGGAAGTTGCCCACCTTCACCATGGCCTGCGGAGCGGTGTTCGGCCCGAACGAGAGCTGGGCCACCGCGGCCATCGGCGAAAAGCCCCCGTCGTGGAGAATGGGCGAGCCCTCGGGCGGGTTCCACAGCGCGCCTCCGTCCTCGCCGCCGTCGGTGCCTCCGTCCATGCCGGCCCCCGCGTCCGAGCCGGGGTCGGTGCCTGCATCCGTGCCCGCGTCGACGCCCGCGTCCATCGGCGTACCGCCGTGCTCGACGACGAGCAGCGTGTTCCCCAGCGAGTCGATGACGTAGAGGTACTTTCCGTCGACCAGCACGTGGTTGGGCGACTTGCCCACCGCGACGGCGCCAGGCAGCGGCTGGAAGGGGCCTCCGTCGCCGAGCGACTCGATGCGCGCGGAATAGAGCCGCTGGTCGACGAAATCACCCGAGTAGAGGATTTCGCGCGTGACGGCGAGCGCCTGCGGGCCGGCCCCGAGCGGCACGAGCGGCCCGCGGACGTCGGCTCCCGCCTGAATGCCCACCACCTGCCCGTTGGTGATGCACGCCGCCACGAGGTCGTACGTGCACACGCCATCGCGGCAGGTCTGCTCGTTCACGCAGGCCCGGTTGCACCCGCCGCAGTGGGCCGGGTCGGTGCGCAAGTCGACGCACGACTGTCCGCACCGCGTGGAGCTGCCCAGCGCGCACGAAGCCTTGCACTGGCCGGCCTCGCACACCTGATTCTGAGCGCACGGTCTGCCGCAACCGCCGCAGTGGCTCGGGTCGGTCGAGGTGACGGCGCAGACGGCTCCGCACCGCTCGGCGCCGCTGGGGCAGGTGCACCGGCCCTCGCGGCAGACCTCGCCGATCTGGCACGCCGCGCCGCACGCGCCGCAGTTCAGCCGGTCGGCCTCGAGGTCCGCGCAGCCCGTTCCGCACCGCGACAGCCCGGCGCTGCACAAGACGCCCTGGTCCGGGCAACCCGAAAGGAGCACACCCAGCGCGGATGCGCCGATGAAGAGCAGCCGAAAAAGGCCTCTCGTCTCAATGCGTGCTGGTCTCGAAGTCATGGGTCATCGTCACCGTGAGGTAGGCCGCGCGCGGCGGCAGGGGGTAGCCGTCGACGTCCTGGGTGCGGACGTCGAGCAGGTTCTTCAATTCGATGGAGGCCTGAACTTTCGGCCTGAAGACGAGCTCGCTGGACAGGCCCGCGTTGACGAAGGTGCGCGCCGGCAGCGACACCGTGCCGGTGCGGTTCTGGAGCTGCTCCGACTGGTAGAGCACCTCGAATCGCCCGCGGGCGATGGCCGGCCCCACCGAGACGCGCGCGTACAGCTTGTGGCGCGGGCGGAAGGGGAGCTCCTTCAAGTAGTAGCGCGGCTCGTCCTTGAGGTTCTGGCTGAAGAGCAAGGTGTAGCTGGCCAGAGCGGAGAGCCATTCGGCTCCCGCCCACTCGGCCTCGGCCTCGAGCCCGAAGACGCGCGCCGCCATGAAGTTGAACGGCCTGGCGCCGAGCAGCGGGCTCAGCTCGTAGGAGATGAGGTCTTCGTACAGCGAGTAGAAGCCGCCGATTGAGCCTTTGGAGCGCGCCGTCTCGAAAAGCAGCGCCGCATCGGCGTACAGCGCACGCTCGGGCCGAAGCGACGGGTTCGGCCAGAGGAAGCCCTGGTGCACGTACAGCTCGAGGAAGGACGGGGCCCGGTGCGACTGGCCCGCGTTGGCCCGCACCGAAAGCGCGCTGGTCAGGGCGTAGGTGGCGCCCAGCTTGGGCGACAGCCCGGTGAACGGGCCCGACTGGTCCACGCGCATCGACGGCGAGAGGACGAGCGCTCCGCCGAGGAGGAAGACGTCGCCGCCGATGAGCGCCGACACCTTCGGCCAGGCCGGGTTCGCAGACGACGGCTCGCGCATCCACTCGTACGAGGCAGATGCCGCGGCGAACAGGCCGCATCCGCCGACGAGCGACTCGAACGTCACCTCCGCTCCCACCGCCTGGTCGAGCTGCTCGTAGAGGGCGTAACCGGGCACGGCCTCCAGAAGCGACAGCGCGTCCTGCTTGCCCCAGAGAAAGCCGCCCACTTCGCCCGACGGCAGCGCTTTCGACAGGCGCAAGAAGCCCGCGGCGCGGCGGCTCGACTGGCGGCCCTGGCCGGTGGGGTTGGCGGCGGGCCCGGCCAGCCCGCGCGACTCGAGCGACAGCTCGGCCATTCCCTCCGCGAAAGCAGATGGGCCGATGGGGCGGCGGTACTTGACGAGCGCTCCGCCGAAGGCCGCGTCGTTGTTCTCCCGCACGCGCGTCTCGAGCGGGTTGCCGTCGAGCTCGGGCAATTCGTCGTAGAGGAAGTCGAAGCGGCCGTCGCTGCGCGCTCCGTGGAGCAGCAAGAGCCCCTGCCCTCCCCCGAGCGGCCCGGTGGCCCCCGCGTGGAGGAGCGACGTCTGGAAGCTGCCGAAAGTGGCCTCGGCGAAGGCGCGGGCCGCTCTTTCGGGCCGGCGCGTGACGACGTTGACGACCCCGCCCAGAGCGCCGCTGCCGAAGCGAGAGCCGCCCCGGAGCACCTCGAAGCGCTCGACGACGGCCGCCGGAATGCGCGAGAGGTCGACGTTGCCGCCGCCGCCGTTCAACGGAATGCCGTCGAGCAGCACCAGCGTGCCGTTCGGAGCCGCTCCGCGCAGCGACACGCGCTTGCTCTGGCCGAGGCCGCCGGACTCGTGCACCACCACGCCCGGCGAGGTGGCGAGAAGCTCTGCGGCGTCTCTGGCCTCGCCGCCCTGGGCCTTCACCACCGTCACGGCGCCGGAGGCGTCGCGGCGCGAGGGCGACTGCGGCATCGACTGCTCGGGTAGGGGCACCACCACGGGCGGGAGCTCGACCTCTTCCGCCCGCGAGGCGAACGGGAGCAACAGCGAGACGAGCAGCCGCCCTGAAGTGCGAAGTACGCCAGTGCCCATGCCGCCTTCCGCTCCCTCTCTCGAAGAGGGAAGGCCTGTGCGCCGGTATTCCGGCGCCCCCTCGGGCAGGTCTCCTGGCTCCCGGGTCGCGCGTCGGGCGCCTTGCCCGACATCGTCGGAGCTTCCGCCTTCCCCCTTTCGGAGTGGCGACTGCCGAAGTCCCTAGCCCCTTTTTGGGGCCGCCCGGTCACAGTGGCGGGACCGCGCCGGATTCTCACCGGCTTCCCTTTTCGTGGCCGACTCGGCCACCCGAAGGTGGCGCCCTTGTACGGGCAGTCGGCGGGTGTGGTCAAGCCGTCGGCTCGTTTCGATGGGCGATGCGGTAGGTACGCTCTGATGCGGAGCGCGGGAACGAGCCGGTGGGTGCGCGCGGCGACCTGGGCCACGGCGTTGGTCCCGGCGTTCTTCGCGTTCAATTACGTGTTCAGGTTCGCGGTCGACGTGCTGGTCCACGACGACTGGGACCTGGTGCCGCTGCTCGAGAAGTCGTTCGCGGGCGCGGTGACGCTCGGGGATTTGTTCGCCCAGCACAACGAGCACCGGCTGTTGTTCCCGCGGCTCTTGATGCTCGCCGCCGCGCACGTGACGGGGCGGTACACCCTGGTGATGGCATATGCGAGCTGGACATTCGTGCTCGCGACGGCGCTGGCCCTGCTCGCCCACCACGTGCGCGTGCACGGCTGGAGCTCGAAGAGCGCGGTGCTCTTTCTCCCCATCGCGTGGATGACGTTCTCGCTCAGACAGGCGGACGATCTGCTCTGGGGATGGAACGTGCAGATCACGCTCGCGAACGCCGCCGCCATCGGCGCGCTGGTCATCGCCTCGCACGCCACATCCTGGCGCGGCTTCCTCGCAGCAGTCGCGCTCGCTGCCATCGCCTCCTACTCGTACGGGGCCGGATTCGTCGCCTGGCCCGCCGGAGCCCTCGCGTGGTGGCGTGCTCCTTTGCGGCGGGCGGATGCAGCGCGGCTCGTTTCTTGGCTCGCGGCCGGCGCCATCGTTCTTGCGCTGTACCTGCTCGACTACAGCCGGCCGGCGCATCATCCGAATCCGTTCCTGGTGGCGCAAGATCCGGTGCATGCGGCGCACGCTCTGGCCATCACGCTCGGGGTCGCGTTCTCGTCCGAGCCGCTCGCCGCGGCGCTGTTCGGAGCGTTCGAGCTGGCGGTGCTCGCCTCGCTGCTCGTCTTCCACCGGCGGCGGCTGGGCGACGTGCGCGTGCGATGCCCGTCGGCGCTCGCGCTGGCTGGCGCGGCGGCGGCGGCCATGGTGGTCGCCGGCAGGGCCGGGTTCGGCGAGGACGGCGTGCTGCAGTCCCGGTACGCGTGCCTGGTCCTGCCCGTGTCTTTCGCCGCCTATCAACTGGCGCTCTTGGTCGAAGCAAAGGGGCGCGTTCCCGCGCTGGCCGCCGCCGCGTGCCTGGCGGGCCTCACGCTGCTCGGCTCGTACCGCGGGGCCATCCGCTACGGCCTCGACTGGCGCGCCACCAAGCGAGCGCAGGCGGAGATCCTCGCCTCGTACCGCGACCGGTCGGACGAGCAGCTCTCCGGGCTGTACCCCGCGGCGTCGGTGGTGCGCGAACGCGCTCCCATGCTCGAGCGCCGTGGCCTGAGCGTCTTCTCCCGCGAGTAGCGGCGGGCTTCTCACCGATCGAGAGCCCGCTGGAGCGCGCGCGCTCGTCCGGGCGTCGGGATGATCCGCGGCTCGGGGATGCCGCATCGCGCTCTCGCCCTCTGCACGACCCTGGCACGGCCGCTGCTCCGGTGCGAGGCGGCGCCAATGGGGGCGCGATGCAAGGAGGAGAGTGGTGTTGGAGCCAGGAAAGAGGTTCGCCGTGTTCTCCATCAAGAAGACGGAGCGCGGCGTGATTTGGACGCGCGCGGGCAACGCGCAGATCAACCGCGACGGGTCGATGAACATCTACCTCGACGTGTTGCCGCTCGAGGGGAAGCTGCACGTGCGCGAGCCGGGCGAGAAGCGCGACTCGGCACCCATGACGCTGGTCGAAGAGCCGGCGCTCGCGGCGGGAGGTCACTGATGAAGACCATGGCCGCATTGACGATGGCCGCGCTGCTTCTGGGCGGAGTGGCCGAGGCGAAGAAGAAGCCGACTCAGCTCACGGGCGTGGTGAACCTGAACAACGCCACGAAGTCGCAGCTCGCGCTTCTGCCGGGCATCGGGGAGAAGGCCGCCGAGAAGATCGTGACGCTCCGCCAGAAGGCGCCGTTCCAGAAGGTGGAAGACGTGCTGAAGGTGAAGGGGCTCGGCAAGAAGCGCTTCGAGAAGCTCAAGCCCTACCTGACGGTGAACGGGCCGACCACCATCTCGGTGGTGAAGGAAGGAGGTGCCGGCAAGGGGCAGGCGCGTTCGGCGCCGCCGCGAAGATGATCCGCCTCGGGTGAGGGGAAGGTCGCTCCCCTCACCCGTTCTCGCCCGCAGGGGTGTCACGGTCCCGGCCCGATGCGCCTAGATGGCGTGCGCACGACGCGCGACACACGAAAGGAGACGGAACATGAAGTGGCTCAAGCGTGGGCTCATCGCGGCGGTGCTCGGGGTCCCGGCGATCGCCTGGGCAGCGACGGGCGCGCTCGGGTGCTGCCCGATCTGCCCGTGACGTAGGCTCTCGGGCGGAACGAGGACACCGGGTGGACCCAGCGGCTCGCAACGAGCTGAACGTCGCACTGTCGCGGCTGGCCAGCGGCGATCGTGCCGCCTTCCGCCCGGTGTTCTCCCAAGCCGAGCCCGTGGTGCGCCGCTTCGTGGCGCGGCTGAACGTCTTCGCCCGGGCAGCCGAGTACGACGGCGAGCGCGATGCGCTGACCTGGATTCTGGCCATCGCCGCCTACGAGTCGCGCACGTTCCGGAACCGGGCGCTGCGCCGGCGCGAAGCGCTGGGCGCCGACGTCTCCCATCTGCCCGCCGGCGACTCGCCCGAGCAGACCGTCGTCGAGGCCGACCTGCGTCGAGCGCTGGGAGACGTGATGCGGACGCTCCGGCCCGACGACGTCAGCACGCTGGCGGCCGCCCTGAACGGGAGACGGCCCGATGTGGCGCCGGCCACGTTCCGAAAACGCCTCGAACGCGCAGTCGCGCGGCTGCGCACCGCCTGGAGGGCCCGCCATGGCGCCGAGTGAGCTCGAAACCCGCGCCCGGCGCGCATATGAACTCGGGCGGCTGCGCCGCGGGCTGAAACTGGCGGCTTTGCTGTCGCCGCTCGGCCTCGCGTCGGCGCTGCTGTGCGGAGCGCCCCTCTTGTCATTGGCGGCCGTGGTCGCCTTGTGCTCGCTGGTGACCGTGCTCACCTGGCGCGGTCTGGAGGTGGGCCGCGCGGTCCTGCCCGGCCTCGTGGCGGCGGGGCCCGCGGTGTTGGCCCCGCTGTTGGTACGCGGAGCCGGCCACGGCTGCGCTGCGTCGGCCTGCCTGCCAGTGTGTCTCGCCGCCTGCTTCGTGTGCGGGATTGCGTCGGGAGCGCTCCTGGCGCTGTTCGCCGCGAAGCTCAAAGGTGGCCGGGCCTTCATGGGCGCGGCGATGGCCGTCACCACCGCCGCCGGAGCGCTCTGGTGCGTGGCCTTCGGCGCCTCGGGCGTCTTGGGCATGCTGGCGGGAGTCATCGCTGCGTCGATTCCCGCGACCGCCCTGGTCCGCCGCGCGTCGCCGTGACGGCGCCGTCGAACGACGTCACCGCGGCCGGCCGTCGCGGGCCGAGCTTCCGCCCTGCGTCGCCCATCCGCGGCTCGCGGGTGGAACGCCGACCCAGAACGAGCGGATGCGCTGACTGCCGGTCGGTTCGGTGGTCAGCACCGTCCATCGCCCGGCCGAGAACGCCGCCGGCTCCTCGTAGCGGTCGGCGCTCGGGAGCGGGCACGAGTACCAGGTGTGGCCGGCGGGCGAGATTTCCACCAGCCGCGAGGCCCCCGAGCTGAAGCGCTGAAAGAGGACGCTCCCGCGACCGGTGAGGTGCGGCTGTCGCGGGCCGTCGGCGCCGGGAGAGCTCCACAGCGCGCGGCCGGACCTCGAATCGATTCGGTACAGCCAGTCGCGCTCCTTGCGTCCGAATGCGTAGGCCACGCCTTCGTCGAGGAGCGGCGAAGAGCCCTCGCCGCCCATGCTCTCGAAGCGGATGTCGAACGCCATTCTGCCGTCGTGGGCCCGCAGGGCCACGCCGCGGTCCTCGAAGAGGAGCCCTCGGTACACTGCGAGCGGCGGCGGCGAGCCGGGCCGCGTGACGCGCCAGCGCTCGACGCCCTCGGGCGTCAGGGACACGAGCTCTGCGCCGAGGCGGAAGTACAGGTTGCCCTCTTCGTCGGCCAGAAGCCCTTCGAGCCGGAGCGGGAACGTGCGGTGCCAGAGCAGCTCGCCGTCGGCCAGTGACAACGTGAAGAGATGCCCCTCGCTGGGGCCGCGGGCGCACCCGGAACCGAAGGCGCTGGCTGCGAGCCGGTCCCCTCCCGCGGAGACCAGCACGGGCGCATCGAGGATTCCGGGCGAGTAGCGGCATGACGCCCCTCGCAGCGCGACGAACCATTCCTCCTCACCGGTGGCGGAGCGGAACACGCGGACGTGCCCAGCTTCGACGCCCGAGACGACGAGCTCGCCGGAGAGGACGAGCCGGCCGCGAACCGGAGCCGATGGCGATGCGGACAACCGCCGCCGGAACCGCGGCCGCCCGGCGCCTTCGACCGACACCAGCTCGCAGCCCGAGCCATCGCACTCGGCCCAGTAGACGTTGCCGCGCTCGTCGGCCAGGCCCGGGAAGTGAACGCGCTTGCCCGGCGGGGCCGTGTAGCCCCACTGCTCGGGCGTCATCGACGGCGGCGGCTGGACGCAGCGGCGGCTCCGGCAGACGCCCGACTCCTGGCAGGGCGAGCCGCCCGCGCAGACCGTTCCCTCGGGAGTGGGCTCCGAGACGCACGCCCCAAGGCGACACACGTGCATGCGCACGCAGTCGAACGAGCCACACGAGGTGCCGTCGGGCACGGGGGCTTCGGAGCAACCATTCAGCGGGTCGCAGACCGGAGCCAGGCACGGATCCTTCGGTGGCGGGCAGCGCGCCGGGCGGTACACGCACCCGACCGGCGGCTCGCAGTCGTCGTCGGTGCAGGCGTCACCGTCGCTGCAGTCGACCTTCGGGCCCTCGCAGCGGCCGTTCCGGCAGGTGCCGCGACTGATGCAGCGGTTCGAGCAGGCGCTCCCGTCGGGCGAGGGCTCTTCGACGCAGGCGACGCGCCTTGGGTCGAACCGCGCCCAGCGACACTCGGCCGTGGGCACGCACAAAGGGGCGGTCTCGACGTGGGCGGTGACCGGAACCGAGAGCTCGGACTCGTCCCACCGGATCACCACCCGGCCGTTCACTTCGCCCGGCGCTTCCGGATGAAGAATGACCCGAACCCGAGAAGCTGCTCCACCCGGCACGCGCAGCGTTCGGGTGCGGACGACGAATGGCCCCTCGACCTCGAGCTCCGCACTCCGCTCGCCGCGGGCGGTGTTCAGGACGGACAGGTCGATGCCTGCGGGGTACCCGACGAAGCAGCGTGGAAAGCGGAGCTCGGCCGGTCGGGCGCGCAGCTCACCCCTGTCGTCCCGGAGGCGCGGATTGCGCTCGCAGGCGAAGAGTGCGAGCACCACCGCGAGATGAGCACGGCCTCGCACGAGGCGCGTCGCTGCAACCCGTGGTCCCCGCGAAACCGCCCCCGACCGTCGGCTTCACGACGGCTCGGAGGAACCACGCTTCCCAGTTGCGGGTAAGGGACGCCCTACCCGACTGCCATGAAGCGGACGGCCCGTCCCGAAGGACAGGCCGCCGTCCAACTCCAATCAACGGACCCGCGCAGGCGGAACTCCGGCCGCAGGGGCACCGGCCGCTTGTCACTCGCCCGTGACGATGACGCAGTACTTCGCGTAGAGGCCGAGGATGTTGGTGTACTTGTTGTCGACGGCGCCGACCTTGGTGATGCCGGCCTGCTGCGCGGCGGTCTGCACCGAAGCGTCGCCCGTGGTGATGATGCCGAGAATGTTGGTGGCGCACGCCTCGCCCTTCTTGCCCGGCACAATGGGGTTGTCCGTCACCTGCTCGTTGGCCATGGTGTCGGTGTACAGGTCACTGGCACCGCCGGCGACGCGACGGCCCATGAAGGCCAGGCCCGCGCAACCCGAAAGACCGAAGCTGAACGCCGCGAGAACGGCGAGCGAGAACAACTTCCGCATGGTGTGGCTCCCTCCCTGACTGCGTGTGCGCCCGCGCTTTTATCCAGTCGCACATCCGACGCAACAGGTTTCGCCGGCCCGGGCTGCTGCCGGCCGCCCCCGGCGCGCCGGAGCCTTTCACCGGAAGGCTTCTTATATAAAGGAGGAATACGGGGCCTCGCCGGCCGTTCTCCGGCCGATGAGCCCTGGGCGTGGCCCACCCACGCCGAGTCGAAGGGCCGTACCGTGAACCTCGAGACCGACAGCGCGCGCCCGGCCCCGACGGCTCCTCCCCCCCAGATGCCGCAGCGACCCGACGGCCACGCCCGCCTCATCGTGCGGGTGCAGGCGCGGCAGAGGCTTTCGCTGTGGGCCCAGGGCGCCCTCTACGGAGCGGCCGCCGCGGTGCTGCTCGCGTTGCTCGGCGGCTTTCTGGCCAACGCCTCGCCCGCGCTCGGCCGAGCGCTCTTCATCGCTGCCCCGGTGGCCTTCGCCTGCGTGCTGGTGGCCTTCGGCGTCTTTCTGGCCGTGGCCACGGTGGGAGATCCGGCCCGCACGGCGCGGCTGGTCGGCAAGCGGGTGCCAGAGCTCCATCACGACGTGCTCGCCGCGGTCGAGCTCGAGCGGACTTTCGACGAGGGCGACTTCTCGAAGGACCTGGCGCTGGCCTTCCTCCGCGAGCTCGACGCGCGCGTTAGCTCCGTCGACGCCCGCGCGGTGGTCGACGCGCGCAACACCCGCCGGGCCTCCTTCGCCCTGGCCGCAATGGTGGCCGCCTCGCTCATCGCCTTCGCCGCCTGGCCCAAGCGCTGGCTGACCGGGGCGGCCGCGGCGTTCACTTTCTCGTCGCGCCCTCAGCCGACCGCCGCGCGCGAGCCCATCACCGGCGATGTCGAGCTGACCTACCGATATCCCGCGTACACGGGGCTCAAGCCGCGCACCGTGCCCGGCACCAACGGGGAGATCAGCGCGCCGGCCGGCACCGAGGTGCAGATCCGCACCCGATCCGACCGCGAGGTGGCGCGGGCCGAGCTGGTGGTGAACGGCAAGAGCGTGCCGCTGCAGGTCTCGGGCGGGCGCGACCTGTCGGGCAGCTTCGTCCTCGACAAGCCGGGCGCCTACCACTTCCGCTTCCTCAAGCGCTCGGGGAAGGTGGTGGCCGAAGGGCCGGACGTGCCCATCCACGTCGACGTCGATGCCTCGCCCCAGGTGCGCATCGTCGCGCCCGGCGAGGAGCTCGAGGTCGACCCCGGCCAGAGGGTGACGCTGCGGTACGAGGCCTCCGACGACTACGGTCTGTCGTCGCTCGAGCTCGTCTACCGCGAAAGCGGCAGCCCCGACGAGAAACGCGTTCCTTTGCGCCACGACGAGGGACGGCGCTCGAAGGGCAGCTTCGAGTGGGACGTCACCGAGCTCAAGCTGCAACCCGGCCAGAAGGTGACGTACTTCCTCGAAGTCCGCGACAACGACGAAGTCGAGGGCCGCAAGAGGGGCGTCTCGCGCACGCAGGTGCTCAAGCTCTACAGCGCCGCCGAGCACCGGCGCGAGGCCGTGCGGAAAGCCGAGCAACTCTGGGAACGGCTGGTGACCCACCTGGCCGATCGGCTCGAGGGCCCCGACCGCGCGAAGGAGAAGGACGTGGCGCAGATCACCTCGGCCCAGTCCACCGACGCCTCGGGGCTCCAGCTCGCCGCCGACATGATGCAGACCGCGAACGAGCTGGCGAAGGAGAAGGACGCTCCGCCCGAGCTTCTGGCGGCGCTGGTCAACATCGGCGAGGCAACAGAACGGGTGGTGATGGTCACCTCGGATGCCCGGCGATTGTTTCTGCGCTTCCGCGGCCGCACCGACTTCGACGTCTCCAAGCGGCTCACCACCGCCGCGGGCAACGAGATCGCCGAGCACGAGCGCAACGTGCTCTATCTGGAGACGCTCCTCGACCGGCAGAAGCTGCAGGAGCTCAAGGAGCTGGCCCGCCAGCTCCAGCGCGACAGGCGCGAGCTGGCCTCGCTCATCGAGCAGTACCAGAAGACGCAGGACGAGAAGATCCGCGACTCGGTGCTGCGCGAGATCCAGTCGATGCGCGCGCGCATCATGGAGCTGATGCAGCGCATGGCCGAGCTGGCCAAGGGCATTCGCGACGAGCACCTGAACCGCGAGGCGCTCGAGGAGCTGATGCAGGAGAAGGACATGGGGGCGGCCCTCGACGAGATCGAGCGGCTGATGCGCGAGGGGAAGACCGACGAGGCCCTCGCGAAGCTCCAGGAGCTTTCCATGCAGATGGAGGAGATGCTGCAGAGCCTCGAGGAGGCCGAGGAGGAATCGGGCGAGCAGGCCAACCCCGAGCTGACGAAGAAGTTCCAGGAGTTCATCGACGAGCTGCAGTCGACCACCGCCGAGCAGCGCCGGCTGGCCGACGAGACGAAGGAGCTGCGCGACCGCTACAAGCAGCAGATGAAGGACCGGCTCGCGCAGAAGGGGGCCCAGCTCAAGAAGGAGCTGCTCGACAAGGCCGACGAGGTGCTCCAGGACTACAAGCGGCTCGACCCCGACGCGCTGAACGCCCGCGCCGACCGCCCGCTCGAGGAGGCCATCGCCGAGCTGCAAAACTTGAAGAGCGCCCTCGAGGTCGAGGACTACGATTTGGCCGCCGAGGCCGCCGCGAGGGCCGAGCGCGCCGCCGAGGAGCTGGCCGCCAACGGCGAGCAGCAGAAGCAGCTCGACGAGGTGTTCCAGAACCCGCCCGAGGTGCGCCGCCAGTCGCGCGAGCTCTCCGAGCGGCTGAAGGGCGACGCCCGCAAGGTGAACGACATCAACCAGAAGCTCGCGCAGCTCTTTCCCCAGCCGGGCTCGATGCTCTCGGAGCAGGACCAGAAGCGGCTGCAGAAGCTGGCGCAGGAGCAGAAGTCGCTCGAGCGCAAGGCCCAGTCTCTCGAGCGGCGCATGGAGGAGATTTCCCAGATGGCCCCCGTCTTCGGCGAACAGGCCCAGGAGCAGATGAGCCAGATCGGCGAGCGCATGGCCGACGCCGCCCAGCGCATGGAGGGCCGGGACGTCAGCCGCGGCTACGGCGAGCAGAAGGCGGCCCTCGAGCAGCTGCAGCAGTTCCAGCGGCAGATGCAGCAGTCGAAGAGCGGCAAGGGCAAGCGGGGCGGTCTGCCGCTGCCGATGTTCGCCGGCCGCCGTTCGGGCTGGGGCTCGCACGACCAGGAGAAGGTCGAGATCCCCGACGAGGACCAGTTCCAGGCGCCGAAGGAGTTCCGGAAGGATCTGCTCGAGGCCATGAAGCAGGGGGCCCCCGACAAGTACCGCGACCAGGTGAAGCGGTACTACGAGGAGCTGGTGAAGTGAGGCTTTCCGTTCGTGCGCTGGCGCTCGGCTTCGCGCTGCTGGGCGGCGCGGCGGTGGCGGCCGAGCTCAAGGCCGAGGCGAAAGCTCGGCTGCAGAAGATCGAGCAGCTCCTCAACGATTGGGACATCGAGGGAGCCAGGGCCGAGCTCGAATCGCTCGAGCAACTGGGGTTGTCCGACGTCGAGCCGGTGAAGTACTTCCGCGGCCGGGTCGCCTTCGAGGAGGGCCGGTACGAGGAGGCGGTGCGGCTGCTCGAGGAGGCCGGCGTCTCGGACAAGCCCGGCAGCTATTTGCGCCTGGCCAAGGACACGCTGAAGATCGTCGGCCAGCACGAGCGGGCCGAGAGCGCGCACTTCGTCTTCCTCTACCCCAAGGGCAAGGACGCCATTCTCGCCCCGTACGCGCTGGAGACGCTGGAAGCCATTCGCGCCGCGATGCTCGAGGATTTGCAGCACGCTCCCAAGGGCAAGGTGCGTGTCGAGGTGGTGAACGACGCCAACGAGCTGTCGAAGGTGTCGACGCTCACCCGCGAGCAGATCAAGACCACCGGCACCATCGCCATCTGCAAGTTCAACAAGCTGATGGTGACCAGCCCCAAGGCGGTGGTGCGCGGCTACGACTGGCAGGACACGCTGGCGCACGAGTACGTGCACCTCGTGGTGTCGCAGAAGAGCCGCAACACCGTGCCCATCTGGCTGCACGAGGGGCTGGCCAAGTTCCTCGAGTCGCGGTGGCGAACCGGGCCGGGGCAGGCGCTCTCGCCGGCGACGTTGGCGCTGCTCGGCTCGCGGGTGAAGAAGGACAAGCTCATCCCGTTCGAGAAGATGCACCCGTCCATCGCGCTGCTCCCCTCGGCCGAGGACGCGGCCACCGCCTTCGCCGAGGTGTTCTTCGCCATCGACCTGGTGTGGCGGCAGAAGGGCAACGCGGGGCTGCGCACCATCATCTCCGAGCTGGCCGCGGGCAAGGACGACAAGCGGGCCGTGGAGACGGCGATGGAGAAGAGCTTCGCCGCCTTCGAGAAGTCCTGGCTGGCCCACGTGAAGAAGCAGCCCTTCCCCAAGGAGCTCATCCCGCTGACCGCGCACGAGAAGAAGGAGCTGAAGGAGGACCCCTCGAAGAAGGAGGAGAAGTCGAAGCGGGAGATTTCGTTCGGCGACTTCGTCGAGGTGGAAGAGCCCGAGGCCCGCCGCTATGCGCACCTGGGCGAGTTGCTCCGCGAGCGGAACCGCCTTTTCGCCGCCGCCGAAGAGTACGGCAAGGCATTCGCCATCGTCGGCAACAAGTACGAGTCGGTGTCGAACAAGTACGCGCTCGCCCTGCTCGAGCTGAACCGGCTCGACGAGGCCGAGAAGGTGCTCAAGGGCTCGCTGACGGTGCACCCCTCCTCGCCCACCACGCACGTGCATCTGGGCCGCATCTATTTGCGGCGCAAGGACTGGACGTCGGCCAGACAGGCGTACCTCAACGCGCTCGGGTCCGACCCGTTCGACGAGGAGATCCACTTCGCGCTCTACCGCGCCCACGAGGCGCTGGGGGAGAAGGCGCTGGCCGACCGGGCGATGAGGGCTGCCTCGCTGCTCACCGGCATCCCGCCGGCCGAGGTGCCCGCGGTGGCCCGGACGCTGGCGCGCGAGGAGGGCAACCTGGCAGACGTCACCATCCCCTCGCCCGAGCGGAGCGCCGCGGATGCGGGCCTGATTCCGCCAGCGCGAACCCGCTGACGTCGGCCCACGGGCGGGCGCGGGCCGGTGTGGCGCTGCGGAAGTCGTGAGTCTCTCCGAGCAGCCACGGCTTCGCGGCCAGGTCGCCAGGGCGGCACGTTCCGATTCGGGGAGCGCGAGCGTCACGTGCGTGCGACGGTGTGCCCGGCCCGCGTTGTCACCCGCGAATCGGCGCCGCCAGGGTGCGCCTCATGTCGAACTGCGTCTTCGCGCTCGCGCTCTTCGCTGCGCTCGGGGCGCGCGCCGCCGACACCTGGACGAATCCGTTCGTCGGCGTTCGCCACCTGCACCGCACCACGGCGAACCCGACCTGGAACATCAACGCCCTCGTCATCGACCTCACCACGCCAGGCGTGCGGCTCGGCGCCACCACCTCGAGCCAGCGCCGCTCCACCACTTCGGCGTGGGCCAGGCTCGTCGGAGCGCAGGCCGCCATCAACGGCGACTTCTTCAGCTACGCGACCTACGCGACGTCGGGTCTCGCCGCGGGCGGAGGCGCGAAGTGGAACGACACCAACGACTCGACCTCGAGCGGCAACATCGCGTTCGACTCGGGCTCGCGCGTGGTGCTGTACCCGCCGTCGCAGCTCGTCACCTTCGACCCGACCTGGATGCGCGGCGTCGTCTCGGGCCGGCCGCACATCGTCGTGAACGGCACGGTGCGTACCTTCTCCGATTCCTTCTGCACCACGCGCCACCCGCGCACCGCCGCCGGCCTCTCTTCGGACGGCAAGACGCTCATCCTCGCCGTCGTCGACGGCCGGCAGACCGCGAGCGTCGGCATGACGTGCACCGAGCTCGGCAACCTCATGCGCGGCCTGGGAGCCCACGACGCCCTCAACCTCGACGGCGGCGGCTCGAGCACGATGTACGTGTCGGGCCGCGGCGTGGTGAATCGTCCCTCCGACGGGTCCGAGCGCGTCGTCGCCAACCACCTCGCGGTCTACGCGCCGGCAAACGGCTCGCTCGGCACCCTCAAGGGCGTCGTCTACGAGTCGCCCGACACGAGCAGGCGCATTCCGAACGCCGCCGTCAAGGTGCTCCCGAACGGCCCGACCGACGTCACCGACGCGCTCGGCGTCTTCGAGCTCCGTCTCCCGCCCGGCACGTACAGCTATTCGGTCTCCGCGAGCGGGTATCAGCCGGGCTCGGCCACGCGCACGCTCACCGCGGGTGGAACGACCTGGGGCAGCGTCGGCCTCATCAGGGCGACGGCGCCGACCGACATCGACCAGGACGGCGTCGCCGACCCGAACGACAACTGCGTCGACCAGCCGAACGCCGATCAGCTCGACACCGACCGCGACGGCGCGGGCGACGCGTGCGACGGAGACGACGATGGCGACGGCCGCTTCGACGAGGACGACCCGTGCCCGCTCGTCCCCGGCCGCTGCGGAAGCGAGCTTGCCGAGCCCGAAGAGCCCGATGCCCCGCGCCGGCCGGTGTCGAGGACGCACCGCCGCTTCCGGAGCCGGCCGTCGACGAGGAGGCGAGGACGGGTTGCGCGTCGGCTCCGAGTGGTTCGCTCGCGCTCGCCGCGCTTGCCCTCGCGCTGCTCGGCCGGCACGGTGCCCGGGCGGCTTCTCATGTCGCGCGTCGGACCACCCGCCGGGCGGGAACGAGCCGCTGAGCTCTTCAGGCATCGTCCAGGCGGCGTGAAGAAGCCTCGCTACCAACACGAGGCGCTCAGCTCATCACCGTGCACCAGGCCCGGGCTCTTTGCCCGCCCGTCGATTTCGAAGACGGCGACGTGGCAGTGCTACATTGTGAGGCGTCGAGCGAGAGGGGACATGAACCGAATCGCGCTGCTGGCGATGGTTGCGTGGGCGAATGCCGGCGCGGCCGATACCGTCGCGCCGGTGAAGCTCGCGTCGCCGGGCCTGCGCGGCCTCGACGTTCCGCCCGAGGAGCTCACCTACTTCTCCGAGGAGCTCGCTCAACGGCTCTCGGCAGAAGGACTGCAGGTAGTCACCCATGCGGAAGTCGCTGCGTTGCTCGGCCTTGAGCGACAGCGGCAGCTTCTCGGTTGTGGCGACGACCCGTCGTCGTGCCTCGCCGAGCTCGGCGGCGCACTCGGGGCGGAGGGCGTCGTCCTCGGAAGCCTCGCGCGCATCGAGGGCGAATACCGCCTCACGGCGAAGGTGCTTTCCGCGCGCGACGGCCGGCTCCTCGGCCAGGCCACGGCCGCCGCCAAGGACAAGCTCGGCCTGGTGAACGCGCTGACCGGCGTGGCGCGAGTGCTCGTACCGCAGGTGGTCCAAGCCCTGGGCCGACCGCTGCCCGAGCCGGCACGCGGCACGCGAATGCGCCGCGCGGCGTGGATCCCGATTCTCGGAGGAGTCGCCGCCTCCAGCCTCGGCATCTGGGCGCTCACCGGCGTGGTCGAGCGGAATCGCCGCCTCACCGATGCGACGTATGCCGGCTACAGCCGCACGGTGGCCGAAGCCGAGGCCAACCGCGAGGCTGGAAAGCAGCTCCAGTTCTGGGGCAGCCTCGGTGTGGGTGTCGGCGTCGCCGCCATCGCGGCGGGCGGGGTGATGTTCGCGTTGGGCGGAGACCCAATTGAAGTCGCATTCGTTCCGGGGTGGTCGGGAGGGCCCATAATCGCGCTGAGCGGAGCGCTTCCATGAACGCTTCGCGCGCTCTTCGCGTGCTCGCCGCATTTCTCGCGCTGGCCTCGTGCGTCGATTTCGACGTGTCGTTCCGGGCGTGGTGCGAACAGCACGGCCCCGGTGCCGACTGCGCCACCGCCGACGATTGCTGCAGCCGAATCTGCGTCAGCGGGAAGTGCGTGGGCTCGGGCGCCGGCGGCGGAGCTGGAGGCGGAGGAGGAGGCAGCGGCGCGGGCGGCGGCGGCGCGGGCGGCGCCAGCGGCGCGGGCGGCGGCTTCGGTAGTGGCGCGGGGCGCTGAGCCTCGCATGCCGAGCCGCGCAGCGGCCACACGGTGCTGGACGACGG
>FWPU01001100.1_pt1 | contig 29982 bp, 16 predicted proteins | sample 2228361 | NCBI WGS metagenome assembly FWPU01 (sample SAMEA103939777, study PRJEB20133) | metagenome | reverse complement strand
GAGGAGTCCCGCGTTTCCAAAGCAGGGGCGGTTCGAGACAACCTCCAGAAAGGATGCGTTTTCATTGATCGGTCACGAGCGAGTGGGGAATGTCCAGAAAACTTTTCCAGGGAAGGTTCGTTGCCCCATGAAAAGACCTTTTCGAAGAGCCACCCTTTCGCCCTCAGGGAGTGAGAGTCGGTCGGCGCCGGTCCCTGGGCCGGTCGACTTGTCGTGACCCGGCGAAAGCCGGTTCTCGAAGGGTGGTCGGGAACCTGTCGGGACCCGCATGTTTTCGAAGCCGACCGCAGGTCGGCGACAGGTTCTCGACGGCCCGGCAAGCCGAACGGCGCTCCCCCTGTGGTTCATCCTCGAACGCCTTGGATGCTCGCCTGCTCCCAGATCTGGTTGTCGGCATTGTGGCGAAAGCGCCTGGCGGGATGCACGCGAGCCGCGTGCTCGCCCAGGATGGCCTGGCACCTCCAGGATGTCCCGGTGAAGCGCAGCCGGGTTCAAGGTGCGGTACCTGGTGTCCCATCCGCCTGATCTCTGCCACGTAGTGGTCCTTGTCTTCCATCCGGAAGGTCCAGCGCCCCCTCGCACCGTGGTCCTCGGCGGCCTCGTCACCTCCACGCTCCTGACCCTGCTGGTCGTGCCGTCGACCTACCGCTGGTTCCGGGCGTGAAGCCCCAGGACGGCCCCGACCAGGTACAGGGAGCCGGTGACGAGGACCGTGCCCCCCTCGCCGGCGCGACGGCGGGCCAGGGCCAGGGCGCGGCCGAGGTCCGGCTGGACCTCCACCGGGCAGGCCGAGACCTCCCGCGCGACCCCGGCCACGGCCTCCGGGTCCCACAGGCCCGGCGCGGTCGTCTCCACGCAGTGGTCGCACAGCGGGAGCAGGTGGGCCAGGAACGCTCGGAAGTCCTTGTCGGGACGGGTGGCGTGAACCAGGACCAGGGGCCGGGCCTGCGGACAGGCTTGCAGGGTCTCGCGCAACCGCTCCGCAGCCCCGGGGTTGTGCGCGCCGTCCAGGATCACGGTCGGGCGGCTGGCCACCCGCTGGAAGCGCCCCGGCCACCACGTCCGGGCCAGGCCGGTCCGCATCGAGGCGCCATCCACCGGGAACCCGGTGTCGGCCAGGCTCTCGGCCGCTGCGAGGGCCAGGGCCGCGTTGTCCGCCTGGAAGGTCCCCTGGAGGGAGAGGCGCGCCCCGTCCAACGCCAGGCGGCGCCCGCGCCAGTCAATCCGGCCGTCGTCGCGCCGGACAAGGATGTCGCGGTGCAGGCGGACTGCCTGGGCCCCGATGCGTCTCAGGCTCGGACCCACCACGCCATCGAAGAGCGCATCCGATACCCCCGTCACGAAGACCCGCCCTGGCCTCGCGACATCCACCTTCTCGGCCGCGATCGCCTCGACCGTGTTCCCGAGGAAGCGCTGGTGGTCCATGGACACGTTGGTCAGGACGCTCACGACCGGGTCCAGGACGTTGGTCGAGTCGTGCCGCCCGCCCATCCCCACCTCGACGACCGCGACCTCCACACCCTCGCGGGCGAAGGCCAAAAACCCGATGGCGGTCAGGGCCTCGAAGAAGGTCGCGGGCTCGGACGGGTCCATCGCGGCCCGGACCGCCAACCCGTAGGCCTCGAAGCGTTCCGCGGCGAGCGCGCGTCCCGAGATGCGCACCCGTTCCCGCACGTTGCGCAGGTGCGGCGACGTGAACAGACCCGTGCGGTACCCCCGGGCGCGCAGGATTGCCTCGAGGAAGGCCGCGGTCGAACCCTTGCCGTTCGTGCCCGTGATCAGGACCGAGGCAAAGCGCCGCTCGGGGTGACCCAGGCGCGCGAGGAGGGGGCGGATGCGCTCGAGCCCCGGCACGATCCCCGTGCGCTGCAACCCGCGGAGGAACGCGAATCGCGAGGTGTCGTCCAAGGAAGAACCGTCCCCGAACCGATCTCAATCGAGGAACGACCGGAGTTTCTTGGACCGCGAGGGGTGGCGCAGTTTGCGCAGTGCCTTGGCCTCGATCTGGCGGATGCGCTCGCGCGTCACCTTGAACTCCTGCCCCACCTCCTCGAGGGTGTGGTCGCTCTTCTCGCCGATCCCGAAGCGCATCCGAAGGACCTTCTCCTCGCGCGTGCCGAGCCCGCACAAGACCTTGCGCATCTGGTCGGTCAGGTTCGCTCGGATCACGGAATCCGCCGGACTCGGAGTCTTTTTGTCCTCGATGAAGTCCCCGAGGTGGCTGTCCTCCTCCTCTCCGATCGGGGTCTCCAGCGAGATGGGCTCCCGCGCGATCTTCATGACCTTGCGCACCTTCTCGACCGGGATCTCCATCTTCTCGCTGATCTCCTCGGGGGTCGGCTCGCGGCCATACTCCTGCACGAGGTAGCGGGACGTTCGCACCAGTTTGTTGATCGTCTCGATCATGTGCACCGGGATGCGGATGGTCCTCGCCTGGTCCGCGATCGCCCGCGTAATCGCCTGCCGAATCCACCACGTCGCGTACGTCGAGAACTTGTACCCCCGGCGGTACTCGAACTTCTCGACCGCCTTCATCAGTCCGATGTTCCCTTCCTGGATCAGGTCCAGGAACTGCAGCCCGCGGTTCGTGTACTTCTTGGCGATGGACACGACGAGGCGCAGGTTGGCCTCGACCAGTTCGCACTTGGCCTTCTCGGCCCGCCGCTCGGCCGCCGTGATCCGCGCGTGCGTCTCGACGAGGGCGTCTGCCGTGAGGTTGGCCTCCTGCTCCACGCGGCGGATCCGCTTGTGCGCGTACTTGACCACGCGGTCGAACTCCTCGAGCGCCTCGAGGTCCAGGGCCTCGCCCCCGGTCCCCGGCACGACGGGCTGCCGGGTCCGGCGCGCCTCCTTGATCAGGCGGCGCAACTCGGCGAGGTCCCCCCCGACCGCCTCCCGGACCGCCGCGATGTCCGCGCGGGCCGCCTCGATCTTCTTCACGAGGTCCTTCAGTTTGTCCACGATGCCCTGGATGAACAGCCGGTTCAGGCCCATGTCCATCAGGACTTGCTGCAACTCGGTCTTGTGCCGCTCGAGGTCCCCCTCGAGTTCCTTGCGGGCCTTGGGGGACAGGTTCGTCTTGTCGAGGCGCTGGCGGGTCTTGTGGATCGCGCGGTCCAGGTCCCGGGCCTTCTCGATCAGGTTGAGGATCCGCTCGCGGGTCCCGCCCTCGTCCCCGAACTCGTCGTATTCGTCCAGGTCCTTCACCACGTTTTTCAGCGAGACGCGGTTCCGGCGGATCGCGTCCTCCAGGTCCAGGATGTCGCGGATCGCGATGTCGGTCTCCATGATCAGGCGGAAGACCTCGAGTTCCCCCTCCTCGATCCGCTTCGCGATCTCGACCTCGCCCTCGCGGTCCAGCAGGGGGACCTCGCCCATCCGGCGCAGGTACATGCGCACCGGGTCGTTGGTCTTGCCGTAGGCGTCCGCGAACGGGTCGTCCGACGAGTCGCGAGCCCTGGACGCGGAGGCCTTCGGCCGGGGAAGCGCCTCACCGGGTCCCGACACCACCTCCACGTCGTGGCTGCGCAGCGTCGCGAGCATCGCGTCCATCTCGTCCGGGTTGATCGAGTCGCGGACCATGGTCTCCGTCAGGTCCTCGTACGTCAGGTATCCGCCCCGCTTCCGTCCCAGGTCGATCAGGCGCTGGATGTCGCTCGTCCTCATGCGGCCACCTTGCTCCACGAAGCCCTGTTCGGGTCCCGCCCTCTCCTCAAACGGCCCGCCGCCTTCCGCGCACCACCGCGCGCTGAAGGCCATAGATCCGGTGATTCAGGTCCTTCAGTTCCTCGCGCAGGCGGGACACGTCCTCGTCCCGGCCCTCGCCCTGGGCCATCTCGAGCGCGGCCATCAGCGGGGCGCGCTGTCGCACCAGGGCAGCCCGCTCGAGTTCGGCCAGCGTCTCCGCGAACGTGGCCTCCGCCGCGTCCGAGGGGTACTTCCCGGGCGTCGTCAGAACCCCGATCACCTCGGCGCGCAGCCCTCCGAGGCCCTCGGACGCCTCGATGAAACCGCGCACCACCTCCGTCTCCGGCACCCCCCCCATGGCTCGGTTCATCAGGTCGCCGAGGATCGCACGCGCTTCCCGGTCGGTCAACCAGGACGGGTCTCCCGAATCGAAGAAGTCGTGGATGAAACGCGGATGCACCAGAAAAAGTTCCAACAGCGTCCGCTCGACCGGGGGGCACGCCGCCCGCCCGTCCCCGTCTGCGAACACCTCGCCCGGCCTCCGCAGCAGTTTGCGGACCTGCCGCACATCCACGCCCACGACCCGCGACAACTCGCTGCAGTACAGCCCGTACCGGAAGGGGTCGCGCTCCTGGGCGAAGACCGCGCCCGCCTCGTCCACGACCGCGCGCAGCCCGTGCGGCGTGCGGCCGTGTGCCTCGACCAGGGACTCGACGAACCACGTGATCATGGGTCTCGCCCGGGCCACGACCCCGCGCAACGCCTCGTCACCCGCTGACCGGCGCAACGAGTCCGGGTCCTGCCCCGGCGGCAGCGCCGCGACGTGGCCCTCGACCCCGGCCTCGACCAGGAGGCCGACGGCCCGGCGCGATGCCTTGCGGCCCGCCTCGTCCGCATCGAACATCACGACCAGCGCGTTCGCGAATCGCTTGAGCGTGCGGACCTGGGATGACGTGAGCGCGGTCCCGAGGGGGGCCACGGCGTTTTCGACCCCGGCGGCCACGGCCGCGAGCACGTCGAAGTTCCCCTCGACGAGCACCGCGACCCGGTCGCGGCGGATCGCCGGACGGGCCTGGTACAGGCCGAAGAGCGAGTCCCCCTTCCGGAAGACCGCGGTCTCGGGGGAGTTCAGGTACTTGGGGGCGTCCGGCGGGGTCGCGGCGTCCGCGGAGAGCAGGAGGCGCCCGGAAAACGCGATGACCGCCCCGTCCAGGTTGAAGACGGGGAACGTCAGGCGTCCCGTGAACCGCTCGAACGGCGGGTCCCCGGGGAACCGCGGGCGGGACAGGAGGCCCGCCTCCTCGGCGTGGGCGGGGGGCACCCTGCGAGCGGCCAGGGCCTCGGCCAGGGCCCCGGGGCGGTCGCCGCCGTACCCGATCCCGTACCGATCCGCGAGTTCGGGCGGGACGCCCCGCTCCGCGAGGCAGGCGCGGGCGGCCTCGGCCTCCGGGGCCAGAAGGTTCGCCCGGAACACGGCCTGGGCGACCTGGAGGGCGTGCAGGAGGTCCGCGCGGTGGCGCTCGGCCGCGTCCACCCTCGCGTCCAGGGCCGGGTCGTCTCGCAGGGTGATGCCCGCCCGCCGGGCGAGTCGCTGGATCGCCTCGCGCCGCGACAGGCCCGCGGCCAGTTGGAGGAACTTGATCACGTCCCCGCCGCTCTGGCACCCGAAGCAATAGAAGAACCGCTTCTTCTCGATCACGTGGAACGAGGGGGTCTTCTCCTGGTGGAAGGGGCACAACCCCTTGTATTCGCGACCCGCCTTCTTGAGCGAGACGTACTCCTCGACGACTTCCCGCAGGCTCACCCGGTCGAGGATCTCGGCGATGACCTGGCTGTCGGATGCGGACAAGACCCCACCCGCGGCAACAAAGGCGTAAAAGTCTATTGTTCATCGGCAGAGTTGTCAATTATTTCTGCGCGGCGAGACGGTCTGGTCCGGGTGCTCCTTGCACCGCGGCGGTCCGACTCCTATCATCCGGTTCCGGAGGACGGGGATGGGGACTCCAGGCGCGGTCGAGACGGTGACACGGGCCGCGGGGGTCGCGCTGTGTCTGTGCATTGCCCGGAGCACCGGCGCCCAGACCCTGACCCTGGCCGAGGTTGCGCGCCTGGCCGACGAGGCCGCGCGGGCGAACCGCGTGGCCACCCTGGACGCGAGCCGCGCGGCGTGGCAGAGGGCCGCGCGCCTGGCCGACGAGGCCGCGCGGGCGAACCGCGTGGCCACCCTGGACGCGAGCCGCGCGGCGTGGCAGAGGGCCGCGGCCTGGTCCCAGGTGGGGCCGAAACTTCAACTGAGTTATGACTATCAGTGGTGGAACGATGACATCACCTTCGACCTCGACGTCCCGCCGGAGTTCCGGCAGTACTTCCCGGAAGGGACGACCGGCGGGGTGGTGCGCCCGCGCGAGACCTATACCTTCGGGGTCACGGTGGTCCAGCCCCTCTCGACGCTCTATCAGGCGTTCCTGGGTGCGAGGCTCGCGGGGTTGCAGGTGGACCTGGCCCGCCTGAAGGAGGGGCTCCAGAGGCGGCAGACGCGGATGCAGGTGGTGGAGGCGTTTTTCGCGGTGCTCGAGGCTCGCAAGCGAGTCGAGTCGCTCGATGCGGCGCTGCGGACCGCGCGAGCCCACCTGGAGCAGGTGGGGCGCTTCCATGAGCAGGGGCTCCTCAAGCGCGACGACGTCCTGCGCGTCCAGGTGAGGGTGGCCCAGGTCGAGCAGGGCCTGACCCTGGCCCGCACCGGCGCGGACGTCGCGTGCGGGCAACTGAACCTCCTTGTGGGGAGGTCTCCCTCGGCCCCGTGCGACCTGGCCGAGGAGGACGGGGACCTCGGCCCTCTACCGGACGACCCGGACGCCTGCGTGGCTGAGGCCCTGCGCGCGCGCCCGGACGTGGCCCAGGCCCGGCTCGCCGTGGACGTGGCCCGGACCGCGAGGCTCCTGAAGGCCGGGGACTGGCTTCCCCAGGTCGCCGGGGTCTTCAACTACTCGCGCACGCGGGCCACGCAGTTCAGCCACCCGGAGGCGTGGTTCTTCGGGGTGAATGTCACGTGGACCCCGTGGGAGTGGGGGCGCACGTATTTCGAAAGCCGGGGGGCGTCCGACCAGGTCGAGGCCGCGGTGCAGACCGCGCTCCAGGTCGAGGACCTGGTGCGCCTGGAGGTGCGCTCACGCTGGCTCCAGGCGCGGGCGGCCCGCGACAACCTGGATCGGACCGCGGTGGCCGTGGAACAGGCCCGCGAGAACCTGCGCATCCAGGTTGAGCAAGCGAGGCAGAACCTCAACACCACGACCGACGTGCTGGACGCGGAGGCCCTCGTGGTGCAGGCCGAGGTGGACCGGTTTGCCGCGCTCTACGGATACCGGGTGGCCGCACACCGTCTGGCCGACGCGATGGGAAGGTGAGACATGGACGGGGCTCGCAGGGTCCTGGTCGCCGTGGCGGTTTTCCTCGCGGCCTGTTCCCGCGAGCCGGAGGGTTCGAAGACCGGGCCCGACCGTCCCCGGGTCACCGTCGAGTCCCTGCGACTGCGCGACTGGGAGGACCGCGTGACGGTCCCGGTGACCGTGGCCCCGGCGGCCACGGTGCACGTCGTAGCCCGGGTGCCTGGGCGGGTCCGCGAGGTCCGGGTCCGCGAGGGGGACGAGGTGCGGGCCGGGGACTCGCTGGTCCTCCTCGACACGCGCGACCTCGCGCTCGCCGTGCGCCAGGCCGAGGGACAGGCAGCCCTCGCGAGGGCGTCGCTGCGCGCCGCCCTGGCCCAGCGCGACACCCTGGCGAGGAACCGCGCGCGCTTCGAGGAACTCGCGAAGACCGGGTCGGTCTCGCAGGGCGAGACGGACCGGATCCAGGCCGAGGCCGAGGCCGCGGAGGCCCAGGTGGGCGTGGCCCGGGCCCAGGTCCAGGTCGCGGAGGCCGCGCTGGCCCTGGCGCGCAAGGCCCTCGACGACGCGCGCGTCACCGCGCCGGTGGACGGGCTCGTGGTGAAGCGAGGGGTGGACCCGGGCCAGGAGACCTCGCCCGCCGCGGCCGGCCCCCTGGCGGTCCTCGCGGGCGTGGACCCGGTCCACGTGGAGGGCAGCGTCCCCGAGCACGTCTTCGGCCGCCTGCGCGTCGGCATGGAGGCCGCGGTTCGCTTCGACGGCCTGCCGGGCGAGACCTTCCGGGGCGCGGTGACCCTCGTCGGCCCGACCGTGGACCCCGTGTCGCGCATGGTGCGCGTGCGCGTGGAGGTTCCCAATCCCCGGGGGCCGCACGGGCGCCGACTCGCGCCGGGGATGTCCGGGGTCCTCGAGATTGTCCCCGAGACGGGCCGCTACTTCGTGATCCCCATGAACGCGGTGCGCCGCCAGGAGGGGGACCGGCTGGTCGTCTTCCTAGTGGGGGACGACGGCCGCGTGGCGGAGCGGGCGGTCCGCGCCGTGCGCAAGGAGGGCCTGACCTTCCTCGCCCTGGAGGGTCTGTCCGAGGGCGAGCGCCTGGTCACGGCCGCCCCCAAGGAACTGCACGCCGGGGACGAGGTGGAGGTGGTGAGCCGGTGACGACCGGGCAGTGCGCCGGGGTTCGCCCCTGGCCAGGCCGCGCAGAGCGCGGCCCGCTGGAGCGTAGCCCGCAGGGCGAGCGAAGCGCGGGGAGGGGTGAGTCGGCGCGACCTGTGCGCGCCGCGAGGGGAGGGGCGGGAGCCCCTCCCCATCTCCTGAAGGCTTCGAGGTCGAGGTGGTGAGCCGGTGAGGATCACCGAAATCGCGGTCCGGCGGCCGGTCTTCACGCTCGTGGTCTATCTGGCCACGGCCGTGTTCGGCCTGTTCGCCCTGTCGCGCCTGCCGCTCGACCTGTACCCCGAGATAGAGAACCCGGTCGTCAGCGTGGTCACCGGGTATCCGGGCGCGTCATCGTGGGACGTCGAGGAGAAGGTGACCAAGCCCCTGGAGAAGGGGCTGGGCATCCTCCCCGGCCTGAAGGAGATCACGTCGAAGACCATGGAGGGCGTGTCCGCGGTCTTCCTGAAGTTCCAGTACGACACGAGCCTCAACGACGCGGCGGCCGACATCCGCAACGCCTTGGACTGGGTCGAGCGGACGCTCCCGGACGGCATCGAGGACCCGATGCTGTTCAAGTTCAACACCGCGTATTTCCCGATCTACTTCGCGGCCATTGTCAGCGACACGGTGGACGTGACCACGGAGGGGACCTACCTGGACGAGCACGTGATCCAGGACCTCCAGAGCCTGCCGGGCGTGGGGAGCGTCCAGATGTTCCACGTGGCCCCGGAGGAGATTCACGTGGAGGTACGCCTGGAGGACATCGAGCGGCGCGGCCTGACCCTGACACAAGTGACGCAGGCCCTGGCCGCGTCCAACGTCTCGATGCCCGCGGGCAGGGTTGAGGACGGCCGCTACGACCTGCCGGTGCGCGTGCCGGCCGAGTACCGGGCCGTAGACGAGATCGCGGACCTCGTGGTGGGGTTGTGGAACGGGCAACCGGTGCACCTGCGCGACGTGGCCGACGTTTACGACACGCACAAGCGCCTGCCGAACATCGCGACCCTAGACGGACGCACGGTGTCCGTCCTCTTCGTGCAGAAGCAGTCCGGGGCGAACACGGTCGAGGTGGCGCGCGCCGTCCGCGCCCGCGTGGCTGAGATCGCCCCGCACCTGGTGCGCGGGATCCGCATCGTTCCCATCTGGGATGCCTCGGAGTTCATCGAGAGCCTGGTCAGGAACCTCTACCGCTCGCTCGCGGTCGGCGGGGCCTTGGTGGTCCTCGTGGTCATCACGTTCCTGCGGCGGGTGCGGGCGAGCCTGGTGGTGGCCCTGGCCCTGCCGGGGTCGCTGATCATCGCCTTCCTGATGCTGTACCTCAAGGACTACACGCTGAACGCGGTGTCCCTGATGGCCATGATCCTGGCGGTGGGCATGGTCGTGGACAACTCCATCGTCGTGCTCGAGAACATCACGCGCCACCTGGAGCGGGGCTGCGCGTCCGTGGAGGCGAGCCTGCGCGGCACCCGGGAGGTCGGCCTCGCCATTACGGCCTCGACCACGACCACGGTTGGCATCTTCCTGCCCATGATCTTCGTATCCGGGCTCGTGAGCATCCTGTTCGGGCAACTGGCCTTCGTGCTCGTCATCACCCTGGTCGCTTCGCTGATCACGTCCGTGTTCCTGACCCCGATGCTGACGTCGCGACTGCTGGCGCCCGGGAGCGGGACCACAGGGACCCCGGGATTCCTCGGACGCGTCGAGTCCGCCTACGGGCGCATGACCGCCTGGGCCCTGCGCCATCGGCGGGTGGTCTATGCGGGGTCTGCCGCGGTGCTGGCCGCGAGCGTTCTGACCCTGACCCGGGTGGGCTTCGATTTCCTGCCCCTGTTCGACACGGGCGAGGTCCGGGCCACGGTCGAGTTGCCCGTGGGCACCGGCATCGAGGAGAGCGCCCGTGTGGCCAGGGGGATCGCGGAGCGCCTGCAAGACATCCCGGAACTCGAGCGCATCTACGTCCAGGCAGGGGAGAGCGAGGACGCCTGGGGCGCGGCCATGGGCCAGACCGAGGGGACCCACCTGATCCAGTTTCACATGCAGTTCGGAAAGGTGGACCGGCGCGAGCGGGGCATCCGCGAAATCGCCGAGGACGTGCGGCGTGTCGTGCGCGAGACGGACGGCCTGGTCGGCCACGACATCCAGGTCGGGGACCAGGGGCTCGGGGGGATGATGGGCGGCAAGCCCATGGTCGTCGAGGTCCTGGGGTCGCACTACGACCGGCTCAAGGAAGCCGCCTACGAGGTCGAGCGGGTCCTGAAGGGCATCGAGGGGACGCGGGACGTGGCGGCCGAGGTGCCGTACGAGAAGCCGGAGGTCCAGGTCCACCTGGACCGCCGCCGGATGTCCCTGCTCGGGGTCACGGCCCTCCAGGCGTCCGAGGTGGTGCGTACCGCGATGCTCGGGACCACGGTGACGCGCTTCCGGGGCCAGGGGCGGGACATCGAGGTCGTGGTGCGCCTGCGCGAGGAGGACCGGGACCGCCTGGACAAGGTGGGTCGCCTGCTCGCCCCCTCGGTGACCGGCCCCCCGGCGCCCCTGCACAACTTCTCGCGCGTGGAGAGCGGATTCGCGCCCATCGTGATCGATCACTCGTCGCAGATGCGTGTCCTGCGGGTCGGCGCGAACCTGTCCGGGACGTCGCTCGGGTCGGCGTCCCGCGAGTTCGAGCGCCAGGCCGCGGACCTGCGCGCCCGCTACCCGGACGTGATCTTCCGCTTCGGGGGCCAGGCCAAGGAGCAGCAGGACACCGCGGTGGACCTGATGGTGATCCTGTTCCTGGGGGTCCTGCTGACGTACTTCATCATGGCGGCCCAGTTCGAGTCGTTCCTGGACCCCTTCGTGATCATGTTCGCGGTGCCGTTCGCGTTCACGGGGTCGTTCCTCGCGCTGTCGGTCGTGGGCGAGAACTTCAACGTGCTCGCGTTCCTCGGGCTCATCATGCTGGTCGGGATCGTGGTGAACAACGCGATCGTGCTCGTGGACTACATCAACCTGATGCGCGGGGAGGGGATGCCGCTGCACGAGGCCGTGGTCGAGACCGCGCGCCGGCGACTGCGGCCGATCCTGATGACAAGCATCACGACCATGGCAGGGGTCCTGCCTTTGGCCTTGTCGTCCGGGGAGGGGTACGAGATGTGGCGACCGATCGGGGTGACCATGGTGGGCGGGCTGCTCGTGTCGTCCCTGGTCACGCTGGTCCTGGTCCCGTCCCTGTACGTGACCTTCGAGCGGTTCCGGGTGCGGGCGCGCGGGTGACGGCCCGGGGTGATTCGCCCGATTCGACTATGATTCCCCCATGGACGCCGGACCAACCAGCACCACGCCGCGACTCATGCTGCTCGAGTTTCTTCACCCGGACCCGTACCGCCAGTTCCGATCCGACGAGTTTTCGTTCGTCCAGGGGTTTGCTCGGGACCTCGGGGTGGAGACCCGCTGGCTCTACGAGGTCGCCGGACCGGAGGCGAGACCCGACAGCGAGTTCGTGATCGAGCCCCCGCCTGGGCGGCGGGCCGAGATCGTCGCGGCGGTCCGGGACTTCTCGCCCACGGCGGTCGTGGCCAACGAGACCTGCGGCCCCGCGCTGTCCGCGGCCCTGCGAGACATCCCAGGGCTTGCGCGCGTGGTCTCTGTCGAGCGGGATGTGCCCCACTACGGCGCGGTGGAGGTTGGGCACGTCCGGGACTGGCTGGGTCTTCCGCACGAAGGGCCACCACGGCGCGCGCTGGTCGTGGACCACGCGGTCCCGGACTACGCGTGCGCCCCCGTGGCGCCGGATCCGGGATGCGTCTTTTCGATGCTCACGGTCATCGGGGGGGCTCCGTGCGTGTATCGCCGGCCCCTCCGAGCGAATCCCTGGTTTTGCGACCTCGACCTGGGTGGGGCGAACCGGCTCGGGGGATGCTCGTTCTGCCTGGGGGACGCGGTCGGGACCAACTGGGAACGCCTGGTCTCCTCGCCGGTCGCCCTGGCGCTGCTCCAGATCGCGCGGTTTCGCGAGACCGCCCCCCCAGCCCGCCTGACCAACCGCTATCGCCTCTTCGCGTATGGCGTCTTCCACCGAATGGACGAGTTCTTCGCCGGAATCCTGGCCACGGACCTGCCGCCGTCGGAGTTCCACTTCTCGTGCCGGCCCGACGAGTTCTTGGGCCGCGCCGCGATGGTCGAGGCGCTGCTGCCGGACCTCCGGCGTCGAGGTCACTCGATCCACATCTGGAACATGGGGGTCGAGAACTTCTCGCCGGACGAGAACGCCCGGTTCAACAAGGGGCTGGACGCTGCCCAGGTGGTGCGCGCCCTCGACCGGATGCGGGGGCTGGAGGAGCAATGGCCGGAGACGTTCGTCTTCACGCGGCACGGCGGCCTCAGTTTCATCCTGTTCACCCCGTGGACCACGCTCGACGACCTCGCCCTGAACGCACGCGAGGCCCGGCGCCTCGGGGTGGACCCGGTGTTCCTGCGGTCGAGGCTCCAGGTGCGGCCCGCGACCCCGATCGCGCTCCTGGCGGCCCGCGACGGGCTGACCGTGCCCCGGTTCGAGCAGGAGTCCCCACTCGACTTCTCGTGCCAGTGCTACCCCGACGAGGAGGAGGTCCCGTGGCGTTTCCGGCACCCGGAGGTCGCGGTCGCCTACCGGGTCATGCTCCGGCTGGGCGACGACTCGCGCATCCCGGCCGACGACCCCCTGCGCCGCTCCCTGGCCGAGATGACCGCCGGGCTCCCACCCCAGGCGCGAGACCGGGCGTTGATCCTAGAAGTCCTGGTCGACGTGCTTCGTGCGGGCGCCCTCCGGGACGACGAGGTCCGCCCGGCCCTGGAAGCCGCGCTCGCGACCCGGGTCCCGGGCGGCCCGGCGACCCGGGGGGACGGGCCCGCGGACCGTTTCCGCCGCCTCCTTTTGCCGGTCGCGTCCGGGGGAGCGCGGACCCTGGCCGGCTATCAACTGGAGCGGGTCGAGCGGGACACGTCCGAGGGTGACGGGGTCCGGCTCGTCCTCGCCGCGGGGTCGGACCGGCTCGCGTTCTCGGTGTTTCCCGACGACCCCTCGCGGCCCGCGGCGGTCCGGGGCGGGGGGTGGCGAGTCGTCTATCCTCCCACCGTCTCCCTCGATTCCCCGGCGCGCCTGCGCCTCCTGAAGACCCTGGGGACGCTCCTCGAACGCTTCGGGCCGCGGCTGGCATGACCCGTGCCAGGCGCCCGAGGCTCACCCACCGAACACATACAGCCCGTTCGAGATCTCGATCTCGTAGGGGTCGCACCCCGCCGCGTCTGTGCTCAAGTCCGTGCCCCACTCGAAGACCTCCCCTGCCGGGCACGCGAGCGTGTCGCATTCGCCGCCACGGACCTCGACCCGGAAGGCGTCGTCCGGGTTCTTCGTGAACAGGACCTTCAGGTTGAAGCGGTCGCAGGCATCCTCCTTCGCGTCCCAGGTGGTGTCCACGGCCTCGACCACCCCGCGGCCAGCGCCACGAGGGTCACCCCCGTCCGGCAGATAGGCATCGTGGGCCTCCTCCCGTTCCCCCGTCGCGCAGCCCGGCAGGCCCTCCCTCCGTCCCGGCCGCGTCGTCCCCGCCGTCTTCTCCCCGCTCCACTTCGTCGGACGGGATGACGATTGTCGCGCGATTCCGGGACCCACACGGCCAGGTCAACGTCTCGGGTCGTGCGTTCCGAGCCGTGAAAGATCGCGACCTGTCCCCCGATCAGCACGTACTCGACGTCCATGCTCGCGAGGAGTCCATCCACGGCCCGCAAAGCGCTCGCGAAGCGGGACTTCATCGTTTCGCCAGTCGCCGGAATGCCTCTTGCAGGTGCTCGTGGGTTCTCCGGTCCTCCTCCCGACCGTGACGGTCCCGAGGGGGCTGTCGGCCCTGACGGGCCAGGACGGCCTCGGAGAGTTCGAGGTAGAGGGCGTGATGGACCTCGGGACCGGCCTGGCGATATGCGACCCGCCGGGCTCGACGGGTCTCGGCCTCCATCGCGCCCCAGTCGCGCGACTTCGATCACGTCCACGTCCACGTCCACGTCCACGTGCACGTGAACGAGGCGGAAAGGTGGACCTTCCCCACCGTGGGCATGGGCGTAGGCGTGGGCGTGGGCGACATCAAGGACTTGCACGGCAAGGAGTCCCGTGTTTCAAACGCAGGTGTGTTTCAAGACAACCCAAAGAAAGGATGGGCTCTCACTGATCGGTCACGAGCGAGTGGGGAATGTCCTCGACGAGAACCGGATTCGCTATCGGCTGCGTGGACAACGTGACTCGATGTTGCGTTGTCCGGGCAAACACGTCGCTCGCGGCCACTCCGCAAGACGGCGCCTACAACTCCAGCAAGCCCCGCAACATTCTCGTCACCATCTCGACCGCGGGGCGGTTGTAGTCGCGCCAGGGCAGGATGATGTCCGCGTGGCGGCGGCTCTTCTCGACGAACTCCAGGTGCATGGGCCGCACGGTCGAGAGGTACTGCTCGATGACGGATTCCACGCTGCGGCCGCGCTCGGTGATGTCGCGGCGCAGGCGGCGGATGAAGCGCAGGTCGTCGTCCGTGTCCACGTACAGTTTCACGTCCATCAAGTCCCGGACCTCGTCGAGTTCGAGGACCAGGATCCCCTCGACGATCAGGACCTCGCGGGGTTCTACGCGCCGCGTCTCGCCGGTCCGCGAGTGCGTGCGGAAGTCGTAGATCGGCATCTCGACGGGCTCGCCGGACTTGAGGGCCGCCACGTGCCGGGCCATCAGGGCCGCGTCGATCGCGCCGGGATGGTCGAAGTTCTGGCGGGCGCGCTCGGCCAAGGGGAGGTGGTCGAGACTCCGGTAGTAGTGGTCCTGGACCACGACCTGGACGCGGGCCTCCCCGAGTTCGCGGGCGATCATCTCGGCCACCGTGGTCTTGCCCGACCCGGTGCCGCCGGCGATTCCGATGCAGAGACGTCTGGTCATGCCTGGTCGTCCGGACGTGTTCCGCCCCGATTGTAGGCGATCCGCCCGAATCGGGCGTTGACCTCGATCCACGGGAAGACCAGGAGGTCCTTGGGGCCCTGATAGACGGCCCGCTCCCGGTCCGACCGGGTCGTCACCCGCTCGACCTCGGCCGTGAGCGGGGCCCAGTGGTGCAGGGCGAGGGGCAGGCTCCCCATGTCGCAGCGGGCCAGGGCCTCGGTGTGGGCGTTGCAGACGCGGCTCGCGTGGCCCACGGCCTCGTCCACCGGGACCTGGCTGTCGTGCGCGGCGCCCGGCAGGAGCCGGGAGTGGCAGTGGTGCAGGTACACAAGCGCCTCGGGGAGGCGGTCCAGGGACACGACCCCACGCGTGGACGAGGTCGGGACGTCCGGCCGGAACTGGCCATCGCGATGCAGGGCCATGGCGCGCTCCAGGGTCAGCGAGTGCGCCCCGGCCACGGTCTTCAAAAACCCTGGGGAATCGAGGACGGCCTTCAAGACCCGGAACAGGACCTGGGCGGCCTCGCGCGAGTGGGTGGCCTGGTAGTGCTTCAGGAAGTGCTCCCCCTCCACCATGGCCCGCAGGAACTTGCGCCCGCCGCTGGTCCCGTGGACAGAGCCGTTCGCCGCGGAGAACAAGAGGTTGCGGCAGACCAGGCCGTCGAGCCGGCGCTGCTCGCCGGGGGTGCCCGAGCGCAGGAGGTGCTCGGCCATGAGGGCGTTCGCACACCCCTGGCTATAGCCCAGGAGCCCATACGGGGTCGTGGCGTTCTCGATGGCCCGGATCACGGCAGCGGCGTTGGACTCGAGCGGGCGGAACAGCCCGGTGTGCGCCCGGATCACCCGCACGCCGCGGCGCTCCTGCAGGCGGCGAAAGGCGTCCTCGAGTTCCCTTCCCCGCTCGCCATCCGTGATCACCCCCATGCACGCGATGACCGTAAAGCGCAGGTGCCCCTCGGGCAGGGGCAGGAGCAGGCGGACGAGCGGGTCCGCGCGCAAGGCCGCGCGGTCCTCTGGCCTGGCCCACAGGACCTCGATCACCGCGTCGGCCAGGTCCGACCGGTCGTAAAAGTCGTCGCGGCCCGACACCACGCGCATCCAGCGCCGCACGTCGTCGTGGTCTTCCTCGAAGGCGCGGACCACGGACAGGAGCCGGAGGGCCTCCTCGTTGCGGGCCCAGAACGCCCGAAACCACGGGAGCGTGAACCCGTCCGGGACCTCGCGCAAAAACTCGGCGCACGCGGCGAAGGCGGTCTCGTACGCCCGGCCGGCGCGGTCGCGGGCCGGCCCACCCCCGCACGAGCCCGGGGTCAGGCGCCCGGCCAGCCGGTCCGCGGCGGCGATGGCGCGCCGGGCCTCGCGCTCGAGGGCCGCGGCGCGTCCCGTCGTCGGGTGGGGGGGCGTGCGCAGCGGGTGGCGGACCTCCTGGATGTGGGCCCGACGGGCCAGCAGGGGAGGGGCGTCCTCCATGACCCGCGCCGCGAGCCGCGCCAGGGCCTCGAAGTAACTCTCGCCGGCCCGGCGCCCGCCAGCGAGGTACTCCTCCTGCCTCGGGACCTCCAGGCCGAGCCGTTCCTCCAGGAATGCCGGGAGGTCCAGGGGGACGGCCATCCGGTCCTGGTCCTGGCTCAGGAAGGCGAACAGGACCCCGGCGAGCGCGCTGTCCACCTGGTGCCCCATCTCGATCAGGACCTCGCGCGTGAGGTCGCGAGGCTGCGAGCGCAGGCACTCCATCAGGAGGCGGTTGTTGATCTGGGTCTGGGTCCCCTGCCGGGCCCGGGACAGGCCGACCTGGAGCAGGACCGCGATCTCGGCGGGGCCCAGGGCGCACGGGGGGCGGCTGTCCGGGGCCTCGTCGAGGCCGGGGAGGGGCCCTACCGCGTCCCCGATCAGGGAGGCGATGGCCGCGGCCTGGCCTGCGTGGGCGAGGCCTCCATATCCCTCGTGGGACACCTCCGCCACGCGGCGTTTCACCCGGCAGACCCTGTCCAGGAAACGGACCACGTCCGGGCGCCACCTCCCGCGGGCGCGGTCCGCCAGAGCCTCGACCTGCTGCAGCGTCATCCGGGGCGCGGCCCTGGCGATGCGGTCCTGTTCGTCAAGGGGAAGGGAAGCGACCTCGGTGGCCGCCAGGATTTCGGCCGCAGACGGGAATCCCCGGCGCGCGCTGGCGTAGGCCGGGTCCGTCGCGAGCGGCTCGGCCGGGATCGGTTTTGCGGGGGGCAGGGGCTCCCCGGCCTTGAGCACGAGGTCGAGCCAGCGCAAGGCCGCACCGACCTCGTAGTCGCGGCCCTCCAGGGCCGGGACATCGCGAAGGACGGCGGCCGCTGCGGTTTTCGGAAGCCCGCGACCCTCCGTCACGGATTCGACGACGGGCCTGAGGCGCGCGGCCCAGCGGTCGTCCCCCACAAGGAGGATCGAGAGGACCCGGGTCATCTCCGTGGGTGGGATCACGTCCGCCGGGGCCTTCACGTGTCGCAGGCGCTCGCGCGTGTCGCGCACCCACCCGTGCACTCGGGCCACGCCCTGCGCGAGGTCCGGGTTGAAGACCTCGATCGCCGCGATCACGTGGGACATCGCGGAATCCGAGAGCAGCAGGTCGAGGAGGTGGCGCGGCTCGGACGCCGGGTCCAGGAGGGCGTTGAAGAACGCCGCCCCGTACAGGCCAGAACGTTCTCCACGGAAGGAGAGGCGCCCCCCCGGCGAGACGTGCACGGTCAGGTCCCCCCGGAGGAGGTCGTCGGCCAGGAGGACTGCGCTCCGGCCGGAGCCGCGCAGGGTCGGGGCGCGCCCGCGTAGGTCCCAGGAGATCCGGGCAGCCCGGGCCGGCGCGTCCGCGGGGTCCAGCGAGGCGGTGAACGCCGCCCCCGCCGGGATCTCCAGGCGGCGGCCGTCCAGTTCCGCGACGAAGCGCGCCAGGACGGCGCGAGCGCTCGCCGACACGACCAGGCTCGGATGCCGGCGCGCGGACGCGACACGGCTGACCCGTCCCTCCCCGCGGACCCGGAACGCGAGGTCGGTGCGGAGGACCGGGTCGAGGATGCGCAGTTCCGGAAGGGGGGCGAGCCGGGTCGCTCCGGTCAGGGCGACGCCGCCGCTCACCGAGGCATCGAGCCGCCACCCGGGTCGGGCCGGCCGCCACCCCACCTTTCCGGTTACCCGGTCGAGCGTGAGACGCAGGGCATCGTCGTGACCCACCAGGACCTCCGGGTCCGTGATGGCGATACGGGCCGTCGCGTGAACCCCGGCCCCGGCGGGCGTCACGACCCAGCCCCTGCGGTCTCGCACGACCGCGAGGCGCCCTCGCAGGTCCCCTCCGGAGACCCGAACGGCCAGTCGGATCCGGCCGGCGGTGAGCGGGTGCGTCTTGTCGAGGGTCGCGCCCAGGTCCGGCCAGGACGACCCGGGCAGGATTCGCAGAAAGAGGCCGCCCCGCGACCGGGACCCCAGGAGGGGCGCGCGACCGCCGAAATCGGGTCGGAACCGACCCCGGACCTCGACGCGGACCGACCGGTCCGCAGGGTCCTCGGCGCGGACCTCGACCACCGAGGGGAGCAGGTCGAGTCGAGACCGGGTCAGGGTCGCGCGCACCCGGGTCTTCAGGACCACGCGCGGGTCCGAGGCGCGCGATTCGACCCGCAGATGCGTGCGGTCCGGGGTCTCGACCTGCCAAGCGAGGGCAGGCAGCGTCAGCCGGGCCTCGACCTCCGTGTCCACCCGGGCCGCGAGGTTCCACAGGCTCCGGACCAGGGCAGACGAGTCCTCCCGCTCCCCGCGCGAGGCCCTCGTGGCCACGAGGTCCCCAAAGAACACGCGGGCCAGGGAGGCGTGAAAAGCCGGCAGGACGGACGTGGGCAGCACCACCTCGGAGAACGGCCACGAGACGCCCGTGGCCAGGCGCACCCGCCCGCTGAAGGCGGGGCGCATCTCGAACCGGCCGGGCGAAGCGGCCTGCGTGGCCCGGAGCGTCACTGCGGCCAGGGTGACCGCGACGGGGGCCTGGACCAGGTTCGACAGGCGATCCCGGAGGAGCCCGGCGTGCGCGCGGGCCCAGTCGTTCCACGGCGGGGGCAACCCGGCGAGCCAGTCGATCAGGTCCCGCTCGCGGTAGCGGCGGTGGAGGTGGCTCAGGGCCTCGGCGGGGTTCAGGACGGTCAGCGGCCGCGGGAACTCCACGCGGACTTCCTGGAGGAGCGGGTCCTCGACCCCCCCCGGGGTGGGCCCGACCACGACGATCCCGCACGCCTCGCCCCCGGCCGGGACCTCGAGGCGCAGGTGGGCCCCTGGTATCGAAGGGGGGCGCCGCACGCCCCCCTCCCCGTCACTTCGGATGCATTCGCATCCTCGTGCCGGTTCTCCCCCCGCGAGGCCGCTCCCGCGGCCTGGTCGCAACCGTGTCTTCAACACGGTTGCTCCCGGGATCGGGACGCGGTGCACGCCCGCGCGGAGGCCCACCGAGAACCGGATCGTCCCCTCGCGGATCAGGCCGGGTCCGGGGTCCGGGTCGAGACGAACTCGCATCCGTTCTCCCCTACCACCCGTTCCGGTGGATACGCGAGGGGTCGAAGCGGTCGGCCCGGGGCGGGGTCTCGGCCGGGAGGCCCAGGGCCACGAGGGCCACGGGGCGGATCGTGTCCGGAAGCGACAGCAGGCGCCGCAGACCGGCCTCCCGCTCTGCCCGCGGTTGCACCCCGACCCAGCACGCCCCGAGCCCCAGCGCGTGGGCCGCGAGCAGGAGGTTCTGCGTGGCCGCGGCGCAGTCTTGCAACCAGTACCCCTCGAGAGGCTGGCGCGTGGTGTCCGCGCAGACCAGGATCGCGAGGGGCGCGTGGCGGAGCATGGCCGCGTGGGGGTGGAACTCGGGGATGGCGTCCAGGAGCGCCCGGTCCTCCAGCAGAACGAAGGCCCAGGGTTGTCGGTTCTTCGATGACGGTGCGGCCATCGCGGCTTCGAGCAGGGTGCGCACCACATCTCCCGGGATGGGTCCCGGTGCGTACCGGCGGATGCTCCGGCGGGTCAGAATGGCCTCGATGGCGTCCATGGGCGACCTCCGGGGTCCCGTCGGTTCCGGTCCGACCGCATGGTATTCTCTTCCAGCGATGTCGGAGAGGGAACACCTGACGTGGGTCGTCACCACCAGTGGGACCTGCACGCTCGTATGGACCCCAGAGGCCCTGGTCTCGCTGGCCCTGCCCCGAGAATGGGAAGTCTCGCGCCCCTGTATCGAGCGTGCCTCCGGCCCAGAGTGTTCCTTTCGGGAACACGCCCTCCCCGGGTTCGTGCGCGAGGCCATCAGGCGCATCCGGGCGCACCTGGGAGGCCAGGTCCCCGCCTACGATGACCTCCCCGTGGACCTCGACGCGTTGTCGCCCTTCGCGCGACGGGTCCTCGCCGTGGTCCGGCGGATCCCGGCCGGTATGACTCAGACCTACGGGGAGGTGGCCCGCGAGGTCGGGCGACCCGGGGCGGCGCGGGCGGTGGGTCGCGCGGTCGCGGCGAATCCCCTCCCCCTGGTCCTCCCGTGTCACCGGGTGGTGGCGGCGTCCGGGCGACCGGGCGGGTTCTCGGCCCCCGGCGGCATCGAGACCAAGCGCTGGCTCCTGGCCCTGGAGGGCGTGATTTTCCCGTGACGCATCCCCCGCGGTCCTTGCAAGAGATTTCGAGGGCCGCCTTGGACTTGGAACCCGGGCCCTCTCCGGTCATCCCGTTCCGATATCCCAACGACCTGGACCACCCGATCTACGCGCGCCCCTTCTGCGGCCTCGCCGGCTTGCGGACGCGCGTGGAGGCGGTGTCGCGGGCGGTGCGGTCGGCACGGGAGCAAGGTCGATCCCCACTCGGGGGAATTCGTCAACGCGCCCCACCGGCGATTCCGATAGACTGAACGCGACCGTCGGGGGGGAACCCGGGATGAGGAAGGCCGACAGGCGATGGTGGGTGTGGGTGGTCGCGCCGGCGACGGCGGTGGCCTGCGGGGGTGGAGGCGGGTCCGCGGGCGGGGCGGACCCGGGCGCGGACGCGGGCCGGGACACGGGGGCGGTGGACCTCGCCGCGCCCGCGGAGGACCTCCCGGGCCAGGGGGATGTCCGGGTCCCCGGGGACGCGGAAGGGGTGTCCGGGCCGGACCTCGATGCCTGGGCGGAGCCGGCCACGGACCCCACGGACGCGCCCGCGGTGGACGATTTGGGCGCGTGGGACGCCGCGCACGACCCCGGGCTTGTGGACAGCGAGCCCCTCCAGCCGGAAGACCTCGCGGCGCCGGACCTCGCGGACGCTGGAGGGGCGGAAGACGCCGGGGGCCCGGATGGTCAGCCCCCGGCCTCGTGTGACAACCCCCCGCTCCCCGAGCCGCCGTCCGGGTCCTGCACCCTCGCCGCGGGGGACGCCTGGCTCCTGGTCCGCGGGGACATCGTGGTCCCCGGGGGCATCCTGCGTGCCGGGCACCTCCTGGTGGACGCGACCGGCATCATCCGGTGCGTCGCGTGTGACTGCTCGGGACAGCCGGGATTCGCGGGGGCGACCCGGCTCGACTGCCGCTACGGGCTCGTGAGCCCGGGGCTCATCAACGCGCATGACCACATCACTTACACGGGCAACGACCCCGCGGACCACGGGACCGAGCGCTACGACCATCGCCACGAGTGGCGCAAGGGTCTGAACGGCCACACCGCGATCCCGGTGCCACAGACCTCGGGCGCGGTCGCGTGGGGGGAGTTGCGCCACGTCCTGGCCGGGACCACGTCCCTGTTCGGGTCGGGCAGCGTGGCCGGCCTCGTGCGGAACCTCGACAAGGCGGATTCCGGGCTGGACCCCTCGAAACGGGTGACCTACGACACCTTCCCGCTCGGGGATAGTGGCGGGCAGATGCTGGTCGGGTCGTGCGCCTATCCCTCGATCCAGTCCGCGTCGTCCGTGGCGCAGATGCACTGCTACATCCCGCACGTGGCCGAGGGCGTGAACGACGCGGCCCGCAACGAGTTCCTGTGCCTGAGCGGGGCCCGGGCCGGGGGCCAGGACCTGGTCCGGCCGAACACGGCCTTCATCCACGGGGTCGGGGTCCGGCCCGAGGACGTGGCGGCCATGGCCGCGGAGGGCACGGGGCTCGTGTGGTCGCCGCGCTCGAACCTGGACCTGTACGGGAACACGGCGCCGGTCACGGTCTATGCGCGAATGGGCGTGCGCATCGCGCTCGGCACGGACTGGACCGCCTCCGGATCCATGAATATCCTGCGCGAACTGCGATGCGCTGATGAGTTCAATCAAAACTATCTTGACGGGTTTTTCAGCGACCGGGACCTCCTGGACATGGTGACGGTACGGGCCGCGGAAGTGATGCGCCTGGACGACCTGATCGGGTCCTTGAAGCCGGGGCTGCTCGCGGATATCGCCATCTTCGACACGCACCGCGCGGCGGACGAGCGGGCGGTCCTGGAGGCGGGCGTTCGGGACGTGGTCCTCGTGTTGCGCGCGGGCGTGCCCCTGTATGGGGACGCGGACCTCGTCGCGGGCCTTCCCGGGGGCGGGTCCGGGTGCGAACCCCTCGACGTCTGCGGCGCGTCGAGGCGCGTGTGCGCGCAACGGGAGACCGGCAAGACGGTCGCGGCCCTGAAGCCCGCCTCGGCCTATCCCCTGTTCTTCTGCGACGCCCCGGACGCCGAGCCCTCGTGCGTCCCCCTCCGGCCGGGAGAATACGACGGCATCCCGACCGAAGAAGACCTGGACGGGGACGGGGTCCCGAACGCGGCCGACCTCTGCCCGCGCGTCTTCGATCCGTCCCGGCCCGTGGACCACGGAAAGCAGGCCGACGCGGACGGGGACGGGACCGGCGACGCATGCGACCCCTGCCCGCTCCTCGCCTACGCGACCGAGTGCGCGCCCCCGGACCCCGACGACCCGGACGGTGACGGCCTCCCCGCGGCCCTCGACAACTGCCCGTCCGCGGCGAACCCCGGCCAGGAGGACCGCGACCAGGACGGGAAGGGGGACGCGTGCGACCCCTGCCCCGACGCCTTCAATCCCGGGCTGGACCCGTGTCCGGCGACCATCCGGGACCTCAAGACCGGGGCCGTCCCCCTGGACACCCGGGTCCAGGTGGGCCCGGCGCTCGTCACGGGCGTGGGGACGAAGGACGGGAGCCCGCAAGGGTATTTCCTCCAGATGGTCCGGGGAGACCCGGGATACGGGGGCGTGGACTGGAGCGGGCTCTATGTCCATGACCCGGCGGGGGCAGGAGGGGTGGCGGCCGGGGACCGCGTCGTGGTCACCGGGGTCGTCCACGACTACTACGGGCAGGTCCAGGTGTCCGAGGTGTCCGCCCTGTCCGTCACGAGCCACGGGGAGGCCGCGCCGGTCCCGGTGTCCGTGTCCGCGGCCGACGTCGCGACCGGGGGGCCGCGCGCCGCTGCGCTGGAGGGGGTCGTGGTGCGGGTCCAGGACGCGGGCGTGACGGACACGGCGCCGCCGCCGGGACCCGGCGACGCGGTCCCGACGCACGAGTTCGTGGTGGACGGGGTCCTGCGGGTCAACGACTTCATCCATCGGATCGAGCCGTTCCCTTCGTTGGGGCAGGCGTTTGACTCCCTAACTGGCATCCTGCGCTTCGCAAATGGGCATTCCAAACTGGAGCCCCGCGGCCCCGAGGACGCGGTGCTCGCGGCGCCGCGTCTCGTCGCCCTGGAGCCGGACCCCGGCTTCGTCCTCGCGGGCGCGGGTCCCATGGTCCCGGTCCCGGGGATGCGCGTGCGACTCGACCACCCCGGAGGGGAGCCGGTGTGGGTGGCAGTGGTCTCCGGCGACGAGACGAGGGTCGCGATCCCGAGCGGAGGCGTGGAGGTGCCGGCCGGGTCCGCCGAGGCGGAGGTGCTCGCGGAGGGGCTCGTGGCGGGTCCCGAACCGGTGCCGGTCGCCGCGATCCTCGGGGACGACCACGCAAACTCTGGCATCCGGGTCGTGGGGGAGGACGAGGTCCCGACCCTGGCCCTGCTGCTTCCGAAAGAAACGACAATCGAGGTCGGGGTTGAGGGCGAGGTCGTCGCAGTCCTGGACATCCCCGCGTTCCTCGACCCGGTCACCCTGGAGGTGTCCAGCGAGCCGGCGGGGGTCGTGGACCACCCCGGGACGGTCGAGGTGCCGCAAGGAGAACTCGCGGCCTCGATCCCCCTGACCGGGGTCGCGGCCGGGGGTGCGGAGGTCCGCGTGACCCTGGGCGGGGTCACGCTCGCCGCGCGGGTAGAGGTGACCGAGCCAGCCTCCGCGCGCCTGATGCTGGCCGAGGTCTATTACGACCACCCCGGCACCGACGACGGGTTCGAATGGGTGAGGATTTACAACGGGACGGCGCAGGCGGTGGACCTGTCCGGGTACAGCCTGGGCATGGGCGGGACGGACTACACCACCGGCCGATATGCCTTGTCGGGGGTCGTGGGGCCAGGCCAGTGCTTCGTGGTGGGCGGCCCCGGTTCCGTGCCCGACAACGGCGCGCCGGTCTATTCCCAGGTCCTCGACTTCAGTCCGGACTTGCAGAACTCGGACACGACCGCGGACGGGGTGGCCCTGTTCGCGGTCCCGGCCTCGCAGGTCGCGAAGACCACCGTGCCGGTGGACGCCGTGATCTATGGGGCCCAGAACACGAACGGCCTGCTGGACGCCTCGGGCGGGCCGGGGCCCGTCCACGTCGGGGACGCCCCCGCGGGCCAGAGCCTCCTGCGCGCGGGCGTGGACCAGTGGGTCCTCGCCCCGACGCCCACCCCCAACGCCTGTGACCCCATCCCGTGACGGATCGCCTAGAATCCCTCCTGGCTCGCGTCCCTCGGCGCGTACCGGAAGGAGGCAGACATGGCGCGTCCTCGGTCCTTCGTCGTCCAGGTCGCTCTCGTGCTCGCCGGCTGCGGCGGCGGGGGCGGTGGCCCGGTGCCCGACAACCGGGACGGTCCCGGCGACAGCGCGCGCCCGGACGTTTTGGACCTCCCACCCGACCCGCGGGCCGACCCTTCCGGCGACGCCTTGGAGGTCGCGGAGGCCCAGGAGCTCGCGGACACCCCGGCGGACCTGACCCTGACCGACGCCCCCGATTTCGCACCCGCGGACCCGGACACCGGCGGGGAGGCCGCGGACGCGCCACCCGAAACCGTGGTCCGCCGCTTCACCTTCAAGGTCGTGGCGGGCATCAGCATGGGCGCGAACGCGGTCACCATCGCGGCCCATCACCCGGACCGGTTCGACGCGGTGGGCAGCATGGGGGGGTACGTGGACTACCGCTACCTGACCTACATGGTGACGCATTTCTTCACGGGCGGGTTCTGTCCGCGCGAGACGATCCTCGCGAACCTCGCCCACATCAACGACCCGGACTGGCCTGGCTCCTTCTGCGGACCGGTGACGCCCACGATGCCCTGGGAGTGGGACGACTGGAGTTTCAATCATTTCCACTACGACGACTCGGGGTTCAAGTCGGGTCGCAACTTCCTCTTCGAGGTGCTGGGCGGGTTCATGATGGCGTTCGGCAACCTGCTCTATTACAACCCGCAGCACCCGCTGCTGCCGCCGGGCGTCTCGCCCGAATGGCTCATCAACGAGCCCCACCCCTGCGAGTCTCCCCAGGTCGTCTTCAAGCCGTACAACTACAACGCCGAGTACAACCCCGACGGGGCCTATCCCCTGATCACCTTCTGCGACGGCGACACGGTCGAGTGCGACGACTCCGACCCGGCCTGCTGGAAGGCCAAGGGGACGTACGAGCCCGACAAGCCGCACACGATCCCGATCCGCTTCCTGCTGGCCGTGGACTTCAACGACAACCGCCGGCGCGACTACGGGGAGCCGGTCGTGATCAACGCCTTCGAGCGCTGGCGGGACGTGGGGGCGGACGGGTGCGACAACGCGTCCGAGGACGGCCAGGGGGGCTGCCTCGCAGCGCCCCGGGGCGCGCCCTCGGGCGACCCCAACCACGACGACTACGACCTGCTGGACAACCCGGGCGGCACCGAGAACGACTTCGAGTTCCAGGACGGCGAGCCGTACGACGACTGGGGCCTGGACGGGGTGCCGGACACCGGCGACCATGGGGAGGCCAACGGCCGGTACGACCGAAACCCCAGGCTCCAGGCCGTGCTCGACGAGGGGGATGCGCGCACCTTCCTGCGCCAGGCGCCGCTCGACACGATCACGCGCCTGACGTGGTGGTTTGACGGCGGCATCCGGGACGCGCTGCACGCGGTCCCGTGCACCATGCAGCAATGGAACGCCCTGCGCCTGCGCGGCCTGCCCGTCCGGTCCTACGACGACTTCGGGTCCACGCCCACGTCCATCGCGCCCGGGGTGTCGTGCGACGAGTTCCTCGACGTCCTGGACGACCTGGACTACTCGTCCGCGGCCATGGGCCGGTACGTGATGTTGCGCTACGGCGACCCGAACGCATCCCCGGCCCTCATCCAGCAGGGCAGCGGCAAGCACGTGGGCCTGGCCTGCGAGATCGTCAACCGGGCACTCCTGTTTTACACGATGGCGGCCTTCCGGATGCCCGACCCCATCCTCGTGGCCGACGGCGACACCGAGGGCCGCATCGTGAACACCTCGTACTACTCGGAGGCTGTTCACAACCGCGTCCGCTACTCGGTGAGCCTGCCCCCGGGGTACGACGCACCCGAGAACGCGGACCTGCGCTACCCGGTCCAGGTCTTCTTGCCGGGCCACGGGATGGCCGCCGCGGACATGGTGCAGACCGGGATCATCTTCAACATCCTGATGGGCCAGGGGCGCATCCCGCGCTTCATCTTGCTGGCCCCTGAAGGGCAATGTTGTTATTATCAGAAATCAACTGGAAAGCGCCTGTGCGGTTGCGGCGACGCCCAGAGCGGTCCTGGCATGGACTGCCTGGACCCGGACTGCCGAGGGCCTCACGAGACGTGCGAGGTCTATCGCAACATCCCGGGCAGCGACCTCGAGCAGGAGTGCCCCTCGGGCCATTTCTTCGTCAACCACGTCACGGATCGCTGGGGCCACCTGGACGCGGCGGACGTGATGCGGTTCGAGGACAGCCTGATGGAGTTGCTGGACGTGGTGGACCAGGAGTACCGGACGCGGCCCCCCGAGGACGTGGAAGTCCCCGCGGGCTTCTGACCCGGCATCACGGGGACCGCGATGCGCGGCGCCGGGCCTTCGACCGGTACATGGCGCGGTCGGCCGCCCGGAGCAGGCCCTTGAAGGGGACCGGGCGCGTCTTCGACACACCAGTGTCATACCCGCACGAGCCCCTGCGCCGTGCCGACGACGACTTCCGCCGTGGCGGGGCCACCGGTCAGGGGGCTCGGGAATTTGACAGGTCGGCGCGATTTCTTTACCGTTGCTCCCCGTGAACGTTGGCCAATTTGGCAGGAGGGGGGGAGCCGTCATGAACCGCTGGATGGCGATGTTTCTGGTGGTCGGTGTGGTTTCGTGTCTGCCCACCCCAGGGAGGAAGGGGATTCCCGACGAGGGCCGAGACCCGGGCGGCGAGGGGACAGCGGACGGCGTGGCCGGGGAGGATGTGGGCGAGGCGGGCGCGGTGGAGGGCGTGACCCCAGGGGATGCGCCCGAGGCCGTGGACGCGGCGGACGTGGAGGTCGGGCCGGACGAGGGCGAGGCCGGCGACGCCCCGGACCCCGCCGAGGAGGTCCCGGCGGACGACGGGGTGGCGGAGGTCACGGACCTGGCGGACGCGCGCGCGTGCCAGAACGACGAGGACTGCGACGACCTCGTGGGGCCGCTGGGGCCCTGCGAGAAGGCGGTCTGCCTGGACGGGCAGTGCTCGATCACGCAGGCCCCGGCCGGGACCCCGTGCACGGGGGACGGCAATCCGTGCACCGTGGACCAGTGCGACGACCAGGGCGTTTGCGTCCACGACCCGATCACGTGCCTGGAACCGCCCGAGAACGCGTGCGAGGAGGACACCCTGGTCACGTACGCGTCGCCGGGGCAGTGTGACCGCGGACAGTGCGAGTACCCGAAGACCGAGAAGGAGTGCGGCCAGGGGTGCACCGTGACCGACGGCGTGGCCCACTGCGTGGGCGAGGACCCCTGCGCGGGGGTCTCGTGCGAGGTCGCGCCCTTTTTGTGCGTGAAGCACCCGGGCACCTGCGACCAGGGGTCGTGCGTCTTCGAGTACGACGACGGCGCGGCGTGCGACGACGGGGACGCCTGCTCGGTGGGGGACCGGTGCGCGCAGGGGGTCTGCTGGGGCGAACCGGTGGTCTGCGACGCCCCGCCCGAGCCGTTCTGCCAGGACGCGAACACCCTGATCACCCATGCCTCCCCCGGGACGTGCGTCGAGGGGGAATGCGAGTACGAGGCATCACCTGTCCCGTGCGACCACGGATGCGAGGAAGGTCGGGATGGCATCGCGCGCTGCGTGGACCAGGACCCCTGCGAGACGCTGGATTGCTCGGTTGCCCCGTCGCCCTGCCTGAAGTCCCCGGGCGAGTGTGTGGACGGCGCGTGCGTGTTCGAGTACGCCGACGGGGCGCCGTGCGAGGACGGTGACCTGTGCACCCTCGAGGACCGTTGCGAAGGCGGGGTATGTCTGAGCGGCCTGCCGAGGGTCTGCGACGACCAGGATATCTGCACGGACGACGGGTGCGACCCGGAGAGCGGCGAGTGCATGACCGCCTACAACGAGGCCCCGTGCGACGACGGGCTGGGCTGCACGACGGAGGATGTCTGCGGGCAGGGGTCTTGCAGCGGGACTCCGGTGGTCTGCAACGACCCGCCGGACCCGGAGTGCGTGGACTTCCAGCACGTCAGGACGTGGAACCCCGACGGGACGTGCGAGGAGCCGTCGGGGACGTGCGTGTACGAGTCCTCGGTGACCCCTTGCCGGTCCGGGTGGTGCCAGTACGGGTACTGCACCGACGAGGGGATGACCGTGGTGGGCTTCTTCGAGGCCGGAGGCGGGGTCCTCGAAGGTGAGGGCCTGTCGCTCAGTGGGACGTTCGGCGGGTGGACGGAAGGCGGCTCGTGCGGGGACGGGGTCTTCGTCCTGCGCGCGGGTTGGTGACTGGAAACGGCAAGGGAGGAATGGCCATGAAGAGGATCGTTGTCGTGGTGACGGGGTGGGTCCTGCTGGGCGGGGCGGCCCGGGCGGATGTCCCGGCGCTCCTGAACTTCACGGGGTCTCTGGCCACCGAGGCAGGCCCCTACGAGGGGCCGGCGAACGTGACGCTCGCGTTCTATCCCGACCCGGAGGAGCCCACGCCGGTGTGGTCGGACACCCAGGAGGTCTATGTCCAGGCGGGGCGGTTCTACGTGCTGCTGGGCGCGGACCCGATGAACCCGCTGCCGTCGGGGCTCTTCGATGGGCAGGACCTGTTCCTCGGCGTCGCGGTGGACGACAACCCGGAGATGACACCGAGGCTGCGGGTGACGTCGGTGCCGTTTGCGCTGCGGGCCGCGGATGCGGGGCTGCTCGGGGGGCTGCCTCCCGAAGCCTTCGCCGAGGCGGGGCACACGCACGACCTCGCGGGGCTCGGTGGCCAGGTGACGGAAGGACAGTTGCCGGAGTCGGTGGTCCTGTCGGCGGAACTGACGGACCTCCTCGGGGGCTACGTGACCGTCGCGACCTTCAACGCGGGCCTGGCGGGCAAGTCGGACGTGGGACACGGCCACACCGTGGAAGACGTGACCGGCCTCCAGGAGGCCCTGGACGGCAAGGCCGCGGCGGACCACCACCACGACACGGCCTACGTCAACGTGAGCGAGGATGACAGCGTGACCTCCGACATGGTGAAGGACGGTTCGATTGGCGTCGCAGACCTGGACCTCGTTGCGCTGCAAGGGTCGCTGGATCCGAGGT
>FWPU01004954.1_pt1 | contig 29988 bp, 20 predicted proteins | sample 2228361 | NCBI WGS metagenome assembly FWPU01 (sample SAMEA103939777, study PRJEB20133) | metagenome | reverse complement strand
AACCATAATCTACCACAAAAATTCTGCAGAGAAAAAATTGCCCTTTCCCAGAACACCATCAAAACCCTGCATCTTCTTCCTCAAAAATAAACTACCCAAAAACCCCTTTCACTGCCCCCTGACGACTTTTCCTCCTGCAAAATCATCCCGGCAATATAGCAATGGGTGGTGGATTTTTCCCTTGACTAACGACTTCTGGGAGAGGGAACAGGGGACGTCGTCAGGGAACAGTTTCTTTTCTTAGTCCTGACGGCTAACACCTCTTCGCACAAGGTAGATAAAGGCAAACTGGAAACCTCGAACCCCTTTTAGAAGAATCGGAAGTAGGAGAGCACAAACGAGGTAATGAAGAAGGCAATGGCGGCATAACGGGTGAACGCCTGAATGCGCTCCTCCATCCCCCTTCCTCCCCGAATCATCCACTCGGAGGTTCCACCAACGATTCCCGCCGCTCCCTCCCGTTCCGAAACATGAAGCAAGGTATAAAGAATCAATATTGTTACCCCGATTAGGTGAATCACAATCACAACGAGTTGAGGCATCGCTCACTCCCACCTTCCACTTTAATATTTTGCCACATTTTTTCTTCGCTGGGAGAGAAAAAGAATAACCGAGAAAAGAACAAGGACTCCAGAGGCAGTATAGAGAATGGGACGCACCTGGAAAAAATAGATAAGAAACGGAGCGGAAAGTGCGCCGAGAATACTGCCCATGGTGGAAACGGCAAAAATTCTTCCCGCGGTGCTCCCCACCCGTTCTAAAGAGTGTGTGCAAAGTCGGACGGCAAAAGGGGATATGGTAGCGAGAATCATTGCAGGAACTGTGAAAATAAAAAAGGCGGCAAGATACGGCGCAAATATTTTCCCAATTTCATACTCCGCTATCCAGTTTGAAATTGGGCGAGCAATCCCCGTGAAAACAAAAAGAATGCACCCAGAAACAGAGAAGAGGATGGAAAAAACATTATGTGATGGATAAGAATCTGCTAATCTTCCCCCCAATTCATATCCAATGCTTAAGGAAAGGAGAAAAACTCCGATGACACCGGAAACTGTGAGGATGTGCCCGCCAAAATCTGGCGTCAGAATCCGTATTCCCAGAATTTCAAAGAGCAGAAGAATGAAACCGGATATGAACACGCCAGAATAATAAATCAATACTTTACCTGAACGCGATATCGGAGAGTTTTCTCTCCAGCCGGTTCCACGGGTATGAGAAACTTGACCCAACGAGCGCTGACCTTATGTGGGGCGAAGTTGCTCTCCAGAATTTCCCAGTCTCCGCTGATTGGTTCCAGGGCTTCAATGACGATTTCTTCTTTCCGATGATTCCGAAATACCAGTTCAAAAGCCACTTCGTGCAGGCGTGATGAAATTCGCTTAAAATCAGTCTGTACCCTCTCTGCTCGGATATCAAAAGCACTTCCCGTTCGGATTCGGAGAAGTTCGCCTTCGGGGGTGTGAGGAACATTATCCTCGCCAATCAGGATGGGTTTCCCCTCGGAATCCCACTCCTGGAAAACTCTTATTTTGCCGGCAGGTATGGGAATACCGAGGTTATTCTCCTTTTCGTTTTTCCATTCCAGAAATACCCCGATATCCATCGGTGTCGGTTCCGGATTGCGACTGGTGAACATATGTTCCTGCGCTACGGTTTGATATTTCTTTTTCACCAGAATTTTTTGAACGGAGAAGAACGGGACAAATTGGGAAGCAAGAGGCAGAAAAGATGCAGGAGAGGGTAGATGATACAAATGATATTCAAAAAATGGACGCTCTGCTACTGGAGGAGGAGCCGCCATCAATCCCATTTCTGCTTTCATTTCGCGAGCCATAGCGAAAGCCTCTGCCACACGATGCACTTCTCCAGCAACAAGAAGCGTGGTTGCATTCTCTAATTTCCACCTGGTTTGATTCCGGATTTCAATGGTGCCCGCGAAGCTTCCCTCCTGCTTGCTTTCTGAATAGTTCAAAAGGTATTCTGCTTTCCAATCCATATTCGCCGCCAGATACCCTATGGAAACGGGGATTTTTTGAGCCTCTGCTTCCACTTCCACCACCAATCGCGGTTTCAGGAGATAACCTTCTGGTAATTGCGGAAGAATAATCCTTCCCGGTGGTTGAAGATGCACCCTTCCCTCCATTTCAACAATCCCTGAGGCGCTGAGTAATCGGGCAGGTTTTACGGTTTCTTCTTCCTTTTCTCTCACTGCGATGAGAATCTCCTTCCCCACAAACTGGTCCAGAAGAGCCTGGGATTCTACAAGTTGTTTTTCAAAGCGGTAGGAAAAAATACGCACTGCATTGCCTTTAAAAGGCTGAATCTGGAATGAAGAAGGGTCCAGAGTTTCTGGCAAGTCTTCCACATATACAATGGTTTTCCCGCCCGGGAAGGGAATTTCTCTCACCTCTTGAATCAGGGCAAGATTGGAGGAATACAGAACAACAAAGGAAGATGTTCGCTCTTTCTCTGTCGAAAAAATCGCAGAAAAAAAGAAAGAAAATGCAATAATTTTCATCACGCCTCCCTCCTCGTCATACCATCCCAATCATATCTTATTGGGAAATTGAATATGTTCCGAACGCCCTATTAACTTTCTCTCTATTTCCGAAGTTATCCGGGTGACTGACTTCCCTCTGCGCCAGGGACTACATCCTCAAATCGGTACCCGAAGCCGCGCACTGTGGAGATATATCTGGGATTTGCCGGTTCTTTTTCCACCTTTTTCCTCAACATCCAGATATACTTCTTCACATCATCGGTGGTGGCCATAGAACCCGGACCCCAAACATACTGAACGATTTCCCGGGTGGAGATGGTTTGATTCTTTCGTTGAACCAGAAGGGATAGAAGGGAAAATTCCATCGGGGAAAGATGAATAGGGTTACCGTTCAAAGTAGCCTCTTTGCGCATCAGGTCAATCCGAAGGTTGCCGGCAGTCAAAATCGGATCAAAGGGAGGAGGTTTTCGTTTGAGTACCGCCTCAATGCGCGATTCCAATTCCCGAAGGTCAAAGGGTTTGGTGATGTAATCATCCGCGCCAATGCTAAAACCGCGAACTTTGTCATCCACAGAACCCCGCACAGTAACGAAAATCAGCGCAGTGGACGCCGCCTCCCGGATTTTCTTCGCCAGCATCCACCCATCCATCTGGGGCATCATCACATCCACCAGCACCAAATCCGGATTTTCTTTCGTAAACATTTCATAACCTTCTTTACCGTTGCTGGCTGTGACTACTTCGTATCCCCTTTTGCCCAGAAATTTGTCCAGAAGGATGGTGGCATTGCGGTCATCGTCCACGACCAAGATTTTCACCATTTCCTTCACCTCCTGAAGGTAACTTTACATAAAAAATGCTTCCCCGGGGCTCCGCAGAAGTTACCCAAATTTCACCTCCCATATGTTCCACATATTTTTTTGCAATGGACAATCCCAACCCGGTGCCTTTGGTTGCTCCTTCAAGTTCTTCCTCCCTGACTATTTGATAAAAAGGCTCAAATATTTTTTCTCGCTGTTCCTCTGGAACGCCAAGACCCGTGTCCCGAACCCAGAAAACCACATCTATTTCCGTTTTCTTTGCTCCCAGTATCACTTCTCCTTCTGGTGTATATTTTATCGCATTAGACAACAGGTTCGAAATGACCTGCCTCAATTTGACTTTATCGGCAACTACAGTAAGCAAATCCGGGGCGACCTGCAGGTAGAATTTCAATCCCTTCTTTTCCGCTTGGGCTCGAAAAGTCTGGTGACATTCCTCCAGAAGAGGTCCAAGAACAACAGGCTGGCTCAAAAACTCTTCCCTTCCCGCTTCAATCCGGGAAAAATCTAATACCTGGCTGATCAATTGATGTAAATGCCTGCTACTGTCAAGTATGATGGTAAGGTCTTCCTTTTGCTCCTCGCTCAGTGAACCTTCCCCGCCCTCCAGCAATAACTGAGTGAATCCTATGATGGAATGAAGGGGAGTTTTCAATTCGTGGCTGATGTGCGCCAGAAATTCTGATTTTACTTGATTTGCCTCCTCCAATTTGCTCAGCGTGGCTTCCAGTTCTTCCTTTGCCCGAGTTATTTCTTCCGTCATCCGATTAAATTCCCTGATAAGAATTCCTATTTCATCCTTTGAACGAGCAGGCAAAGGCTGGGTCTTTCCCTCCCGAAATCTAATTACGGCGGAAGTCAGGGATTGAATTGGGCGTACGGTGGAAAGAAATTGAATCAGAGTGAGCAGAATGCCCAGAAGGAATCCGAAAGTGCCTATCATCCACAGTGCGCGGATTTCTCTGCTTCTGACTTTCTGCAAGGTTTCCAAGGAAAAATATAGGTGCACGTATCCGATGGTCTCTCTGACTGGCATTTCCGGCTCGTTTTGTGGATGCATTTCTGTTCTTCTCATCGCCCAAGTCACTGGATAAATCACTTCCAGAAAATCCGAATGGCGAGACCACCGATGCGATTCTGTCGGGGCTTTCCAAACCGATAATGGCTTGGGAGGGTTTCCCATCTCAGCCAGCACAATATCATCCTTGATATACCGCGCGTAAAGCAGTTCGGGTGATTTCGCCTGTTGAAGAAAACCTTGTAGACCATCTTTATCTTCAAAGTACAGAAAATAACTTCCCTTTTCTGCGAGATTCTTTGCCACATTTTCTGCTCTTTCCCGAATTTCCTTTTCCAGTTGGGTGATGTGCAGTCGGAAGAGAAAAAGGGTATAAAAAAGCGTTAGCAGTAACACTATGGAACTACTCATGAGGAAAAATTTGGCGGTCAAGCCGTGGCGCATAATCAATACACCGTATGTGCTCGCTTGATGAGCATCTGCGGAATACGAAAGTGAAAAAGAGCTGCAGTTTTCGAATTGACCGTGAATTCCAGGTGCTTCGGATATTCCTCAAAAACTTTCTGCTGGCTATAAGTTTGATAAGCAAGGTCTGCCATTTGCTTGCCAAATTGGAAAAAATCCACAGAAAGGGAAAATAGGGCTCCTTTTTTCGTGTGAACTGGAAGGTATCCGATGGGAACTTTGCCCCATTCTATGGAGGTTCTCATCACCCACTCTAAGGTTTCTTCTCGGTCCAGCATTGGGTCAGGATGCAGCCAGAGTATATCAAAAGCGATGCTCCGAATACCCTGAAACAATTCCTTTTCCACACGGCAGGGAAAATGAACCACTTTCATTCCCTTTGCTTTAATCTGTGCCTCTACCCGTTGAAGAAATTCTCTGGAGGTATTAGGAAATTCAGGGATACCCACGGTTCGCACGCCGGGAATCATCGCCTTCGCGTATTCCCAGTATTGCTCGTTAAGAATCCGTAGGGAAAGCACGCTCACCCGATTTTCCCATTGTTTTTCCTTCTCAGTTACCATAGCCGCCACAATAGGCTTCCCCATAACATATCGTAGCAAAGTTTCTGTGGCTTGCTTTCCCAATCCTATCCAGATGACATCATTTTCTGAGGGATTCGCCCACTCCTCCAATATCCTGATTTCGCCTTTCCATTCCTCTTCTAACCCTTTGAGCACCTCATGAGAAAATTCCAACTTTTCTGGAATATATACCATCAGAAGCGGGCTGGCATTGAGCCACAGCAGAAAAAATGGAGTAAAGAAAAAAATTCTTATTTTCGCCATTCCAGCAACAGAATGATTCTACGAGATTGTTCATAGGTGAAAAAGTCCGAGAACTCCCGATCCAGAAAGTTCCAGATTCTTAAATGGAGTTGTGCATTGGGCAGAATTTCATAGGTAGTGCTCAAATTCAGCAGAGAGTACGGAGGAATTTCCTGAATGAAACTCTCCTTTTTTCCTGTTTCCCATCGCGTTTTTCCCACGCGATGGAAAAAAACAGAAAAAGAGAGGCGGTTTTGTTGTTTCCAAGACATCCCGGCCAAAATTGCCCAATGGGGGAAGGGCAATTCCTTCACTTCGTCCAAAGGCTGATTCCAAAAATACTTCGCGAAAAAGGAAAAAGGTTCCACGAAATAGGTTCCTGACCATTCCAGTCCACCGTAGCGGACATCAGATAAATGGGAAAAAACCAATTCGTTTACTCCGCGCTCGGGATTGAAGATAAATTTTCTTCCAATGGGCTGATGCAATTTTTCTATATATGCTTGAACTTCCCATCTGAACCGCTCTGAAAAGGATTCCCAGGAGACTTCAATCCCGTCATTTCTCTCAAACGAAAGATTTTCCTCTCCCCGGAAAATGAGCGCTACATTTTTATCCAGCAGGAGGAAATCCGAGAACAGTTCAAACAAATCTGGGGAGCGATAAGCACGATATAAGGAGAAGCGCGCAGTAGAACGGAAAGTGGGTTGCCAGGCGAAGGCAAAGAAGGGAGCAAAGCGGTCGCCAGCAGAAAAATGCCAATCCCAGCGACCGCCTGCAAACATTGTGCTTTGTTTGCCCAGAGGAAGTTTCCCTTGAATGTACGCCCCAAAAGCCGGCTCGGAGATTTCTTTCGTGAACAGAAAACGCTCAGAAAATCCTGTTGGGTGTCGCGGGTCTTCTATCAAAGGGCTGGTGCCAGTCATCCAAATTCGGGAAGACACGCCGTAAGAAAGAAATCCCGTTTCCCGCCAGGGCTGATATCCTGAAATATCCCAAGAAACTTTCTGGATTTCCCCTCGCATAAATGGTACCTGGTCGGTGGAAGGTATGGAGATGCTATTGGATTCCCAGGAAAAAGTGTTTTTCATAAATTTCCTCGGGCTCTGAGAATGACGATATGAAAGGGAATAAGATTGCAGGGTTGTCACTGTGGGCAAAGTGGTAACTGCAAGCGGAACAAATGAATTGGCTTTTCGCTTAGAACGGTGGAAAGAAAACACATATTCCTCACCAGGTCGAATCGGGTAAATCCATTTTCCCCAGAGCAATCCATCTCGCGCAGAAAGCAGGCCTTCTCGTGGGGGACCGTCCTCCGTCCGAAGACCTGAAACGCCCCATTTTCCGCTCAGTTTTTCCCATTGAGTTTTTATGAGAAGAGAGGATTGAAACCATTCTCCCTCTCCGACCTTTAGTGAGGAGTAAAATTCCGGACTATCCTGAACATCTTTGGTGCGTATTTGAATCACGCCTGTGAGCGCATTTCCTCCGTAAATGGTCCCCGGTGCTCGGACGATCTCTATTCTCTCCACATCTTCTGGTTCTACGGGAATTAAAGTCCATTGGGTCACTCCGAAAAAATTCAAGAACGGCTCTCGGTCATCAATCAGGAGCAAAGATTTTGTGGAACTAAACGGATATATTCCTCTAATCCCTACTAAAGCCTGAGAAGCAGAAGGGCGGGTGACAAACACCCCAGGCACCATGCTCAATACATCGGGGAGAAATGTGAATTGATATTTTTCCAGTTGCTCACCACAGATTACTTCCACATAGGAAGGAGTTTCCAGCACGCGATAGGGCAATGGGCACAGATTTCCCCACGACATAGCAGAAAAACAGAAAACGCAGAAAAAATACCAATAAAACCGCCTTTTTATCATTTCTCCTCCCTACTCCCTGATTTGGGCGCGAATGGGTCCCAGTGCCACGACCGGAGCATTTTCCAGAACCTTTACAAGATGTCCGCGCAGGAATGTTAATTCCACTCCTTCTCTCAGTGCTTCCTCAACGTACCAAAGCACTGGCACATACTGACCAACGGGAATTCCCGCCAAGACAAATGAGCCATCGGCTTGTAGCGGAATCGCGGTTACAAAAAAGGAAAACCTCTTTTCTGGTGGGCGATGCGGAAAATACAAACTCAACCCGACGAAAAAATTTCCCACCACTCGCTTATCCGGTTTTAACCCTTCAGTGGGAATATCCACGCTCCCCTTTACTATGCCAAATTTTCTTTCTGCGCTTTGACATTCGGTCACGGTGTTGGATGGGGAAGGAGGAAGCACCACACCGAGGAGTTCTCTGACTCGTTCTTGTCTCTGCCGTCCCCATTCTTCCTCTTCTTTTGCCTCAGTCAAATATCCGTGACAGGCAAGAATTTCCACCAGTTTTAGGTGGGTATCTTTCAGAAATCCTTCAGATTGCCGAACTCGGCCGCGCACCTCCCAAACATCTAAAAAAGTGAGCATTGGGTCGTAGAAAAAACTTTGCAGTATGGCATCCCGCAAAATTGCATTGCGAGCGTGATAGCGCAATATCAACTGTTTCCAAAGATACTGGCGCACTTCTCCAAGATGCCTCAGGTCTGTGAGCCATTTTTGCCAATCCTTATCCGTTTGTTTTGGTATATGAAGCCGAGAATATCTGGATACATATATGTCAATAGCCCCAATGGTATCAATAGGTATATTTATTTGATTGCTGAACACTCCTTCCGGTGTCAGGGCAAAAATTTTTATCCGCTCTCCCTCCGATAATTCAGGTGGGATTAACGAAGCCGAAGGAGGGCTCAAAAACCACATCCCCGTGATTGCTGAGCAGGATACGATATATAAAAATACCAGGGCAAACCATCGCCTCCAGGTCACTTCACGAAAAAAAGTTTGAGCCAGAAGCATAAACATCAGTAAACCGGAATGATATATCCACAAAATCCAGATACCCCTCAGCAAAAATGCCGGGGCAGGAAAAACATTTAATACTGCATACCTCAGGTGTAACGCGGCGAAGGCAAATAATACCGCTCCCGGCAGGCAGATATACAAAATTTCCCTTAAAGGAGCTCGTTTTTGCCACCATAGTATTATCCCGACGAATATATACACCAGGGTACCAACGACGAACTGCATCGGTCCAATCATTTCATAAGTCCTTTCCAGAATCGCCCTCAATGCTTCAGACATATACGGAGAAAATACGCCAGTAAAGGCGAGAAAAAAGGCGACTATCCATTTCCACCACCCGCCAAAATCTTTCCGAAACCAGCCTTGATGTACTGAAATAACAAATGCCAGTATGGAAAGCAAAAGAATCAGTAGCGGAACCCGGGAAAATTGTATCCAGCCGAACAATTTTCCTAAAATTTCCTCTTTCTCAGCGGATAAAATTCCAGAATAAACCAACCATACAATATCCGGATACAGGTATGGCAGAAGATACGCCGCGGAAATCAATACCGAGGCGATGGATAGCATCAGCCAGGTAAAAAGGAAAAGAAGCGTCTTCACATTTATGTAGCACTGAAGGAATCTTTCACGATTCTGCCATCCCGAAGGTGGACAATTCTGTGGCATATTCGGGCAATTTCCTGATTATGGGTCACTACCACGATGGTTATTTTCTTCTCCCGATTCAAAGATTGGAAGATATCCAGAATTGCCTGACCTGTGGCGCTATCCAGATTTCCCGTGGGCTCATCCGCAAGGAGAATTTCCGGAGAATGAAGCATTGCACGGGCAATCGCAACCCTTTGCTGTTCCCCTCCAGACAATTCCGATGGCCGATGCCTCCAGCGATGTGCCAATCCCACTTGCTCCAGCAATTCCTTACCACGAGAGCGAATATCGTTGGGAGTTTGCGGATGATATAAAGCCGGAAGGATGACATTTTCCAGCACTGTGTGGCGGGGTAATAGATAATACTGTTGAAAGATAAATCCCACCTTCTGGTTCCTCATTTCGGCAAGTTCGTTTTCGCCTTTCTGGGAAACATCTTCCATACGAAATAAATATACTCCACTGGTCGGTCGGTCCAGAAAACCCAGAATGTGCAGAAGTGTGGATTTCCCCGAGCCTGATGGTCCCATTATTCCCACCAATTCGCCGTTTTCTATCGTCAAACTCACCCCGCTCAGTGCTTCCACCCGAATAGTCGGATTAGGAAAATACACCTTACACACATCCTTCAGTTGAATCATTCTTCTTCAAAGAAACTCTTTCTTTCTCTCGGGGCTTTAGCAAGTACTTCATCGTTCTCTTTTACTCCGGAAAGCACCTCAATTTTTTCTTCTTCATCCAAGCCAATCTGCACTTCGGTTTTTTCTTTTTTCACGATTTTATTTCCTTTTTTCTGCACCCGGAAGACAAAACTCTTATTTTTTTCAAATAAAAAGGCACTTTCAGGCAAAATCAACACATTGCGGTGCACATCCGCAATGATTCTGGCACTGGCAGACATTCCCGAATACAGTTTTCCCTCGGGATTTTCCAATTCCAGTTGGATTTGAAACATCATCACGCCTGCCCTTTCTTCTGCTTGCGGAGAAATTTTTTGCACCGCTCCGTGAAATTTTTCTTTGCTATATGCGTCCACGGATAACTCCACGGGAAAGTTAAAATCAATGACTCCAATATCACTTTCATCTACATACCCGATGAATTTCATCCGAGAAGTGTCACCGATACGAAAAAGCGGAGTTCCCCCTCCTAATCCGGCAACGGCAGAAATCACTGTGGCACCCACATCAATGTATTTTTTCAAAATCTTCCCGGATGCTGGAGCAAAAACTCTGCTGTTCAACCATTCCTGATAGGCGTCATCGCGAACCGCTTTTGCTTGCCGAACCGATGCTTTTGCTTGTTCCACTTCCTCCGGCAAAGGTAGGCTCCGCAGAATTTCCAGCGTTTTTTTCGCACTTTCCCATTCCAGTTGTCCCAGATTTTTTCTCGTTTCTGCCCGGTCCAGTTCCTCCTTTGAGGCAAAATTTTTCTCATACAATTCTCGGATACGCTCATAATCCTGGTCTGCATTTTGCTTCTCAATTTCCGCCCGCTTCACATTATCTTCTGCCTGCGCCAACTGTAAAGGCGTGGCACCACGCTGGATTCTCGCCAATTCGGCTTCCGCTGAAGATAAACTCGCTTCTGCCCTTTCCAACCGTGCCTTCAATTGCTCTTCGTCCAAAACCAGAAGAAGGTCTCCCATCTGAACTTCCTGCCCCTCTTCTACATAGATGCTTTTTACTAATCCACTGGCTTTTGATTTTACTTCCACCCACCATACCGGCTCCAGTTTCCCCGATGATACCACTACCTTGCGTATGTCTCCCCGAACCACTGTGATGGTTTCCTCCTTTTCCTGTTCCTTCCAGAAAAACCTCATTCCTCCCCAGAAACCCAATGCAAGGACGACCAATACAATCCACCAATATCTCCGCAATTTTTTTCTCATTCTTTCTTCCCCTGAGATAGGTCTTCCATCTGCGCTTTTATTAGTGCAATTTCCTCTGACAATTCTTCAATTTTCTTTAGAATATCTTCCGTGAGCACCCGAAACTTTTCATCTTCAGGCGCTCTTTGAAGATGAGGGAATAATCGCTCTCCCAGTCGAAATAGATGCTCCCGTTTCTCCGTTTCTGTATTTCTCAATCGGAGATATAGTTCAGTCCTTTGCATCACTTTCACGGATTCTACTTTCCCTTTGTGTACCACCTGTTTCAATTGGTCCCACAAACCCATCCAATTTCACCTCCTTTCAGACAACCTTTTCCAATCGTTTCATCGCCTCTTCAATTTTTTCCATCGGCTGAGTCAGAGCAGTACGAAAATATCCCTCTCCATACTTTCCGTATCCAGAACCCGGTGAAAGAAGCACATTACAATCCTGCAAAAGTTTTAGCACAAAATCCATAGAGGTCTGTTTGCTATCCGGCAGAGGAGTCCAGATGTAAAATGTCCCCTGAGGTTCAAAAGGCTTCAACCCCATTTTTCGGTATTGCGCCACGACATAATCTTTCCTTCGTTGATACTCCGCCCGAAGCGAGGGCATCCAATTCTCCCAGATTTGCAGGGCAGAAACGCCTGCCGCCTGTATTGGATTGAATACACCCGAATCGGTATTCGTTTTCACCACATATAATGCGCTCAGAATTTCTTTGTTTCCACAAATCCACCCCAAACGCCAACCTGTCATATTGAACATTTTGGAGAAGGAAAATAGTTCCACCGAACACTCTTTAGCGCCTTCAACATTCAAAATACTGGGAGAAGGCTCAGAATAGTAGATTTCCGAATAGGCATTATCCTGGATAATCCACATATTATGTTCTCGGGCGAATTCTACTACCTTTTGGAAAAAGGCAAGGTCCGCGCCAGCTCCCGTAGGATTATTAGGAAAGTTCATAAGGATGCCCCGGATGTGATTTATCACAGGATTTTGGCGGAAAGAGTTTAGGTCAGGCAGGAAATTATGCTGTGGCAATAGAGGAAGCGGAATTGCTCTTCCTTCTGCAAAATGCACGCAGGGATAATAAGTAGGATAACAGGGGTCGGACACCAGCACATAATCTCCTTTCTCCACCACAGCCAGCAGAGTGTGGGTGATGCCCTCTTTCGCCCCAATGAGCACCAGAACCTCTTCATCCGGGTCCAATTCCACTCCAAATCGCTTTTTCATCCATCGGGTAATATCTTCCCTCAGACTTTTCATTCCCACATAGGAAGGATAGCGGTGATTTTCCGGGCGGCGGGATTCCTGAATCAAAGTTTCCACAATCGGGTCTGGAGTGGGAATATCCGGGTCTCCCTGAGCAATATTGATGACTGAAATCCCTTGCTTTTGCTTGGCTTCCAATAATTTATCCAATTCGGCAAAAAGGTAAGGTGGCGACTTTTGTATCCGTTCAGGCAATCTCATTTTTCCAGCGAATCACCAATTGTTTGGCTTTCTCCGCTTGCTCATCCTCAAGGTATATATCCATATCCGTGGCACCCAGACGCAGTTCCCAGATATGGATACCTTGACGAAGCATTCTCCGAAGCAAAGAAACAATATGCTCCGCATATCGGCTCATCGGAGGATGATGCACCCGAATTCCCCTTAAACCTTTTTTCATTGTAGTGGAGGTGATCAGCCAGGATTGGTAAGCCACCTTTCCCACTTCCACATATACTTCCGATGCTTGCTCATCCCGAATATAGATTGAACAGAAATCCGCTTCAGTATGCACAGAAATCGGGGAAATTTTCTGCTCTTCAAGAGGTTGGAGTATTTCTGCCAATTCGCGGGCGTGTTCGGAAAGCCTTCGTCCCACGAGCAAAATTTGGGTCAGCAGAGGGGTAACTTCTATGGGTTCTCTGCGGGAAGGATGAATCATAGTGCCAGTTTCAGCAGGTGGAGGCTGACCCGGCGAAAGATGCTGGGGGGAAATCAGGTGCATAGAACGCCGGGAGGTTGTCACGGAAAGCACATCGGGATGAAGCAAGGAAGTGCCACCGCCAATCAGCCTCTCCAACTGGGAAGTGGAAATGATGGAAATTTTTCTCCTTGTAGACAGCAATTTCGGGTCTCCAGTATACACACCTTCTACATCTTTTATGAAAAATATTTCATCCGCATTTAAGAGGTCTCCTATCAGGGCGGCACTGATATCACTACCCCCACGACCTAAAGTGGTCAAATGCCCGCGAACATCTTTTGCCACGAAACCGGGCATGACCACAATTTTTCCCTTCTTCAGCAGTTTCTGAATGCTTTTCAGTTTTTCCTTCTGCCGGGAATCCTTGAACAATTGAAATACCAGGGCTTGATTGGTTTTCTCCCGCTTTAAAACGGCTTTCCCTTTCTTGGTGATATATAGCGGCCAGAGGCGATGTTCCGGGGTCAAGCAGAGCACGGAAGCCCCAAGACCTTTCAACGCCGCTGAAAATAACTTCGCCGCCTGGATTTCTCCAATGACCACATATTCCTCTAAACCCTCTTCCCTCCCGCCAACTTTTTCATATTCTCTGATCATCCGCGCTGTGGTATCCCCAATCGCAGAGATGACCACCATCTTCTCCCCATCCAGCGAATAAATCAACCGCGCCATTTCTCGCAGTTTCTCCGTATCAGGTAGTACACTGCCTCCGAGTTTGAAAATTCTGAGCATTAATATTTTCCTATGTCCCGAAAAGTTTGCCGCGGACGAATCAGAAGAAAATTTTCCCCTTGCACAAGCACTTCTGCCGGGAAAACCCTTGAGTTGTAATTCGAACCCATAGAAGAACAGTATGCCCCGCAAACGCCTACAACAACAATATCTCCTACGCGGGGTTCTGAGAGTTTTCGCCCCCTGCCCAGAAAATCATCACTTTCACACACCGGACCCACAACATCCCAGATGGCTTGTTCTTCTTCAATAGACCGCGAATTTAATGAATCCAGAGAAAGCAAGCGGATTGGATGATATGCATCATACAGCATAGGTCGGGGATTTTCCGTCATTCCAGCATCCACAACCAAAAAATTTTTACTACCCTTTTTAATGGACACCACCCGGGTGAGCAACACGCCCGCTTCTGCAACCAGAAATCTTCCCGGCTCCAGAAAAATCTGCACCTGCTCACCCTGAAGAATATCCTGCAATCCGCTAACATATTCTTCCAGCCGAAATGGTTTTTCCTCTGGACGATACACTACTCCAATCCCTCCACCCAGGTCCAGGACATCCGCAGAAATCCCCTCATCTTTAAGGTTTCTCCGCATTTCTATCAAATATTGCGCATTTTTCAGAAAGGGTTCTACCTCAAGAACTTGCGTGCCAAAATGGGAATGCAATCCGCTAATGGGCGCCCAAGTAAACCGGGTGCTCTGCTGAACCGCCTCTTTTACCTCTTCTGCCTGCAACCCGAACTTAGAATAGGAAACACCCGTCGCCCAGGAAGAATGACCTCCCGCGGCGATTCCGGGATTCAGCCTCATCAGGGTTTTGACTTTCCTTCCCAGTTTTTTCCCCGCTTCGTGAATCAATTCCCACTGGTCTATCGCATCAAAATTTAACCATTCCACACCCTTTTTAATAGCGTATTCCACCTCAAAAGGTGTTTTCCCATTTCCATTGAAAATAATTCTTTCCGGAGGGAATCCCGCCGATACCGCGCGGTAAATCTCCCCCGCCGATGCGGCTTCAATCCCTATTCCCTCTTCTAAAACGATTCCCAGGATTTTTTTTCGGCTGTTTGCTTTCATCGCATAAAATATCTGCGCGGGCAAAGAAGCGAATGTTTCCTTCAAACTTCGCATGCGCTGGCGGATTATCCCTTCGTCATAGAGAAACAATGGAGTTCCGTATTTTTGGACCGCAGAAATGAATAATCTGGTATCCTCCATCATTTCGCCCATTGTTGATTGTATCATCTCAAATGGTTCTCTCCACTGCGAAAATCCTTCCGTCTGCAACACTCGGAAACATCCACCTTTTCTCCACTAAAAATGGGGTTGTCTCCAGGCAAATGTGTAGTACAAAGTAAAGTGGATGAGGAGGTGGGCGAAGTGAAGAAGCAGAAAAGTGTGGGGATGTGGAGTGTTATTATATTGATGATATTCGCCGGCTGTGGGGGAGGGACATCTCAATCTATTATCCCGCAAACCGGTTCAGCGGAATTTTACTTAACTGAGCAGTCCGATGTTCCATACGATGCGGTTTGGGTTGAAGTTACCGAAGTGGCGGTGCATTCACCCGGTAGTGGATGGCGAACTGTGCTCAATTTTCAGCCACCAGTTGAAATAGACGCAATAAAACTGGTCAATCTGCGAAAGTTTGTTGGAATGATGCAATTGCCGCTGGGATTCTACGACCGCATTCGCTTAAAAATTACCGAATTGCGCGTGGACGAGAATGGGATTTCCCGTAATATCGTCGTGCCGCCTGAAGGAGTGCCGATTGAGGTGCATTTTCAGGTTATACCGGATGGAATGCTGGAAATCACAATTGTTCTGGATATAGAAAATCTCGTCCCCCCTCAGTCCTACCAGTTTTCCTCAGATGGCATAGCGGTAAATGTCCACATTCGGGGGTCGGACGGACCTATCATTATTCCGCCCCCAGAACCCCCTCCCGAACAGCGCCCCCTTCTTTTCACCGGTTCCATAAGTTCCATAAATTCCGCCGACCAGAGTTTTCTTCTGAATGTGCATCCTTATCTGCAGCCTATGCCCATGCAAACGCCGATACAATATGGGCAAATCAAAATCCTCACAGATGTGAACACGCGCTACTTCCCCTCCGGCGTCTCATTCCAGTCTCTTCAGATTGGCGATTATTTGGATGTCGTTGCTGTGGCGGCTCCCTCCTCTACCATTCCTACCTATCTCGCCTTGGAGGTGTTCCTGCTTCGGAAACCTATTCCTGGAGATCGGGTGGAAGGTTGGGCTCTTGAAGTGTTACCTGATTTGAAAATGGCGAAACTCTCTATTACCAACCCGGATGATTGGACATTCCCCAGACTTGCGGGAGGAAGTGCAGACATCCCGAATTTTACCCCACCGGAACATTTCATCTGGGTCATTGGAACGGAAAGCACAGAAATTTTGGACCGGGAAGGAAACACTGCAACCTGGAACGACCTTCATCCGGGAATGTATCTTGTTGTCAACGGGCAGTGGAGAAGCGAGTATTTGTTTGAAGCGAGGAAAATCCTTATCCAGAATCAGCGTCCGGTTCCTGGAGATGAGGTGTTTGGGAACATTGGTCTGATAGACTCTGAGCAGAAAAGATTCCTACTCATTTCCCACGATGTGTGTATTGCCATTTACCCTCCGCCGCCTGAGTGCTTTGGAAGGCTTTGGGTGAAAACCACTCCGGAAACAAAAATAGAAAAATCGGATGGAAATCCTTTAACCTTTGAAGACCTGCGCGTGGGGATGAGAGTGCGGACGCGCGGCGCGTTTTTGCCCTCCGGCGACTTCCTCGGTTCTTCGGTCGTGGTCTTCTCTCTGATTTCGCCCCAGCCGGAACTGTTTGAAGGCGTGATTCTGGAAAAGTTTGTGGACAACGAAAAGCAGTTTCTCAAAGTGGCGAATTCTTTAGAAAGCCGAATTGTTCGTGTGAAGCACGACACCGTAATTACCGACACCGAAGGAAATCCGCTGACTTACCAGGATTTGCAGGTCGGTATGAGCCTTTCCATCCTCGGAGAATGGGATGAAAGCGACACTGATATTTTCAATGCTAAAGCAATAGTGGTAAATCTGGCACCACCTTCGCAAGAGCAGGTGGAGATTGTCGGAGCGATTACGGAAAAGAACAGCGCTGGCAAAACGCTTAAGGTTGCGGAATTCCACCAACCGCTTGTAGAATGGACGGTTATCGCAACTGACGAAACTATGATTCAGGAATCTGATGGCTCGCCCGTAACTTTTGAGGATTTGAAAGTGGGGGACGCGGTATGGATATTGGGCCTCAAGCAGGGAGAAAATGTGGTGCTTGCACGGCTGATCACCCGATTGCCCGAACTGCCTCCACCACCGCAGGTCTCCGTGCGAGGAAAAATTGTGGAATTCCGATTGCCCGCAAAATTCGTGGTGAAGGAAGATGATGGCTCCCTCTGGATTGTTGCGGTGAACGAGCGGACAAGAATTAGCAACCATCAAGGAAACCCATTAACCTTTGCTGACCTGCAGGTAGGGCAAGAAGTTACCGTGTGGGGCAATATCCGAAATGGTCACGACATTGACGCCGTTCTGATCCGGGTTCTTACGGAAGAGCCAATAGATGGATTCCCGGGGACTTTCTGGGGGCAGATTGAACGCTTGCAGGGCGAAGACCATAAATTTTTTGTTGTGCCGCCCGGCGATTTCCCTCAGCCTTTGTTCCCCTATAATGATGGAGTCTGGGTGAAGATGGCGGAAGGGAGCATCATTTATGACCGGGCGCGCAACCATTTGAATTTCTCAGACCTCGCGGTGGGCTTGTTCATCGCGGTTATCGCTCGTCAGGATGATGTCTCTTACCCCTGCATTGACCAGTGTGTTCCTCCAGAAATCCAAGCAGAGAAAGTTTACGTGGTCTCTTCTTCAGTTCCTCCTCTGCACCTGATGGGTATTGTTGCGGGAAAACAAAGCAGCGAAAATCACGGATACTGGCTTACGGTTACTCCAACGATGCCCCACACTCCTCAGTATGCCCTGATTTGGGTTCCGGAGGATGTGGTAGCACTGGATGTGCAGAACGGCGAGGAATTGAATTTTGACTCTTGGGCAGTGGGGAATGCCGGTATCATTTATGGTGCAGAGGGAACAGGCCCTCTAAATAAGGAGGGCATAATTGCTGACATGATGCTCCGAATAACTTCTCAGCCTGTTGTGCAATGAGAAGATAATGCGGAAATTCGCTTTCTCCATTTTGCTTTTTATTCTCACGGAGTGTAACGGAGGGGGAGTTATTGATGGAGCAAAATTCTTTCAAGGATTGGAAGTGCCTTCTTATTTAGCAGAGACGGAGGGAGTTGCAGTCCGCGCTTGGTTTCCGAACGAATCTGATGTGGAAGCAGTGTATTTCTATGCGGGTAACCGTTTTGCTGGCGCAGATTATCTTCCTCCGTTTGGCGTGATTATCCCTTCTTCCTGGAGGGTAGAACTGGGAAATAGTTTCCTTCTACGGGCAGAGGCGTTTTCCATCTCGCAGAAGAAATGGTTTTCCTTGACCGTGCCTGCTTCTCCTTTTACCAAAGAGACTGCAGCGGTAACGATAAAATTTTTCCGCCCCACTTCTGGGGAGATCATCCGGGACCAGTTTGTGGATACTCTCGCCTCCATACCAGAACGGGTGGTTCAAAGGGTGGATTTTTATCTCGATTCTATCCTTTGGGCTTCCGACTATTCCTCTCCATTTCAGAGTTTGTGGAATTCTAAGGACTATTTAAATGGGGAACATCTTCTGAGTGCAGCGGCATATTTTTTCGTCGGCTCAGAAAATGTTCAGATGGTAAAAACGATTCCTGTGGTAATTTCCAATCTTTCCGCCGCGCCGTCTTTTTCGTTCATTACTCCGTCGGATAATGCGGAAATCAATGGGGAAGTGCTCCTGCAGGTGGAAAGTGAAGAGTATGCGCGGCTCCGAAGAGTTCGCTTTGTCCTTCAAGATACGGAAATCTTTGACGATACCCGGCCTCCGTTTGAACTGCTTTTAGATTCCCGAAAATACCCGGATGGTGATTATGTGATTATTGCCGAGGGAGAAAGGGATTTCGGAGGAAGCCTGATGGATGGCGTTCTTGTCCATTTCCGAAATGGCAACCCAATTCAGCCGGTGCAAGAATTTCCCGTTCAGTTCCTCTCTCCTTCAGATGGTGCCATTCTGACCGGAACCGTCCCTGTGCGCATTATGTATTCCAGCCTGAAAATTGAAGAAGTGCGATTCTTTTTGGACCGAACGCCTCTATATGCCGATTTCTTTTCTCCTTTTGAATTCTGGTGGGATACCACGCCCTATGCCAAAACCGGGCATCTCCTGCGCCTGATTGCCAGAGACCGCTCCGGCTTCTTCTATTCCCATCAGATTCGCATCACCCTGCAGTAATCCCGCCCTTCTGAAACTCCCCGCAATCCCTGAAACTTTGAACCCGAAACTCGGAAGTCGGAACTTTTTTCAGAGCAGAAGTGTTTCCCTTTGCGCCCTTTGCGAGAGGTTTTTCCCCTGTTCTCCCAATCAGGTTTCTCCCTTTCCACCGACCTACCTTCCCTGCTCGCCACCCTTAATTTGCCCATTCCTACTCCAAGGGGTGACATAATCCACTGATTCGCTGGGAATGTAGGATGGAAGAAAGGCAGGTTTACGATAAAGTTTCTGCCCGCCGTCTGTGATAAGAAAAAAGACTGTTCCCTGACCACTGTCCTCTGACGACTCTCCAGGAAGCACCAGAATGGATGGAAGAAGTCCTGCTATATTCCTCCACAGTTTCTTACGATGCCCTGGAAATCCATATCTCCAAAAATTATGTGGCAGAAGTATTTGAGCGTTCCTTCAAAAATGCTGTGAAAAACTGGTATAAGCCCGGATTCCGCAAAGGCAAACCCCCTCAGCCCTTTACCCAGAAATCCGGAAACAACTTCTGCCCCGTGTGCTCAAATCCATTGCCCTTAATGCCTGGAAATATTCTTGCAATGGCGGGGAGAGGGTGGAATATTTCGCAGGAGTTTGATTATGAGTAGAGGGTGAAGAGGGTGGTGCAGGCAGATGGAACGGCGGTGGAGAATGTCTACGATGGAATGGGCATTTTAGGATATTTAGTTTTGATGTTTCAAATAAATTCCTACTGGAGGGTTTTTTCTAATCGGTTGAGGATTCTGGGTTTGCCGAGGACTTCGAGGATGTCAAAAAGCCCTGGTGTGGCATCCTTGCCCGAAACGGCGACTCGTATGGGCTGGAAGGCTTCCGCGGGGTTTAATCCTTCCTTTTTTGCTCCTTCACGTAAAATTGGCTCCAGATAGTTCCTTTCAAAAGGTTCTACCTGCAGTAGCAGGTCATACACTTTCTTCAGCCAGGACAAAATTTTCGGCTCGGATAAATATTTCTGGCGCAGTTCTTCAGGGATGGTAATCTCATTCAGGAAAAGAAAATCGGCTTTATCCTGTAGTTCGCCGAAAGTTTCAATCCGCTCGCGGAACATTCGGGGAAGATGAGCAAAAATCCTGTCCGCATTAACCTCATGATAGTGCATATTTTTTAAAAAGGTTTTCGCATAAGTGACGAATTCTTCATCCGAAAGCCGGTGGATATATTTGCTATTCAGCCATCGGAGTTTGGAGAAGTGGAATCTGGCAGGGGCTTTATGAATCCGTTCTATATGAAATGACCGAAGCAACTCTTCCCGGGGAATCATTTCCCGGTCATCTCCTGGCGACCAGCCCAGCAGGGAAAGGAAATTCATCATTGCTTCGGCAAGATACCCCTGCTGGCGGTAATATTCCAGGGAAACGACGCCATGCCGTTTGCTCAGCGGTGTTCCATCCTCTCCCAGAATTAAAGGTAAATGGAGATATTCGGGACTTTGCCAACCCAGCGCCTGATACAATAAAACCTGCTTGGGTGTATTGGAAATATGGTCTTCACCCCTCATCACCAGAGTGATTTCCATAAAATGGTCATCAATGACGCAGGAAAAATTGTATAAAGGTTGATTGAGCCGGCGGGATAAAGGGAAATCACCCAGGTCTTCGGCTTGAAAGGTTAATTCCCCTCTCAGCAGATCAGTAAACTTGACGGAAGTGCCTACAGGAACCAGAAAGCGCAGAGCAAAAGGCTCTGTTTCCATTCGCTCCATCCGCTCCGACTTATCCACAGAACGGCAGAGATAATCAACCCTTGGTGCCTTACCTGGAGGGCAAAAGCAGGGGAATGCGCATCCATTTTCCAGCAAAATCCGAGCATACTTCTCGTATAAATTCAGCCTCTTTGACTGCCGATACGGACCGTAATTTCCCCCTATATCCGGACCTTCATCCCAATCCATACCCAACCAGCGCAGGGAATCCATCAGCAGGTGGATATATTCTTCTCTGCTTCTTTTTGGGTCTGTATCCTCAATGCGCAAAATAAAAGTTCCATTTTTACTTCTGCAGTGGAGCCAGTTGAACAATGCAGTACGCACATTACCCAGATGCAAATATCCTGTGGGGCTGGGGGCAAATCTTAATCTCTCTTTCATTTCACCAGCGCCCAAGCAGAAATTTCCACCGGAGCATTCAAGGGCAGAGCAGAGACGCCCACCGCTTCCCGGGTATGTCTGCCCGCCTGCCCCAGAACCGAAAGAAGAAAATCCGACGCGCCGTTCAAAATCACATGCATCTTGGAAAACTCGGGAGTGCAGGCGATATATCCAGTTATCCTCAATATTTGGTCCAATTCCCTTCCGGTCTGCTGTAAAGCATCTTGCAGATGGCACAGCAGGTTCACCGCACACCATTTTGCTGCTTCTTTGCCCTGCTCTTCGCTGACTTCTAAAGGAATTTTTCCTTCAAAAAGCATTTTTCCATTTTTGATGGGCAGTTGACCAGAAATCAGGATGACCCCACGTGCATAAATCCAGGGAACATAAGACGCGATTGGAGCAATTGGCGATGTGATTTCTTCACCAAGGATTTCTTGCATCTTTGTTCTTAGATTCATATAGACCTCTCCTTATCCATTTTTTTTCGCTATTCCGAAACCAGAATCCCCTCAAGAATCTTTGCAGATTTATCCCATTCCGGAGCGAATAATGGGTCTTGTTTTTCCAGTTCCCGATAAATCTCTACCGCTTCTTGAATACGATTCGCTCTGCCTAATAACATTGCCAGATAAGCGCGAAGCGGGATATGGTCTGGAAACCGCCGGATGGCTTCCTGCAAAGCCTGGATGGCTCCATCCACGCCTCCCTCTGAGCGCAGTTGGGCAACTTTTAGATATACCGCAAAAAGCGGAAACTTTTCCACATCAGAAATCCAGGGCAATTTTTTCTCTGCCCATAATTCGGCAAAAGAATTCAACTGCACATCATTCCACTGCAGTCCGTAAAGTTCTATCATCAAAGGCACCGCTTCGGACGCCTTTTTTTCCTGCAGGTAATGATAGATTAACCGGGAAAGCCAGATATGGCGGGAAACAGGTGGAGAAAGTTGAATTAACCGTTTAAGCGCAAATTCGGTGGTCTGCTTTGCTTTGAATTCCATCGCGACATCCAGAAGTGCTTCATAAAGTTCTGCTGAATCTGGAAGAGCGTTAATGCCTTCCTTCAACGCATCCACCGCATTCTGAATTTCTCCCTGTAGGCTATACGCTCGGGAGATTTTGCGATACAACGAAGCTTCCTTCCAGCCCAGTTGTTTTGCCCTGTTCAGAGCCTCTAATGCTTCCTTTGGTTTATTCGCCTGCAAATAATAGGAGCCTAGGTCGTAGTGAAATTCCGCGGATTTCACTTTTTTTGTATCGGTGTTTTCCATCAAAAAAATGGCTTTTTGCAGATTGCCAAGAGCAATTTGCCAGCGAGCCGCAATCTGCAGTAATAAAACGATTTTATTCCTATCCTCAGTTCGGGAGGCAAGATATTGCATTATGGTGGAAAAAAATGGAATAGCCTCTCGCTCCAGTTGACGAAAGATTTCTTCCACCTTCTGCAGATTCGATTCCTGCGGAATCTGACAGGGCTTTTTCCACTCGCTATTTTTTGGGATAAACCCACACATTCCCTGAATATATCCCATAAAATCCAATTTTTCCCCTTGAATCTCCTTACGGTTTTTCAAGGAGTGAAAATACGGGACATTGTCTAACTTCGCTACCTGCAACTCATTCCCCGTGAAACCGAAGGCGCTCAGCAGTTCCGCCAGATTTTGCAGTATTCCGGCAATAGACTGTTTTTTCAGCGGTTCCAGACTTTTCAGCAGTTCCTCTATCTGTGCAGGCTCCTGAGGAACATTGCCAAGTTCTGGTGGAATTTCCGCCTTTCGTTGAAGCAAATCAAGCACCTGGTAGTACATAGAAGCAGTTGCATCCAGCCATTGCAGGGCGCGATAATAATATTTTGCTTCTACCTCCCATCGGGCTTTCTCTACTTTCTCTGCTTCGGTTAAATTCCCTTTCCGTTCATACAGGGAAATGATGGATAAAATATAGCCTCTATCTCCCGTGTTGCCGTATAAAGTTTTATAAATGTTGAGCGCTTCGTCATATTCCTTCATTTGTGAAAGCAATGTCGCTTTCTGCTCCGGATGTTTCGGCGAAATCCTTTGCACGGCTCTTTTCCATAATTGCTGGGCTTCCTCCCATTTTCCCATTCGAAACATCAACTCGCCCATATCTTTTAGAAAATCTGGGTCAGGCGGGAGTTCATCCATTTTTTCCGGCAAGCGGTATTCTGGAAATACCTGCCATCCGAGATAAGTATCCAGAATTTGAGTATAAAAAAAGAATTCATCGCCGGTTGAGCGGTATAAATCTTCTGGTTTCCACTTTCTTAAAAGCCATTTTACATAGGGGTCTTTTTGCTTTACTCCTAATTGTGAAGCCTTTTGAAAGAGTTCCCAAGCAGCATTTCTTGCGGAGAGATATGGATTCACTCTCCCACCGGAAAAAGCGATGAGCCTGCCTACGGCGAGGTACAAATATGGGTCTTCTGGTAAGGAGTCAGGGGAAAGGTCTAGGAGCGCCTCCTGATTGCCCTCCACAGCCCAACGATAAACTTCAGGCAGTTTCTCCGGTTCAGCCGGCACCCATTTTTCCAGATATTTTCGGAAGTAAGTTAACTGGAAAGGCACATTGAGCTGAATCCCCCGAATTTCCTCGTTGAGCAGGTGCGCTCTTATTGGGCTCGCAGACAGAAGAAAAAAAACTGTCAGAAGTTTCAAAACTTTACATTCCGGATTCGACCAGTTCCACAAAGGTGACCGCCTCCCCTCCTTCTTCTATACTTCCTTTGCGATATTGTTTGACCAAGCCATGGGAAGCAAGGAAACGACGAATCTCATTACGCAAGACCCCTTGTCCAATTCCATGAATAATTTTCCCTCCTTCTGCCCGCGAAAGGAACAACCGGTTCAACCATCGGTCAATTTCCTGAATTGCCTGTTCCACCCGCAGTCCTCGGACATCTACTTGCGAAGATACTTCTGAGATTTTTGCCTCCTGATGGGGGGTTTCATCCCAACGCGCCGCTTCTTTTCGCAATCGTATCTCTTGCCCATCCACTTTCACCCAGATATATCCTTCCGGCTCTTCGGCAAATGCTACCGCTTTTTTCTGAAAAACCGGAATATAAACCTCCTTCAGTGCAATCGGAACAGCAGTCTCCTTCAATTTTCCATAAATCCAGTTCTGCAAGGATTTCACCTTTTCCTGCAAAGAAGGGTATTCCACAGAAATGCCTGCAGAAACTCTTTTTGCTTCATCCAGCAGAGCGTTCGCTTCCTTCAGAACCTTTCTGATTTTTTCCAGTTCCTGATGAATCTTTTTTCTTGCCTTCTGCATTTCAGCCTCTCTCTTTTTTTCCCACCGGTCTTTTTCCTGCTGGATTTCTTCATTCAACCGGCTCCATTTTTCTTGCAAAGCCTGGTATTCTTCGCGCATACGGTGAATGGAAAACAAAATCGCCTCCCAGTCCTGCGAAGCAGAACCGGCTTCCATCGAGTCGCAAATTTCTGCTGGGAATCCCAATCGGCGGATTAACTGGAACGCCAGGCTCGGTCCTGGTATACCCATTTGCACCTGATAAGTTGGCTGGAGTGTCTCCGGGTCAAAAGTCATAGAAGCGGGTTGAACACCCGGAAGGCGAAGGTGGGCTGTTTTCAGCATACTGCTATGGGTGGTGATGAGCGTTTTTGCAGACCTCTGGCTCAGGAAACCCAGCAAGGCTTCTGCAAATACCGAACCTTCTTCCGGATGAGTTCCTGCAGAAGGCTCATCAAGGAGAAAAAGAGCATAACAGCGTTCTTCCGGATTCATCTCCTCCAAGGACTTCAATGCCTCCTGCAAATGCAAAAGCCGTGCTGTGAAGGCGCTCCAATCCCGCTCAATGCTCTGCTCATCACCCACCTGCGCAAAAAGTAGAGAGGGAACAAACAGACTACTGGTGGAATCTGCGGGAATGGGGAGGCCGCAGGCTGCCATTGTCATCATTAGTCCCACAGTTTTCAAAGTTACGGTTTTCCCACCAGCATTCGGTCCACTCAAAATCAATGCCCGCACATTCTCTTCCAGTTCGAGAGTCACGGGAACTGCTCTTTCTTTTAATAATGGATGCCACATATGTTTCAAACTGATGGACGGACTGTCTATAATTAGGGGAAAATTACAGGCAAAGGCTCTGGAAAACTCAAAACAAGCCTGAAAAAAACCTGCATCCTCCAGAAAATTCAGAATTTTTTCCCACAAAAGGCGTTGATTCCAGAATTTTTCAGAAATATCTCGGAGAATCCTTTCCGCTTCCTCCTTTTCCAGGGCAGAAAGCGTTTGCCGCTCATTATTCAGTGGGACGGCCTCTTGGGGCTCGGCAAAATAAGTTCTCCCGGTGGTTGAAATATCGTGGACAATGTATTTCTGCGGGTCAAACCGGTCCATCCGAACAGGCAAAACATATCGCCCCGAACGCAGAGTGAGCAGAGTATCCTGCATCTCTTCCCGGTTTTGCTCCATCCACAGGTTCAAAGAACGCTCCAGTTGCTCTTCAACCCGTCGCTTTTTTTCCCGCAGTTCTTTCAGCAAAGGTGAAGCGGCATCCGACAATCCCTCTTCTCCATTTACTATTCGTTTCAGAAAAGAATGAGTTTTCTTCATCCACTCCCATTCTCCAGATAGCCAGCAGGATGAAAAGGAAAGGCGCGCTGAGAAAATCTGCTTTTGGATGAATAATATTTCCTTCAAAATCTGAAGCAGAGAAAAGAGATGCTTCTCCGCGAGGCTTCTTTTTGTCAAAAATTCCTCGATAATGGGAAGATGCTCTGAAATGGAAGGGGAAAGACGAACACCACCCGCAGACTGGAAGATTGAAAACCAGCGCTTCATCTCTTCCTGTCGCTGAAGGACCTCGGAATAAGAAGAACTGGGAACAAGAGAAGACAATCTTTTCTTTCCAACGCTCGCAGGAAGGTACTGCTCCATCAATAAAAGAATCTTCTTCCACTCCAACGCGTCCAGAGACCCTTCCACTTTCTCCTCCTCCGATAAAATTATCTCTCTTTCTTTCCCTCAACTTGCGAAGAAGCAAACATTCAAACAGAAAATCAGTGGTCAGTGCCCGCTGGCCAAAGGTCTGTGAAAGGGAAAAAGCAACGAGGCAGAGGAGAAATTCTGCCTCTATCCATGAGAAAAATTATCGACAAAGGGAAATTTCTATGGCAGAGTTTTGATAGGGGCAGAAGACGGAAAGAATGTTTCTGGAATGATTATTCTGCAATAATTATGATGTATTGGAAGAAAAAAGAAAGGGGAACAAAAGGGGTTTTTGATGATGCCGGCTCGGGTGAAAAAGGAAAGGAAAAGCAAAGGGATTTTTTAAGAACTCTATCACGCTCGTCGGCGATTGGGAGTAAACGAATTTTTAACGAAAAAAACTGTGGAGGAAATAGCGTTGGTCTTCTATCTGGGTTTTGCAAAAAACGAATTTTGTGGTATATTGTATTTTGAGAAGAGGGATATGAGAAGTGGTATTTTCGGGAAGGGGTGATGTTGAGGCGAAAAAGATATGAATTTTCCTTCCTTCCTTCCTTCCGTTCCCAATGGCGTTTCCTTCTATTTTCCACTTTCCTGCTTTTGCCTGAAGTATTGATTTCCTGCGGTGGTGCTTCCCCTGCGCCATCCAAACCCCCCACAACCGCCCCACCAAAAATTTCTCCACCCCCCGCAACTTCCCCTCCTCCCACAGCACCTCCATCCCCGCGCAGGGATGAAGTGTCCTTATACACCCTTCAGCAGGGTGGAGGAATCACTCTTCAGCCAGAAATCCGCTTCATCCATCCTCTGCCGGATGATTGGGTAGAAAATGGCGACCTGACTCCTTTGCATATCCAGGTGCAGGTTCTTGACCCGAATCAATATGGCATCGCCTCCACAGCGCTGACAGTAGATAATGAGAAGATTCCTTCATCTTATGACCCAAGCACAGGCATTCTTTCCGCTTCCGTGAGCGGGCTGAAATCCAACCGATATCATAGCCTGGGAGCGTTCGTTATGGATAACTCGGGAAATCGTAGAGAATCCGGCATGCGATTCCGTATCAATGAGGTCCCGCCATATTTTCGCTTTACCGGGTTTGATGGACAGGCCATAAGTGGGGACGATATCCGGAACCTTGTTTCCAATGCGATTCTTGTGGAACCCTGGGATGATGTGGACCCGGAAATTATTGAGGACATCAGCAAATGGAGTATCGTCAGCCCGGATGGAGCATTGTTAGCCAGCATTGTTCAGGCGGAATTGCTTCCGGGAGACGAAATGCTCCGGCTGACCCTGGACCGTCCGCTTCTCCTGGAAACCAAATACCGGGTGAATTTCCTGCACAACGCAGTGCAGAGAAGTGGTTACCATAACTTTGTTCCGCAGGATTGGATGGCTCTGCATCCTCCCGAGGCGGTGGAATCTATCCTGCTGTGGGAGAGCACTTGGACTGCCGGAGGAGGGGGTGAGGGATTGGGTGGTCGAGGATTGGGGGGCATCCCGAGAGATAGGGGCGGAGGCGCTTCTTCTTCCAGCAGTTCCCGTTCAGGTTATGAGCCTCCTGCAGAATTTGCCCCGGATTGGAACTTATTTAGCCATTGCAAGCCGCAAGAGTATGGTGGAGCCCCCGTAAGCGGTTCGGGCGCTATGCTTGCTACAGTTATGGACGGTGATGTTGGAGAACCACCTCCTGAACCTGGGCCTATTTTAGGTGCCTTCTGGTTGTGTGGAATGGACCTCTCTCAGGAAGGGGAAGGGCATATACTGGGAATGCAATTCCGCAAGCTAATTCACCCTCATGTAGATGTGGGCACTTACTGGGAGATCTGGATTTTGAACGACATGCCCTGCGCCTACGATCTGGATATGACCCAAGATTTATCCTGGGATGGCTTGCCTCCTCCCCTGGCACTCACACCTCCCTATGAGCAGAAGAATATGGGCAGGTTTGAACGAGCGTGTGACCCTTATACACCCTATTGCGCAGCGCCATGGTCAGGAGACAGGTCACCCATTTGCGCTTCTCATTTCATCGGCAACAATCCCAGCGATGCCGACCAGAGTGAAACTATCTATTGGAGATGGCGCCGCGGCGGGAAAACCCAGTTCATCTCTAAAATGACTTTCTATGACAAGAACACCGGGACAGTTCTGCAAGATTGCTGGCTGAAAACTACCCCAGATTATTCCACCCCGGGATGCGGTGATGGAAGCGTCGTCCTCTCCTTTGATGAACTCCATCCGATATACAAGGACATCCGCATCATTACCGGTTCTGAGCGAAGATTTTTTTCCATTCCCTCTGAGGAAGGCATTCTGCTTTCTCTTTCTTACGGAGACCCGTATGCGGAAGAGTATGACCAGAACCCAACGGAACGTGAGAAAGACCGGTTCATCCTGGTGATTGCAGATGACCTTGGAGATACCCAGTTATTGCTTCGTCCGTCGAAGTTGGGTTATGCCTGCGGCGACCGGGATTATCTTTCTCAAATAGACCCCACATATACTCCTCCGGCCAATTGCAGAAATCAAGACAGAAGGAACATAGACCGGTTGTATTGCGAGCAGGAATATACCGAGCAGGATTTGAATCATGTATGCGACTGGGACTGGTTGGAACCGGTCTATTACATTGATGAGCCACCCTATGCGGTAGATCCGGGCAATCCGCCTACGCAGAAGGAATGCTACGAGAACCTGGATGCCAACAGAAAAATTGGCGATGCCGATTGCAGTCCGTTGTATGAGAAAGCCGTCTGGTTCGTGCCCATCAACAACTGGAGGTTCGTGGGACAGAACCCTCAGGGACCCTGGAATTACTTTGTGCGTGTGGACGATAATGTGGGCTCTTGGCGCATTCGGGAGGTAGACTTCAATACCTCGTGCGGGCAGGGGCAAAACGAATCCTGTCTCGTGATTACCCTCATAAGGGCTCCAGCCGATGGCACTCCCGAGACCCCGCGCTCAAAGGTGTGCTGTTCCAATGATTGGAAACGGCAATATCCTCCTTACCACGAAATTGAAGTGCGGGTGGAAGACCGGAATCCTGAGTCGCCGGGCATTGTGAGTATTGCTCTCCAGGCCTGCGTGGACGAGAGCACCTGCTTTGACAATGACCCGAAGAATGATGTGTGGACGGTGGAGATGGTGGATGGAGAAGCCCAGCGGTGCGAGTATGCTCCCACGGGACAGCCTTCGGATAGGACGAAAGACTGCAACTTCAAATTGGGGACCCTTTCCCGTCAAGGATGGGGAACGGTGCAAGCCAATCATCCATTGAAATGGAGGGTCATCGCCCACAACAAAGTCTGCAACTCTGCGGAAGTCCGGCGCTCTTTGAAGATTTATCCCACCGTGGGTTGCCCGAACATCGGCTCCAGAAGACCGGGTCCAGGTGATTGCGCCGGAGCAGGTTGCTTCTGGGCAAGCCGTGAAGCCGGAGCAAGAAGGCATAAAGGTATAGACATCGTGGGAGCAGAGGGAACCGCGGTAGTCTCTCCATGCGACGGAAGGGTGGAAACAGTTGAGTCGGGGCGCGGGTGTCCAGCACAAACTGGAGACGTGAATGGAAACTATGTCCGAATTATCTGTGACAACGGATTTACAGTCGCTATCGCGCATCTCCAAACAGTTACCGTAGCAGCAGGTCAGCGAGTAAATCAAGGTCAACAGGTTGGCACTCTCGGGCGCACGGGGAACGCCTGCAATTGTTC